>Ga0075426_10001688_pt1 | contig 15702 bp, 12 predicted proteins | sample SoiMethybrSBSTD5_FD_75304 | JGI IMG/M metagenome (GOLD analysis project Ga0075426, IMG submission 75304) | Bulk soil microbial communities from a Populus tree surrounding site in Tennessee, USA - Soil MetaG P. TD hybrid SBSTD5 | ecosystem: Environmental > Terrestrial > Soil > Tree plantation... | reverse complement strand
ATGCCGGCGCCGATAATCATGTGCAGCGCGTGCATTCCCGTCATCGCGAAGTACAAAGAGAAGAAAATGGAGGTTTGTGACGCCACGTCGGGTGGCGCGACTACCTCTCCCTTCTCTGCGCGCTCATAGTTGAAATCGAAGTTTGCGCCAGGCACGTGATGCTCGACCCACTTGTCGTAATATTCCTTGCCCTTGATCGACAAGAAGACAAAGCCGAGGATCAGCGTCGCGACCAGGAAGAAGATCAGCAGCTTGCGCGCGCCGACCGCGGCGCTGTGGACGGCCATGGCCATCGTCAAGCTGGAGCAGATGAGCACGCCGGTATTGATCGCACCCCAACTGATGGCAATCGACGAGCTGGCGATGACGAATGCCGGATTGTAGAGATTGCGATAAATCAGATACGCGGCGAAGAGCCCTCCGAAGAACATGATTTCGGTGACGAGGAAGACCCACATCCCGAACTGGGAAACGTCCTTCTGCTGCTCCAGAGTATCGAACTGTTCTACCAGCTCGGGCTCGCGGTGATGCTGGAGCTGGTCAGCGGCGATTGTGCTATCCGACAACTTCGACCTCCTCGGTCAGGCTTTCGTAATCGTAGGCGTCGCGGGTGACGATCGGCGTCTCGTGGAAGTTGTGCGTCGGCGGAGGCGAAGTCGTCTGCCACTCCAGGCCAGTCGCGCGATATGGATTATTGCCCGCGATCTCGCCGTATTTGAGCGACCACAGCATGTAGAACATCGGCATCAGCAGTCCCACGGCAAGCACCGACGCACCCGCAGTCGAGAGCACGTTCAGCACCTGGAACTCCGGCGGATACACGTGATAGCGCCGCGGCATGCCCATGTAGCCAAGCACGAACTGCGGGAAGAACGTCAGGTTGAACCCGATGAACGTAATCAGCGCCGAGAGCTTTGCCGGCGGTTCCGGATACATGCGGCCCGTAATCTTTGGCCACCAGAAATGCAGGCCGGAGAGATAGGCGACGAGCATGCCTCCGACCATTACGTAGTGGAAGTGCGCGACCACAAAATAAGTCGCGGTGACGTGTACATCGACGCCGAGCGCGGCGAGGAACAGGCCGGTCAATCCGCCGATGGTGAACAAGCCGATGAAGGCGATGGCGTACAGCATCGGCGTATCAAAATGGATCGAGCCTTTGTACATCGTGGCCGTCCAATTGAAGACCTTGATGGCCGACGGAATGGCGATGATGAACGTCAGCAGCGAGAACACCAGCGCGGAGTACGTTGAGATTCCGGCGACGAACATGTGGTGCGCCCAAACCAGGAATCCGAAGACTCCGATCGCCATGCTGGAGAACGCCACAGCGCTGTATCCGAAGATGCGCTTGCGCGAGAAGCATGGGATGACTTCGCTGATCACGCCGAACCCGGGCAGGATCATGATGTACACGGCCGGGTGCGAGTAGAACCAGAACATGTGCTGGAAGAGCACGGGATCGCCGCCAAGCTGCGGATTGAAGATTCCGATATGGAACCCGCGCTCGAGCGCCACGAGGATGAGCGTGATGGCAAGTACCGGCGTCGCCAGCACCATGACGATGCTGACCGCGTACTGCGACCAGACGAACAGCGGCAGACGGAACCATGTCATACCCGGCGCGCGCATGCGGTGCGTAGTGACGATGAAGTTCAGTCCGGTAAAGATCGAGGCAAAGCCCGCAATCATGATGCCCAGTGCCGCAGCTATCACGTGCGTATTCAGGTACTGCGTGCTGAGCGGAGTATAGAAAGTCCAGCCGGTATCGACGCCGCCGCTGATGATTGCCGAGAAAGTGAAGCAGGCGCCGATCATGAAGATGTACCAGCTCGCCAGGTTGATCTTAGGGAAAGCGAGATCGCGCGCGCCGATCATCATCGGCAGCACGAAGTTGCCGAGTGTCGCCGGAATCGACGGCACGAGGAAGAAGAACACCATGACGATGCCGTGCATGGTGAACAGCTTGTTGTAAGTATCGGATTGGAACAGGTCACCGGCGGGCGTGAGCAGCTCCAGACGCATGAGTACGGCCATGGTCCCGCCGAAAAGGAAGAACAGAGAAATGGAGACCAGATACATAAGCGCGATGCGCTTGTGGTCTTTCGTCAGGAACCATGACTTAATGCCGAAGCTGGAATTTAAGTAAGTATCGGCCGGCATCTCCAGCGCTGCCGGTGCTACGGTTGCGGTACTCATTGCTGCTCCCCTTGGGGCGCCGCACCCTTGCCTGCGGCATTTGGCTTCGCCGGAGCGTTCTTGCGTCCGGGCACGACGGCTCCGCGTGGCGCCGGTTCCGTCGGATTCGGCTCAACAGCCGGTTCGGCGGGCGGCACAGCGCTGGTGCGCGGCATTTGGATCGTGTTGGTTCCCGGTTTGGTAACGTCGATACCCTTCTGAATCTTGTCGAGGTTTACCGGCGGCTCCTGCTGCGTGTTGGTTTGTAGCTGTAGTAATTGTCCGTTATAAGTAAGCGACTTTATGTACTCGATGAGCTGAATCATCTCATCTTCGTTCAACTGCCCCTGGAACGTGGGCATGATGTTCTGGAATCCGTAAACGATCTTCGCGCTGGGATTCAGCACCGACTCGCGAATGTAGGCTTCGTCGACGCTGACCGCGCTGCCGTCTGAGAGGCGCGCGAGGTGTCCGTAGAGGTTGTAGAGGTTCGGACCACGCGCGTTGTCCGCGCCGGTGTGGCACGTCGGACATCCCATCGACGCAAACACCTTCTGCCCTTCAGTCGCGAGTGAGCCGAAGGCTCCCGATCCGCGCAGCCATTGCTGGTAGTCGTCGTAGGGCATGGCGGTCACTTCGCCCACCATCTGCGAGTGGTTGGTTCCGCAGTACTGATTGCAGAATAGATGATAAGTGCCCGGCTTAGTCGCCTGGAACCAGACTTGCGTGTAGCGCCCGGGGAGGACGTCCATTTGCGTCCGGAAAACAGGCACGAAGAAGTCATGGATCACGTCCTGCGAGATCAGGGTCATGCGCACGGGATAGCCCACCGGCACGTGCAGGTTGTTGATCTCGCGCTGTCCGCCGGGATGCTCGAACTTCCACATCCATTGCTTACCCACACCGTAGATGGTCATCGCCGACTTAGGCGGACGACGCTCCTGGAAGAACAGCACCGCGCCCCAGGCGAAAATGATCATGGCGATTCCCAGTGGCACGAGCGTCCAGAAAATTTCCAGCGGAATAGAGCCGTGAATCTGCACCGGAACCGGGTGCTTATCTTTGCGATATTTGACGGCGAAGACGCAGATCAGCAGCGCGACCAGCGTAGTGAAGAAGATGGTCACGGCGAGGATGAAGAAGTAGAGCAAATCTACCCGCGTCGACAGAGTCGATGCCGACTCTGGGAACAACGGAAAGTAGCGAGGCAGCATGAGCTAGGCAGCCCTTCCTGAGTCGATTTTCCCGGCGCGGATGTCGCGTCTGACCATAATGAAAATGAATCCTCCAAGCAAAAGCACGGTCGCGATGCCGGAGAGTCGCACGATGCGCATCACGATTGCGCCGTAGTGGCCCGTTGCCGGATCGTAGTGATAGCAATAGAGAACCAGAGCGTCGACTACGGTCCCAATATGGTTCTGCGAAGCCTGAATTAATCCCAGGCGCAGGTCTTTGGGGGAGTACTCAATTCCGTAGTAGTACTGCGACAGCTTGCCCTCGGGCGTGACGACTTGAATCCCGCTGGCGTGCGCATACTGCTTGATGCGCGGATCGTAAACGTAGCGAAAGCCGACGGCAGCCGCGAGCTTCTCGATCTGGTCTTCCTGCCCGGTGAGGAAATGCCATCCCTGCGCAGCGGTCGGCGAGTGCCGGTTATAGCGGCGGAGATAAACCTCCTTGATCTTGGAAGCATCAGCGGGCGTCTCGCTCGGGTTGATGCTGACGGTAACGATGTCGTAGTCTTTGCCCAGATCGAAACTGACGACGCTGAGCGCGCTGGTCATGCCGTTCAGCACTTCGCCGCAGAGCATCGGGCAACGGTAGTAAACGAGCGAGAGAATCACCGGACGCTTCCCGAAGTAGTCGCCCAGGCGGACATCCTTGCCGGCTTCATCCCGGAAGCGGAGGTCGAGGGGAAGCTGATCGTTCAGATGCTGATCGATTCCCACTTTGGAGAGGATCGAGGGTTGCTGGGTCGAAGTGGGACCTGCCGATTGCTCCAGGCCGGCGTTCGCACCTTGCGCATGTAGGGGGAGGGTGCAGGCGAATATGGCAATAACCAGACCGATGAACGGACCGACGCACGCCCTCGCGCGGGTTTTAGTTTCGATCTCGACGGGGGGATTTACGGCGAAAGAGTCCCAATGAAAACCCGGCCGAAGGCGGCCGTCGGTCCCCTGAGTACTGATTTTCGCGAAATTGTTCATCACCCTCTTCAACGATTTCAATCCTTGTTCCACCACGCTACCACTCACAACCCACATCCCTTCTAAACCTTATCGTTCCCGAATTGGCGAGCCGCGCTGTTTCGCGTGCGAGCTGCCGATCGAGGGCCTTACGATTCCCGTACTCTCCGCAGCCGGAGGCAGCGGAATGCCCGGTTGCGCCTGCATCGCAGGCAATCCCTTTTGCACGACGGCGTTCATCGCCGCCTGAATCGGAATGTTCACCTTGCCGGAGTTCTTGTCGATCACGAAATATTCATTCAAGTAAACGTCTTCGGCCTCGCGCATAACAGCGAGGTCGCGAACGTCATCGGTCTGCAGGCGCGGTTGCGGCATGCGCGAAACACGAACACGCGATTCCGAGTCTCCCATCTCCATCGACCCTGGTTCCTGCGAACGGTTCTGGCGCGTCCTCAACTTTGCCGCTGCAGCATCCACTTGCGTTTCTTCGCTGCGCACCCAGGGATCGCGCAAATCCTTTTGATCCTGATTTTGCGCGTAGTTGTTGGCGAAGTGGAAGACCGCCCAGAGCACGGTGAAGATCACCGCGCCGGAGAACATGAGGGTGATGATGAATGCCACCACGCCGGTAACGCTGATGTCGGTGCGCTCGTGACGAATGCGCGGATCATCGAGGTGCCGCTCCACGCCTTGCGGCTGCATCGGCTTAGGCGGTTGCATGTTCATGCTCCAATAGCTCTTCCATCTGCGGATCGTAGCCAACCAGAATCGGCCGCGACTTCAGGCTGCGAATAAAGAAGAATGTCCAGATGCCGCCGATGCCGGCAGTCGCCGCCAGGTACATCCAGTTAAATGTCCACTGCGATTGGCGCGTGAGGAAGTTCGGCTCCACGTGCCAGTAAAGGTCGATCATGCGGATTACGATGAATCCTGCGCACAGCGGCACCATGAATCCCGGCTGCTTCTTGAGCCTGCGCGACAGCAAGAGCGCAAATGGCACGGCAAACTCAAACAAGATCAGGAAGCGGGAAAGATTGAGCCAGCCGCCATTCATGCGGTTTAGGTAGAAGCTGATCTCCTGCGGCAGATTTCCCGACCAGGTAATCAGCCACTGCGAGAACGAGAGATACGCATACAGCATGGTGAAGGCGAGCAGCAGCTTGCCGAGATCATGCAGCTCGGTCTTGCGCAGCATGGAGCGCATGGGCTCTTCCTGCGACAGCAGGAGGACGGTGATGAGGCAGATCGAAAGCGCGGTGAGTCCTTGTCCGGCCAGGAAGATGAGGCCGAAGATGGTTGAGAACCAGGTCGCGTCGAGCGACATGATCCAATCGATCACGGCGAAGCTCATGCTCAGCGAGTACACGACGATGCCGAGACCGCTCACATTTTCAAGAATGCGCTGCCAGTCGCGCGCTAGAGGATTTTCATCGCGCTGGATCGACCAGCGGCGCAGCGTCGCCGAGAACCACCACCAGATAATGAAGTACAGCGCCCAGCGGATGACGAAGAACGGCTCGTTCATCATCAGGTGGTGCTTGTGGATGATGATCTTCTGCGCGTCCCAGGAAAGCTGGGAGAACCGCGGCTCGGTCCAGGGAAAGAGACGATGCATTCCCAGCACGATGGGAATGGAGAGTATCCACATCAGGGGGAACTGTCCGGCGCCGGCTTCGAGCGCGCGGCGGATGATGAGTCCCCACTTTCCTGCCGAGAGATGATTGGTCATCAGCAGCGCCATGCATCCCAGACTGGCGCCGACCCACAGGACGATTCCCGCCAGGTATGCACGCAGCGCATGATCGAGCGCGTCCGGTCCGATGAAGCTGCCGATGATCAGTGCGATGTAACCGATTCCGCCGATTACGAGCGCACGAGGCTGGTAGCGGTCGAGCAGCCACGCCGGCGCCATGCGGTCCTGGGGAATTGTTTTCAGGTGAGCTTCCATACTCACTTCTTCTTTGTCCCTTCTTCTTTCGGCGGAGCCTGCTGCTCGGGACGCGACGCGCCCCCGATCTCCTTATTCATAGCCGGAATGGGATTCGCTCCCGCAGGAGAGATTTCCTCGTTGCTCCCTTTTCCACCTGAAGCCAGAGCCTGCGGCAGAGGCACACCTTCCACTGTGATCTGCGACTGATCCTGAAGGGTTCCGCGTTGATCGGCGGGCACGTCGGCCATCGTCCCACTCTGGGAATACTGCAACGCACGGATGTAAGCAGCGATTGCCCAGCGGTCTGCGGGTTCAACCTGCGCGGCGTAGTCGGGCATCGCGCCCCAGCCGTGGCTGATCACGTCGAAGTAGTGTCCCACCGGCTCCGCGAGATAACGCGGCAGGTGGAAGTTGGCTGCTTGTCGATATCCGCGCTTGACGATCATGCCATTGCCGTCACCGACGCGCGAGTGGCACGGCGAGCAGTAGATGTCATAGCGCTCGCGTCCACGCTCCATGACCTGCTGCGTGATGGGGAAGGGGAACTGATCGCCTTCCTTGGTACCAACCTTGCCGGTATAGAAGTATGTGTCGGCATGCAGATCGCCACGCGCCACCGTTCCCGAAACGGGCATACGCTCGGAAAGGCCATCGCGGAAGAACTCGCTGCTGCGATAGGTAATGTACTTGGGCTGATTGTGCATGTCCTGGCGGCACGCGCCGGTGGCCAGCGCCACGCCAGTCAGGAGGGCCAGCCGCGAGGCGAGTTTCAGCTTCGTACGCACGTTTTTATTCCGCATCTGGAAGCCGCCGCTCAATTCGGCACCTCCGTAACCACGCGCGGATTGGTTTGCTCCAGGAATTGCCGAGTCTTCGTAAGATCGAACTGCGGGTCGGCAGCCTCGATGCACAAGAAGAATTTGTCCTTGCTGGCCAGCGCGAAATTCGGCGCGTTAAAGACCGGATGATAGGGCATCGGCAATCCGTTCATCGCCAGCATGCCGATGAAAGCAGCCAACGAGGCTCCGAGCACCGTGCATTCAAACGTCGGGGGAATGAACGCCGGCCATGAGTGCCATGGCTTGCCGCCGGTGTTAATGGGATACGCCAGTACAGAAATCCAGTAAGCGAGCGAGTATCCTCCAGTGCCGCCCAACAGCCCGCCAATCAACACTACCAGCGCAACGCGGTTCTTATGGAAGCCGATAGCCTCGGCCGCCGGCTCGATAGGAAATGGCGAGTACGTGTCCATGCGGCGGTACCCGACCTCGTGGGCCTTCTCGGCGGCTTGTACCAAATCGGGAACGGTGTCGTATTCCGCCATGAGTCCGTAGATGCCCTCGCGCATCATTGCAAATTCTCCTCAAGCAGCGGCTGCAGCCTCGATTGCGGGAGCAAGGCTCGCAGTTCAAAGATGGAAATCATCGGCAACACGCGAATGAACATCAGAAATGCAAACGTGAAGAATCCGAGCGTGCCCAGGAAGGTCGCATAGTCCCAACGCGTCGCTTTATACGTTCCCCACGATGACGGCAGGAAGTCGCGATGCAAGCTGATCACGACGATGACGAAGCGCTCCAGCCACATGCCGACGTTCACGATGATGGAGACGACCCACAGCAACACCGGCGAACTGCGCACCTTCCGGAACCAAAGCGATTGCGGCAGGACGATGTTGCACGTGATCAGCATCCAGTAGAACGCGCCCAGCGGTCCGGTTGCGCGATTCTTAAACTGGAACATCTCGAAAACGTCTCCGCTGTACCACGACATGAACGCTTCAAAGAAGTAGCCGTAGGCGACGATTAAGCCGGTGGCGAGCATCACCTTGGCCATGTTCTGCAGATGGCGCGTGGTGATGAAATCCTTCATGCCGTAGGCCGCGCGGATCGGAATCAGCAGCGTGAGCACCATCGCAAACCCGGAGTAGATCGCGCCCGCGACGAAGTACGGCGGAAAGATTGTCGTATGCCAGCCGGGCAAAACGGCGATGGCAAAATCCCAGCTCACCACCGTATGGACCGAGAGGACCAGCGGCGTGGAAAGACCAGCCAGGAGCAAGTATGCGGTCTCATAGCGCGACCAGTGCCGCGCCGATCCGCGCCAGCCCATGCAGAGCACGCCGTAGATGATGCGCGTCACGCGATGCTTGGCGTTGTCGCGCAGGGTAGCAATATCGGGGATCAGTCCAGTGAACCAGAACAGCAGCGAGACGGTGAAGTAGGTCGAGACAGCGAAAACGTCCCAGATAAGCGGGCTGCGGAACTGCGGCCACACGCCCATGGTCAACGGCAGCGGGAAGAGCCAGTAAGCCGCGAGCCATGGGCGTCCGGTGTGCAAAATCGGGAACATGCCGGCGCACATAACGGCAAAGAGCGTCATGGCTTCGGCCGCACGGTTGATGGACGTGCGCCAGCTCTGCTTGAGCAGGAGCAAGATGGCGGAGATCAGCGTTCCGGCATGGCCGATACCGATCCACCACACGAAGTTGACGATGGCGAATCCCCAGGCCGAAGGAATCGTGATGCCCCAAATGCCGACGCCCTGATAGAAGAGATATCCGGCGGCAACCATCAGGATCTGCACGATACCGAAGGTCACCAGAATTCCGAAGATCCAGCCGATCGGCGTATGCGGGGTAAGTACGGTGCGCATCACCTTCTCGGTCACCGAGGCGAAAGTATGCCCAGGCGCGATGACCGGCGGATCAACCAGATACGGCCGGCCAGCGGGCGGCAGATCGGTGAGGCCCTTGGTTGCCATTACGACTCCGCTCCAATATAGGTTTTGCCTGGCATGTCAGTACGGTCACCGATTTCCATATTGGGATTCACCACGTTAGCAATGTACGACGTGCGCGGACGCGTGTTAACTTGCGTCAGCACGCCATAGTTGCGCGGCTGCGCCTTGATTTTGGTCACGCGGCTGCTGGGATCGTTGATGTTGCCGAAAACGATGGCATCGGTCGGGCATGCCTGCTGGCAAGCCGTGACCACTTCGCCATCGCGAATCTTGCGTTCCGCTTTAGGATCGGCCTGCTGCAGCCGCGTTTCCTCAACCTCTGCCTGGATACGGGCGGCATTGATGCGCTGCAGGCAATAGGTGCATTTCTCCATCACGCCGCGGCTGCGAACGGTAACGTCAGGATTGCGCAGCGGCTTAAGGCTCGGCGTGGTGTAGTCGGCGAAGAGCATGAAGTTGAACCGCCGGACTTTGTAGGGGCAGTTGTTGGAGCAGTAGCGCGTGCCTACGCAGCGGTTATAGACCATCACGTTGAGGCCTTCCGGCGAATGCACGGTTGCGCCCACCGGACATACCGGCTCGCAGGGCGCGTCTTCGCAGTGCTGGCACATCATCGGCTGCATGAAGGCTCGTGGATTGAGCAGGTCGCCGGTGTAATAGGCATCGATGCGCAGCCACTTCATGTCGCGCCCTATCTTCACCTGCTCTTTTCCCACCACGGGAGAGTTGTTCTCCGCCTGGCAGGCGATCACGCAGGAATTGCAGCCGACACAGGAGTTCATGTCGACGGCCATGCCCCACTGATATCCCCTGGTGTAGTCGTAGCCGGGATAGAGCGAGTAGTTTTCTTCCGGAGCCTCTTCGAACTTGTCGCCATGGGCGAAGTCGGGGTTCTTCTTGTACTCGTCGTAGGAGCCGACGCGGATAATGTCACGCCGCACTGCTTCGGCGCCCTGCACCGAGCGATTCATCAGCGAGGGATCGCCGTGCGGATCGATGAGGTTAAAGTTCTGCACGACCGCCAGCTTGTAAGTACCGCCACTGTTCTCGACTTTTTCCGCGGTTGCGATTAGGGGAGCGTTCATGCCGCGAATTTCGTAGGCATTGAAACCGAAGCCATTGCCGACGCGGCCCGAAAACGAACGGCCGTAGCCTAGATGCAGCGTGATGCTGTTGTCGGGCATTCCGTAGACGACCAGCACCGGGGCTTCGGTGGTGCGGCCATCGACGGTGATGCGCAGAATGTCTTCCTGATTCCAGCCGTGCTTGGCCGCCGTGTCGATACTCATCATGGCGGCGTTGTCCCACTCCAGACGAATCAGCGGCTTCGGGCACTCCTGCAGCCAGGCGTTGTTGTTGTAGCGTCCGTCGTAGATCGTCGGATCAGGACGGAAGACAACTTCCATCGCGTTCTTATCGAGCGTCTTGATCTGAGGCGTTCCGCCGCGCGGCGTGAGCGACTTCACCGGTGATGCCGTATTGGGAATGATGCCGTCGTGCAGCCACTTGCGCCAGTTGGTCTCGAAATCGCCTGCAGCTTTCCCATTTTGCGTCCAGTAGGCGCGGACCGCGTCGTACGGCGTCAGCTCGGGCGTGTCGGTGAAAAGCGCGACCACCTCATGCGTGCTGTGTCCGCCATAGAGTGGAGCAATCAACGGTTGAACGATCGAGCAGGTGCCGTCGTACGCGCGCGCATCGCTCCACATTTCGAGATAGTGCGCGCTGTGAATATGCCACTGCGACATGCGCGTGGTTTCGTTGCGGTAGTTGCAGAGGTGGACGATCTCCTTGACCTTCGGCATCGCCAGCTCGAAGCCGAGGTCCACAGGCGTGTTGTACGCCGGATTGCCTTCAAGGATCACCAGCAGGTCTACCTTGCCGGCGTTCATGTCGGCGAGAAGCTGCTTGAGCCCTCCGAGCTGGTCGGTCGGAACGAGCTCGACTGGATCGGCGTAGACGATCGTCTTACCGATATTCCCAAGCGCCTGATTGATCTGCGCAGCGAGAACGTGCAGCTCCGGCGGTTGCTGCTCACCGGGCAGAACGATTGACGTCCCGGCATTCGCCTTGAGATCTTTCGCCAGACCGGTGAGGAATTTCTGCTGATCCTGTGTCCACTCCTGCGCCGGAGCCGATACTCCGGCAACACCCAGTGCGCTTGCCAGGGCTGCAGCAAAAGTAAGGATGTCGGAAGCGCGTAGCGGCAGACGGTTATCGGAGAGCGCGCCTGCAGTCGTGTGGAAGCTCTCGACTGCGTACAACCGGCTCATCGGCACATCTTCCGCGAGCTTGCGGCGGCTGGTAAACGCGCGCGAGTAAGGGATGAATCCGGGGAACGCTGAAGTGTTCAGGAAGTCAGCATCGAGCGAGAGCACGACATTCGCGGCTTCGAATTTGTAAATCGGCTCCGCGTATTGGCCAAAGAGCGTCTGCGAAGCCGCGCGCGCTGCATCGCGATTGACCGGGTCCCACTGATACCACTTTGCGCCGGGGAACTTCTTAAGAACCGTCTGAATCTGTGAGGCTAGTGTCGGCGAGATGACCGTCTCGCTCAAGAAACGCAGACCAGCGCCGCCCGAGCCTGCAGCTTTGGTCTTGTAAAGGTCGATTGCTTCGGCAAAATCTCCCCAGTTGCGCTGCTCGCCGCGATAGCTCGAGCTCGTCGAGCGATCTGGATCATAGAGATCGAGAACGGAGGCTTGGGCGAAGACATCGGTCGCGCCATTCGAGGCCGGATGCTGCGGATTGCCTTCGACCTTCGTCGGACGAAATTCGTTGCTTTTGACCAGCAACGGAATGCCGCCGGTCGGAAATGGCATTGTCGTCGCGAAGAATTTCGGGATTCCCGGAATGAGATCTTCGGGCTGGCGAATGTAAGGAACGATGGCTTCGGCTGGCTGACGCGTGCAAGCCGAGAGTCCAGCGAGAGCCATCGAAGCGCCGGCAAGCTTCAGGAAATTGCGGCGCGACAGGCCATCTTCAGCGCGATTCAGCTCGGCAACGCCCTCGGGAAACTCGTTTTCGAGGAGCTCTTCAAAGCCAGGTTCGTCGATCAGCTCTTCCAGGCTCCGCCAATATGTCTTGCCCGTCGCGGCGGAGAGCCGCTCGCGCATCTGCTGGAGCGTCAACTTGGTTTTATGCGGCGTTGGCGAGCTCTTAATCTGCACCAACTCGGGGTGATTCTCCATGTGCCTCTCTAAATCAAATTCGTGGCCCTCAGGCCGTCGTACTCGTCCGATCTCACTCTGCAGCCCACTATCGCAGGCCCTTGTGCTTGCCACGTTCTATCTGTGGCAGGTATCGCAACTTTGAATTTCGTTTGGAGTGCGCACGTGATACTGCGCCACCAGGTATTTGCCCATCGACATCTGATCTTCAAACTTCTTCCAGTGCTGCATCGGTTGACCGGTGACCTGATAGTAAGGACCATCGAGGGAACAATTCCCCGTGCCGTCCTCGCAGTACACCGGACTTGCCGTGCTCGGGCCCTTCCAGCCCATATTGAAAATCGGGTCGCCTACCGGACGAATGTTCTTGGCCGGATTGCGGTGACAATCGAGACACCACTCCATCTGCAGACTTGCATGCTGATAGGTGAGCGGCATCTCGTCGATCGGTCCGTGGCACGACGCGCAGCCGATTCCCTTATTGATGTGAATCTCGTGATTGAAATAGACGTAGTCGGGCAAATCGTGCAGCTTGGTCCACCAGATCGGAGTGCCATTGCGGTAGCTGGCGCGCACAGGTTCGAGGATGTCGGCGTTGGTCCAGATCTCGGAGTGGCAGTTCATGCACGTTTTAGTTGGCGGAATTCCAGCAAAGTTGGAATTTTCCACAGATGTGTGGCAGTAGCGGCAGTCGAGTCCGAGGCCGGACACGTGGTGCTGATGGCTGAAGGGCACCGGCTGCTCGAGTCGCTCGCCCTCGCGCGTTACATACGGCGAGCGCTGCAATTCATTCAAAGTGAGCGCCAGGCTGGTGACGACAAGCCCAAGAATGACGAGGCTCATGCGTGCAAGCCCGTTGGCACCTCGGTTAAAAACTTGTGGCATCGAAACGTGTCCTGACTTTTATGTAAGGGGCACGAGCCGCGCACATCGCGTCAGCTTTATAGGAGTGCACCGGTTGAACGTTTATGACAGCAGCAACAATCAGGAATAAAACGGAGAATTATAACAGGCGAAAATTTTCTGCAAAGGAGTTCGCAAAATTTTTTTGCGTAATTTTTTGGCTGGCGAACCAGAAGAGGAAAGGCGAAGCAAGCAGTGAGATTGAAATCGTCAGATAAGCTCGAACTCCGGCAGGCGTGCAGCCTTGTGATCGAAGGTCAAGGTGCGCGTGCAGCCGGCGCGTAGTCCGAGCTCCGCGATCACTGCATCGGCGAACGAAGCTTTTCCATCCTTGAGAACGGTCATCGCCTTGAAGACCTCTTGCTCATTCTCGATGATCAAGACATCAATCTGAAGCAGGCGCTCGACGGCAGCTACAATCTCCCGAGCTGCGAATCCATAGCTACGGTCCAGAACGCAGACGGTTTCAACCATGGCTACGATGCTGACGAACCCGGGATTCTCCTCTGTCAATCGCCGCTCAATCAACTCTGAAGCTCTTTTCGATTGAACCGGATCGTCTTGTGTGAGGTAACGAACGAGGATATTGGTATCCAGGCCGATCACCGACGCGTAACTCGGGACCGGCGAGTGGCAGCATCGGCAATGGCTTCGTTCATCTCCTCAATAGATACAGGCCGCCGCCGGCGAGATTTCAGCATGCCGCGCGCTGCTGTAGCTGGAAGTTTGGGAAGAAGAACGACAGTGCCGTCGGGATGGACAAAGAATTTTACGCGGTCTCCGGGCTTGAGCCGAAGATGATCTCGGATTGCTTTCGGGATCGTCGCTTGCCCTTTCGCTGTGATTGCAGATTCCATGGTTCTTATCATTACATTTTCTTGTTTGTAATACCACAACAAAAGTCTCTCTATCGTCGTTAGCCACCTGCCATCACCAACAATCGCCTCTCCATCATTTCCTCAATGGCATAGCGGATTCCCTCGCGCCCGAGTCCGGAATCCTTCACTCCCCCGTACGGCATGGGATCGACGCGGAAGGTGGGCACGTCGCCGACGATGACTCCACCGACTTCGAGTCGCTCGAAGGCGCGGAAGATCAGGCGGGAGTCGTTCGTGAACAGCCCAGCCTGAAGTCCGTATTGGGAATCGTTGGCGCGCGAGAGCGCGTCGTCAAAATCTTCGTATGGCTCGATCGTCGCTACCGGCGCGAAAATCTCCTCGCAGTTGACCTTCATCTTTGGCGTAGTCGCCGAGAGCAGGGTAGGCATAATCAGCGAGCCCTTCGCTGTTCCGCCGCAGAGAATCTTGGCGCCTGCAGAAACTGCTTCCTTTATCCAGTGCTCCACGCGGTCGACATCGCTGGCGCGAATCATCGGCCCGACATCCGTCGACTTGTCGGCGGGATCGCCGACTCGCAGCTTTTTTCCAGCGTCGACCATTTTCGCTGTGAACTCGTCGAAGATGTCGGCGTGCACGAGAATGCGCTGCACCGAGATGCAGCTTTGTCCGGCATAGGTGAACGCTCCGGATGTGCAGCGTGCGACGGCATGGTCGATATCCGCGTCGTTGTAAACGATGACTGCGGCATTACCTCCGAGTTCCAGAACGACGCGCTTCTTGCCGGCATCGCGTTTGAGCTGCCATCCCACTTTGGCACTGCCGGTAAAGCTGAGCAGCTTCATGCGCTCGTCGGCGACGAGTGAGGCGGCATCTTCGTTGCTCAATGGCAAGATGCTGAATGACGACGCCGGCCATTCCCCTTCAAGGATTAATTTGCCGAGCAACAGTGCGCAGAAAGGCGTCTGCGGAGCGGGTTTGAGCACAACTGGGCATCCGGCTGCCATCGCCGGCGCCAGCTTGTGCGCGACGAGATTAAGCGGAAAGTTAAATGGCGTAATCGCTGCGATTGGACCAATTGGAAACCGGCGCACAATTCCCCAGCGGCCTTCGGTTGCCGGAATGAAATCGAGCGGCATGTACTCGCCGTAAATCCGCACTGCCTCTTCAGCCGCTGTGGTGAAAGTCAGCACCGCGCGATCGACCTCCGCGCGTGCCGCTTTCACCGGCTTGCCGGCCTCAAGCGTCATCAAGCGCGCGAATGTGTCTTTGTGCTCGCGGATTTTCGCAGCGACGCTAAGCAGCGCGTCTTTGCGCTTGTAGGCAGGAATCTGCCGCAACTCGACGCTGGAGTTCTCAGCAGCCGAAATTGCGCGCTCGAGATCTTTCTTCGTTCCTAGCCATGTGCTGCCGATCGGGCTGTTTGTGTACGGCGAGTTGATTTCGACGCGCTGCCCTGCGTTGATCCACTCTCCGGCAATGAGTAAGCCGGATTCGAGCTGCTGGCCTTCAAAGGTTTGCATGTGGTCCCCTCAGGAAATGATATTGCGAGGAATTCGATTTTTGTCATTCCGAGAGGATGCTCACGCGTAGTTTGCGTGAGCAGGAGAGAGGAATCCCTACGGACTTAGGTGCGCTTAAGGAAACATCTTGGAAGACGATGGGGATTCCTCCGCCAAAGGCTGGCGTTCGGAATGACAGAACTAAAGAAATTACGAGTAGGTCACCAACTGCGACCGCATTCTGCGGATGATGGCATC
>Ga0075426_10001687_pt1 | contig 15704 bp, 8 predicted proteins | sample SoiMethybrSBSTD5_FD_75304 | JGI IMG/M metagenome (GOLD analysis project Ga0075426, IMG submission 75304) | Bulk soil microbial communities from a Populus tree surrounding site in Tennessee, USA - Soil MetaG P. TD hybrid SBSTD5 | ecosystem: Environmental > Terrestrial > Soil > Tree plantation... | reverse complement strand
TTTTTCGTCGGCGAGGCGGATGCGTTCGGCGTTGGCCACGCTGGACATGTCGGAGATGATGACTTTGTCGCCCTCTTTGAGCCCCGACAAGACCTCGATGGTGCTCGCAGACGCACGGCCAAACTTCACGTGGGTCCGGATGGCTTCCTTGCCATCGTTGATGATCTTAAAGAGGTCGATGCCGGTGTTCGAGGCGCCATTCACAGGGCGTCCGACGAAGAGAACGTTGTCCAGTTTTCCGATGTCGATGTTGGCCATGACTTCGAGGCCGACCGAGGCGCCCTGAGGCACGGCATCGAGAGCGATGTCCACTGTTCGTGCATCGTTGGATAACGGGCCAAGGCTGCTGACGCGCCCTTTCCCGAGGGGACCTTTTTGCGAGGCGACGGCGGCATTTTGGCCCGGCTTCACGTCAGCCGCCATGGATGCCGGAACGGTCACGCGAGCGACGAAGTTCGCGGAACCTTCTCCTCGAGCGAGCGTTCCTTTGCCGCGAACCTGCAGGGGCATGGGGCCCTTCTTTACGGTGTCGGTCCAAACTGTGGAATAGTCCACGCTAGGTTCCTCGGGCGACGCGTGGGTGCTGATACCGCCGGAGACACCGCCACTGACACCGTTAGCGATGCCTGTGGAAACTCCTCCAGCAACGCCGCCCGAAATGCCTTGTGCGAAGCCGCCGGGAACACCACCGGTCACACCGCCGGTTATGCTCTGCGCTTTGAGCGGGAAAGTCCACGCAGCAAGAGCGATGACCAGGGCGAGGCAACACGAGATGACGGTCAATGTAGCGATCAGTCTTCTTTGGGTCATACGAACCTCCTTGAGCATGAGTGAAACTCGCTCGACGAGTTGGCGTTCGGCGAGAAAGGGTGGCCCGGGAATGGCAGCGAGGGATGTGCGGCTGTTGGTGAACTCGAGCAGGGCTTCGAGGTAGGACTTGCGCGCGTTGGTGAGCCGGACAACTTCGAGATCGACGACCTGCTCGCGGGCGAGACGGACGCGCGAGATGAGCCAGGCGATGGCGGGATGAAACCAGAAGAAAGCGCGCAGGACTTCTTCGCCGAGGTGATGGGCCCAGTCTTGGCGGCGGACGTGAAGCAGTTCGTGACAGGCAATCGCGGATTGGAAGCGGAGCTCCAGGGAAGTGAAACGGTCTGGAAGGAGCACGACCGGCGCAAAGAAGCCGAAGGTAACGGGCGAATCCATTTGGGAGGAAACGCAGAACTCCGCGGGGACAGCCAGGAGCGCGCGCATGGCCTCGAGAACCGCAGCGGATTCCCCGGAAGAAGCGATGGGGCGAGAGGATTGCCGAAGACGGCGAAGTCTGAGAAGGCCGAGCGCGAGAATGGCAACGCGCCAGGCAATGCCAGCGAGAATCACGATGCCAAGAATCGGAGCGAGCGTTTGAAGGGCAGGTAGAAGCCAGTGCGCCGTGGCGGGGCTGGATACCTGAGGAGGCGGAAAGGCGAAGTCGGCTGAGAGTACGGTGGCTGCGATTATTGGCGGGCGATGCCGGGGCTGAATCAGCGGGAGCAGCAGGCTAACGGCAAGGAGCGACCGCCAATACCCGAGAAGAACGCGAGGCTGCCGGAGTTGAAGCGCACGCGTGAGAAATGCGGCGGCCAGAACAAGAAGGGCTACCTGGACACTCCAGAAAAGCAAATTTGAAAACCACAGCGGCATGTCCATAGGCGGCTCCTTCACTCTGAACCAGAAAATCTCATTCGCTTTCCTCGACCATGCGAACTATTTTTTGCAAGTCTTTTTCGCGAAGGCGGCGCGATTTGACGAGGTGGACGAGGAGAGGTTCGGCCGAGCCATTGAAAACACGATCAATGAATTCGCGGATCATGCCGCTGATGATTTGATTTTGGGGTTGCGCGGGGCGGTAAAGGAAGGCGCGATCCTGGCGGCGCTTTTTGAGATAGCCCTTGGTCTCGAGGATCTTCATCATGGTCATGACGCTGGTGTAGGCGATTTTGCGGTGCTCTAGGAGGGCCTCGTAGACATCGCGCACGGTGGCGGCGCCGCGCTGCCAGACGAGCTTCATGATCTCGAGTTCCTGGGGAGTCAGCGTGCTGTTTCGTGGGCGCATACCAGCTTCTTAGTACTAATTAATTCGTATGTCAAGCAAAAAGATGCAGGACCCTCGTTGCGCGGAAAGGAAGGGCAGAAAGCGAAAGCAACAATGAAGAAGGAAGAACCAGAAGGCAGGGAAGCACAGAATCACGTCTTTTTTATGGGCGTGCCCTTGTTCAAATTCAGCCGCGATTCCTCGCCGCGCCTGCCCGCGGCAGGCAGGCTTGCGGTACCAAGATGACTTCCCTGTCCGGTTTATGCGATTCTTTGTCCTCAACAGACGAACAGGAAATCAGGAAAAGAAAAACGGGTTTGAAGACCCGCCACTACGGGGACGCGAGGTCGAGGACGATGCTGAAGAAATTCAAGGATTTGTCGGAGAAGGAAATTCTGGCGATTGCCATCGCCGCGGAAGACGAGGACGGGCGCATCTACGGAGAATTTGCCGACGCGTTGCGCGAGGAGTATCCCTCCACCGCGGAGATGTTCGAGGACATGCGCAAAGAAGAGGTAGTGCACCGCGACCGGCTGGTCACTACATTCCGCCAGCGTTTTGGCGAGCACATTCCGCTGATTCGCCGGGAAAACGTCAAAGGATTTCTGCAGAGAAAGCCGGTGTGGCTGGTGCGGCCGCTGGGCGTAAAGGTGGCGCGCAAGCAGGCGGAAGTGATGGAGCTGGAAGCGCAGCGCTTTTATCACAAAGCCGCTACGCGAACGAGCGATGCGTCCACGCGCGAATTGCTTTATCAGCTTGCGGACGAAGAGAGGAAACACACGCAGACGGCGGGCGAGCTGGAAGAAAAGCATCTGACCGCGAGCGCGAAAGCACAAGAAGAGGAGTCGCACCGCAAGCTGTTCCTGCTGCAGGTGATTCAGCCGGGCCTTCTAGGTCTCATGGATGGGTCGATCTCGACTCTAGCGCCGCTGTTTGCAGCGGCTTTTGCCTTTCACAACAGCTGGAAGGCGTTCCTCGTGGGATTGGCCGCATCTGTCGGTGCTGGGATCTCGATGGGATTCTCGGAATCGCAATCCGACGATGGTTCCCTGACGGGGCGAGGTTCACCGTGGTTACGAGGAGCTATCACCGGGCTAATGACTACGGCGGGGGGAGTCGGGCATACGCTCCCTTTCTTGATCAGCAGTTTTCATGTTGCGGTTTTGGTGGCAATTATCTTTGTGGCGGCCGAGCTCATAGTGATCAGCTACGTGCGGCACAAATATATGGACACGCCGTTTTTGCAGGCGACGTTTCAAGTGGTGGTGGGCGGCGTTCTGGTGTTTTTGACCGGCTGGCTGATTGGAAGTTCGTAGAGGAAGTTCTCAGTATTCAGTTCTCAGTTCTCAGTATTCAGAATTCAGTTTTGAGTTCAAATGCGGCTGCATTAGTTGGCGGCCTTAGCCAGCAGCTTGACCAGGTCGTAGAGAAAGCTCTGACCTTCGTAGAACGAGTCGATGAGAATGCGCTCGTCGCGCCCGTGAAAACGAACGTCGTCGCGATCGATGAAAATGCCCTGAATGCCGTACGTGGGAATGCCGGCAATGCGCAAGTAGCGTCCGTCCGTGGCGCCCATGACCATATTGGGAACGACGGGAACTCCATGCCAAAGCGATTCGGTGGCGCGGCGCGCGGCGCCAAGAACGTCGGGACGCAGCGGGGAAGCGGGCCCGGGAGACGGCTGGTTGAGGAGTTTGACGGAGACCTGATCGTCGGCGACGACTTTCTGCAACGTACTGAGGACGTAATCGGCTGAGTCTTCGGGCAGAACGCGGCAATTCACCGTGGTGGCAGCGAGCTGAGGCAGCGCGTTCACAGCATGGCCACCCTCAAGCAGAGTGGCCACGCAAGTTGTTCGCAGCGTGGCGTTAAACGCCGCAGAGCTGGCCGCAACGCGTTGCATGGCTTCCTGCGAGCCCTGAGCGACCGCGGCGAGATCCTGCTTGAGTGGGCCGCTTTCGAGATTCGACATCTGCTGAAAATAGGCCTTCGTCACTTCGTTGGTTTTGAGGGGAAAACCAAATTGAGAGAGACGCTCGAGACCGCCGGCGAGATGATAGATGGCGTTGTCGGCGACGGGCAGCGAACTGTGGCCGCCTTTGTTGCGAACTTCAAAGCGAAAGTTGGCAACATATTTTTCGGCGACTTGCAGATAGTTGGCCACGTGTTTGCCATTGATCATTTCACCCCAGCCGCCTTCGTTGAGGCAGAATTCCGCATCGATTAAATCCCTGTGATTGGTAATGAGCCAATCGACACCGTTGAAGGGACCGCCTCCTTCTTCATCTGCGGTGAGCGCGACGATGATGTCCCGGTCGGGCTTGAATCCTTCCTTTTTGTATTGAATCAAGTTGGCAATCCAGATAGCGGCCTGAGCTTTGTCGTCGCCGGTGCCGCGGCCGTAGAAATAGCCGTCGCGCTCGTTGAGCTGGAAAGGATCCATGCTCCAGTCTTCCCGCTTCGCCTCGACGACGTCGGTGTGAGCGAGCAGGAGGATGGGCTTCAGCTTGCCGGTTCCGCGGTAACGAACGACGAGATTGGATTTGCGGGGGTTTGCGCCGCCGAGAAAGATGTCGGATTCGGAGAATCCGGCGGCTTTGAGGCGCGCGGCAGCGGCTTCGGCGACGGGAGTGGTCGAGCCGGTGGTGAAAGCGGACTGGATTTCGATGAATTCCTTGTAGACGTCATGAGCGAGCTTTCTTTCGACGTCGGGCCGGGTTGATTGCGCATTTAGAGACGGTGATGCGAGAAGAGAAACTGCGAAAAAGAGCAGGAGCGAAAAATATTTTGAATTAGGCATGCGGCATTCTTCCATGAAGTCCGCACAGACACAACGGGCGAGTCGGTTCAGTCGGAGTGGGCGGGGGTAACGGCTGGTTCTCCATAGAGGAGACGACGGAGGATTTGCGGGAGGCGGCGGAGCCAAGACTGGAAACGGTCCATGTAGATGTAGACCACTGGTGTAGTGAAGAGCGTGAGCATCTGGCTCAGGATGAGACCGCCGACGATGGTAATGCCGAGAGGCTGGCGCAGTTCGGCGCCAACGCCTGCGCCCAGCGCCAAAGGCATAGCGCCGAGCAGAGCGGCCATGGTGGTCATCAGAATGGGCCGGAAGCGAAGCAGGCAGGCTTTATAGATTGCTTCCACGGGCAACTTCTCTTCTTCTCTTTCGACCTGGACCGCAAAATCGATCATGAGAATGGCGTTTTTCTTGACGATTCCGATCAGCAAGATGATGCCGATGAGCGCGATGATGTTCAGATCCGACTTGATAACCTGAACTGCGAGCAGCGCGCCGATACCGGCAGAAGGAATCGTGGACAGAATTGTGATGGGGTGGATGAAACTCTCGTAAAGAATGCCAAGGACGATGTAAACAGCAGCCAGGGCGGTGAGGATGAGCACCTTCTGATTCGCCAGCGAATCCTGAAAGGCCTGAGCGGTGCCCTGGAATGTGGCGTGAACGGTGTTGGGGACGTGAAGCTCGCGGCGGGCGGCTTCAATGTGGTCAACGGCAGGGCCGAGCGAGGCGCCCTGAGCAAGATTGAACGAGAGGGTAATCGCGGGAAAAACTCCCTGGTGATTGACGGAGAGGGCGGTGTTGGACGGTTCGTAATGGGCAAAGGCGCTGAGGGGAACGAGCTTGCCGGATTTGGAGGGAACGTAGATGGATTTCAGAGCCTCGGGCGATTGCTGAAATTCCGGGGCGAGTTCCATCACCACGTGGTATTGATTCAGCCCTTTATAGATGTTGGAGACTTGGCGCTGGCCGAAGGAGTCGCCCAAAGTGTTGTCGATGTCCTGAACGGCGACGCCGAGGCGTGAAGCTGTGTCGCGGTCGATGACGAGAGAAGTCTGCAAGCCACGCATTTGCTGATCGGAATTGACGTCGCGCACCTCCGGGATCTGGCTGAGGCGCCGTTGCAGGATCGGCGCCCAATGCGTGAGATCAGAGAGGTTGTCTGCCTGCAGAGTGTATTGATACTGCGCGCCGCCCATACGCCCGCCCACGTTGAGGTCCTGAACGGCTTGCAAGTACAAAGCAGCGCCCGGAATCTTGGAGGTGGACCTGCGAATGCGCGCGATGACCTGGTCAATGCTGATTTTGCGTTCGCTGAGCGGTTTGAGCTGGCCAAACATGCGCGCAGTGCTTCCGCCGCTACCGCCACCGGTAAAAGAAGTGACAGTGTCCACGGCTGGATCCTTCAGGACGATGTCCGTGAATTCGCGCATTTTCTGCGACATGGAGGTAAAGGACAAATCCTGATCGCCCTGAATCATGCCCGTGAAGCGGCCAGTGTCTTGCTGCGGGAAGAAGCCCTTGGGAGTCTTATAAAAGAGATATCCATTCACGACGATGGTGCCGAAAGTGAGTAGCAGAATCAGAAACTGATGGCGGAGAACCCAACGAAGGGAGACGTCATATGTCCGGAGAAGACGATTGAAGGCGTTCTCTGAAAAGCGATAGAGGCGGTTGTGCTGTCCGGTTTCGTGCTTGAGGAAGCGGGCGCACATCATGGGCGTGGTGGTGAGCGAAACGAAAAGCGAGACGCCTATGGCCACGCTGAGGACTACGGCAAATTCGCGGAAGAGGCGGCCGACGATGCCGCCCATCATCAGGATGGGGATGAAGACGGCGACGAGCGAAGTGCTCATCGAAAGGACAGTGAAACCGATTTCGCTGGCGCCCTTCATCGTAGCGGCAAACGGTGTCAAGCCATTTTCAATGTGGCGGGTAATGTTTTCGATGACCACGATGGCATCGTCCACGACAAAACCGGTGCAGATGGTGAGCGCCATGAGGGAGAGATTGTCGAGACTGTGGTGGCAAAGGTACATCACACCGAAAGTGCCAATCAAAGAAAGGGGCACGGCCACGCTGGGAATGATGGTGGCCCAGACGTTTCGCAAGAAGGCGAAGACCACGAAAATGACGAGGATGATGGAAATGACCAGCGCGATTTCGACGTCGTGAACGGAGGCGCGAATCGTGGTGGTGCGGTCGACGGCAACGTTCAGATGCAAGGAAGGCGAGATGGAGGCGCGGAGCAGCGGCAGGATGGCCATGATCCGATCGACGGTTTCAATCATGTTGGCGCCGGGCTGGCGGAAGATGGCCATGATGACGCCCGGTTTTCCCTGGGAGAGGCCGAGGTTGCGGGAGTCTTCGACGGAGTCGACAACCTCAGCGATGTCGCGCAGGCGGACAGGAGCGCCTTGATGGCCGGCGACGATGAGCGGTTGATATTCATACGCTTTGAAGAGCTGATCGGTGGCGGAGACCGACCACATTTGCCGCGAATCCGATAGCGCACCTTTGGCGAGGTTCGCGTTTGCGGATTGCAGCGATTTGCGAATCTGCTCGAGGCTAATCCCGTAGCTGTTGAGCTGGTTCGGATTGACTTCGACACGGACTGCTGGCCGCGCGCTTCCCCAAGTAAAGACCTGGCCAACGCCTTCGACCTGCGCGAGCTTCTGCGCGAGGATGGAATCCGCCGCATCGTAAATCTGTGCGGGAGGAATGTTATCGGAGGTCAGCGACAACATCAGGATAGGAGAGTCTGCAGGATTGACCTTGCGGTAGTTGGGCTGGCTGGGAATGTCGGCAGGAAGTTGGCTGCGAGCCGCATTGATGGCGGCCTGCACGTCGCGCGCGGCGGCGTTGATGTCGCGATTGAGATCGAATTGCATAGTGATGTTCGTGCTGCCGAGGCCGCTCGAAGAAGTCATCTGCGTGACGCCGGCGATGCGGCCGAACTGGCGTTCAAGTGGAGTGGCAACGGCAGACGCCATCGTTTCCGGACTGGCGCCGGGCAATCCCGCGCCAACGGAGATCGTCGGAAAATCCACCTGGGGTAGCGGCGCAACGGGCAGAAACTGGAAAGCAACAAGGCCGGAAAGGAGAATGGCGAAGGTGATCAGCGACGTAGCCACCGGCCGTCGGATGAAAGGCGCGGAGAAGTTGGAAGAAAAATGTTCCATTTAGTCTCCGGGCGCAGGCTCCTCAACCGGATTACCGAAGTGAACTTGAAAGCGGCGTGCGAGCCAATCGAACGCAAGGTAGACCACGGGCGTCGTATAGAGCGTTAGCAACTGGCTGAGGATCAGTCCACCAACGATGGTGATGCCAAGGGGACGGCGCAACTCGGAGCCAACGCCAGTTCCAAGCGCCAATGGCAAACCGCCGAGGAGCGCAGCCATGGTGGTCATCATGATGGGGCGGAAGCGCAATAGACAGGCCTCGTAGATCGCGTCGAGCGGCGCCTTCCCTTCTTTGCGCTCGGCTTCGAGCGCAAAGTCAATCATCATGATCGCGTTTTTCTTGACGATGCCGATGAGCAGGATAATGCCGATCAATGCGACGACGCTGAATTCCGTGTGATACAGCAGCAGCGCCAGAATCGCCCCGACGCCTGCCGAAGGAAGCGTGGAGAGAATCGTAATCGGATGGATGTAGCTTTCGTACAAAACGCCGAGAACGATGTAAACCGTAACAAGCGCGGCGAGAATCAGCAAAGGCTCATTCGAGAGGGACCGGAGAAACGCCGCCGCAGTGCCTTGAAACGTGGCCTGAACGCTCGGGGGCATATTCAATTCTTGCTTCACGCCGTTTATTGCGTTGACGGCATCGCCCAGGGCCGCGCCGGGCGCTAGGTTGAACGAAACGGTGACGACAGGAAACTGGCCCTGATGGTTCAAAGCGAGCGCCGTGCCGGCGGGGTCAAAATGCGTAAAAGCGCTGAGCGGCACTTGCGTACCGTTGGAGGACTTGACGTATATGTTTTTCAAAGAGTCCGGATTCTGCTGAAATTGCGGATCAACTTCGAGAACTACGTGATACTGATTCAACTGCGTAAAGATGGTTGAGACCTGGCGCTGGCCATAGGCGTCATAGAGGGTGTTATCAATGTCCGCGGGAAGAATGCCCAGGCGTGAAGCGGTATCGCGATCAATCGTGAGGGAAGCAAGCAAGCCCTGGTTCAACTGATCGCTTGCAACGTCGCGCAGTTCCGAAAGGGCCTTCAGCTTGTCCATGAAGCGGGGAGTCCAGTAGGCAAGTTCCTTGGCGTCCACGTCTTCGAGGCTGTACTGAAATTGCGTGCGACTGACGCGATCCTCAACGGTCAAATCCTGAACGGGCTGAAGAAAGAGTGAGATGCCGTCGACTTTTGCAAGGTCCGGCTGGAGACGGCGAATCACATAGGAAGCATTGATTTTGCGCTCGGCCAGGGTTTTGAGATTGATCTGGATGCGTCCGGTGTTGAGCGTCGTGTTTGTGCCGTCAATGCCGATGAAGGAAGAGAGGCTGTCGACTGCCGGGTCGTTCAAAATGACATCGGTCAGCGCCTGCTGACGCTGGGACATTGCAGTAAAGGAAACGTCTTGCGGGGCCTCGGAGACGCCGAGAATGACGCCGGTGTCCTGAACGGGGAAAAATCCTTTGGGAACGTAAATGTAAAGAAGAATGGTGCCGACAAGCGTGGCGGCTGTCACGAGGAGCGTGGTGCCCTGGAAGCGCAACACGAATTGCAGAGTGCGGCCGTAAAGCGCGATGACCGCGTTGAAAGCATCTTCCGACTTGCGGTAGAACCAGCTCTCTTCTTCTTTTTTTTGATGGCGAAGAAGCTTCGCGCACATCATGGGCGTAAGCGTGAGGGAAACGAACGCAGAGACAAGGATGGTGACAGCGAGAGTGACGGCAAATTCGCGGAACAAGCGCCCAACGATGTCGCCCATGAAGAGCAAAGGAATGAGCACGGCAATCAGAGAAACCGTTAGCGACACGATGGTGAAGCCGATTTGTTCCGAGCCTTTCAGGGCCGCTTGCAAAGGTGGATCGCCCGCCTCGATAAAACGGCTTATGTTTTCAATCATGACGATGGCGTCATCCACAACGAAGCCGGTGGAAATGGTCAGTGCCATGAGGGAAAGATTGTTGAGGCTGTAGCCCAGCAAATACATGACGCCGAAGGTGCCAATTAGCGACAAGGGAACGGCAATGCTGGGGATTACTGTCGCGCGGACGCTGCGGAGGAAGAGAAAGATCACCATAACGACCAAAGCGATCGTGAGCACCAAGGTGAACTGCACATCATCGACCGAAGCTCGGATCGTTGTAGTGCGGTCGGTGAGGATGTCCACCTTTACCGCTGCTGGAAGGGCGGCCTGAAGCTGCGGGAGAAGTTTTTTTACGCGATCCACCACGGCGATAATATTTGCGCCGGGCTGCCGCTGAATATTGAGAATGACCGCGGGATTCTGATTGGCCCAGGCGGCCTGCCGGGCGTTTTCCACGCCATCAATAACATTCGCGACGTCGCTGAGACGAACCGGGGCGCCATTCCGATAAGCGATAACCAGCGGCCTGTAGCCATCGCTGGAAAGCAACTGATCGTTCGCCCCGATGGTGACCGCCTGATGCAAACCGTCAAACGTTCCCTTGGCCATGTCCACGTTGGCCTGGCCGAGGGCGGTGCGCAGATCTTCCAAACTTAGACCATAAGACGCGAGCGCCGTAGGATTTGCCTGAATGCGAACCGCGGGGCGCTGTCCGCCGCTGATGCTGACCAGCCCCACGCCAGAGAGCTGAGAGATTTTCTGGGCAAAGGTGGTGTCCGCGAGGTCTTCTACTTTAGGGAGCGGGAGACTTGCGGAAGAAAGTGCGAGTGTGAGGATGGGCGCATCCGCCGGATTGATTTTGCTGTAGATGGGCGGATTTGGAAGGCCTTGCGGAAGCAAATTGGAGGCGCCGTTGATGGCTGCTTGAACTTCCTGCTCGGCGACATCAATGTTGAGGTCCAGCTCGAACTGCAAGGTGATGACGGAGCAGCCGAAGGAGCTCGTGGAAGTCATCTGGTTCAGGCCGGGAATCTGGCCGAACTGGCGCTCGAGCGGCGCGGTGACTGAAGAGGCCATCACTTCCGGGCTTGCTCCGGGATAAAACGTTTGGACTTGGATTGTGGGGTAATCAACCTGCGGAAGAGCCGAGACCGGCAGCTGGCGGTAGGCCACCCAGCCTACCAGAACGACGCCAACCATCAGAAGGGTGGTGGCGACCGGCCGCAGAATGAACGGCCGCGACGGACTCATCGCCGGGAACCTCCGGATTGCGCGCGGGGTGCTTTGGAAGCGGGAGAAGCGTTTGGATTTGCAGGCGCTCCCGGTGCGGTGGTGTTGGTTGTCCTGTTGCCTCCGTTGCTTCCAGCCATGGTCGTCGTGACCTTGCTGCCGTCCTGAAGCTTGTCCTGGCCGTCAATCACAACGACGTCGCCATCGTTGACGCCACCGCTCAAACCAACGCTGTTGACGGTGGTCAGGGCAATGGCAACGACGCGGATTTTGACGGTGTTATCAGAACCAACGGCGTAAACGTAGGTTCCCTGGGGTCCGCGCTGAATGGCGGAAGCTGGAACGATCGTGAGATTGTGCATGGTATCCACCAGCAGGTGAACGTTCACAAACTGGTTGGGAAAAAGCGCATTGTCGGAATTGTTGAAAACGGACTTCAGCTTGTACGTGCCGGTGGTGGCGTCAATCTGGTTGTCAATCGTTAACAGCTTTCCCGTAGCGATCTTGCTGGTGTCGTCGCGGTCGTAGGCTTCGACATTCAGTTGAACTCCGGCGCGAAGCTTTGCGATGACTTGGGGAAGCTGATCTTGCGGCAAGCTGAAGAGAACCGCGATGGGTTGAAGCTGCGTGATGACTAAGAGCCCATTCGCATCCGTAGCGTGCACGATATTTCCCGGGTCGACCAGGCGCAGCCCGATGCGGCCACTGATGGGCGCGGTGATTCGCGAATACGTGAGCTGCAGCTTGGCGTTGTCAATCTGGCTTTGATCCGAAGTGATGGCGCCGTCAAACTGGCCGACGAGGGCGGCTTGCGTGTCGAGCTGTTGCTGCGGGATGACGCCTTCCTTGAAGAGAAGCTTGTAGCGCTCGAGGTTGGCTTCGGCGTCTTTGCGTTGCGCTTGATCTTTGGCGAGCTGGCCCTCCGCCTGCTCGAGTTGGACCTGGAATGGGCGCGAGTCGATCTGCGCGAGAAGATCACCTTGGTGAACGTATTGCCCCTCTTTGAAGGCAACGTTGATGAGCTGCCCATCCACGCGACTGTGTATCGTGACAGTGTTGAATGCGGTGACGGTTCCCAGTCCGTTGAAGTAGACGGGAAGGTCCCCGCGATGCGCCGCAGCAACGACCACGGGCACGGAGAAATTGCCCATGCCCGACCCGCCGGGGCCGCCCCGGCCTCCTTTGCCCGGCGTCGCAGGAGCTGAGGGATTCGCCGCTTCACTGGGAGTCCGCGAGCCCCGGAAATACCAGACCCCGCCGACAACGCCGACAATAACCAGCGCCCAGAGCCACCAGAGACTCTTCGACGGCTTTTCGGCCGACGCGTGTGACCGCGCGTGGCCTCCGGATTCTGGCAGGTCCATCGAGTCGAGTTGCCCCATTCATCCGCTCCTAACAGGTGCAAAAATGCGCTACGTTCGTGCGAGCAAGCCTCCAAAAAAGGCAGGGCTATCGTGGCTACACTCCTAGGGCTGCTGCGACGAGGGACATAGACTATCGTAAGCTCAGTCTACGCCTACATAAGACGGCCCGGCGAGAACAAAGGTTACGTGGGCTGGAGTCGCTGGCGGGCTCATTTCGCGCTGCCGTTCCCTGCTCCTGGGAAGCGAGAGTAGAATTGCGGCCTGCACAATCGGACCAAAAACCGTTAGACTAGGACCGAATTTATGAGCTCCTTCGGAACAATTTATGGCGATCCCGAAAGGGACAGGAGAACGGGCATGTTCAAAGGCTTGGTCCTGGGAATCGTGATTGGAATTCTGCTGCTTGTGGGGTGCATGTATCTTTATTTTTCCTTGGGTTTTGCACCGGTTGCCACCGCTGCTCACCCTATGCCGTTCGAGAGAAAGATGGCGAAAATCGCGCTTCATGCCTACCTGGATAAGCAGCAGCATCCCCAGCCTCTGGTTCCCGCTGATGAAGCAAATCTGATTGCCGGGGCGAAGGTTTATAAGGAGCAGTGCGCCACGTGCCACGGGCTGCCCGGCGGGCCCAAGTCCGCTATTTCCAAAGGGATGTTCCCCGACCCACCGCAACTCTTCCAGGGAATCGGCGTAACGGACGATGAGCCGTGGGAGACTTACTGGAAGGTGGAAAATGGCATTCGTATGACGGGCATGCCGGCATTCAAAGGACAAGTCGGCGAAAAGGAAATCTGGCAAGTTACCATGCTGGTGAAAAACGCGGACAAAATTACCGAGCCTGTGAAGAAAGAACTACTGGCAGGAAGTTCGACGCCCATGTCCATGGCTATGGACGATATGGGAAGCGCGCCAGCGAAAGAGAGCAAGCCAACCAAGGAAAGCAAACCCGCTAGCAAACCAACGAAGAAGTAAGAAAAAACAGCCCGATTAACCGGCGAATTCGGCGGTTTCGCGCGCTTTTCGCAATTCAGGAAACCACCAGGCCCACAGGCCTGTCACGAGAATTGCTCCCGCTCCGCCGAGCACTACCGCAGGAACGGTTCCAAACCAATGCGCGGTGAGACCTGATTCGAATTGGCCGAGTTCGTTGGAAGCCCCAATAAAAACGGAGTCCACGGCGTTGACGCGCCCGCGCATTTCATCGGGCGTGCCCAATTGGATGAGCAACTGGCGAACGATGACACTGACCATGTCCGTGGCGCCGACAAGAAAGAGCGCCAAGAGCGAGACAAAGAGGTTTCGCGATATTCCGAAAAACATTGTTGCCAGGCCGAATCCAGCCACACACCACAACATTCTTGTGCCTGAGTGGCGCCCCAGAGGCTTGTGCGCGAGCAGTATGGCCATGACCGCAGCGCCGACGGCGGGAGCACTGCGAAGAAGTCCAAGGCCCCAAGGACCGGTTAGCAGAATCTCCTTTGCATAGACGGGCAGCAGAGCGACCGCTCCTCCCAGGAGAACGGCGAATAAATCCAAAGAGACAGAGCCGAGAATTGCTTTCTCTCGCCAAATATAATGCAGGCCCGCCAGTGTCGTTTTCCAGCTCAAAGGCTCGGGAGTGCGTTCGACGGACTGAATCTTGAGCTTCAGAATGCAGGCCGCACCGGCGAGGGCGGTGAGAAGGGAAAGCGCGTAGACGGCAGCGGGGCCACGTGTTACGGCATAAATGATTCCTCCCACGGACGGACTCAGGATCACCGTACCCTGGTAAAAGACGGAGTGCCACGCCACCGCATTGTGGAAGTCCTTCGTGGGAACCAGTTGCGGAAGGAGCGAGCGGGTTGCCGGTCCGTTGAAGGCGCGCACAACACCCAGGAATAGAAGGACAAGATAAATGGGATACGGAGAGCGGAAGCCGCGCAAGGTGAGAAACAGCAACGCTCCGGAGCAAGCTGCGGAACCGCTAAAGCAAAGCACCATCAGCTTCCGGCGGTCGTAGCGGTCCGCGGCGTGCCCCGATACCAGAAAAAGCAAAATGCCGGGAAGGAACTGGGCCAGTCCGACAAGACCGAGGGCTAGAGGGCGTTTGGTGATTTCATAGACCTCCCATCCCACGGCGACCGATTGCATCTCTGCGGAGAGAGTAATGAAGAAACGCGCCAACTGAAAAAGGACGAAACTTGGGTAGGTGAAAGCGATTCGCCCGGCGGCGCTGGAAGTGTCGGAATCTGCCATCCACACTACTGTGCCACAAAATTTCAGGCAGGAGATACTTCGCTTCGCGCAGCGTGTCGACAGTCGGCAGCTGACAGCTCAGAGTTAAGAGCAGACCGGGGGCAAAAGTTTGCAAACACGCCTGTGTTTTGCGTTGAGATGCTTCGCTTCGCTCAGCATGACTTCCGCAGGCACTGGTCACAACCTTAGCCGACATCAAACTAGTGACAGGTGCCGCTGCCGGAATCGGTGAAGGTCTTCCCTTCCTCAGGAATGAATTGCCAGTCGTAGGAGTTGGGCCTGAGCGTAAGTTTCAAGACACCGAAGGCGGTGGCGTCACGCATTTCGCTGTTAGGCTTGGGCTCGCCGAACGGGCGATGATTCTTGCCGCCCGTGCCAACAACGAATTCGCGGATGCCGCGTTTGGCGTCCGCAATGCCGTCGGGGGTCTGTGGAGCAAAGCGCTCATAGTCGTGGTCGTGGCCACCAAGAATCACATCGGCATTAGCTTCATAGAGCGCCTGCCAGAGAGGCTTCACGGTCAAATCATTTCCATGGGCGCTGCCGGAGCTGAAGAGCGGCTTGTGCCAGTAAGCGAGTGTGCAGGCCGTGGGATGCGCGACGAGATCGTAACGCAGCCACGTTTCCTGTGGCGAACCTGCATCGCAGCCGCCGACTGCTTGGCATTCGCTGTTCAGAACAATGACGTGCCACGAGCCGAGATCGTAGCTGTAGTAGCCGGTCTTTGGATCGCCCGCGGCCACGCCAAAATAATCAAAATATGGCGTGGCGCCGGCAGCGTGAAATTCGTGATTGCCGGGCGCGGGCCGCGTGCGAGACCTGGCGCGGCCCCAGGTTTTGTCGTAGCAGGCGAAGTTTTCCTTGCTTCCGTCGGGATAAGCGAGGTCGCCAGCAGCGAAGACAGTGCCAGGGATCGTGTCGAGCAATTTTGCGGTGGCTTCGGCGCCGGTGATGTCTTTGCA
>Ga0075426_10001686_pt1 | contig 15704 bp, 16 predicted proteins | sample SoiMethybrSBSTD5_FD_75304 | JGI IMG/M metagenome (GOLD analysis project Ga0075426, IMG submission 75304) | Bulk soil microbial communities from a Populus tree surrounding site in Tennessee, USA - Soil MetaG P. TD hybrid SBSTD5 | ecosystem: Environmental > Terrestrial > Soil > Tree plantation... | reverse complement strand
GACGACACCATCAAGCGGTTGCTCGAGGGCGCGAAATGACGTTCTCCGCGCTCGACGCATCCATCCTCTGGCCGGCGCTCGTCGCGGGTCTCCTCGTCACCGCGACGCACGTGCCGCTCGGCATGCAGGTGCTCGCGCGCGGCATCGTCTTCATCGACCTCGCCATCGCGCAGATCGCCGGCTGCGGCGTGATCCTCGCCGATCGCATGGGCTTCGAAGCCGAAGGCATCGCGGTGCAGGTCGCGGCGGTGAGCGCGGCGCTCGGCGGCGCGTTGCTGCTCACGTGGACCGAGCGCGTGTGGCCGCAGGTGCAGGAGGCCGTGATCGGCGTGACGTTCGTGCTCGGCGCGACCGGCGGGATCCTGCTGCTCGCGTCGAACCCGCACGGCGCCGAGCACCTGCGCGACCTGCTCGTGGGACAGATCCTCTGGTCGCAACCGGCGCGGCTCGCGTGGACCGCGGCGATCTATGCCGTGATCCTCGCGCTGTGGCTCGGCCGTGGCGAGCGTCTCGGGCGGGTCGGCTTCTACGTGCTCTTTGCGCTTGCGGTGACCGCGTCGGTGCAGCTCGTCGGTCTCTATCTCGTCTTCGCGACGCTCATCGTTCCGCCGCTCGCGACGCTCGCCATGACTCGCAGGCGGCTCGCCGCCTCATGGGGAATCGGCGCCGTGGGTTATGCGCTCGGGCTCGTGATCTCGACGATCACCGATCTTCCGACCGGGCCCGTGATCGTGTGGATGCTCGTGGTGCTGGGGCTTGTGTGGCATTTGGCGATTGGCAGGAGATCCCTCTCCCCGGCCCTCCCCCAAGGGGGAGGGAGAATCTAGCGGCAGCCGTCGCGAAGCGGAGGAACGAAGGCGATCGCGGGCGGGCGCGAGAGCGGATTGCCGGAGCGCTGCATGACCAGACGGCGGCGATCGGCGGTGAGCTCGAACGATCCGTCGGACAGGCGCGCGCGCTTGAGGACATTGCCGTCGAGCACGCCGACGAAGGCCTCGGGCTGCGCGCCGCCGTTGAAGAGCTCGCCCTGCACGTTCTGGAAGCTCTGCCGGATCATGAGCCGCGTTCCGCGCGCGAGTCCCGTGCCGCACCATTCGCCCGCGATGCGCGCCGGCACGATCCACAGATGCACGCGGCTTCTCTTCTCGAAGCCGACGGATTTGTCGGGGACGTCGAGCGTGATCGTCTTGTCCGGCGCCCAGTCGCCCATGTCCCAATCGTGCGAGACGACGCGCGTGCCGGGCTTCAACTCGAGGAGCTTCGGCCGGAGCTTCAGGTTCACGTCGGGCAGGAGATAGAGCGTGATGACGCTCGCCTTGGCGAGATCGGTGTCGAAGAGATCCTGGACGCGGAATTCCACCTGCTTGTCGACCGCGGCGCTCTTCGCGCTCTCCTGGCTCTGCTTCACGAGCTCCGGAACGAGATCCACGCCGAGACCGCGCGCGCCGTAGCGCTTCGCCGCCGTGATCACGATGCGCCCGTCGCCGGAGCCGAGGTCGATCACGAAGTCGTTGCGGCCGACTTGCGCGAGCTCGAGCATCGCGCGCGTCACGTTGTCGGGCGTGACGACGAAAGGGACTTCCTCGAGCGCGGCCGCGGCGGTTGAGGCGGCGAGGAGGAGCGCAAAAAGGGTTCGACGCATGGGGGCGATAAAATAGCACGCATGACCGTCCACATCGCAAAGGCCTCCGGCGCGAAGGCCATCCCCATCCTCGCCACCGACAGGAAGCACCTTCCGAAACTCCTCGCGACGTTGAAGGCCGCGGAACGCCGCTGGGCCGAAGGCTGCGAGTTCGCGGCCGAGCCCAATACGTTCGCGCTGGTGCCCGACGGGCGCGGCGCGATCGCGCGCGTGCTGCTCGGCGTGCGCGACGGCGACGATCCGTGGGCGTTCGCGGGCCTGCCGTTCAAGCTTCCGCATGCGCGCTATTCGCTCGGCAACGGGCCGGTCGCGATCGCGCCGGAGAAAGCCGCGCTCGCCTGGGACCTGGGCGCATATCGTTTCGGGCGCTACAAGAAATCGAAGGCGCGCGCGGCCGAGCTGCAGGTCGCACCCTCGGCCGATGTGAGAGCGGCGCTCGAGATGGCGTCCGCCGTCCGCCTCGTGCGCGACATCGTCAACACGCCCGCCGAGGACATGGGGCCGGAGGAGCTCTCGCAAGCGGTGCGCAAGGAAGCCGAAGCCTTCGGCGGCAAATTCCGCGAATGGGTCGGCGACGATCTGCTCAAGGAGAATTTTCCGGCGGTCCACGCGGTGGGCCGCGCCGCCTCGCGCGTGCCGCGCATGCTCGAGATCCGCTGGGGGAATCCCAAGCATCGCAAGATCGCCATCGTCGGCAAGGGCGTGTGCTTCGATTCCGGCGGTCTCGACCTGAAGTCGCACGAGGGCATGCGGCTCATGAAGAAGGACATGGGCGGCAGCGCGCACGCGCTCGCGCTCGCGCGCCTCGTCATGCAACGCAAGCTTCCGGTGTCGCTGCATCTCGTGATTCCCGCCGTGGAGAATGCCGTGAGCGGCAATGCCTATCGCCCGGGCGACGTCGTCGCCACGCGCAAGGGGCTCAAGGTCGAGATCGGCAACACCGATGCGGAAGGCCGCGTGATCCTCTGCGACGCGCTCGCGTACGCGGTCGAGCAGAAGCCCGCGGCGATCTTCGACTTCGCCACCCTCACGGGCGCGGCGCGCATCGCGCTCGGACCGGAGCTGCCGGTGCTCTTCTGCAACGACGAGGCGCTCGCGACGAAGCTCGAGGCGAGCGCGCAGGAAGTCGACGATCCGATCTGGCGGCTGCCGCTGTGGCGCAACTACCGGCGTTTGTTCGACAGCGACGTGGCGGATTTCAGCAACTCGGGCCGCAACACGTTCGCCGGCTCCATCGTCGCGGCGCTCTTCCTCGACTACTTCGTGCCGCGCGACATTCCGTGGGCGCACTTCGACGTGTACGCGTGGAACGACGTGAACCGTCCGGGACGGCCGGTCGGCGGCGAGGCACAGGGACTGCGCGCGGTGCTCGCCGCGATCGAGCGCGGATAGATGGGAATAGCTCGCTGCAAGGCGAATCTTTGAAGAAAGCGCTCGTCGCGCTGGTCGTGCTGCTGGCGCTCGTCGCGGGCGCGCTGTTCTGGCTGTACGAGTCGCTCGACGTCCTCGTCAAGTTCACGCTCGAGCATTACGGGCCCGATGTCGCGGGCGTGACGGTGAAGGTCGGGCACGTGGAAATCTCGCCCAAGGACGGGCGCGGGATGCTGCGCGGCATCGAGATCGGCAATCCACCGGGATTCACCACGACGCACGCGGCGAAGCTCGGCGAGGTGCGGCTCGCGCTCGATCCGGCGACGATCCGCGAGCCGCTCGTGCACGTGCGCGAGATCGCCATCGAGGCGCCGCTCATCGTCTACGAGCGCGGCGGCAAGGGCACGAACCTCGACGCGATCCAGAAGAACATCGAGAACTATGCCGCGAGGAACGTTCCCGTGTCGGAATCCGGCGACAAATCGGCGGCCGGTAGCGGCAGTGCCCGGCATCTGTTCGTCATCGACCGCGTTTCCATCCACGGCGCCAAGGTGACGATGACCAACGCCGGGTTGCGCGGGCAGGGCATCACCTTCGACCTTCCGGACATCGAGCTGCGCGACCTCGGGAAACGCCAGGGCGGGCTCACCGCGAGCCAGGCCGCGAGCATCGTCACCAACACGCTCATCGCGAAGATCGGGCAGAAGGTCCTGACCAACATCGACCTGCTGCGCAAGGGCGGGGTCGAAGGGGCGATCGACGCCCTCAAGGGGCTGATCCGGTAGAAGTAGCTTTTTCCGGCGTCAACCGATTGGACTTCATAGGCATTTCACATTGAAACCCTATAGTCGGGCGCACACGAACCGATTTTTTTCGATTCCCCGACGACCATGATGACCTCCATCCAGCGCCGCCTCGCGGCACTTTCCATCTTCCTCGCCGCTTCGCTTCCGGCCGCGGCGACGACGTTCTCGGTGGATTACACCGACATGTGGTTCAACCCCGCCGAGAGCGGCTGGGGCGTGAACGTGATCCAGCAGTCCGACATGATCTTCGCCACGCTCTTCGTCTACGGCTCGGACAACACGCCGCGCTGGTTCGTGACCGGCACGGGACTGCAGGGCTCCGGCTCCACGTTCAGCGGCAGTCTCTACTCGACGACGGGTCCGTTCTTCGGCGCGTCGTTCAACCCGACCGCCGTCGGCAACTCCGTGGTCGGCAACATGACGTTGAGCTTCGGCGGCCCGAACAGCGGCACGCTGACGTACACCGTGAACGGCGTGAGCGTGACGAAGACGATCCAGCGCCAGCCGATCCGCAGCAACAACCTCACCGGCCACTACGTCGGCGGCGTCGTCGCGAACGGCACCGGCTGCAGCGGCGTGGGCAACGGCCCGATCAGCATGTTCGACAGCCTCACCGTGAACCAGAACGGCGGCAACATCACGATGACGGTGAACTTCACCAATGCGGCGGGGCAGGCTTCGGTCTGCACCTTCACAGGGACGTACTCGCCGCAAGGGCGCCTCGGCTCCGTGAGCGGCAACTTCAGCTGCACGTTCGGCTCGACGCCCGGCAACGCCGGCACGTTCAACCTGAGCGCGGTCGACGCCGGCGTCTACGGCTTCAGCTCCGCCTTCAGCGGCCGCGACCAGTTCTGCTCCTACTCGGGCCAGTTCGGCGGGGTGCGCGACATTTCGTGAGTTTCTCCTCTCCCTTGGGAGATGAGGCCTGCCCCGGCGATCTGTAGGCCAGGGGCCGGGGAGAGGATAGAATCGTCTCCGTTCGACAACAAGAACGGATACGAATGACGGCCATCGTCGAAGTCGTCGCGCGGGAGATCCTCGACTCGCGCGGCAATCCCACGGTCGAAGCGGACGTGCTGGTGGAATCGGGCGCGATGGGCCGCGCCGCGGTTCCCTCCGGCGCATCGACGGGCTCCCGCGAGGCGATCGAGCTTCGCGACGGCGATGCCCAGCGCTTCTTCGGCAAGGGTGTGCAGAAGGCCGTCGACCACGTCAACACCGAGATCTGCGAGGCGGTCCTCGGGCTCGACGTGTCCGAGCAGGCGCACATCGACCGGCTCCTCATCGACCTCGACGGCACCGAGAACAAGGCGCGCCTCGGCGCGAACGCGATTCTCGCGGTGTCGGTCGCGTGCGCCAAGGCCGCGGCGGAAGAATCGGGACTCTCGCTCTATCGCTATTTCGGCGGCTCGGGACCGAAGCGCATGCCTGTGCCCCAGATGAACGTCATCAACGGTGGCGCGCACGCCAACAACACGCTCGACTTCCAGGAGTTCATGATCCTGCCGGTCGGCTTCCCGTCGTTTCGCGACGCGCTGCGCTGCGGCTCGGAGATCTTCCACACGCTGAAGAAGATGATCGACAAGGCGGGCATGCCGACCGCGGTCGGCGACGAGGGCGGATTCGCGCCGAGCCTTCCCACGAACGAAGCCGCCATTCAATACATCCTCAAGGCGATCGAGGAGGCGGGCTATCTCGCCGGGTCCGACGTGCTTCTCGGGCTCGACTGCGCGGCGAGCGAGTTCTACAAGGACGGCAAGTATCGCTTCGAGGCCGAGAAGCTCGCCTACAGCTCGCAGCAGTTCGTCGATCTCCTCTCGACCTGGTGCGACAAGTACCCGATCGTCTCGGTCGAGGACGGAATGGCCGAGGGCGACTGGGAAGGCTGGGAGCTCCTCACCGAGCGCCTCGGCGACACCGTGCAGCTCGTGGGCGACGACATCTTCGTCACCAACACGAAGATCCTCGCCGAGGGCATCAAGCGTGGCGTGGCGAATTCCATCCTCATCAAGATCAACCAGATCGGCACGCTCTCGGAGACGTTCGAGGCGATCGAGATGGCGAAGCAGGCGGGCTACACCGCGGTGATCTCGCATCGTTCCGGCGAAACCGAGGATTCCACCATCGCCGACATCGCCGTCGGCATGAACGCGATGCAGATCAAGACGGGCTCGCTCTCGCGCTCCGACCGGACCGCCAAGTACAACCAGCTCCTGCGCATCGAGGAGGAGCTGGGCGAGGGCGCCGTTTATGCCGGGCGCGAAGCGTTCTATCAGCTGCGAGGATCATGAAGACCCTCGCCTACGTCCTCGCCGCCATCCTCGTCGCGCTGCAGTATCCGCTGTGGCTCGGCAAGGGAAGCTGGACGCGGGTGTGGGAGCTCGATCGCGCGGGCACGCAGCAGCGCGAGACGAACGCGAAGCTCAAGGCGCGCAACGACGCGCTCGACGCCGAGGTGCGCGACCTCAAGCAGGGGCTCGAGGCCCTCGAGGAGCACGCGCGCCTCGACCTCGGCATGATCCGCAAGGACGAGGTGTTCTACCAGGTGGTCGAGCCGCGGCCGCCGGCGGGCAAATGAGGTGTCAGCTCCGAAGGTCTCGATACTGATTCCCGCGTACCACGAGCGCTTTTTCGCCGATGCGCTCGAGAGCGCGCTGCTGCAGGATTATCCGTCGTTCGAGGTCGTGGTCTGCGACGATTCTTCCGGGGACGCGATCGAGCGCGAGGTGCGCGGCGCCGAGGATCCCCGCTTGCGCTATGCGCGCAATCCCGAGCGGCGCGGCTTCGAGGGCAATTTCACCGAGTGCCTGCGACAGGCGCGGGGCGAGCTCGTCAAGTTCCTCAACGACGACGACCGCCTGCATCGCGACTGCGTCGCACGCCTTGCCGCGGCGTTCGACGGCCACGCGCACCTGCGGCTCGCGACGAGCCGCCGCCAGGTGATCGACGCGGAGGGCAAGCCCAGGGCCGACATCGCCGCCACGCAGCCGGTCGCGTACGTGCCCTGCGTGACGCCTGGGCACGAGCTCGGCAATCTCGTCCTGGTGAACGGCCTCAACCTCATCGGCGAGCCCACGACGGTGATGTTCCGCCGCGCCGACGTTTCGACCAACGCGCCGATCTTCACGTGGGGCGGAAAGTCGTATCACTGTCTCGCGGATCTGTCGCTGTGGCTGCGGCTGCTCGCGAAGGGCACCGCCTACTACGACTCCGCGCCGCTCAGCCAATACCGCGTGCATGAGGGCCAGGAGCAGCGCACAGGCGCGGTCGATTGCATCACGGAGCGCCTGGACCTCGTGAAAGAAGCGAGGGGCGCCGGTTTCCTGGCGACCGACGCGCAGTACACGTCGGCGCTCGAGCGCGTCGACGCGCTCGCGAAGATCTGGAGCGCGCGGCCCGGCGTGCCCGACGAGGATCGCGCGACATTGAGCGAGCTGTGCGCGAGCATCGCGACGCAGATGCCGGCGATGGAAACGTGAGACATTCGTGGCGGTTGCTTGCGCTCGCCGCGCTCTGCATCGCGTCCGCGCAAGCGCAACAGCCCTCGCCGAACCGCGACATCTTTCTCTACCAGGGGCCGGATCGCGCGGCGCGACTCGAATCCGAGGCGAAGCGCGAGGGGACCGTCGTGCTGTACTCGACGATGACGCTCGACGACGCCAATCCGTTGCTCGCGGCATTCGAGAAAAAGTACGGCATCAAGGTCAACATGTGGCGCGCGTTCAACCAGAAGCTGATCCAGCGCGCGCTCGCCGAGGCCCGCGCGGGGCAATATCCGGTCGACGTCTACGAGGGCAACGGGCCGGCGCTCGAGATCATGCAGCGCGAAGGGTTGCTCGAGAAGTTCTGGAGCCCCGCGTTCGCCGACATTCCGGCGGATGCGTTTCCGCGCCACGGTTACTACGCGCCCGACAACCTCCTCTTCACGGTCATGGGCTACAACACGCGGCTGGTGAAGCCCGAGGACGTGCCCAGGTCGTACGACGACCTGCTGCAGCCGAAATGGCGCGGCAGGCTCGGCATCGAGTCCTCCAACGTCGCGTGGTTCATGGGCGTCACGAAAGCGATGGGAGAGGAAAAGGGCCTCGCGTATTTCCGCAAGCTCGCGGCGATGCAGCCCCAGGTGCGCAGCGGCCACACGCTGCTCACCGAGCTGATGTCAGCGGGCGAGATCCCGGTCGTCGTCACGCTCTACAACCAGGGCGTCGATCGCGCGAAGAAGAAGGGCGCGCCGGTCGAGTGGCGAGCGCTGGAGCCGGCGTTCGGGCGCGTCGACGGCATCGCCGTGGCCAAACGCGCGCCGCACCCTCACGCCGCGCTCCTCTTCGTCGACTTTGTCCTCTCGCCCGAAGGCCAGCGCATCGTGAAGGACCAGGCGCGCGTGCCGGTCAATCGCAAGGTTCCCACCGCGTTCGACACGCGCGCCTTCCACCTCATCGATTCGGCGGCGCTCCTCGACGAATGGGACACGTGGGAGAAGCGCTGGAACGACATGTTCCTGAAGGATCGCCGCCAGTGAAGGTCGCTTTCGGCGGCGACTGCGAGGGCCACCTGTTCCTGCCCGCGGGCGAAGCTCGCGCCGGCGCCGTCGTCGTGCTGCACGAGCGCTACGGGCTCGTGCAGCATACGCTCGATCTTGCGGAGCGCCTGGCGCGCGACGGCTATGTCGCGTTGGCGCCGAACCTCTTCTCGCGTTGGCAAGGCGATGCGCAAGCGCTGGAGCGGGGCGAGGCGCGCGTCACGCTTCCCGATTCCGAAATCGCCGCGGTGATCGACGCGGCGCTCGCTTTCCTGACGGCACATCCGCGCGTCGCCGCGAATCGCATCGCGCTGATGGGCGTGTGCCAGTCCGGCCGCTATCCGATCGTCGTCGCGAGCCGGCGCCGCGATGTCGCCGCCTGCGTGGTGCTCTACGGCGCGGCGCAACAGCGCGACTGGCAGGTGACGGATCTGCAGCCGCGGCCGATGCAGGACATGCTGCGCGCGCTCGAGGCGCCGGCGCTCTTCATGTTCGGCGAATGCGACCACCTCATCTCGCTCGCCGACGTGCGCCGCGTCCGCGATACGCTCGAGGGCGCGCGCCGCAGCTATCGCATGAAAGTCTTCCGCGGCGCGCCGCACGGCTTTCTCAACGACACGATGCCGGGACGCTATCGGCCTGAAGAAACCGAGCAGGCGTGGCGCATGCTGCTCGCTTTTCTCGCCGACGTTTTTTCGGGCCGATGGCCCGGCGGCGGGGTGCGCTGGGAGTTCGAAGCGGCGAGCGCGGCGGACTACGAGTTCGCCCGCAACAAGCGGCTGGAATGACGCCCACGGCCGCGGTCCTCGCCGCGTTGTCGCAGCATGGCCTTCTCCTCAAGCAGGACAAGCAACTGCCCAACGTCGTCACGATCCTCACGGGCGAGAAACTGTCGACCTCGTGGTGGTCGCATCCGAAGGGCAAGCTCATCTTCAACGTGCTGCGCGAGCTCGAAGACCATCCGGACGTGCTGGTCGCGAAGCTGATCGCCGGAAAGGACACGCTGATCCATCGCCGCTTGTGGCCCGCGTTCCTGGCCGCGACGTCGCGATTGCTGGTCCATACCCGCGAAGTGCACACCGAATCCGGCCGGCACGAGCTGGTGACGCAGTCGTGGCGCGCGTGGGCGAAGGAAAAGGGAGTTGCGCCGCTCGCGAGCGCCCAGGAGGGCCGCCGCATCATCGAGGAAGCATGCAGCGCGATCGGCGCATCGCCGGCGACGCTGCCGTGGAACGCTAGGCCGGCGAGCCGCGCTTCGCGAGCCAGATCCCCGCGAGCACTACGGCGCCGCCCACGAACTGCAGCGGCCCGATCGCCTCGCCGAAGATGATCCACGCGAAGATCGCCGCCATCACCGGCTGGATCAGCAGCGACACCGACGACAGCGACGCCGGCAGGTGCGCGAACGCGTAGGCGATCAGCCCCTGGCCGAGGATCTGCGACACGATCGCGAGGCCGACCAGCACGAGCCACCCTTCGGCTCCCGCGGGCAGCAGCGGCTGCGGCGAGAAGAACGCGACGGGGAATAACGCAACCGCGGTGATGGTGGTGCTCCACGCCATGAGGCGCGGCGTGGAGGCGCCCGCGTCGCGCGCGAACTTGATCGCGAGCATGTAGCCGGCGTAGAAGGCGCCGGTGAGCGCGCCGAGCGCGTCGCCGAGAAGCCGCGTGCCGCCGCTGCCGAAGCTCGGCCCGACGAGGATGAACATGCCGGCGATCGCCACCACCATGCCGACGAGGAAGACGCGCGTGACCGCCTGGCGCCACAGCAGCCACCCGGCGAGCGTCACGAAGATCGGCGCGAGGTTCGCGAGGAGGGTGGAGTTCGCCACCGAGGTGAAGATGATCGACCAGTGCCACACGCCGAGGTCGGCGGCGAAGAAAAGGCCGGCGGCGATGAGAGAGCGAAAAGGGATGCGACCCTCACCCCGGCCCTCTCCCAGCGGAGAGGGAGAAATCAGCATCAACCACAATAACGGCGCGGCCAACGCGCATCTCCAGAACGCGCTCGCGACCGGGCCCGTGTCGGACAGACGCACGAGAATGGGCGCGAAGGCGATCGCGCATCCGCCTGCGAGCAGGCAGATGAAGGCAATCCGGCTCATGGGAGGCGGATATCATAGCGCCCGAGATGCCCGCCGAATTCCTCTCCGCCGTGATCCTCCTCACGCTCGTCGCCGATCCGTTCGGCAACGTGCCGCTCGCGAACGCGATGCTCGCGCGCGTGCCGAAGAGGCGCCGGCGCGTCGTCGTTCTGCGCGAGTGCCTCATCGCGTTCGTGATCCTCGCGGGCTTCATGGTGTTCGGCCGGGAGCTCCTGCGCCTCATGAGCCTTTCGGAGACGTCGTTGTCGATCGCCGGCGGTGTTATCCTTTTCATGATCGCGATCCGCATGGTGTTCGCCCATCCCGAGGGTGCCTTCGGGGTGCAGGAAGAGGGCGAGCCGTTCATCGTCCCGCTCGCCGTTCCCCTCATCGCCGGACCGTCGGCGCTCGCGACCGTGATGCTGATGGCGAGCCGCGAGCCGGGGAACCTCGCCGTGTGGGCCTCTGCGCTGGTGGTGGCGATGACGATCACCACGATCGTGCTGCTCGCGGGCGAGCGCATGCAGCGGTGGATGGGCGATCGCGCGATGCACGCGATCGAGCGGCTGATGGGGCTCATCCTCACCGCGATCGCGATCGAGATGCTGTTGAAGGGAATCGGAACGTTCGTCGAGAGCCTGAAATGAGCAAGGCATTCACGCGCGAGGATGCGGCGCCCGAGGAGGATTTCGAGGGCGACGAGGACGCCAACCCGATCCCGCCCGGATCGAAGAACTACATGACGCCCGCGGGCTGGCAGAAGATGCGCGACGAGCTCAAGTGGCTCGTGAATACCGAGCGGCCGAATGTCACGCAGGTGGTCTCGTGGGCCGCGGCGCTCGGCGACCGCTCCGAGAACGCCGACTACATCTACGGCAAGAAGAGGCTGCGCGAGATCGACCGGCGCATCCGTTATCTCACCAAGCGGCTCGAGGCGACGGAGGTCGTCGATCCGGCCACGCGCGAGGAAACCGACCAGGTATTCTTCGGCGCGACCGTGACCTACGCGGGCAAGGATCACGCCGAGAAGACGCTGAGTATCGTCGGCATCGACGAGATGGATCCGGGGAAGAATTACGTGAGCTGGATCTCGCCCATCGCGCGCGCGTTCATCAAGGCGCGCGAAGGCGACTGGGTGGTGCTGAAGACGCCCGCCGGCGTCGAGGAGCTCGAGATCCTCGAAGTCCGCTACGCCGCGATTCCGATGCAGCCGTTCGAGCCCGTCAAGAGCCAATGGACGCCAAACGCACGCTGATCGCTCTCGCACGCCTCGTCGCCTCGGTCGCGGCGCTCGCCGCGTGGGCGCTTCCCGCTTGTGCGGACTCGTATCTCTGGGAAGTGAGCTCGCTCACCAACCGCGTCTACCTCTTCGGCACGGTGCACGCGGGACGTGCCGAGTGGTATCCGTTGCCGCCCGCGGTCGAGAGCGCGTACTCCGATTCGAAAGTGCTGGTGGTGGAAGCCGACATCACCAACGAGGACGGCATGCGCAAGTCCACCGACGCCATGACCTACAAGGCGCCGGATTCCCTCAAGAACCACGTGAAGGCCGACGACTACGCGCGGTTTCGCAAGCTCCTTCCGCGCTACGCGCTCGCCGAGAACCAGGTCTTGCAGCTCAAGCCCTTCATGGCCGTGTCGCTGCTCGTCTTCGGCGAGTGGAGCAAGAACGGGTTCCTGCCGCAATACGGCGTCGACGGCTACCTCATCAAGAAGGCCAAGGGCGACCTGAAGAAGGTCGTCGAGATCGAGGGCATCGACGAGCAGATCCGGCTCATGGACTCGCTCACCGAGGACGAGACGCTCAAGCTCTTCGAAGGCACGCTCCTCGCGCTCGAGAGCGGCCTCACCAACGAGCAGATCACCGGCATGGTCGGCGCGTGGCAGTTCGGCGATCCCGGCCTCATGCTCGAGATCGCGCGCCGCTACAACGACCAGGTGCCAGGCGCGAAGGAGTTCGAGGAGAAATTCATCTGGTCGCGGCATCCCGAGATGCTCGCGAAGATCGAGGGCTATTTGAACGAGTCGCGCGAGCGGCATTTCATCGCGGTGGGCGCGCTGCATCTCGCCGGGCCGCGCGGGCTCGTCGAGCAGCTGAAGAAGCGCGGCTACGTCGTGAAGCAACTCTGATGGCACTCGCCACACGTCACGGCGGGCGCGTGCTCGTCGACCAGCTCGTGCTCCACGGCGCGGACCATGCGTTCAGCGTTCCGGGCGAAAGCTTCCTCGCCGCGCTCGACGGCTTCTACGACGTGAAGGACAAGCTGAGGTTCGTCGTCTGCCGCCACGAAGCGGGCGCGGCGAACATGGCCGAGGCGTACGGCAAGCTCACCAATCGCCCCGGCATCTGCTTCGTGACGCGCGGCCCGGGCGCGACGCACGCCTCCGTCGGCGTGCATACCGCATTCCAGGATTCGACGCCGATGATCCTCTTCGTCGGCGACGTCGGCTCGGGATTCCGCGATCGCGAAGCTTTTCAGGAGGTCGACTTCTCGAAGATGTTCGCGCCGCTCGCGAAATGGGTCGCGCGGATCGACGACGCGCGGCGCATCCCGGAGTACGTTGCGCGCGCGTTCCAGGTCGCGACCTCCGGCCGGCGCGGGCCCGTCGTGCTGGCGCTTCCCGAAGACGTACTCTCGGAGGAGGTGCAGGTCGCGGATGCTAGGCCGTACGTTCCGTCGGTGTCGCATCCGGGGCGCGAGGCGATCGAGCATTTCCGCCAGCTCCTCGCTGGCGCGAGGAGACCGTTCGTGCTGCTCGGCGGAAGCGGCTGGACGCGCGAGGCGTGCCACGACATGCAGCGCTTCGTGGAGGCGAACGCGCTGCCGTGCGGCTGCGCCTTCCGCTTCATGGACCTCATCGACAATCGCATCGACAATTACGCCGGCGACGTCGGCATCGGCATCAATCCGATCCTCGCCGAACGCGTCCGCACGACCGATCTGCTCATCGCGGTCGGCCCGCGCCTGGGCGAGATCACGACGAGCGGCTACACGCTGCTGGATTCGCCGGTGCCGCGCCAGAAGCTCGTGCACGTGCATCCCGGCGCCGAGGAGATCGGCAGCGTCTATCAGCCGGAGCTCGGCATCCTTTCCGACTACGCTCCGTTCGCGCGCTCGGTCGCCGCGATGGAGCCGATCGCCGATCCGCCGTGGAAGAACTCGGTTGCGGAGGCCCGCGCCGACTTCGACGCGTGGACCGCGCGGCGCGCGATTCCGGGGCGCGTGCAGATGTGGGACGTCATCGACTGGATCAACAGGAACACGCCCGAGGACACGATCTTCTGCAACGGCGCGGGCAATTTCTCGCAGTGGCTGCACCGCTTCCATCGCTATACCGGGTGGCGCACGCAGATCGGACCGACATCGGGCGCGATGGGCTACGGGCTTCCGGCGGCGATCGCGGCGAAGCTCGCGCGGCCCGAGCGCACCGTGATCGCGTGGTGCGGCGACGGTGATTTCCTCATGACGGGGCAGGAGCTGGGCACCGCCGTGCAGCACGAGGCCGCCGTCATCACGATCATCGTGAACAACGGCATGTACGGCACGATCCGCATGCACCAGGAGAAGCACTATCCGGGGCGCGTCGTCGGCACCGATCTCGTGAACCCGCAGTTCGCCGCGTACGCGCGCTCGTTCGGCGCGGTGGGCGAGATCGTCGAGGAGACCGCGCAATTCGGCCCGGCCTTCGAGCGCTGCGCCGCTTCCGGCAAGCCCGCGGTCATCGAAGTCCGCATCGACCCGCAGGCGATCACCCCCAACACCACCCTCGACGCGATCCGCGCCAGCGCCCGCAAGTGATCCGCAAAAAATGGTGCCACGTACCATTTTTTGTGTTTTGGGTTGCCGTCGCGCATGCGGCGGTCGGCGAGCACGGCATGGTGGTCACGGCGCAGCATCTCGCGACGAAGGTCGGCGTCGACGTGCTGAAGAAGGGCGGTAACGCGGTCGATGCGGCGGTGGCGGTCGGCTATGCGCTCGCCGTCGTCTATCCCGCGGCCGGCAACCTCGGCGGCGGCGGCTTCATGACGATCCAGCTCGCCGACGGACGCAAGACTTTCATCGATTTCCGCGAGAAGGCGCCGCTCGCCGCGACCGCCGACATGTATCTCGACGCGAGCGGCAACGTGATCGATGGGCTCAGCGTCAAGGGCCATCTCGCCGTCGCGGTGCCTGGAACCGTCGCGGGACTCGAGGCCGCGCGCGAGAAGTACGGCACGATGCCCCGCGGGAGGCTCATCGCGCCCGCGATCGCGCTCGCCGAGCGCGGCTTCGTGCTCGACAAGGCCGACGTCGCGATGCTCTCGAACGCGACGCGCGATTTCCGCGACGATCGACCGAGCGCGGCCATCTTCCTCGACAAGGGCGAGCCGCTCGCGGCGGGTACCAGGCTCGTGCAGAAGGACCTAGCGAAAACGCTGCGGTCGATCGCGAAGAAAGGCCGCGACGGCTTCTACAAGGGTCCGGTCGCGCGTGCGATCGCCGCCTCGAGCAAGGCGGGCAAGGGGATCGTCACCGAGCGGGATCTCGAGCAGTACGACACGCGCGAATTCGCGCCGGTCGAGTGCGACTATCGCGGCTATCACATCGTGTCCGCGCCGCCGCCGAGCTCCGGGGGCGCGATCGTGTGCGAGATGCTCAACATCCTCGAAGGCTATCCGCTGAAGGAACTCGGGTTCCGCTCCGCGCAGGCCGTGCACGTGCAGATCGAGGCGATGCGCCACGCCTACATGGATCGCAACAGTTATCTCGGGGACCCGGAGTACGTGAAGAATCCGCTCGACCGGCTGCTCGACAAGGCGTACGCGGAACAAATCCGCGCCGCGATCGATCCCGCGAAGGCCGGCGTCTCCTCGGAAATCAAGCCCGGCGTGCCGCCGCACGAGGGCTTGAACACGACGCATTACTCGATCATCGACAAGGACGGCAACGCGGTCGCGGTCACCTACACGCTGAACGAATGGTTCGGCGCTCGCGTGACCGCGGCGGGCACGGGCGTGCTCCTCAACGACGAGATGGACGACTTCACCGTGAAGCTCGGCGTGCCGAACGTGTACGGCCTCGTGCAGGGGCAGGCGAACGCGATCGCGCCCGGCAAGCGCCCGTTGAGCTCGATGAGCCCGACGATCGTCACGCGCGACGGCAGGCCATTCATGATCCTCGGCACGCCCGGCGGCAGCCGCATCATCAACGTCGTCGTGCTCACGATCCTGAATGTCGTCGACTACGGCATGACGATCGAGAAAGCGGTGGGCGCGCCGCGCTTCCACCAGCAGTGGCTGC
>Ga0075426_10001683_pt1 | contig 15712 bp, 13 predicted proteins | sample SoiMethybrSBSTD5_FD_75304 | JGI IMG/M metagenome (GOLD analysis project Ga0075426, IMG submission 75304) | Bulk soil microbial communities from a Populus tree surrounding site in Tennessee, USA - Soil MetaG P. TD hybrid SBSTD5 | ecosystem: Environmental > Terrestrial > Soil > Tree plantation... | reverse complement strand
GCGATCGCGGCGAGCCGGGTGACGGTCCCGTCCAGCGCCTTCTTTTCCCGGCCGAGGTCCTGCGCGCGCTTCGGGTCGTTCCAGACCTTCGGATCGGTCAGGAGCGTTTCGACTTCCGTCAGGCGTTTCTGCTTGCCCTCGAAGTCAAAGATACCTCCGCAGCTCCGCCGACCGTTTGTCCAGGTCCGAGAGCGTCGAGGCGATTTGATTGATGCGTTCGGCTTCCATTTGGGCTTCTTTATGAAACGCGCATTATAAGGTAGGGCGTCTTACTTTATCCGGCTCGACGGAAAGTTCTCGTCGATCTTGTCTTCGAAGAAGCTCGTCGCCGAGGGCGCGGCCATGAACTGGCGATGGACCTCGGGCGAAACTCCACGGTATTGGATCAGCCTGCCGTCGCTGAACTCGATCTCCAGAATCTGCGACTTGGCGTCGTAGCCGGCTGCGCGGATCTTGCTCGAGTTGACGCGTTTTCGTTCCATGGTCACTCCACCGACACGGTGATGCTGTCGCCTGAGCGCACCGAGGAGAGCTGACGGGGGTCGCCGTCGATCGCGCCGAGCACGTTGCAACGGGTCACCAGGCGCGACTCGCCGCCCTCGGATACGGGAGTGCGGCCCCAGGGGAGCGCGAGCGAGCTGCCTTCGGTCCAGAAGCAGACCGTTCCGGGCGGCACGACCTGTTTGGCGCCGGCCTCGAGCGTTGCCTTTACGGGCGCCTCGAAATAAACCTCCTCGCCCCAGGTCTGGGCTTTCGCCTTCACCGGCAGCGCGGAGACGAGGGCGCGCGACGTGGGCGTGTCCTCCAGGGTCGCGCTCACCGCGCCCTTTGGCCAGGAAATGTTGATGCGCGCATAGCTCATCGTGCGGGCTCCCAGTGTTCGATGACCAATTGCAGACTCTGCATTCCGTTGAACTCGTTGACCGAGAGCCGGTACGCGGCGCGCACGAGCGAGGGCAGGGGATCGAGCGAGTTGAAGCGCATCGCTTCGACTGTGCGCCCGGAGCGCGCGAGCCTGAGCTTCAGGTGCTTCTCGCCGACCACGCGCTGGCCGAGCACCTCGAACTCGTCGCAGAAAATCGGCTGGGGAAAACCCTGTCCCCAGACTTGGGTGTCGAGCAGCTGCGCGAGGCCGAGGTCGAGGTACGCGGGTTCCAGCGAACCGTCGGTCTCGACCGCACGCGCAAGCTGGGCGGGCGAAAGCAGCTCGCGCGCCACGGCTTCGAAGCTTTGCGCGAAGCGCGCGAAATCCTCCGGGCGCAGCGTGAGGCCCGCTGCTGCGGCGTGCCCGCCGAAGCGCAGGAGCAGGTGCGGTTCGCGCTTCGCGACGAGATCCAGGGCGTCGCGCAGGTGCAGGCCGAGAATGGACCGACCCGAGCCGCGGATCTCGCCGGTGCCGGCCGGGGCGAAGGCGAAGGTCGGGCGGTGATGGCGATCCTTGACGCGCCCGGCGAGGATGCCGACCACGCCCTGGTGCCAGGAAGGGTCGTAGAGGCTGATGCTGGAGGTCTCGCCCACCGAGAGCTTCGCCATCAGCTCATCGGCCTGCGCCTGCATGTCGGCTTCGATCGTGCGCCGCTCGCGGTTGAGCTCGTCGAGCTGCCGCGCGATCTCGAGCGCGCGCCCGCGGTCCCCGGTGGTCAGGCACTCGATCCCGAGGCCCATGTCGGACAGGCGCCCGGCCGCGTTCAGGCGCGGCCCGAGCAGAAACCCGAGGTCGAACCCGCTCGCGCGCGAAGGGTCCTGGCCGGCAACGGCGAACAGGGCGCGCACGCCTTCCTGCATACGGCCCGCGCGGATGCGCCTCAGGCCCTGCGCAACGAGGACGCGGTTGTTGAAATCGAGCGGCACGACGTCGGCGACCGTGCCGAGCGCCACCAGGTCGAGCACATCGCCGAGATTCGGTTCTCGCCTGGCGGAGAACGCTCCGCGCTTGCGGAGCTCGGCGCGCAGGGCGAGCATCAGGTAGAACATCACGCCCACGCCGGCAAGGCTCTTGCTCGGAAACGCGCAGCCGGGCTGGTTGGGGTTGACGATGGCCGCGGCGCGCGGCAGCTCCGGGCCGGGCAGATGGTGGTCGGTGACGATCACCTCGATTCCGAACCGGCCCGCCGCTTCGACGCCCTCGACGCTGGCGATCCCGTTGTCAACGGTGATGAGGAGGTCGGGTTTCGATCGCGCCGCGAGCGCGACGATCTCCGGGGTCAGCCCGTAGCCGAACTCGAAGCGGTTGGGGACGAGATAGCCGACGCTCGCGCCGAAGGCGGAGAGCGCACGCATGCCCACTGCACAGGCGGTCGCGCCATCGCAATCGTAGTCGGCGACGATCAGCATACGCTTGCCGGCCGCGATCGCATCGGCGAGCAGCGCCGCGGCGCGCTCGGCATTCAGGAGATCGGAAGGCGGAATGAGGCCGGAAAGCGCGTCTTCGAGCTCGCCGCGCCGGTTGATCCCGCGCGCGGCGCAGACGCGCGCGAGCACCGGGTGAAGGCCTTCGCGCACGAGCTGGTCGTGCACGCGCAAGGGAACCGGGCGGGTGGTGATCTGGGCCATCAGCTATGCATAGGCGGAAAGGGGCTTGCGCAGCCGCCAGAAATAGCGGAGGTCCGAACGCACGGTCTCGACCTGCAGGAGCCGATTCTCTCCGGCAAGATGCAGGGTGAGCATCCCGATCCGGCCTGACTTCAGAGCGGCGAGCAGCGGCAGAAACCAGTCGCGCTCGAGCGCCGTGCGGCGCTCGCGAAGCTGCGCCTCCCGCGGGGCGTCGAGCACGACCAGCGCAAGACCCTCGTCCCCCAGCGCCGCGAGAACGGAGTCGGCGTCCTTCGGCAGCGCATGCGCCGGGATTCCCGCGGCGAGCGCGAGGCCGCGGGCGAGCGGATCGCCGGCGATCACTGCCGAGAAGGGCCGCGCCTTCGCGGCGTCGATGACGCCCCCGCCCCAGAACCAGATGCTGTTCAACGCCGGCTCCCCGCGCGCCTCGCGCTCGGCGTTGACGGGGTGTTCGTGCAGCAGCATCTGCGCTTCGTTCATGAGCGCGTGGAAGCGCATCGCATCGGGTCCGGATGGAAGCTTCTCGTCGATCGCGGCGCCGCGCGCGGCGGCGGCCGGCGTGGTTTGCACCTCCGGCGCTTTCTCCAGACGCAGGTACCAGCGCGCCGGCCTCAAGGGCTGGAAGAGCATCGTCGGGCCGAAATGCCGGTTGAGCGCGTCGACGAGCGCGTCGGACTCGGCGCGCGAAACCTCGAAGGCGGCGCTGTCGGCGAGGCCGAGGCTGTCGCGGCCCACCTGCAAGTGCACGGGATCGGCGCGCATCCAGTAGTGCGGTCCGGGCGTCCCGCCGTCCGCGAGCAGCGTGTAGGGAGCGACGGGCCAGTCGCGCTGCCGCGGCACGCCGAAGCGCCCGAACAGCCAGGCTTCGCGCGAAGCGTGCGCGCTGCGCGTGCGGCGTCCTCTCGCGATCAGCGTCTCCGCGGCCGCGAGGCCGTCTGCGTGTGGAAGTCCCTCGGGAGCGAAGAAATCCGGAATATACAGTTCACAGTGCATTCGATTTCGAGTTTATCACCGGTTATGGCACACTTCGCGCGTGCAATACGAACTCCTCGTCGGGCTGCGCTACACGCGCGCCGAGCGCCGCAATCACTTCATCTCCTTCATATCGCTCACTTCGATGCTCGGCATCTCGCTCGGCGTCGCCGCCCTGATCGTGGTGCTCTCGGTGATGAACGGGTTCCAGAAGGAAGTTCGCGCGCGCATTCTCGGCGTGGTCTCGCACGTGCAGATCACCGGGGTGGACAACCGTCTCGCGGACTGGCAGGCGGTGGCGCGGGAATCGGCCCAGCATCCGCAGGTGGCTGCGGCCGCGCCCTTCGTTAACGCGCAAGGGATGCTCGTGTTCGGCGCCGCCGTCCGGGGGGCGTTGGTGCGCGGCATCGTGCCGGAGCTCGAGGAGAAAGTCGCCGAGATCGGCTTGCATATGACCGCGGGGAAGCTCGAGTCGCTGGTGCCGGGGGAATTCGGCATCGTGCTCGGGTCGGAGCTCGCGCGCGCGCTCGGCGCGAGGACCGACGACAAGGTGACGCTGATCGCCCCGCAGGGGCTGGTCACTCCGGCGGGCATTCTTCCGCGGCTCAAGCAGTTCACCGTGGTGGGCATCTTCGAAGTGGGCATGTTCGAATACGACTCGGGCCTTGCCCTCATCCATCTCGAGGACGCGCAGAAGCTCTACGGCATGGGGAATACCGCCTCGGGCGTGCGGCTGAAGCTCCACGATCTGTTCCAGTCCCGGGAGGTCACGCGAGACCTCGTCGAGCGCCTGCGCGGCGACCTGTACGTCTCGGACTGGACCCGCAGCCACGCCAACTACTTCCGCGCGGTTCAGATCGAGAAGACCATGATGTTCATCATCCTGCTCCTGATCGTCGCGGTTGCGGCGTTCAACATCGTGTCGACGCTGGTGATGGCGGTCACCGACAAGCAGCCCGACATCGCCATCCTGCGAACGCTGGGCGCGACTCCCGGCGGGATCATGAAGATCTTCATCGTGCAGGGCGCGCTGATCGGCGTGATCGGCACGCTGATCGGCGTCGCCGGCGGCATCGCGCTCGCGCTCAACATCGACGTGGTGGTGCCGTTCCTCGAGCGCCTCCTGAACGTCCAGTTCCTGTCGCGGGAGGTGTACTACATCACCGACCTGCCTTCCGATCTCCAGACGAGCGACGTGGTTGCGATTGCCCTGGTGTCGCTCGCGCTCTCGCTTTTCGCGACGATCTACCCGAGCTGGCGGGCCGCGCGCGTGAATCCGGCCGAGGCGCTGCGCTATGAGTGAGGTGCTCGCCTGCCGCGACCTGCGCAAGACTTTCCGCGAGGGAAGGGAAGCCGTGCACGTGCTCCAAGGGGTATCGCTGAAAGTCGAGGAGCGGGAAATAGTCGCCGTCGTCGGCGCCTCCGGCTCGGGCAAGAGCACGCTCTTACACCTGCTCGGGGGCCTCGACGACCCGACTTCGGGAGAGGTCGACGTGCTCGGCCGGTCGACGCACAGCCTCTCCGACGCGGAACGGGGGCAGGTACGCAACCGCTCGCTCGGGTTCGTCTACCAGTTCCACCACCTGCTGATGGAGTTCACCGCGCTCGAGAACGTGGCGATGCCGCTCCTCATACGGCGCGCGCAGCCCGCCGAAGCGCGCGAAGCCGCCGCGGCGATGCTGAAGGAAGTCGGCCTCGCCGAGCGCCTCGATCACACGCCCGGGGAGCTCTCCGGCGGCGAACGCCAGCGCGCGGCGCTCGCGCGCGCTCTCGTCACCATGCCCGCCTGCGTGCTCGCCGACGAGCCGACGGGGAACCTCGACCGCAAGACCGCGGATACCGTATTCAGCCTGATGCTGGAGCTCAACCGCGCGCACGGCACGAGCCTCGTGATGGCGACCCACGAACCCTCGCTCGCCGCGCGCGCGCACCGCGTGATGCGCCTGCAGGACGGGGTGCTGGTGCAGGAGAGGTGAGCGTCGGCGCCCTGTCATTCTGAGGAGCGCAGCGACGAAGAATCTGCTTCTATCGCCCGAAAACGAGGACCAACGCGATAGCCAGAGAGATCGCAGACAGAACCGTCGCGAAGACGCAAACGAAGAGCGTCCGGCGGATCTTCGCCTCTGCTATTGACGCAGCCTGCTCCACCGCTGCCACCGTGCTTTGCAACTGCTCCGCCAGCTCCTTGATGTGCGCCGCGTTCTGAGACGCCGCGGACTGAAGCTCAGTAATGGCAACGGCATCGGCATTCCTCCGGGTGAATACCGGCGCCGCGGCCGAAATGATCGTGCCGATGTGAGGCAGAACGGCCTTGAGTGCGGGAAGGAGCCAGGCTGGCATGGATGAGCCCTAGACTTCAACGATACTCGACATTGACGCGTTTGTACTTAGCGAACTCGCTTTCACTCGGGCAAGGCACGTGCTCAAGAGTGAACCGGTAGCCGGTAGCAATGAGCAGCGGCGGGAGAAGCACTTTTCCCAGGTTGCCAGGATCCGCTTCTGTCTTCAGGCAGGCGCGTTCACCCGTTTTCAACTCGACGGTGAGCGTTGTGGGGTCAGCGCTGCGTGCCTGCACAAAGAATGGGCGGCTGCCGGGAGGCACGAAGGCCGCGACGTACTCTGTGTTGCTCAAGTTCGCGAACGCTTGATCGCCAGTTCCTACAGTGAGCGACACGCCACCTGCGTTGAAGGCATACACGCGATAGATCACTACTTCGGCCCGGTTCGCGACGTCCGGCGTTGACAACGGCACAACCGGCAGCGATGAGCATCCTGCCGCGATCAGGACCATGACCGATGGAGGAAGGTAAAGTCGAATGTTCATTTGTGAGATCGATGCACGGTCGCTGACCCGTGAACGCCTAACGCGCACGCCTGATTATAGCGATGAATGCAACGGCTCGAGCCGTTGACAGATCGCGGCTCTGTAAAGCGCACACTAGCTCGATTCTCTTCCCGCACGTCTCGCTTTGCGCCTGCGCCAGGCGAGCACCACGTGAACGCGCCAGCCGAGCTGCACGATCACGTAGCCGGCGATCGCGAGCACGACCGCCAGGACCACGAGGCCCACGGCGAGCGGTTTGCCGAGGGAGAGCATCCATTCGAGTGAAGCGCGCAGCCAGGCGCCGAGGTTCGACCAGTCGATTTCCGGAGGATGGATGAAAGACGCGCCTTCGCCAGGCACGAACAGGGTGCCGATGCGGTACGCGATCAAGTAGAGCGGCACGATGGTAAACGGGTTGGTGTAGAGCGTGACGGCTACCGATACGGGCAGGTTGACGCGGAACGCCACTGCGAGCAGTGCCGCAAAGGCGAACTGCACCGGGTTGCTGCCGGGGACGAGCCCCGCGAACATGCCCGCCGCAACGCCGCCAGCGACCGATCGCCGGTTGACGTGCCACAAGTTGGGGTGAAGCAAGAGCGTGCCGAAGCGCGCGATGTACCGGTTGTTGCGGATCGCCTCGCGGTTCGGCAGGTACTTGCGGAAGAATTTTCGCGGCATGGCCGGCTAGCATATCAACCTCCCGTGACCTCCGGCCGTTAATCGCGGAATGAAGAGCGCTTCGACCCGCCGATGAGGTTTGCCGCGTTGGGGTTCGCGCTCGGGGTGTGGCTGCTGCAGCACCGGCCCGAGTTGCCGGGGGCGGGATGGCTCGCGCTGTATTTCGCGTTTGCCGCAATCGCGGGCGTCGGATTCTCCAGGCGTGTTTCACCGATCGTCGCTGCCGGCGCGGCCTTCATCGGCTTCGCCGCCCTCGGTTTCGCCTGGGCCGCGGTGCTCGCGCAGCTGCGCCTGTCGGACCGGCTGGATACCGCGCTGGAGGGTCTCGACCTGGCCGTCAGCGGCGTCGTCGCCGGACTCCCGCAGGCGTTCGAGCGCGGCGTGCGCTTCGATTTCGACGTGGAATCTCCCCAGACCGGGGTGCCGCGGCGAATCGTGCTGTCTTCCTACGGCGGATTCGCCGCGGACGATTCCCAGGGCGTCCTTCCGGTGCGCGTCGGGGAACGCTGGCGCTTCACGGTGCGGCTGCGCCGGCCGCACGGCGGCGCCAACCCGCACGGATTCGACTACGAAGCCTGGCTTCTCGAGCGCGGCGTTCGCGCGACCGGCTACGTGAGAATGCCCCCTTCGCGCCGCGGAGCGGACGAGCGCGCGCAAGTCCCGCCCGAGCGTATCGCCGCCCGGGTGCCGCGATACTGGATCGAGAGGCTGCGCGAGGCGGCGCGCGAGAAAATCCGCGGCGCGTTGCCCGAGCATCCTTACGCGGGCATCCTGGTCGCGCTCGCGATCGGCGACCAGAACGCGATCGACCCGGGCCAGTGGCAGCTCTTCGCCCGCACCGGAGTGAGCCACCTGATGTCCATCTCCGGGCTTCACGTCACCATGGTCGCCGGCCTCTTTGCGATGCTCGTGTCTTGGTGCTGGCGGCGCAGCGAGACTCTCGCGCTCGCATTGCCCGCGCAGAAAGCCGCGGCGCTCGCCGGTTTTCTCGCCGCGTTCGGGTATTGCCTCATTTCCGGATTTGCAGTCCCCGCGCAGCGCACGCTGTACATGGTCGGCGTGGTCGCAGTCGCGCTCTGGTTCGGACGCGCGACGAGCGCCTCGCGGGTGCTCGCCGCGGCGCTCTTCATCGTTCTCGCGCTCGACCCCTGGGCGGTGCTGTCGCCGGGCTTCTGGCTGTCGTTCGCCGCGGTCGCGGTGATTTTCTTCGTCGCCACCGGGCGCACCGCTAGTCCCCACTGGCTCGCGCAGTGGGGAAGGGTGCAATGGGCGGTCACCGCGGGGCTCGCTCCCCTGCTGCTCGTGCTGTTCCAGCAGGTATCGCTCGTCTCTCCGGTCGCCAACGCGCTCGCGATCCCCCTGGTGAGCTTCGTCATCACCCCGCTCGCGCTCGCCGGCGCCGTGCTCCCCGTCGACTGGCCGCTTGCGCTGGGGCACGCGATTCTCGTCATCCTGATGGCGACCCTCGAGTGGCTGGCTGCGCTCCCGAGCGCGGTCTGGCATCAGCACGCGCCCCTCGCGTGGTCCGTGCCGCTCGCGCTCGCTGGGATCGCCTGGATGCTGCTCCCTCGCGGGTTCCCCGCGCGCTGGCTCGGCGCGCCGCTCGTGGTGCCGCTTTTCGCGGTCTCCCCGCAGTCACCCGGTGCGGGCGAGCTCTGGATCACGGTGCTCGACGTGGGACAGGGGCTCGCCGTGATCGCGCGCACGGAAAAACACGCGCTGCTCTACGATGCCGGGCCGGCTTTCAACGCGTTTTCCGACAGCGGAAGCCGCGTGATCCTCCCCTATCTGCGCGGCGAAGGCATCGATAGTCTCGATGCGCTCGTCGTCTCCCATGACGACCGCGACCATTCGGGCGGCGCCGGCTCGGTGCTCGAGGCCATGCCCGTCGGCGTACTGTGGTCCTCTCTTGCCGCGGACCACGAGCTGCTTGCGGCGAACGCGTGGCGGGCTCCCTGCGTCGCGGGACGCAAATGGTTTTGGGATGGAGTCTCGTTCGAATTCCTCCATCCGCGCGCGGAAATTGCGTCGGGCCGAGCGTCGCGGGCCAATAACCTGAGCTGCGTGTTGAGGATCGAAGGTCCCGGAGGCCGTGTGCTGCTCACCGGAGACATCGAGCGCGCCGCAGAGCGCGAGCTTCTGCTGCGCGCGCCCGCGCTGCTGCCTGCGGACGCGCTCCTCGTCCCCCATCACGGCAGCGCCACCTCGTCGACGCCCGAGTTCGTGAAGCAGGTGGCGCCCCGCCTCGCGGTGTTCGCGGTCGGCTACCGCAACCGCTTCGGCCATCCGCGCGAGGAAGTGCTCGCGCGCTATCGCGAGGCCGGCAGCGAGTTCCTTCGCACCGACACCGGCGGGGCGATCCAGCTGCGCTTTGCGCCGGGAAGCTCGAGCGTGGACGCCGAGCGCGTTCGCGCAAGGCGCTACTGGCACGAGTCCTCGAGCGGCTATACTCCGGGGGCGGAGAAGCCGGCTTGAATCTGAATGCGACGATCACGGTGAGGGGCGACCCCGGCTTGCTCCGGCAATACCGGGCCGAGGTCAATCGCCTGCTCGACGAAGAGGGCGGCGAATCCTACCGCGAGCTGCACTCGCCCGAGCGGCTGGAGTACGAGTTCAGGCTGCGCGGCGGCATCCCCTTCCCGCCTTTCGTGTCGGCCTCCCAGGCGTTTCCCGATCTCACCGTCGAGGTGCAATGGAGCGACGCCGCGTTGGGCAGGAGCGGCCGCGCGGTCATCAGGAACGGTGTGTTGGCGGAGCAGGGGGTGCAGTCTCAGGCTCCCGCCGGCTCGGCCCTGCAGGACGTCCGAGCCGACGCGGACGGGGGACTGGATCTCGCCCTCGCCTGCGCGCGCTGGCGCGAGCTCTGGCACGGCTACGTCATCGCTTCCGACCAGCACGCTTTCTTCCGCATTGCAGGATCGGGAGGCTCCTGCGAGCTCCTCGCTTCCGACGGGATCGAAGCCGAATGGGCGGAGCGCTGGACGCTCGTCTCAGGCGATGCGGAGTACGCGGAGCTTGCGCCCCGCGAGCCGATCGCCGAAGACGAGCTGCGCGAGCTCGACCGGCTCGCGCAGGAGTTCTCGCGCGAATGGATATGGTTCGAGGAGAGCGAGCCTGCGGAGACCGCAGTCGAGCGGGCGCGCTTCAGGGATTACGGCTATCCGGTCCGCGCGGCGAACCTGCGCTCGGAGAAGCTGCGCAAGGTGCTCCGTCCGGAAAGCGGCGGCCTTGCGTTCGGCTCCTTCGCGGAAGGCGCGCGCTGGATTCCTGAACTGCTGCGCCGCTGCTGGCTGCGGCCCGCGAAATGAGCGAACCTTTCCTGCGCCGCAAGGTGCAGTGCGCGAGCGCCGGCGGACTGCACCGCGTCGCCTACCTGGAGTGGGGCGAGCGCTCCAGCGGGAAAACCCTCGTTTGCGTTCACGGGCTCACCCGCTGCGCACGCGACTTCGACCGCCTGGCCGCGGAAATGGTCCGCCACGGCTATCGCGTCGTCTGTCCGGACGTCGCCGGGCGCGGCGATTCCGACTGGCTCGAGAATCCGATGGAGTACGCGGTGCCGACCTACGTATACGACATGGTGACCCTGATCGCTCGCTTGGACGTGGAATCGGTGCACTGGGTCGGCACCTCCCTTGGCGGGCTGATCGGGATGAGTATCGCGGCGATGCGCCATTCGCCGATCAAGAAGCTGGTGCTGAACGACGTCGGGCCGGTGCTGACGGCGGTGTCGCTCGAGCGCTTGAGCTCCTACGTCGGCAAGTGGCCGCCGCTTCCTACGATCGAAGCAGCCGAGCTGTTCGTGCGCTCGACCAGCGCGTCTTTCGGCCCGCACAGCGATGCCGAGTGGCGTTTCCTCACCGAGCATGTCGTGCGAAAAAATGCCGACGGGTCGCTGCGCATGCACTACGACCCGGCGATTGCGGTGCCGTTCAACGCCGAGCTGTCGCGCAAGGACGTGGAGCTGTGGAGCTTCTACGATGCGATCCGCTGCCCGACGCTCCTCCTGCGCGGCGAGCAATCGGACCTCCTCAGGCGCGACACCGCGGAGCAGATGGCAGCGCGCGGCCCGCGGGCGAAAGTCGTGGAAATCGCCGGCGTCGGGCACGCGCCGACCTTGCTTCACGACGATCAGATCGCGATCGTCAGGGACTTTCTGCTGGAACAGTAACGGTCGGGGCGAATTGATTTTGCTATCATCTGTCTTCCAAAGGAGGTTCAGAATGTCGATCATCTCCCGTTACTTCCGTCTCGTGGGGTGCGCGTCGCTCGCGCTCAGTCTCGCGGTCGCGTCGGCGGTCGCCTTTGCCGCGGGCGTCGCCGTGAAGATCGACCGGTCGAGTCCCGACAAGGGTCCGTTCCCGAGCGACCGTTTCACGCGGCCTGATTTCTCCCAGAACACATTCCGGCGCGTGCACCTGCCGAAACCCGACTGCGGCGCGCGGCCGTCGGACTGCGCCGACGTCGATGTCCTCAACACGCTCGATGGCTTCCACGTGCAACCGCGGATCACGGTGCCGTTTACCGGCGCGATCGACGTGAATACGGTCGACAGCGACACGGTGTTTCTGATCAACCTGGGCGATACCCGCTCGGGGGACGGCTTCGGCCAGCGGGTCGGAATCAATCAGGTCTCGTGGGATCCGGGCACGAACACGCTGGTCTTCGAGTCAGACGAACAGCTGAACGAGCACACTCGCTATGTGCTGGTCGTGACCGACGGCGTGCGCGACGCGAAGGGAGATCCGATCGAGGCCGGCCGCTGGGATCGCTTCGATCCCGACGAGCGCGACGCGCGGCGCCACGTACCGCCCGCGCGCCACCGCATCGCCGCATTGAGCGTCTTCACCACACAGAGCACGACCGCCGATCTCGACAAGATCCGCGATCGGATCCAGCGCTCGCAGCCCGCGCCCGCGGACTTCATGGTCGGCCGGAGTCCGAGCGGTGCGGTGCGCGCGGTATTTTCGCTCCTGGATGTCGCGGCCATCCAGTTCAACAGGCAGGTCGGTACCGCTCCGGCCTTCGCGACGAGTTTTCTCCCCACACCGGCGCTCAGCGTCGTGCCGGGCTCGGTCGCGCAGATCGCGTTCGGCAGGTTCCGTTCGCCGGACTACGAGACAGCCGACAAATTCATCCCTGCGACGGCGACGCGAACCGGGCAGCCGGTGCCGCAGTCGACGAACGATGTTCACTTCGAGCTGTTCCTGCCGACCGGGCCGAAGCCCGCGGGCGGCTGGCCGGTCGCGATCTTCGGGCACGGCTTCACCGACAGCATGTACGGCGCGCCGTGGGCGGTGGCGTCGGTGCTCGCGTCCCACGGCATTGCGACGATCGCGATCAACGTCGTGGGCCACGGAGGCGGCGCGCTCGGCACTCTGGCGGTGCTGCGCACGAACGGCGCAGTCGTGGTAATCCCCGCCGGCGGTCGCGGCATCGATCAAGACGGGAACGGAACGATCGACTCGACCGAAGGCGTAAACGCGGCTCCGCCGCGCACGCTCATCGCCAGTCGCGACGGCCTGCGCCAGACGGTGATCGACCTGATGCAGCTCGTTCGCCAGATCGAGGCGGGCGTCGACGTCGACGGTGACGGCGCGGCGGATCTGGACCGTTCACGGATTTTCTACGCCGGGCAGTCGTTCGGCGGCATCTACGGCACGATCCTGCTCGGCGTGGAATCGAGCATCCAGGCCGGTGTTACGAACGTGGCGGGCGGCTCGATCCCGGAAGTCGCTCGGCTGGGCGGGTTCCGTCCACTGATCGGAATTGCGCTCGCGACACGCATGCCCCCGCTGATCAACGTCAGCGACCCAAGCGGGATCGCGTTCAACGAGAACATCCCGCTGCGCGACCTCGCGGCAGTCGTGAACGACGTGCCGGGTGCGATGGAGATCCAGAAATTTCTCGACAACAGCGAATGGGCTCAGCAGGCCGGGAATCCGGTCGCGTACGCCCCCTACATCCGCAAGCATCCGCTGCGCGGCAACGCGCCGAAGCCGGTGATCTTCCAGTTTGCGAAAGGCGACGAAACCGTCCCCAATCCCACCGCCAGCGCCGTCATTCGCGCGGGCGATCTCATCGGACAGACGAGTTACTTCCGGAACGATCTCGCGTTCGCCGCTAACCCGGCAATATCGAAGAATCCGCACACTTTCCTGACGAACATCGCGAGCGCTGCAGGCGCGCCGTTTGCCGTGGGCGCGCAGACTCAGATCGCCGTGTTCTTCGCTTCCGGGGGCGTATTGGTCGTCGACCCCGACGGCATAGGGCCGTTCTTCGAGGTCCCGATCAACGGTCCCTTGCCGGAGACCTTGAATTTCATTCCCTGAATTCAGCCGAGGGGGGCTTTGCTCATCGCGATCGCGGCCAGGGTGCGTGTTTCAGAAATCGAGCTCGAGGCCGAGAGCCGGGCCGGAAAAACGCAGGCGGAAATCAGAAATGCCGGACAATGCCTGTCCTTTGGCTTCCCAACCGGCGTAGCCGGCGCGCGCGGTCACGTTCTCTCCTAGGCCCTTTACCAGGAAGACTTCGCCCCGCACGGCCCGGTTGACGCCCTCTGTCGGCGAGATGAATCCCGCGATGCGTGCCTGAAGGCTGGTGCCGGGGTGCAGGCGCCAGACGAGCCCGACCCCACCTTGTGGTCCCAAGGTGGAGAAATGCTGGGAGGCCTGCTGGCTCAATGAGGCAACGGTCAGGTCGAGCCAGGCGTAGCCCAATCCGGCGAAGGTCTCCAATCCGAGCGAGCGATCGCGGAAAAACTTGCGCCAGCGCCACGAAGCGCTGGCAAAGCGGAAATCGAAGTCGTTCCTCAGTTGTTGCGGCGCTGAAAACGTCGTGTCATTGAGTATGACCGGCGACTGGCCGGCGGCGAGAGACTGGGAGTCGCTGCCTCTTGCCCTGAATGCTTCGAACTCCAATGCGTGCCCGTTCCGAGGCTGAGAAGGCGATTCCTTGCTCTCGGTCAGGTTCACGCTCCCCCTGACAGAAGGGAGGAACACGCGATTGTCCTCGGCATCGATCCGGGTGGTGGATAGGCAGCCTCCCAAGGAGAAGGCGGTCAGCGCTCCGACGAGAAGATGCGAACATTTCATGGGTCGTCCTTGCTTGGCGATGCGAGCTCAGCGAATCGCTGTGCCCTTTCGTAAGGCGAAATCAATCTGCCAGCCGCATCTTCTTCAGGAATGCCTGCCACCGCGGATCGCCATGGAGACGTCCCAGCAAGGCATTCGACTTGGACCCGATGAGGCCGGGGTCGTGCTGCGCATGAGCGCGCGCCAACCACTGGAACGCGAGGTCGAGCTCTCCACGAAAGGCGTAGACCTCCGCCACTTGATAGGCGCTCTCGCTTGCATATTTGTCGATCAGACCGCGCAGCGCGGCGTCGGACTCCGGCCGTCGGCCCTGCGCATGTTCGATCAAGGCAAGCCCCTCGAGGCGAAAGAATTCGATCACTTCTCTTTCGAACGCCTTGCGCGCCTCGACGATCTTCCCTTGTGAGAGGTGCACACGGCCGAGCCAGCAGTGCAGGAGCCCAGCTTGCGGATTGATCTCGATCGCTTTCTTGATCGCGGCCTCCGCCTCGTCCAGGAGACCCGCGCTCAAGCACCGCGCTCCAAGGGTCCGATGGGCGCTCATGCTGAGTGGATCGAGTACCGCCGCGCGCCGAGCCAGCGCTACGGCCTCGTCGTGCCGGCCGATGATACCCGCCAGGACGGCGGCGCCGCGCAGAACCTCCGTGTTGCCAGGCGCGAGAGCCAACGCACGTCGGAACGATGCGTCTGCCTCGTGCCAATCCCAGTCGTAGTTCATCTGCACGAGGCCCAGCGCCACGTGCCCTTCCGGCAGATGCGGCTCCAGCTCAAGAGCACGCGCAGCGGCCGCTCTCGCCTCGCCGAAACCTTTATCCAGGGGTGTCAACGAATACCCCGCTCCATGCATATGGGCGCGCGAGAGTCCCGCCCAGGCGAGCGCGAAAGTGGGCTCCAGCTCGAGCGCTTGCCGGAAAAATCCTATTCCCTTGGCCAAGTCCTCCTGCGTGATGCGATCTGCGAAGAACCGTCCCTGCAGATAGAGCGAATAGGCGTCCGCGGTCTCTGCCCGACCCTTCGCCGCTGCGGCGACCTCCTCCTTCAGCGCCGCGTTCGCCGTCTCGCCCGGCGCGTCGCCCATGAGCGCCGTGCGCAGCTCCTTTACGACCGCCCGCGCAATATGGTCCTGGACCGCAAATATATCGTCGAGCTCGCGCTCGTAGGTTTCTGACCATAGGTGCGAATCGGTCGCCACCTCGATGAGCTGCGCCGTGATTCGCACCCGGTTCCCCGCTCTTCGAACGCTGCCTTCGAGAGCGTGCGCGACACCCAGCCTTTGCGCGATGGTCGGAATGTCGACGTTCTTGCCCTTGAAGCTGAACGCGGACGTTCGAGATATCACGCGCAATCCGCGTATTTTCGCCAGAACGTTCAGCAGTTCCTCGCTCAGGCCGTCGGCGAAATATTCGTTCTCCGCCGCAGGGGACAGGTTGACAAAAGGCAGAACCACTATCGAGGGCGCGTCCGGTGGATTTGCGGCGGTGCCCGGCCCCGCGGCGAGGGAAACGGCGGTGTCTGTCAACGCATAAACGCGGACCGGCCTGGAAATATTCTTCAGAACCTGTTCGCCGAGGTCGCGGCAAGACACGGTCATCTT
>Ga0075426_10001680_pt1 | contig 15719 bp, 16 predicted proteins | sample SoiMethybrSBSTD5_FD_75304 | JGI IMG/M metagenome (GOLD analysis project Ga0075426, IMG submission 75304) | Bulk soil microbial communities from a Populus tree surrounding site in Tennessee, USA - Soil MetaG P. TD hybrid SBSTD5 | ecosystem: Environmental > Terrestrial > Soil > Tree plantation... | reverse complement strand
AGAATGGCGTCTACGCCAGACTCGTCGACCAGACGGCCGAAAAGCGCATCGTACGCCGTCATCACCACGATCTTCTCGCCCTTTCCTTTCCGCTCCGCGAAATCACGAACGGTGACCGGACGCTCTTTGGTTTTATCCAACCCGGGCGCTCCTTAGTTCGATCAGCTCTCTCAGCCAGAAGGGCCTGTTCGAAAGCTCGCGGTGTGGCACGCTCAAATCGGGATCGCTCACGCTCTGCTTTTCAAAGAGCACGATGTCCAGATCGAGAGTACGCGGACCCCACCGGAGGTCTCGCACGCGTCCCGCCTGTCGCTCGATTCGCATCAGCTCTCCGAGCAATTCGTGGGGCGAGAGCTCTGTCTCGATCGCGATCATCTGATTCAGAAAAGGTCCCTGCTGAATGGGTCCGATCGGCGCCGTCTCCTCGACCACGCTCTCAGCAATCAGGCGGGTCTTCGGCAGCTCGGAGATCGAGCGACGCGCCTGCGCCAAAAATACCTCGCGCTCGCCGAGGTTGGAGCCCAGGGCTACGTAAGCGACATCCTTCACGCCCGCTCGCGTTCGAGTGCGACTTCCGCGTAGGACAGTGGACCGGGAAGCGCGACGTTCGGCTTTCGGATGGCGATACGCACGCGTTCGACGAGCGGCAGCTCCAGCGCCTTGCGCGCGATGCGCTCGCCTGCTTCCTCGAGAAAGGCAGTGTGGCCTGTAGTCACGACGTCGGCGACGAGATCGTATACCCGCCGATAGTCGACGATGTCCTTGGCGGTCGGTCGCGCACCGCTGCGACGAACCCAGAGCGACGCATCGACTTCAATCGACTGCGCGATCTCCGCTTCGTGCGGCAGTACGCCGATGCGAGCGTGAAAGCGCATGCCCTTCAGGGTAACGACGTCGGTTTCCTTAGCGCCCATCGAGACCCTCACGGAGACTGCGCGTAAGCGTCAGCACTTCCCTGGGGCTGTTAGCGGCGGCGCGCACAAGTGCACTGCCCACGACGACTCCATCGGCGAGCTGGCCGACGGTGCGCGCCTGGGCAGGAGTCGAGATGCCGAACCCGACGCAAATCGGAAGATCAGTTGCCGAGCGCAATCGCTGAATCGTATCGGGAAGAGTTGCTTCTGTGGTGTCCCGCATGCCGGTGACACCGAGCCGGCTGATAAGATAAACGAATCCGCTGCCGTGCCGTGCGATTTCCGCCATCCGCTCACGAGGAGTGGTCGGCGCAACGAGCCGTATGAAGTCGAGCGAGCTGCCGGCGAGCCACTCCTCGCGCTCTGGATCTGCACCAACGGGAATGTCGGTGATGAGAATCCCGCTTGCTCCCGCTTCGGCGGCGCGAGTGAGCGCATCTTCGCCGGCGGCGAGCACCGGGTTCAGGTAAGTAAAGATCACCACCGGAATCCCGAGCGAGGCGCGCTCGATCAGATCCAGGACGCCGTCATAGTTCATCCCCTGCTGCAACGCCGCGTACGAGCTCGCCTGAATCACCGGACCATCGGCGATGGGATCGGAGAATGGTACGCCAAGCTCGATGATGTCGGCTCCGCCTTCTTCCAATGCGTGCAGGGTCTCGAGCGAGCGCGCGACGTCGGGATGGCCTGCGGTCACGTAGCAGACCAATGCACGACGCGAGTTTTTCTTGAGCGCGTCGAATCGACGCGCGATCGAGCTAGATGAGGTAGTCGCCTGGTGTGACGCCATAGCGGTCGGGGTCAGCCGTTTTGATGATGGTCCGGGCATATTGTCCTCCCGCCTCCGGAACGGCCAGGTCCACTTGTAACGGCGGACTGATGGTATTCCCCTGTGCGTCACTGATGATTTTAACCGTCGGGCGCGAGAGCAGCTCCGGATTCGGACTCGCGGCCGACACCACGGCCAACTCGAATGTATCGAGCACCACAAGAGTGCCCACCGGATAGATGCCGAGCAGATTGATGAACGCCTTCACCAGAACCTGATCGAGTCCGCGACGCGGATTGTCGCGCATCTCCTCGAGTACCGCCGAAGGCGCGAGTGCTTCGGTTCTATACACACGTCTCGTTGTCGCCGCGTCGTAGCCATCCGCAATCGACACGATTTTGCTCAACAAGCTCATTTGCCGCGGCCTAATCGTTTTCGGATAGCCGGTCAGGTCGATCTTCATGTGATGTTCCTGACAGACCGTCATCGCCCGATACGATAGCTCGTCCTGCTGACGCCTGAACTGGAAAAGAACGAGCACGCCGAGCCATGGGTGCGCTGCCATCCACTTCCACTCTTCTTCGGTGAGCTCGCCGTTCTTCTGGAGGAGATCGAGTGGCACGCGCGATTTGCCGATGTCGTGCATGAGCGCGGCAAGTCCGAGCTCATAGAGCTGCAGCTTCGTCATGCCGAGTCGACGGCCCAGTGCGACCGAGAAGATGCAGACGTTCACTGAGTGGGTGAACGTGTACTCGTCGTAATCACGGATCGCTGTGAGGCCGATGAGCGAAGTCTCCTCGTTGAGCACCTGGTCGACGATGCCCTGCACCACGCGCTTGATCTTTCTGATGTTGGGCGTCTTGCCAATACGCACCGAGTTGATGACGTCCTTGGTCACGGCGACCGACTGCGAGTAAGTGCGATTGGCGGCCGCCTTCGCCTCCTCGTTGAACTCCTTGTCGGTGGCGGTCTCGGCAGGCGCCTCGAGCTGGAACGTCTCGATCTTCGCTTCCCTGAGACGCGAGACGATCTCCTTGAAGCGATCGCCGGGCGCGCTCTTGGTTTCTGCTCCCAGCAGCGAGAGGAGCAAGCTCCACTCTCGGACGCCGCCCTTCACGCCGACCTGAATGGTGCCGATCCCGGCCAGCTTCATCAGCGTCAGGATATGGCCGAACGTCGCATAGTTGCTGAGATCGAGTCGCAACCGCGTCTCGTTCAGGAAGATGAATTCGCCCGAGATCCGGAACTCGAGCTCGCCTTCTTCCGCGCGCAATTCCTCAGCGACCTGGGCCAGCTCGGCGAGCGCTTTCTGCACTGCGCTGTGCTCGAGCGGATAGAGCTTGATCGCGCGCAACGCGGCATAGAACGCGATCATGAAATTTCTGCCGCCGCGACGGACGGCAGCGCCTGCCTGCCTCTCCCCGTCAGTGCTGCGTGCTTTCGTTGCCGGTGCCGTCACGCGACCGCTCCGCTGCGAATGGCTTTGCTGACGGCGTTTCTCACCATCACATCCTTCTCACTTGCCGCTTTTCGCAGTGACTCGCTCGCCTTCGGAGTGTTGATCTTGCCAAGCGCCATCGCTGCACAGGCGCGAAGCTCGGAATCATCTTTCTTGCCCATGAAACCTTTGGAGTTAAGAATTCCGTCCAGCAGCACAACCCCGGCGTCGCCGCAAAGCAGCCCGTAGGCCTCGAAGTAAGCCATCTTCTCGCCAAGGTTGCTCTCGCGCAGTTCTTTGCCCTTGATCGCCGCTTCGATCTTCGGCAGCGCGGCTCGCGCGTTCTTGGCGCCGAGAGTTTTGACGGAGACGATGCGAACCTCGCGGTCTTCGTCACTGAGTGCGCGCTCGAGCATCTGAAGCGCACCGGGCGACCCGATGTCGGCGAGCGCGGTGACCGCAGCGACGCGAAGGTCTGTTTCGCCAACCGTGAGCATCTTTCCGAGAGCTGGGACTGCAGCCGGCGACTTGAGCGCCGCTGCGCGACGGATCGCTTCCATGACGACGGCCTCGTCGTCCGAGCCAATCAGGCGAATGAGCTCCTGACTGTTGTTGCTCGCCAGTCGGCTCGCGGCGCCCTCCAGCAGCATCTTGAGCTGAGGATTGGTGCTCTTCCCGATCCAGCTGAGAATCGTCTCGAGCGCGCGAGGCTGGAGGATGCTGAACAGTTCGTCGAGCTCGTGCTGGGGCGCGCGAAGTGGCGAATCCTCGAGCGCCTGGAGGAGCTGGCCGAGTGGCTTCGGATCGCTCATCAGCTCATTGAGCTGGAGGAGGCGTTGTTTCTGTGGATCGAGGATTTCAGGTGCGCGATTCGCCGTGACTCCTGCTTCACGCAGGAGGTACGCGGCGTTCCGGTACTGCGCCGTCGAAAGAAGAATCAGCAGGAAGTAATCGAGCAGCCCGCAGATTTCTTCCCGCACCGTTGGGTCCTTCTGGTTCTCGAAGGTGTCGAGGAGCGATGCGATAACCGCCGGTCGGAGGTCGGTCGAGAACTCGCGCTTGATCTCCTGCTGCAGATATTCGACCTCGTGATCGTCGAGGAAGTAGAGCGTCGAATCGAAGTCGTCCATGGTGGCGATCGACGATTGCGTCGATTCGAGGCCGGCTTCCGCCTGCGCGGGCGACAGAATTTTTTCTTTCTGCTCCTGGCGCTCCATCGACTCGACACCCGGGCCGCCTTCCTGGGTGAGGTCGACGTAGCGGTACTGCAGCGTCGCGAACTCGCGCTCCCACATCAGCGTCAGCAAATCATCGTCGTCGTCGCTCGCCTTGCGGACACGCTGAAGGAGGCCGAAGAAAGTCGACACCTCGTCGAGCTCGAAGCCCTTGAGCATCGTCAGCTCGCGAATGCCGTCCTTGTAGAGCAGCCATGCCACGTTGTCGCTGGTCCGCTCGCCTTCATCCAGAACTACGCGGCCTTCCCACTCGAGCCGGGTTTCGATTACCTGCAGCACCAGGTCGTCGGTGTGCTGCCAGAGGCTGTTGAAGGCTTCGCGGACGGCGTCGATCGACCGCGCGTGCATGGGGTTGTTGGGGAGGTACATCTGAGTCGCGCGAAACGCCTTCACGAACGACTTCAGCAGATCCGTGACGTAGACAATCGGGAACGGCGGCTCCTCGAGCGCGGGAGCGTCGGTCTTGTGAGTCGCCGATGATGTCATGCGGGGAGAAGTCCCATCTCTGTGATTTGCGCGAGGTCTTTGTCGCCCCGTCCGCTAATGCAGATCAGGACTGCGTCGTCCTTTTTCCAACGGCCCTTCTCATTGACGACCCAGGCCACGGCGTGTGACGTCTCCAAGGCCGGGATTATGCCCTCGAGCCGGCTCAAGATACCCAGGCCTTCTACCGCCTCATCGTCGGTCACCGAGACGTAAGTGGCGCGACCGGTTTCCTTGAGATATGCGTGCTCCGGCCCGACTCCCGGGTAATCGAGACCCGCCGAGATCGAATGAGCGGGGTGCACCTGCCCGCTCTCGTCCTGCAGGAGATAGCTGAGAGCTCCGTGCAGGACGCCGGGGACGCCCCTCTGGAGTGACGCTGCGTGCTCGCCGGTTTCGAGTCCCTTGCCCGCCGCCTCGACCCCGATGAGCTCGACCGAGCGCTCGCCGATGAAGGGATAAAAAATCCCCATCGCGTTGGAGCCTCCACCAACGCAGGCAACGACCGCGCTCGGCAGCCGGCCTGCCTGCTCCTTCATCTGGGACTTTGCTTCGCGACCGATCACCGACTGGAAATCACGCACCATTCGCGGATACGGCGCCGGCCCGACCACTGAGCCGATGATGTAGTAGCTGTCGTTGACATTGGTCACCCAATCCCGGATCGCTTCGCTGGTCGCATCCTTGAGCGTCCGCGTTCCCGAGAGAACCGGAACCACCTTGGCCCCCATCAATCGCATCCGGTAGACATTGAGCGCCTGGCGCCGCATGTCCTCTTCACCCATGTACACGGTGCAATCGAGGCCGAACCGCGCGCAAACCGTCGCCGTGGCGACCCCGTGCTGCCCCGCACCAGTTTCGGCGATGATGCGACGTTTTCCCATGCGCTGCGCGAGCAACGCCTGGCCAATCGCGTTGTTGATCTTGTGGGCGCCGGTGTGGTTGAGGTCTTCCCGCTTCAGATACACCGTACAGCCAACGGCTTCCGAGAAGCGTGGCGCGGAGCTTAACGGGGATGGTCTGCCGACGTATTCCTTGAGCAACCGTTCCAGCTCTTGCTGAAACGCGCGGTCGCGCGATGCTTCGGCAAAGGCAGCATCGAGCTCGTCGAGCGCTGGAATGAGAGTCTCAGGGACGTAGCGTCCCCCGAATGCACCGAACCGGTGGATGGTATCGGTCGGCATTATGCGGCCGCGTGGCCGACGGCTGCCTCGTAGAATTCGCGCATCAGCCACGGATCCTTGATGCCCGGAGCGCTCTCGACTCCGGAGGAAACGTCAACCACGTCGGGAGCCAGAATCCGTATCGCTGCACTCACATTCCCTGGGTTGAGCCCGCCCGCAAGAATGACTTCGGCACTGCCACGGTCGCGTGCAAGATCCACCGCCAGCGCATTCCACGGCAACGGGACGCCGGTACCACCGAGTTTTTCCCCCGAGTGGGCGTCAAGGAGTACGCCATCGGCAGTCTCGAACAAATCGTCGAACTCGTGGGGGATATGTGATCCGGGAATTCGAATTACTGCCCACACTTCACCGTCGAAGCGCTCGCGAACCGCTTCTACTGCAGACGAGCCAGGATCGGCGTGAAGCTGCACGACGTGCAGCCCGAGCTCCTCAGCGATCTCGGCGATTTGATCGACATCGTTGGAACCGAAAACTCCAACGTGTCTGACCGATGGACCAGCAGCATCAAGAATCTCGCGTGCCTGATCGACAGAAACCTTGCGAGGACCGCTGGCAAAAATCACTCCGACGTAACTCGCTCCGATTTCCGCCGCGAGCGCCGCATCCTGCGGCCTCGTCATGCCGCAGAACTTAACCTTTGCCAGCACGGACACTCCGCTTGACACCGGCGAGTGAACGAACCGCGGCGTCCGGGTTGGTGGAAGCGGACAGCTCGGATCCGACCAGCACGGCGTCGGCGCCCGCCGCAGCCACTTTCTTCACATCGTCCACGCTCTTCATCCCGCTCTCGGCCACCGCGACGACGCTCGCGGGAATGAGGGGGAGCAGGCGTGGCGCAGTGGTCGGATCGATCTCGAGCGTCTCGAGATCGCGATTGTTGATGCCGATCAGCTCCGCTCCAAATCCGAGAGCGAGCTTGAGCTCGTTTTCGTCGCGCACCTCAACGAGGAGCTCCAATCCGAGCGAGCGACCGAGGTCGAGCAGTTCGCGGAGGCGCGGCGGAGGCACAGCTCGGACGATCACGAGCGCGGCGGAAGCGCCCAGCGCTTTCGCTTCGATGATCTGGAGCGGGTCGACGTGAAAATCCTTCTTGAGGAGCGGTAACGAAGTCGATGATCGTGCAGCGCTCAGATCGTCGTTGGATCCGCTGAATCGTGTCGGCTCAGTGAGGATCGAGATGGCAGCGGCGCCACCCCTTTCGTAAGCGCTGACCTGGTCTTCAATCGCCAGGCCTGGATTGATCGAGCCCTTCGACGGCGACGATCTCTTGACCTCTGCAATCACCGCCACGTTTTGACGGCGCAAAGCCGTGCCGAACTTTGGTGCAGCACCTACCGCCTCCGCCAACCGCTGCAACTCGGCTCCGCCTGCCTTTAAGGTTGCCGCACGGCGATGTGCCTCGTCCGTCAACGAGCCCAAGACACCAGTCGGCGGTGCCCAGGCCGAAAAAGCTTGCGCTTCGGTCGATCTTCGGCTAACGTAGGAATTCGGCAAATGTTCGGTGGATCGGCAGGTTGGGTCCGCTTTAAAAAACCAGCCGCGGAAAAGGGATAATGTCGCTTACAAAACGCCAGCGGGAGATTCTCACTTACCTCGAGAACTACACCGAAGAGCACGGTTACGCGCCGAGCTTCGAGGAGATCGCGACGCAGTTTAACTATAACTCTCTCGCGACGGTGCATGAGCACCTCACCAATCTCGAGCGGAAGGGCTACATCAAGCGGGCTTACAACGAGAGTCGCGGCATCGAGCTGCTTCCCTCTGAAGTCTTTCCTCGAGCTGCTACTCTGCCATTACTCGGCACGGTCGCGGCGGGTATGCCGATCGAAGCGATCCAGGCTCCAGAGACGATCGGCGTTCCCCAGGATCTGATCAGACGTGGCGGCAACCACTACGTGTTGCGGGTCCGCGGAAACTCGATGATCGACGAGCAGATCCGCGACGGGGATTTCGTGATCGTCAACGAGAAGCGATCCGCCGACAACGGCGAGATGGTGATCGCTCTGATCGACGGAACGTCGGCGACGGTGAAGAAGTTTTATCGTGAGCGCGACGGTCGCATTCGGCTGCAGCCTGCGAACGAAACGATGGATCCGATCTTCGTTCACGAGAACGACGTCACCATTCAGGGAATCGTCGTCGGAGTTCTGAGAAGGTTCTAGAAGTAAGTCTTCTAAGCTGTTGTGAGGGCGGGCTTTCCATAAGCCCGCCTCATGCTATCTAGAACTGAAGTCGCGGCGCCTGAATTGATCGATTTCTCCGCCGCTGCGACGCCTTCGGCAAACGAGCGGACCCGCCCGCTGACATAGATCGCAGCCGACGCGTTGAGCACTGTTGCCGCGCGCGCACCTTTAGGCCCTCCGCCCCCCAGAATCTTTTCGATCAGGCGGGCGTTATCCGCCGGCTCACCTCCCGCCAGATCGTCCCGGTTCACCTTCTTGTACCCGTGCTCTTCGGGATGAATCGTCCAGCGACTTGTCGCGCCATTGAGAACTTCCACGACATGGGTCGGACCAAGCGGAGATACTTCGTCGAGGCCAGGCTCGCCATATACCACCAGCGCATGCACGCTCCCGAGAACGGACAACGCACCCGCGAGGACCGGCGCCCGTTCCAGGTCGGCGACACCAACCACTTGCCGGCCTGCCCGCGCCGGATTCGCCAGCGGTCCTACCACGTTCATCACCGTCGGGATGCCGAGCTCTCGGCGAATCGGTCCGACGTGCCGCATCGCGGGATGCATCAGCGGTGCGAACATGAACACAATGCCGGTGTCCCGCAGTGCTCGCTCCATCGTCGAGAGCGGAACGTCGATCGGAACTCCGAGCGCCTCGAGTACGTCAGCACTGCCGCAACGAGTGGTGAACGATCGGTTGCCATGCTTGGCCACGCGCACACCCGCACCCGCAGCGACAATCGCCGCCGCCGTCGAGATGTTGAATGTCGTCACTGTTCCGCCGCCGGTCCCGCAGGTGTCCACGAGCTGCTCCGGGTCATCGGCAGGCAGCGTAACCATCGCCGATCTGAGCGCGCGCACCACTCCAGCAACGACTTCCGGGCTCTCGCCCGCGGTGCGCAGCGCTGCCAGTAGCGCTGCGATCTGAACCGACGTGGCTTCTCCCCGCATCACCACGTCGAACGCGTGCTCGGCATCTTCGCCGCTCAGCGGCTGGTGGAACGCAAGCTTGTGGATGGCGCTCTGCAGCGCATTGAGTGCAGTGGCGCTCATGACTTTTAGTACGGGGAGGCTTGCTCTCGGGAAGTGACGATCTGAAGCACTTCCTCGATGACTTTTTGCGAGAACTGACCGGCCATCGCCTCGCGCAGGGCCTGTTCGACGCGATAGATAATGTTGCTCTGGGTCTGGAGCGCCTCGCCCTGCGCGTGCAATTGGACGTGGGCCTTCTCGAGCTTGGTCACCGCGACTCTCACCTGCTCTTCGACAGCGGAGAGCCTTTGCGCGGTTGCTCTCGCTTCAACCGACGCGATTTCGATTGCGCGCTTGAGCTGAGTAACGCGGATCGAGTCTCCCGTTCCTTTACCGTTCAGCGCCGCCTGCGCCTCCGTCAGCTTCTGACGCAGATCGGCAACGGACCGGGCGTGCTCTTCATTGAGAGCGCGGGTCACCTCCTCCAGAGTGTGCACTGCCTCTTCTCGCGCCCGCCGCTCGGCGAGTCGCGCGAATGCCAGTGCGAACAGATCTATCGCGGGTGAGATCTTCTCCGACAAGCGATGTCCGAATCGCGTCTTCGGCTCCGAGAGTGCAACAACGGCAGCGAGCTCACCGTCTACGAGCAGCCCGCGCAGCAACAGAACGCCGGCCTCCGGATTGTTGCCAACGCCGAGGAGCTTTTGATAATCGCCTGACTCGGCGGCGAGGTCGGCGAACTGCTTCCCCGCCGTCAGAGTGCGTCTTACGGCGGTGGGAAGGTGGTCGAGCGCGATCTCGATCTGTGCTGTCCGCATCCCCTCAGGTGCGGGCACCAGTCGCTCTGAAAGCACCTCCCGCTTCGCGTCGAACGTGAAGAGGGCCAGATGGCCGTTCTTGTCGTGCTCGGAGACGTCCTGGGCGAGCGCATTGAGCGCCTCAGAGACGTTGCCGGCTGCGGAAAGAACGGTCGAGAGACTGGCGAGGGTGCGAGGGGCCATTGTCTGGAATCAGCGGTCGCTAAAGTATAAGTTCATGCGATGCTGTCGCGTACCGTGCAACTCGTGTTGCACTACGATGGCGCGGCCTTCTCCGGCTGGCAGAGGCAGCCTGGTGAGCGGACGGTTCAAGGCGTTCTCGAAGATTCCGTGGCGCGGCTTTGCGGCGACCGCATTCCGGTGATCGGCGCCGGACGAACTGACGCAGGCGTGCACGCGCGCGGCCAGGCCGCGGGACTTGGCGTACCCGAAAAGTGGACGAGCCAGGCGCTTCGGCGATCGATGAATGCCATTCTTCCGGACGACGTGTGGGTCGCGGCAGCCTTCGAGATGCGCGATGACTTCCATCCACGCTACAGCGCTATCTCACGCAGCTACAGCTACTTCGTAGGCACAGACGATCTCGCATCGTCGCCGTTTCGGCGGCGCCATGAGCTGAGCTGGCGGAAGCCTGTCGATTTCGCTCGCGTCTCAGCGGCGGCGGCCACGATCGAGGGGCGCCATTGTTTCCGGGCATTCGCCGTAAAGGGAACAGCGCCGGATCGTGACACCCATCACTGCACAGTCAGCGTCGCGCGCTGGCGCGAGCGATGGGGCGGGCTGGTGTTCGAGATCACAGCCGACCGCTTTCTCCACCACATGGTGCGCTTTCTCGTCGGCACCATGCTCGAGATCGGAGAGGGCCGTCGTGAAGTAAATGACATGACAGAGCTTTTGGAGAGCGAAGACAATAGCGAAGTTTCAGCACCTGCCCCGCCCCACGCGCTTTTTCTGGAGCGCGTCGAGTATCCGACCGACCTATACGTGAGAACCGAATGAACATCTACCTCGAGAGCGTTAACCTCGATGAGATCAGGAGTGCCGCTGCCGCCGGCCTGGCCGATGGCGTCGCATTTTCGCACACAGCGGCCAGCGCCGACGCTGCTGATGCCAACACTCTGGAGAGACTGGAGGACATTTCACGCGAATTTGCCTTCCCCGTCTGTGTGCCTGTGGGCGCGCTCGCGTCGGCGGACATCTACAGTGATGCGCGCGACCTCGCCAAAGTCTCTGACCACGTCGTCGTCCAGGTCCCGCTGGTTGAAGACTCGCTGATCCCGATGGCCCGGCTGGCCGCTGAGGGGGTGGTGATCTGCGCCACCTTCGTCTACAGCCCGGCCCAGGCAATCATCGCCGCCAAGGCGGGAGCCGCGTCGGTGCGCGTGGCACTTACTGACCTGGAGACCTACGGTCAGGCAGCGACGCGAACTCTCGCCGAGATCAAGAACGCGCTCGAATCGGGAGGGTTGGAATGCGATGTCATGGCAGCATCGCCGTTGTCTCCGGTGCAGTTCTCTGAGTGCGCTCTCGCCGGCGCCGACATCATCTGCGTTACACCACAGACGCTTCGGAATCTCGTCGTGCATCCGCTGAGTGACCGCGGCGTCGATCGCTTCCTGAGCGATCTGTCCCGGAGACCGAAGGCACGCAGCTCGACATGAGGATTCGCTTCGCCCGCTCTCTGACCTGTCTCGCGGCGATCGCTTGCCAGGGTGCATCGAGCGCGTCGTCGGCGGCACAATCTTCTACCACCTCATCGCCGATCGATGCGACGACTGCCGCAGTCAGTGGCTCACGTCGCACCGCAATCACTGCAGCAGTCGCGCGCGTCGCACCCGCCGTCGTCACTGTGCAGACCGAAGTCGTCGAGCACGTTCCGGCCGATGTATTCGAGCAATTCTTTGGCGGCAGATCTGGCACTCGCGCCGCCGCGGGACTGGGCTCCGGGTTCATCATTCGGCCTGATGGTGCGATCGTCACCAACGCTCACGTCGTCGCGGGAGCGACCCGCATTTCCGTCGCAATGCGAGATGGAACCACCTATCCAGCCCGGTTGGTGGGCATCGACGAGACCAATGATCTCGCCGTCCTGAAAATCGACGCGCGCGACTTGCCCGTGTCCCCGCTCGGCAACTCGTCGAATCTGCTGATTGGGGAATGGGCGATCGCCATCGGCAACCCCTATGGATTCATTCTCGCCAACACCGAACCCAGCGTCACCGTCGGAGTGGTGAGTGGGACAGGCAGAAATCTCGCCGCACAGAGCGAAGGATCCGGCGTCTACGTCGACATGATTCAGACCGATGCTTCGATCAACCCGGGCAATTCCGGTGGCCCGCTGGTGAACGCACTTGGCGAAGTGATTGGCGTCAACAGCTCGATTTTCTCGCCGAGTGGCGGTTCGGTCGGAATTGGTTTCGCTATTCCGATCAATCGTGCGCGGAGAGTCGCGGAGGACCTGCTCGCACACGGAGTGGTGAGGCGGCCGTGGGTCGGAATTCAGCCCCTCCTCTCCAGACCCCAGCTTGGGCGAGCTCCAACCAGTGGAGTGGTGGTCGCATCAGTGGTACCGGGCTCTCCAGCGGAGAAGTCGGGAATTCGCGCCGGCGACGTGATCGTAAAGTCGCGCGACCGGGCGCTGAAGAATCCGTACGACTGGTACGCCGAGCTCCTGGAGCTTCGCGTTGGAGAAAGCGATACCATCGTCGTCAAGCGAGGCAGCCGTGAAATGCCAATCACCGTCGGCGTCGTCGATCTTCCGGACGTCAACGCCCCCCGCGTAACTGTTCTCAGGGAGATCGAGCTTATCACCCTTACTCCGGCTATTCGCGCGCAGTATCAGATCCAGAGCCCGCAAGGCGCTCTGGTGAACCGAGTGAGCGATCGGGTGCAACAGCAGATCGGATTGCAGCAGGGCGACGTCATAGTCCAGATCAATCGCACGCCGATCACGCGTGCCGAGGATGTCAACCGCATTTTTACCACGTATGGACGCGGGATTCTGCAGATGTACTTCGAGCGTGGCGGGCAGATTTACGCCACCGAGTTCAGTCTCCAGTAATGTCCAGTAGTCATTACAGCTCGCCGCTCGCCGAGCGGTACGCCTCCCAGGCAATGCTGGAGCTGTGGTCACCGGCCACGCGCCACGGCTTATGGCGTCGGCTCTGGCTCGCTCTCGCCGAAGCCGAGCGCGACCTCGGCGTCGAGATTCCAGACGCGGCGATCCGCGAGATGAAGGCAAATCTCGACAACATCGATTTCGACGCGGTCGCGAAATACGAGAAGCGGTTTCGACACGACGTGATGGCGCACGTTCATGCGTTCGCTGATGTAGCTCCGTCTGCGAAGCCGTTCATCCATCTTGGTGCCACCAGCGCGTTCGTCACCGACAACGCTGATCTCATCCTGTTGAGACGAGGGTTGTCGCTGCTTCGCAGCCGGGTCCTCGACGTGTTGCGCGCCTTGGCCCAGTTCGCCGAGAAGTGGAGGGATCAGCCCACTCTTGGCTATACGCACCTGCAGCCGGCGCAGCTCACAACGGTGGGCAAGCGCGCCACGCTCTGGATGCAGGATCTCGTCCTCGATGTCGAAGACATCGACTATCGACTGCGCACGCTCCCTTTTCGCGGCGTGAAAGGAACGACGGGAACACAGGCGAGTTTTCTCGAGATTTTCGACGGCGACCACGACAAGGTTCGGCAGCTCGATCGGATGGTGACCGAGAAGATGTCATTCCCTGCACCACTGCCGGTAACGGGGCAAACTTACACCAGGAAGCTTGATGCGTTCGTCCTCGGCGTCGTCGCGGGAGTCGCGGCGAGCGCCGCGAAATTCAGCGGCGACGTTCGGATGCTTCAGGCCTTCGGCGAGATCGAGGAGCCGTTCGAGAAGGAACAGGTCGGGTCGTCGGCGATGGCGTACAAGCGCAATCCGATGCGGGCGGAGCGGATCGCGTCACTCGCGCGTTTCGTGAACGCGCTCGAGGGAAACGCGAACCAGACGCACGCCGTTCAGTACTTCGAGCGCACGCTCGACGACAGTGCCAATCGCCGCCTTGTGATCCCCGAGATGTTTCTCGCTACCGACGCGATCATGTTATTGATGGCGAACATCGCGGGCGGACTCGAGGTTCATCCTGCGGTCATCAATCGTCGGCTCAGCGCGGAGCTGCCGTTCATGGCGACGGAGCAGCTGATCGTGCGGGCCGTGCGAGCGGGCGGCGATCGCCAGGTCGCGCATGAAACGATTCGCAAGCACAGCCTCGCCGCAGCTGCAGCACTCAAGGATGGCGCCGATTCGAACGACCTGCTGGAGCGTCTCGGTCGTGACAAATCCTTCGGCGTGAAGCTCGAGGATTTGCGCGGCGCGATCGAGCCCAGTCGCTTCGTTGGACGCGCGCCTGAACAAGTCGACGAGTTTTTGCGTGATGTCATCTCCCCATTGTTCAGCAGCGAAGTAAGTCGGCCGGAAATCGCCGAGGAGATTCGCGTCTGATGCTGATGCAGACGAGCGCTTTGCCGTTGAAAACTCTTCGTCGCGGCAAAGTGCGCGATGTCTACGAGATCGATGAAAAGCGCGTGCTCCTCGTGGCGACCGATCGCGTCAGCGCATTCGATGTCGTCATGAACGAGACGATTCCGCGCAAGGGTGCAGTGCTCACCCAGATCACCGCGTGGTGGCTGAGGCAGCTCGAAGATCGAGTCGCTCATCACATGATCTCGGCCGACGCCGCCGAGATAGTGCAGCAGGTGCCGCAACTGCGAGAGCACGAATCAGAGCTGAGTGGTCGCGCAATGCTGTGCCGGCGTACCAACGTATTCCCAATCGAGTGCGTCGTTCGGGGCTACATCTCCGGCTCGGCCTGGAAGGAGTATCGCGAACGCGGGACACTTGCCGGCGAGCCGCTTGCCAAAGGCTTGCGCGAATCTGACAAGCTGGACCCGCCGATCTTCAGCCCCGCCACCAAGGCGGAAGAAGGCCACGACGAAAACATCACGATTTCCAGGATGCGGTCTGTCGTCGGCGAAGCGGCGGGGCGAGAGCTCGAGCGGCTTTCGCGCGAGATCTACAGCGCTGGACGCGAGATCGCCGCCAGGCGCGGCATCATCATCGCCGACACGAAATTCGAATTTGGAAGCCCGCTCGGCACTGGGTCGGAACCCTCGGGCCGGGTTATATTGGTGGATGAAGTGCTCACGCCTGACAGTTCGCGCTTCTGGCCGGCCGACCAATACGAGCCGGGGCACGGACAACCCAGCTTCGACAAGCAACCGCTGCGCGATTATCTCGACGCCGAAAGGCGGGCGGGCCGCTGGGATGGGAACTACCCGCCGCCGAGGCTTCCGCGAGAAGTGATCGAAGCCACGAGCGAGCGCTACCTGGACATATACCGCCGCCTCACCGGACACTCACTCGACCCTAACGGCTCCCCCTCACATTGAACTTCGCGCGCGAAGGTCTTCTGTTCATCGCGATAGCCGCCGTAATCGCGGCTGCCGGGTTCGGGTTCGCGATCAGCAGACGCTCGTGGGGACTTTGGCTGCTGGCGTTCGTTCTTCTGCTGCTCGCGTTGTGGGTCGCCTATTTCTTTCGCGATCCGGAGCGCACAGGTCAGCGCGGTCCAACACTGGTGGTTTCGCCGGCGGACGGAAAGCTGATCATGATCACTGAAGTCGAGGAGCCGGACTTCACCAAGGGCCGGGCTGTCAGACTTTCGATCTTCATGAA
>Ga0075426_10001679_pt1 | contig 15724 bp, 12 predicted proteins | sample SoiMethybrSBSTD5_FD_75304 | JGI IMG/M metagenome (GOLD analysis project Ga0075426, IMG submission 75304) | Bulk soil microbial communities from a Populus tree surrounding site in Tennessee, USA - Soil MetaG P. TD hybrid SBSTD5 | ecosystem: Environmental > Terrestrial > Soil > Tree plantation... | reverse complement strand
AGGCACAGCGGCTAAAGCCGGTCTTAGCAGCAGGCTTTGATCGGCACGACCAAAGTCATGCCCTGATACGAAACTTGGCGCGAGGCTGGCGCCAGGGGACGTTGGCTGAGCGAACCTCAAGCGGCTTACTCTCGAAAGCCGGCTACAGGCCGGCGCTACAAGTTTCAATTACAAGACGAAAGGATGTTCCTCCATGGCGAAGATTTATCACGACGAAGATGCGGACCTGGCGCTAATCCGGGCGAAGAAGGTAGCCATCATCGGCTACGGTTCGCAAGGGCATGCGCACGCGCTGAACCTGAAGGACAGCGGGGTGAGCGTGCGGGTTGGATTGCACGAAGGCAGCCGCTCGCGGGCGAAGGCGCAGGCGGCGGGGCTGACCGTCACGTCGGTAGCCGAGGCGGCGCGCTGGGGCGACGTGGTCATGATCCTGATTCCGGATACGACCCAGCCGGAAGTGTACGAGAAAGAAATTCGCCCGGCCCTGAGCGCGGGCAAGACGCTGATGTTTGCGCACGGGTTCAACATCCGCTACGGCACCATTGCTTGCCCGAAGGACGTGGATGTGACCATGGTGGCGCCCAAGGCACCGGGACACCGAGTCCGCGAAGTGTTTGTGGAAGGCGGAGGCACGCCGGCGCTGCTGGCGGTGCACCAGGACGCCAGCGGTCGCGCTCGCGAGCAGGCGCTCTCCTACGCGAAGGCGATTGGAGCGGCGCGCGCGGGGGTGCTGGAAACCACTTTCGCCGAAGAGACGGAAACTGACCTGTTTGGCGAGCAGACCGTGCTGTGCGGCGGAGTCAGCGAACTGATCAAAGCGGGATTCAACACGCTGGTGGAGGCGGGATACCAGCCGGAGATTGCTTACTTCGAGTGCCTGCACGAACTGAAGCTGATTGTGGACCTGATCTACCGCGGCGGGCTGAACTACATGCGCTATTCGGTGAGCGACACCGCCGAGCACGGAGATTACACGGGCGGGCCGCGCGTGATCACCGATGAGACGCGAAAGACCATGCGGCAGATGCTGCGCGAGATCCAGGACGGCACCTACGCGCGCAAGTGGATTGAGGAAAACAAAACCGGGCGCGAATGGTTTGACGCTAAGCGCGCCAGCGAGCAGGAGCAGCTGATCGAAGAGGTGGGAGCGCGGCTGCGGGCCATGATGAAGTTCCTGGATCCGGTGGTGGTGAAGCAGGAGAGCAAGCGCACGGCCGTGCCGGCGTAATTTGCTCCCTTTATGATCCTGAGCAAAGCGGCCGAGCGCAAGCGACGGAGGACTAGGGAACGACCTCCGCATTGTTTTGTAGGCGAAAATACATAGGTCCTTCGCTCGCGCTCGCCTGCAAACTCGGCTCACGCTCACTCAGGATGACATTCAAGGCAGGATTGACAGGGCATCTTGCGGAAGGTATATTCACTCACCATGCATACGGCGCGATTTAGCGGGCGGCGATTTTACCGCTACTCCTTGGAGAGTAGCGGCGCCGGCGAACCGTGTGCCCGGGCAGCATAAGTAGCCCAAAGGTTCCAGCCAAGCAGCCGCGATCTCTCAGGGATCGCGGCTTTTTTGTTTTAGAAACGCGAGGTCCTTCGACTCGAACCGGTTCTGTAACACCGGGTTCTCGCTCAGGATGACGTTAGAAGAATGAAGACATTGGAAAGAAAATGACATTGGAAAGATAGGGAGAAGGCCATGATTGTGAACATGTCAGAAGGGGCAAGCGAACAGGAAATCGAGCACGTAATTGACCGCATCCGGGAAGCTGGATTCCAGGCGCACGTGACCCGAGGGGAAACCAAGACCATTGTGGCCGCGGTGGGCAGCAACGGCCGGCGGCACGAACTGGAGGCGCTGAAAGCCGCGGCGGGGGTGGAAGACGTGGTCACCATCGCCACGCCCTTCAAGCTGGTGAACCGGCAGACCAAGCCGCACCGCACGGTGGTGGACGTGGGTGGAGTGCGAATTGGCGGCGGAGAATTCGTGGTGATCGCGGGGCCGTGCTCAGTGGAATCGCGGGAGCAGATGCTGGCCACAGCGCGGGCGGTGAAAGAAGGGGGGGCGGTGATGCTGAGGGGAGGCGCTTACAAGCCGCGCACCTCGCCCTACGACTTCCAGGGCCTGGGGCTGGAGGCGCTGGAGATTTTGAGCGCGGTGCGGCGCGAGACGGGCATGCCGGTGGTGACCGAGGTCATGAGCATGGAAGACATTGACTTGATCTGCGAGCACGCGGACATGCTGCAGGTGGGAGCGCGCAACATGCAGAACTTCGCGCTGCTGCGCAAGCTGGCAGTGGTCAATAAGCCGGTGCTGCTCAAGCGCGGGCCTTCGGCCACGGTGAAGGAATGGCTGCTGGCCGCGGAATACCTGCTGGCCGGCGGCAACTCGCAGGTAGTGCTGTGCGAGCGCGGCATCAAGACGTTCGAAACGGAAACGCGCAACACGCTGGACCTGGCGGCGGTGGCGCTGGCGCGCGAGCTTTCCCACCTGCCGGTGATGGCCGATCCTTCGCATGGCACGGGGCGGCGCAGCCTGATTGCGCCGCTTTGCCGAGCCGCTTTCGCGCTGGGCGCAGACGGAGTCATCATCGAAGTGCATCCCTGCCCGGAGCGCGCGCTCTCCGATGGCGCGCAGTCGCTCGACTTCAAGGGCTTTGCTGAGACCATGCAGGCGCTGTACGCGCCGCTGCCGGCAATTGCCCGCGCCCTGAGTGCCAGCGCGCAATGAAGGTCGCCATCCAGGGGGAACGGGGCTGCTTCAGCCATGAGGCGGCGCTGAAGCTCGTGCCCAAGTGCGAGGTTGCGCCCTGCGCTCGCTCCCGCGAAGTTTTTGAGCGGCTGCAGCGAGGGACGGTGTCCGCCGCAGTCATCCCCATCGAGAACTCGCTGGCGGGGTCAGTGCTGGAACATTTTGACCTGCTACTAAGCCACCGCGTGTTCGTGGAGCGCGAGTACCGGTTGCGCATCAACCATCACCTGATCGCCGCTCCCGGAGTGAAGCTGAAGGATTTGCGGCGGGCGTTGTCCCATCCCGTGGCGCTGGATCAGTGCCGCGATTTTTTTCGCCAGCATCCACAGATCCGCCCGGAGCCGTTTTACGACACGGCTGGGAGCGTGAAGCACGTGGTGGAGGAGCGCCTGCCCGATGCCGCGGGCATTGGGCCGAAGCAGGCCGCGGCAGAGTATGGTGGGCACATTCTGCAGTCGGACCTGGAAGACGACCGGCAGAACTTCACCCGCTTTTTTCTGGTTTCGAGGAAGAAGCGTATTTTGGCGGGGGCGAACAAGACGTCCATTGCGTTCTCCTTAAAGAACATTCCGGGGGCGCTGTTCAAGGCGCTGAGCGTATTCGCGCTGCGCGACCTGAACCTGGTGAAGATTGAGTCGCGGCCGGTGCGAGGCAAGCCCTGGGAGTACGTGTTTTATGTGGACATCTCAGGGAAGGATGCGGCGGCCCGGGAGCGCGGTTTGCGGCATTTGGAGGAAGTGGCGGAGTGGGTGAAGGTGCTGGGGGTGTATCCCGAAGCCAAATGAAAACCGCCGAGGACACGGAGTTTGGGACTTCCACGAAGCATTCAGGTTCCACAGCGGCTAAAGCCGGACTTCTACGACTGGGCTGAGTCGTGGGGCTGAAGCCCCACGCTTCCACGGCGGTTCGCAAGCCTGGTGAGTTCGCAAGCACGGCTGATTCGTGGGGCTGAAGCCTCACGCTTCCACGGCGGTTCGCAAACACCGTGGTAATGACTCCCAATGAAAACCGCAACGCAAGGATAGTGGTGCCGGCGTCCAATGAAACCGCAGCAGCAAACCCTTATTCACATCGTGGCGAGCACGGGGCCGTTGCTCACCTTGGCTTTTTTGAGGAACTTGCTGACATCCTGGGCGGTGGGCATGGAGGGCTGCGCGCCTTTCTTGGTGACCGACAGAGCGGCGACGGCGGAAGCAAAGCTGGCGGCATCCACCGGGTTCTTGCCCTGCATTAAAGCAACAGCGAGGGCGCCGTTGAAGGCATCTCCCGCGGCGGTACTATCCAGAGCGCGCACCTTGTAAGCAGGAATATGCTGGCGCAGGCCGTCGCGCGTGGCCAGGTAGGCGCCCTGACCGCCGAGTTTGATGAGCACGTTGCGGGGGCCGCGGGAGAGCAAGTCCTCGGCAGATTGCGCCACCTGGTCGGGCGGGACCGGCTGTCCCGGATGGCCGCACAAGTAGCTGGCCTCGACTTCATTGGGAGTAAGCCAGGCGAGCTGAAGCAGGAGTTTGGCAGGCAGATCGCGGGCGGGCGCCGGGTCCAGCATGACTGGGATGTTCTTGCGGTAGCCCATCTCGGCGACATAGATGACGGTTTGCAGGGGCACTTCCAGTTGCAGCAGGATGATGCCGGCGGAGTTGATAAGAGTTTCGAACTTAGCCAGATCCACAGGCAGGAGCTTGCCGTTGGCACCCGCCACAATGACGATGCTGTTGCGGCCGGCAGGATCGGTGAAGATGAGGGCGGTGCCGGAAGGAGTTTCCGGGGCGGTAGTGACGCCGCGAATCTCCACTCCGGCCTGGCGCAGGCCGCGGCGCAGCAGTTCGCCGTTGTCATCATCGCCGACCTTGGCGATCATGTGCACGGGATAATCCAGGCGGGCCACGCTGACCGCCTGATTAGCGCCTTTACCGCCGAAGAACCGTTGCAGGCTGGTGCCGGAAATGGTTTCGCCAGGCATGGGGATGTGGGGAACAGTAGCCACCACGTCCAGGTTGATACTGCCGATCACGAGCACAGGTTTGGGCATAGCCGTCAACGGCTTCAAAAGACAGGAGCGCGTAATACTAAACCGCCACGTGGCGGCTTGCCAAGATTTTTGTACTTTGGGAGGTTGCGATACTAGAATCGGAACGAAGCCAAGCGTGGGGCTCATATCCCATGTTTTTACCCGGTGTAAGGTTCCGGAGGAGAGATGGCGGCGCGCGGAAGCAAGCGGGTGACGATGCGGCAGATTGCGGCTCGGGCGCGGGTGTCGGTGGGCACCGTTTCGCATGTTATCAACAACAGCGCCGGAGTGCGGCAGGAGGTGCGCAAACGGGTCCTGGACGCTATTGAGCGGCTGGGCTACCAGCCCAGCCTGCTGGCCCGGGGCCTACGGCGTAACCAGACCACCATTCTGGGCATGATCATTCCCGACATTTCCAATCCCTTCTTTCCGCTGGTGGTGCGCGGGGTGGAAGACATCGCCTACCAGAACTCCTACCGCCTGATGCTATGCAATACGGACAATGATGCGCAAAAGGAGCAGGTGTACTTTGACGAGCTACGGGCCTACCGCATGGCGGGGCTGATCGTGATTCCATCCGCAGATAGCCGACTAGTGCCGATGGCAGCAGCCAGTGGAGGTGAAATGCCGGTGATTTGCCTGGACCGGTGCCCGGAAGGCTGGAAGGGCGACACAGTGACGGTGGACAACGCAGAAGGCGCTTACCAGGCGGCGCGGTATTTGCTGGAGCTGGGGCACCGGCGGATTGCCACCATTGCCGGGCCACTGCATGTGACCAGCGGGGTGGAACGATTGAAGGGGTTCAAGCGGGCGCTGCGCGAAGCCGGAGTCAGCATTGCCCCGGAATACATTCAGGAGGGGCGCTTCGACCGCCTGAGCGGGTACGAGAAGGGGCTGATGCTGCTGCAGTTTTCCCCGCGGCCGACGGCGATTGTGGCGGCTAATGACCTGGTGGCACTGGGGGTGCTGGCGGCGCTGCGCGAGATGGGACTGCGCTGTCCGGAGGATGTTTCTCTGGTCGGCTTCGACGACCAGGAGATTGCCAGCTTTACCAATCCGGCGCTGACGACGGTGGCACAGCCGGCCTACCAGATGGGAGCGCGAGCGGCAGCGCTGTTGTTTGAGCGCTTGCGCGGGGAGGATGTTGCGGCGCAGCAGGTGGTGATGAAAGCCACGCTGCGGGTGAGGGATTCCGCCGCCGCGCCGGGCGGCGAGTAAGGCGTTCTGCGCTCAGGATTTTGGCAGCGGGCTCGAACGCCCACTGAGGGCCTCAATTTCGACTCGGGCGTGCGCCCTCGCTTAACATGACAGCCCGGGTGCCCGCGGTTTATGAACGGGTTTAGAGAGGAGCGGATCGGAGACCCGCCCCCACATGCAGCCTACTTGGCGGGGCCGCGGGAGCCGGGGGCCGCCTGAGTGACGAACAGAGCCCTGACCTTCTCCTGCTGCATAAGGTTTTCGAAGTTGGCCAGGTCGGTGTTGACGATGCCGGACCAGCGCGCCAGCTGCTCATCGCTCTGTTTCTTCAAATTATCGAACTCCTGATAAGCGACCGCGGTGGGGGCGGAATCATTGTCGCCCTCCACGTAGGCAGCCAGGTAGGAGAGCTTGGCGTCGAGCCCGGGGGCATAGCGCAGCGAATCCTCGTTGGCGGAGATTTTCATCTGCACCAGGGCGTCTTCCACATCGGCCACTTTCCGGTCCAGTTGCTGGCTGGCGGTGTACACCAGCTTGGCACCGCCTTCACTGCTAGCCAGGTGCTTCTGCAGTTCGTGGGTCTGGGCGCGCAGGTCCCAGATTTGGTTGACCGCATCGTACACACGCGTCAGCTCGGCCTGGATCTGGCGAGTTAGAGTGATCTGCTTCTCCAAATCGGCCAGGGAAACATGCTCGCGCGGGTCCAGCTTGACCTGCAGCGGTGCGGTGTAGCTCTTGCCATCCACCGTGAGACGCACCTGGTACTCGCCAGGCAGCACCATGGGGCCGCGGGTACCGTCCTGATATTCGTACAGGAAGTAATTGGGCAAGCGGGGCACTTCCTGGTAACGCAAGTCCCAGACGAAGCGATTCATGCCGGCCTGCAGCTCCATCTCTTTCTTGGGCTTTTCGTCGTCGGGATCAGCGGGTTCGTCGAGGTCCTTCACATCCTTGCTGGTGACCTTGCGCACCAGTTGACCCTTGGAGTCCAGGATTTCAATGGAAGCCTCCTTGGGCAGGGATTTCAGGTTGAAGTAAATTTCTGCGCCATTGGGCGGATTCTCGCCTTCGTCGAGAGGCTTGCCCCAGCTGTGCGGCATGCGCACGCGGTAAGCCGCTGCCGGGGTGTAGAGGTGGGCATCCTGCTGGGCAATGGCGGTGCTGTACTGGCGCAGGGGAGTGATGTCGTCGAGCACCCAGAACGCGCGCCCGTGGGTGGCGAGGACCAGGTCGTTATCGTGGATGACGAGGTCGTGCACGGGAGTGGTGGGCAGGTTGAGCTGCAGAGACTGCCACTGGCGGCCGCCATCGTAGGAGATGAAGACGCCAGTTTCGGTGCCGGCGAAGAGCAGGTCTTTCTTCTTGGGATCTTCGCGGACGGCGCGCACAAAAGTAGTTTCCGGAATACCGCTGGTGATCTTGTTCCAGGTCTTGCCGAAGTCGGTGGTCTTGAAAATGTAAGGGTGCATGTCATCGTTCTGGTGACGGTCCACGGCGACGTAGGCGGTGCCGGCCTGGTGGGGCGAAGCTTCGATCAGGTCCACGCGGCTCCACTCGGGCATCTGCTTGGGAGTGATGTTGGTCCAGGTCTTACCGCCATCGCGGGTTAGTTGCACCAGGCCATCGTCGGTGCCAGCCCAGATCAGGCCCTTCTGCAGCGGAGATTCGGCGACGGCGAAGATGGTGTCGTAGTACTCGGTGCCGGTGTCGTCAATGGTGATGGGCCCGCCGGAAGGCTGCTGCTTGCTCTTGTCGTTGCGGGTGAGATCGGGGCTGATCGCCTGCCAGTGCTGGCCTTGATCAGTCGTCTCAAACAGGCGCTCGCCGGCGTAGTAGAGCAGGTTGGGATCGTGCGGGGAAAGGAGCAGCGGGGCGGTCCACTGGAAGCGGTGCTCGAGCTTGGCCGCGCCGACGGCATCGGTGAGCTGGGGCAGAAGGGAGATGTCCTTCACTTCTCCCGTGTGCTTGTCGAAACGAGTGATCTGGCCCTGGTACTCGCCGGCGTAAACGATTTCGGGGTCGGGAGGGTAGGGAGCGATGTAGCCGGATTCGCCTCCGCCCACTGGGTACCAGTCGCGCTCAGTGATGCCACCAATGGAGCCGCGGCTGGCAATACCAACGGTGGAGTTATCCTGCTGCGCGCCGTAGATGTAGTAGGGGAAACGGTTATCGGTAATGACGTGGTAGAACTGGGCCGTGGGCTGGTTGTCCTGCTTGGTCCAGGTGGAGCCGCCGTCCACGGTGACGGTGACGCCGCCGTCATTGGCCGCGATCATGCGCTTGGTGTCAGAGGGGTCAATCCACAGGCCGTGATTATCGCCGTGGGGCACATGCACCTTGTTGAAGGTGCGGCCGCCATCGGTGGATTTATGGAAATCAACATTCATGATGTAAAGGGTGTCCGGATCCTTGGGGTCGGCGAAGACGTGCATGTAGTACCAGGCGCGCTGGGTATAGCGGTGGTCGGGGTTGACCAGTTCCCACTTGTCGCCGCCGTCGTCGGAGCGGTAAAGGCCGGCATCCTTGGCTTCGATGAGGGCGTAAACGCGCTCCGAGTTGGAGGCAACGGAGACACCAATTTTGCCCCAGGGCCCGGCGGGCAGGCCATGGCCGGTAAGCTGCTTCCAGGTCGTGCCGCCATCAGAGGAGCGATAAAGGCCGCTGCCAGGACCGCCGCTGCTCAGGGTCCAGGGCGTGCGCCGCGCCTGCCATAGGGCGGCGAAGAGGATGTTGGGATTATTGGGATCGAAGGCGACGTCCACGCCTCCGGTATTTTCGTCTTTGTAGAGCACCTTGTCCCAGGTCTTGCCGCCGTCGGTGGTGCGGAAGATGCCGCGCTCCGGGTTGGGCCCGTAAGGATGCCCGAGAGCGGCCACGAACACGATGTTGGGGTCCTTGGGATTGATGATGAGCTTGCCGATGGAGCGGGTGTCCTTCAGGCCTACATTGGTCCAGCTCTTGCCGCCGTCAAGCGATTTATAAACGCCATCACCCTGGGCGAGATTGCCGCGGATGCAGGCCTCACCGGTGCCTACGTAGAGGATGTTGGGATCGGAATCGGAGACGGCCACGCTGCCGATGGAGGACGAGCCTTCATGGTCGAAGATGGGCTTCCAGCTTAGCGCGCCGTCGGTGGACTTCCAAACGCCTCCGCCGGTGGCGCCGAAATAGTAGGTATCAGGATCGCCGGGGACGCCCACAGCAGTTAGCGAACGCCCGCCGCGGTAGGGACCGATCATGCGGTAGCGCATGCCCTTTTCTTCTTCTTTTTTCTCTTCCTTTTCCTTGGCGGGAGATTTCTGAGCCTTAGGCTGGCTTTCTGCCGTGGCTTCGGCGGCTTTTTCGCTGCGCTGCTGGGCGAAGGCAGAACCCGGAATGAGAGTGAGGAGTGCCAGTAGGGCGAAAAGGAACGTCGCTAGGCGAGGGAAGCGCATTGATGAGTTCTCCAGGGAATATTCGAGCCTAGTATCGTATTCCAGTGGGCAGGGGAGAGGCAATCCAGCTCTGAGTTTGTTCGAGTGCCGGTTCTCTATAGGCGAGCTGCGCTCGCCCTGGACGGGGCAGAGCCCCGTTCCCGCACATTCGCAGCACAGGCGATGGCGTCTGGACCCACACAATCCCCTACAATAGCTGGCAATGGCGGCGGTGCTGGAGTTCGAAGAAGTCAGCAAACACTATGGGGGAGGGTTTTCTCGACGTCCGCCGGTGCGGGCGCTGGACAATTTTTGCCTGCAGGTGGAGGCGGGAGAGATTTTCGGTTTTCTGGGGCCGAACGGGGCGGGCAAGACGACCGCCATCCATCTGGCGCTAGGCTTCATGCGCGCCAACAGCGGGCGAGGCAGGATGCTGGGGCGGCCATTTGGCGAGGCGCGCACCCGGCGGCGTGTGGGATTTCTGGCGGAGAACGTCGCCTTATATCACCGGCCGGCGCTGCATCTGGTGCAATTCTATGGGGCGCTGAACGGGATGGGCGGGACGCCGCTGCGGCAGCGGGCCCGCGATGTGCTGGAGCTGGTGAAGCTGGGCAGCGATGCGGAGCGGAACGTGGCGGCCTTTTCGCGCGGGATGTTGCAGCGCATCGGGCTGGCGCAGGCGCTGGTGAACAACCCGGAGCTGCTGATCCTGGATGAGCCCACTTCGGCGCTGGATCCCATCGCGCGGGTGATCATCCGCGAACTGCTGTTGCGGCTAAAGAGGGAGGGTAAGACGGTGTTCCTCAGCTCGCACCTGCTTTCGGAGGTGGAGCTGGTCTGCGACCGGGTGGGGGTGATGCACCAGGGCCGTTTGGCGCGGCTGGGCAAGACCGCGGACCTGCTGCACTCGAGAGAGCAAACCCAGGTGGTGGCGCGGGGGATTGCGGCGGGGGCGTTCCCCGGCGCCGTGGCGAGCGACGGCGTGGTCAGCTTTACCATTGCGACCGCCAGCCAGCGGCAGGTGTTGGAGCAAATCTGGAGCTTGGGCGGGGAGGTGGTGAGCGTGAACCCGTTGAAGCGTTCGCTGGAGCAGATCTTTTTGGAGGTCACGCAGGCCAGAGGAGAGGGCGCATGAAGCCGGTATGGTTGATCGCGGGCAACTTTGTGCGCGAGCAGCGGTGGCCCATTGCCATCCTGCTGGGGTGGGTAGCGCTGCTCTCGGCGGCGGCGGGATTCTCGGATTTGCGCCGCTCCCCTGACGACGTATTCATGATGTTCCAGCAGGTGGCGGTGTACATCCTGGTGTTCAGCTTGTTCTTTGGGGCCTCAGCCATCCGCAACGAACTGAGGACGCGGCGGATTTTGGCGGTGCTGTCCAAGGGAATATCGCGGCGGCAATACATAGCCGGGCTGCTGCTGGGAATTGTGACGGCGGTGGTGGTCTATTGCCTGGCGCTGGGTGCAGCGGGAAGTTGGGTGCTGCCGCAGGCCGGGGTGCCGGCGGCGCGCTTCTGGTTCCTGCTGCTGGGGCTGCTGACGGCTTCGCTGCTGACGGCGTGCCTGGCGCTGTTTTTCTCCATTTTCCTGCATCCGCTGCTGGCCACCGGGGCCACCATGGTGAGCGTGGGGGTGCCGCTGCTGGCGGCGGCCATCTGGAAAAGCCCATGGGCGGCGGTGATTCCGGTGTACGCCATCCTGCAGGGATTCCTTGATCTTAGCGGCCATGACGCGGCCCTAAGGGGGTGGATGGTGCTGCTGGCCTGGGGGGAAACCGGGGTGCTGTGGCTGGCGTCGGCCTGGCTGTTTTCCTGGAAAGATGTGGCCGTGGCGGTGGAGTGAAGGGCGATCTCGGATTGCACCCAACATGCAGGGATTGCCGGGCTAAGGCGCCTAAAAATATGGCGGCATAGGCATGGACACTGGAAGCAGAAATGCTCTCTTGACTGCGCTTCACCGGGCCGCGTAATCTCAATCACCCCCCCAGCAGGAGAAAAGCATGATGGATTTGTTGAAGCGGGTTTGGATGGATGAATCTGGTCAGGACATTGCGGAATACGCCGTGATGCTGGCGGTGATTCTGGTGATTGTTGTGGGCACAATCCGGCTGATTGGCAGCAATGCCAACACCGTATTTTCGCAGACAGCCAGTTCGATCGGGTAGGCGCCGGAAAGGAGCGTGGCGAGGTCTTTCCGAGGCTGCAGAGGTCTTGCTGATGCGCGGGTCGATTTGGTACGCTCGCGTCGGCGTGAAGTAAGCATCCTGCCGTAAAAAGCTCGCTTCCCGGCGAGTCACTGGAACATTCCGATATGACTTCCCGGCATGCAGGAATGCGTGCCGGGAACTATCGCTGTTGGTTTGAGGAGTAAGAAAATGAAATCAGCTGCCAGGGGCGTTTCGACCTCCCCTCTCCGTGGCGGCCGCAGAAGACGCCAGGCCGGCCAGGCCGTGGCGGAAATGGCGGTCATCTTCCCGCTGTTCTTGACGCTTACGCTGGGCTTGTTCTGGGCGGGGCGGGCTTATTTCACCTACCAAACAATTACGCGCGCGGCGCGCGAAGCATGCCGCGCTGCCGCCGCTCCGAGTTGTGCTTTATGCACACCGCAGAACACGTACTACAACCAGAGCTCTGTCAAGACGAACTTTCTGAATCCCGCGCTGCAGGCGGCTCACCTGGATCCCGCCAATGTGACGAATTTCAATTTTCAGCAGGGTGTCGTACTGAATCCCACGTCCAATCCCACCGAAACCGGCATGGTGATCAGCTTCAATTACCCGTTCACATTTTATCTTCCCTTTACCTCGGTGAATTTGACGCAGGTCAATATCTTCACCCAGGTGCAGATGCGGCAGGAGCAGTGATGAAAAATAGTTGGATTGGAGCCATGGCCGGGACAATGCGGGGGTTCTTACGGTCGGTATGGGACTGCGACGAAGCGAATGAAGTGGTGGAATTTGCGGTAGTGCTCCCTATCGTAGCGGTGCTGCTGGTGGGAATTCTGGATTTCGGTTCGGCTTTCAATCTCAAACAAGAGCTGAACAACGCGGCGCGGGAAGGGACGCGCTGGGCGATCAACGAGGGCACGATTGACTTGTCGCAGACCACGCCCACTTCCATCCTTTCGGTGCGCGATGTGGTGGTCAATTACCTGACCAACGCGCATGTGAATGTGTGCGGACTGGGGTCGGCTAACCCAAGCTCATCGGGCTTTGAGAGCTGGACGTTTAGCGCCAACACCGGCTGCCCGGGGAATTTCACGCTGATCGTAGACCGGGGGCTTACAACCGTAAGCGGTGGCACAACGCTGACATTGACACACGTGACCTTGAGATATCCGTATCAGTGGCGGTTCAACAAAGTTGCGACCCTGGTGGCGCCCGGCGCCAATTACCAGGGGTTGACGCAGCTTACGACTGACGCCTACATGCAGAACCTTCCCTAGCAGGGCGAGGAGTGGGGAAAGAATGGAAAGAAGGAACCGACAAGCCGGCGTGAGCCTGGTGCTCTCGGCGATTTTACTCTTGGTGATGGTTGCCATGGCCGCGCTGGCCATTGATGGCGTACACCTGTACCTGGCGCGCAGCGAAGCGCAGCGAGCGGCCGATGCCGCCGCGCTGGCCGGCGCCCAGTCTCTGGTAGACGACGGCTACACGTCCGGGCTGGTGAGTGCCACGGTTGCGCAGACCATTGCGCGCCAGCGGGCCAAGACGGTAGGAACTCTGAACCTGGTGGCGGGACAGGCGCCGTCCATCATCGACGCCGATGTGACGTTTGACTTCTCGCGAGCTGGAGATCCGCTGGTTACCGTGGTGGCGCAGAGATCGTCGGCCCGCAGCAATCCGGTGCCGACTTTCTTCGCCCGGATGTGGGGATATCAATTTAGTAATGTGAGCGCCAAGGCAACAGCCGAAGCTTTCAACCCATCAGGCAGCGGCCAGGCGGCGGCGGTCACCTGTCTCAAGCCCTGGGTACTGCCCAACTGCGATCCCCTTCATAGCAGCCCTGGGAATAGTCTGTGCGGCGCGGGTTACGGCAGCTTTGTGAATAACGGAAACATCAGCAATCCTGGACTTTGGACCGGCACTCCGAATACAGGCGGTGTGATTGGAGAATCCTGGACGCTCAAGCCGGGAACGCCGTCGAACGCGCCGAGTCCCAGCCAATACTATCCCGTGCAAATTCAGCTCTCGCCCAGCCCGCTATGCCCGTCCTGTGCGCAGACTAATGGAGGGGGGGGATCTACGGGTGCCGCTACGTACCGTGAAAATATTGAGTGTTGCAACACCAACCAGTTTGTGTGCGGTGCATCAGGGAATATTGATCTCACTCTGGCCAGTCAAACGGGGAACATGCACGGACCAACTAAGCAGGGGGTATCCTGCCTAATCCATGAAACCAATGTGGGAAACCAGACTGGGCAGGACATTCTTAATCCCAATGTGACTCCCTTCCAAATTACGGGCGGTAGCAGCAATCCGAATCCTGCATTACAAGGTGTCACGCCGATTGCGAGCAGTGACTCCATCGTAAGCATTCCGGTTTACGATGGCACCCCGCTTTGCCCTGGGGGATCGTGTCCGACCACTTCCTCGGTCACAGTAATCGGATTTCTTCAGATGTTTATCAACAGTGTTGATAGCACGGGTAATGTCGTCGCCACTATTCTTAATGTTTCGGCGTGCCCTGTGGGCGGTGGCGGCGGTGGCGGGGGAGGCGGCGGTGGCGGCGGTGGCGGCGGAGGAGGAACCGGTGGGGGAGGGAGCGGCACACCTGTGACGGGCGGAGGCATTTCGCCGATTCCGGTGCGATTGGTTCATCCCTAACTGCTGGTTGCGAGCCATCATGAGGATCATTTCTATTTGGGGTGGCTTACACCCGCCCGCACAGGCGACCACCCCAGCACGCCAAAAGCGGGCGTGCCGGCCCTGGTAGGAGCGCGCCCTGCGCCCATACAATTTCGGAGGACGTCAACTTAGCGCATCAGGGATTGGGCGGAGCGGGTGGCGAACTCCAGCACGCGTCCGGGTAAAATTCCCAGGTAAATCACAGCGGCCACGCTGAACAATAGGGTAGCGGTGACGCCCACGGGCACGCGCATGACGGGAATGTCCTGCGTGGAATCGCGCATGTACATCGCCACAATCACGCGCAGGTAGTAGTAGGCGCCGATGGCGCTATTGACCACCGCAATGATGGTCAGCCAAACCAGATTGGCTTTGAGGGCGGCGCTGAAGACGTAGAACTTGGCGAAAAAGCCGGCGGTGGCCGGAATCCCAATCAGAGAGATCAGGAAGATGGTGAGGGTCATGGCCAGCAGCGGAGAGCGGCGGCCCAGGCCGGTATAGTCGTCAAGGGTTACGTAGCGCTCGCCGGCATTGGCGAAGTGGCTGACCACGATGAACGCTCCCAGGTTCATGGCGGTGTAGGAGGCGGCGTAAAACATAGCGGCGGAGATGCCGGCTTCGGGTGCGGCGGCGAAGGCCACCAGCAGGTAGCCGGCGTGGGCGATGGCCGAGTAGGCCAGCATGCGCTTGACGTTGTTCTGCACCAGCGCGCCCAGGTTGCCCAGGGTCATGGAGACGGCTGCCGAACCCCATACCCACCAGAACCAGACTGGACGCGAAGCCGCCAGCAGTGACGGGCTTTCTGTCACGAACAGAATGCGCAGCAGCACGGCGAAGACCGCCATCTTGGGCGCGGTGGACATGAACGCCACGACCGGCGAGGGCGCACCTTCGTAAACGTCGGGGGTCCAGACGTGGAAGGGGGCGGAAGCGATTTTGAAGCCCAGGCCCACGAACATCAGAGCGTAAGCCACGTAAGCCAGCAGGGGCGCGCCATTCAGGCGCAGCGCACTTGCGATTTGGGGAATGTCGGTAGAGCCCGTGGCCCCGAACATCAGGGCAATGCCATAGAGGAAGAAAGCGGTAGCGAAGGAGCCGAGCAGGAAATATTTCAGCGATGATTCCACGCTGCCGGCATCGCGGCGGCGGAATCCGGCCAGGATGTAAGTGGAGATGGAGGAAATCTCCAAAGCGATGAAGATGAGCACCAGTTCGACGGCCGAGGACATCAGGGCCATGCCCACGGTGCCGAACAGGATGAGACCAAAATATTCGCCGGCGCGTATTTCCTGCACCCGCAGGTACTCGAAGGACGCCATGATGACGAGCGCGGCGGCGATCGTGACCAGGAGGTGGAAGAAGATGCTGAAGTTATCAACGACCACGAAGTTCCAGAAGGCGGGCCCGGGGTAGCGCATCTGGTAGATGCTGGCGGCCACGGCACCGAGCGAACCGATGAGGGCGATGATGCCCAGCGGCTTGACGTTGCGCTTTTCCGGCAGCAGCGGGTCCAC
>Ga0075426_10001677_pt1 | contig 15728 bp, 13 predicted proteins | sample SoiMethybrSBSTD5_FD_75304 | JGI IMG/M metagenome (GOLD analysis project Ga0075426, IMG submission 75304) | Bulk soil microbial communities from a Populus tree surrounding site in Tennessee, USA - Soil MetaG P. TD hybrid SBSTD5 | ecosystem: Environmental > Terrestrial > Soil > Tree plantation... | reverse complement strand
CGCGCGCGGCCACGAAGTGCAGCTCGTCCGCCCGCGACAAGGCGGTGAATCCGATCCATCTCCGGACCAGGCGCTGCGTGAGCGGCTGGTTGCCGGCTTCGCGATCCCTTTCTATCGCCACCTGCAAATGGGCCTCGCGACGCCGTCCCTGCTCCACAGGGAGTGGAGACACTGGCGTCCCGACCTGGTGCACGTAGTCACGGAAGGCCCTTTGGGCTGGGCGGCGGTGAGCGCGGCAAGACGGCTCGCCGTTCCGGTCTGCTCGGACTTCCACACGAACTTCCACAGCTACAGCCGGCATTACGGATTCGGCATGTTCTCCGGCGCCGTGGCGCGTTACCTGCGGTCCTTGCACAACCGTGCCGACTGCACCCTGGTGCCCACGGCGGAGATGCGGGCAAACCTCGAAGCCCTGGCCTTCGAGCGCGTCGCCGTAGTCGGGCGCGGCGTGGATACGCGGCTCTTCAATCCCGCCCGGCGCAGCGAGCGCCTGCGCGCCGCCTGGGGCTGTTCCGGGAGCGAGATTGTCGCGCTGCACGTGGGCCGCATCGCCCCTGAGAAGAATCTCGGACTGTTCGTGGATGCGGCCCTGGGGATGCAGGCGATCGACCCGAAAGTGCGCGTGGTACTGGTCGGGGACGGTCCGCAGGGCCCGGCACTGCGCAAGAGGCATCCGGAATTCGTCTTCGCAGGAATGCGGACCGGCGAGGACCTGGCGGAGCACTACGCCTCCGCGGACGTGTTCCTCTTTCCCAGCGTCACCGAGACCTTTGGCAACGTGACGCTCGAAGCGATGGCGAGCGGCCTCGCGGTGGTCGCCTACGACTACGCAGCCGCGCAGCAGTATTTGCGCCATGGGGTGAGCGGGCTGCTTGCGCCTCAGGGCGATGCCGCCGAGTTCATCGCGATGGCGGCGCAGCTCGCGCGCAACCGGGACCCGAGGTCGCGCTTCGGGATGGAGGCGAGGCGCGCCGCAGAAGCCGCCTCGTGGGAACGGGCTTTCGATGAACTGGAGCGCGTGCTGCGCAATATCGCCGGGACGGTCCGGGCGGAAGTCGGCGGCGCCCGAGAGGAGTCCGCCCATGTCGAGACTTGAATCCGGCCTGGAGCGGCTGCGCCTGTGGGACCAGGCGCTGTGCATCCGCGTCAACTGCGCCGTGCGCATCGCTCCGCTTTGCCAGGCATTTCGCGGTATCAGCCGCCTCGGGGACGGGGTGTTCTGGTATTCGCTGATGCTCGCTCTTCTCGCCGTAGATGGCGCTCGGGCATTCGGGCCGGTCGGGCGTATGGCCGCGACCGGCCTCGTCTGCACGCTTCTCTACAAGTGGTTGAAGTCGAAGACCTCGCGCCCCCGGCCGTTCGCGGTCGAGAACGCAGTGCGCGCGGGCGCAGACCCGCTCGATCCGTTCAGCTTTCCTTCGGGACATACGCTGCACGCCGTTGCGTTTTCCGTGGTCGCCATCGCGTTCTACCCGATGCTCGCGTGGCTGCTGGTTCCTTTCGCCGTTCTCGTGGCGATCTCCAGGGTGGTCCTCGGCCTGCACTACCCGAGCGACGTGCTCGCCGGCGCAGCCCTGGGCGCGCTGATCGCGGAGGGCATCCTCGCTCTTTGATCGCTCTGCGTCCCTGTCCGATTTTCGGGAGGCCCGCCGCGTCATTCGTGCGATAATCGCGGTCGCACCACGGGGCGATTCTCGCATGAGCGACATCCTGGTCCGGTCCGCAGTCGCGGTGTTCTTTCTCGCGAGTCTCGCGATCGGGACGGGCTTCCTCGTTGCTCCGGTCTGGGGATGGTCCTTGTTCTCGTTCGGGCTCATCGGGCTCCTCGTCCACCACGTTCGGCACCTGCGCCTGCTGCGCCGATGGGCCTCGAGCTCGCTCACCGAGGCCGTTCCGGAAGGCAGCGGCGCGTGGGAAGAAGTATTCACGCTGCTGTACCGCCGGCAGCGCGCCGAGACCGCGCGGAGCCGCCAGCTCGCGTACTCGCTCGCCCGCTCCCGTCAGGCCGGCAGGGCGCTTCCATACGGCGTTGCGATCCTGGACGCCGAATACCGCATCGTCTGGTGCAACGATTCCTGCGAAGCGCATTTCGGCATCGGCGCCGAAGCCGATGTCGGCCACCCGATCACCAACCTCGTGCGCCAGCCGGAATTCGTCAAGTACGTCGCGGCCGGCGAGTTCTCCAAGCCCCTGCAGCTGAAGACAACGCGGGACGGCCTCGTTCTTTCCGTGCAGTTCGTTCCCTACGTCGACTCGCAGCGGCTGATGCTTTCGCGCGACATCACCCAGGGCACCCGCCTGGAGACCATGCGCCGGGACTTCGTCGCCAACGTTTCGCACGAGCTGCGCACCCCGCTCACCGTGCTGGTGGGGTTCCTGGAGACGGTGCGGGAGCTCAAGCTCGATCCGGAACGCTCGCGCGACTACCTGAACCTGATGGCGGAGCAGAGCCGGCGCATGCAGCGCATCATCGACGACCTGCTGACGCTGTCCACGCTCGAATCGACGCCCGAGCCGCCGCACGACGAGCACGTCGACGTGGAGTTGCTCCTCTCGCGCATCCACAGCGAAGCACAGGCGCTCTCGGCGGGTCGCCAACGCATCACTCTCGACGCCGAGCCGGGCTTCGACTTGCTCGGGACCGAATCCGAGCTCGCCAGTGCCTTCGGCAATCTCGCGAGCAACGCCGTGCGCTACACGCCGCCCGGAGGCGAGGTCCGCCTGATCTGGCGCAGCTCGCAGAAAGGCGCCGAGTTCACGGTGGAGGACACGGGCGTCGGCATCGAAGCCGAGCACATTCCCCGGCTCACCGAGCGCTTTTACCGAGTGGACCGCGGCCGATCGCGCGAGACGGGCGGTACGGGCCTGGGGCTCGCCATCGTCAAGCATGCCCTGGCGCGGCACCAGGCGACCCTCGAGATCGAGAGCACGCCGGGAAAGGGAAGCCGCTTCACCGCGAAGTTTCCCGCGCGCCGCTTGGTACCGGCGCGCGCGCGCACGGAGACCCACTAGTCCCTTTCCCTTTAATGGGCCCGCAACAAACGGGTGTAAGAATCGGGTTTCGAGCCCGCCGGAACTGCCCCCATGCCGCAAGCGCGAGTGTTCGCAGGCGCCCTGTTGCTCGCCGCGGCGCTGCCCCAGGCGCGCGCGGCCGAGCGCATCTACTACATTGCCGCCGACCAGGTCGTGTGGGACTACGCGCCGTCGTATCCGACAAACCCGATCACCGGGAAGCCCTTCGACCGGCTCGAGGAGATTTTCGTCAGCGACAGGGACGAGCGCATCGGCCGCAAGTTCTACAAGGCTGTCTACCGCGAGTACACCGATGCCTCGTTCAAAACTCCGAAGGCGCGCGGCGCCGAGGATGAGAGCCTCGGCATCCTCGGGCCGGTCATTCGCGCCGAGGTCGGCGATACGATCACCGTCGAGTTCCGCAACAACACCGGCTTCCCGGTCGGCATCCATCCGCACGGCGTGTTCTACGAGAAATCCTCCGAAGGCGCGCACTACGCGACCGGCGAAGCGGTCGCGCACGAGCACGAGAGCGCACCCGAGACCGGCGCGCAGGTGAGGCCCAACGGCGGCCGCTACACCTATCGCTGGCGCGTCCCCGAGCGCGCCGGCCCCGGACCCTCGGACCCCGACTCGATCGTGTGGCTCTACCACTCGCACGACCACGAAAGCCAGGCGATCAACGCAGGCCTCGTCGGGGCCATCATCGTCACACGCGCGGGAAAGGCCAAGGCGGACGGCAGGCCCGCGGACGTCGACCGGGAGTTCGTGCTGCTCTTCATGGTCTTCGACGAGACCATGAGCCCCTACCTATACCGGAACGTGGTCGAGTTCTCGATCTCCGAGGGCCCGGTGAGGAAGCGCAACGAGGAATTCCGGGAGAGCAACAGGAAGCATGCGATCAACGGCCTGCTCTACGGCAACTTGCGCGGGCTCACCATGAACCGCGGAGAGCGGGTGCGCTGGTACCTGATCGGCCTCGGCAACGAAAACGACATCCATACCGTCCACTGGCACGGCGGCACGGCGCTGCACCGCGGCTCGCGCGTCGACACGATCGACGTGTTTCCAGCGACCACCCAGATCGTCGACATGCGTCCCGACAACCCCGGGACCTGGCTGCTGCACTGTCACGTCGCCGATCACATGCAGGGCGGCATGATGACGCGCTACACCGTGCGCTGAGCGGAAAACCTTGCCGATCGCTTACTGATGCCCCTGCGCCGATCGGCGCAGTAAATAAAAGCTTCATCGGGAATTCACGCTGGCGAAATCCTCGAGAGCTAGTCTCGCGGCGTTGCTCACACCGTCTCATCAACTCAGGAGGTTTTCGTGTACAAGCCGCGACAGAGAAAGATCACGGCAGCGCTCGCCTTATCGGCGATGCTTGCCGGCCAGCTCCAAGCCATTCCGCACGTGTACGCAGACGAGCGGAACCACGAAGGAAAACGCCGCACCGAGACGCCGATCGAGCACTTGGTCGTCATCATCGGGGAGAACCGCAGCTTCGATCACACGTTCGCGACGTACAAGCCGAGGCACGGCGAGTCGGCGGACAACCTGGTCTCCAAGGGCATCGTGAATGCCGACGGCTCGCCCGGCGCGAATTTCGCGCTGGGCGCGCAGTTCACCGTCCCGCCGCAGCCGGCCTACTACATCGGCGCGCCGGCCAAGACGGCGTACGCCGTCCTGCCAGCGCCCGATACCCTGGGCACGCCGACCGCGCCGCGACCCAACCAGCCGCCGTTCGACTCGCTCCAGACCGCGGCGACCGAGCAGGACCTCGAGACGGCGGACCTCGTGCTGCTCACCACTGGCGCCAGCGGGCTCCCCTTGCGCGTGGTCGACACGCGCGTGACCAACGCGGCGAAACTGCCGAACGGTCCGTTCCAGCTGACCGGGCCGACGATGCCTTACGACGCCTACACCGGCGACACCATCCACCGCTTCTTCCAGATGTGGCAGCAGTCGAACTGCAGCGTCGCCAACGCGACCCGCCGCAACCCGACGGGCTGCCTCAACGACCTGTACCCGTTCGTCAACACGACCTTCAACACGAACGACAACGGGGTCGGCAACCCGATGGCCTTCTTCAACGTCAACGACGACGTTCCGCTCCTCAAGCGACTCGCCGAGGAGTTCTCGATGAACGACAACTTCCACCAGTCGGTGATGGGCGGGACGGCCGCGAACCACGTCATGCTCGGCCACGGCGACATGGTGTATTTCAGCGACGGCAACGGCAATCCGCTCACCCCGGCGGCGAACCTGATCGCGAACCCCAACCCCAGGCCCGGCACCAACAACAACTACACGGTCGACGCCAACTGGGCGCAGTGCGCCGACTCCGCCGCTCCGGGAGCCAAGCCGATCCTGGACTACCTCGCCGCGCTGCCCTGGAAGCCGAACCCCAACTGCGAGGCCGGCCACTACTACATGATCAACAATATCAACCCCGGCTTCCTGCCGAACGGCCAGCCGCGGACGACGGGCAACTTCGTCCCGCCGTCGACGCGGCGCTCGATCGGCGACGCGCTGAACGAGCAGGGCATCTCCTGGGCGTACTTCGGGGGCGCGTATAACGCCGCGGTGAACCTCGCCAACGGCTCGACCAACCCGGCCGACGCGATCGGGGCCGCGTATTGCCAGATCTGCAATCCGTTCCAGTACGCAAGATCGATCATGGGCGACCCGGTCCAGCGCGCCGAGCACGTCAAGGACACCTCAGACCTGCTCGCCGACATCGACAGCGGCACGCTGCCGGCCGTGTCCTTCGTCAAGCCCGACGGCCTGCTCGACGGCCATCCGCAATCCTCCAAGGTCGACCTGCTCGAAGGCTTCATCAAGAAGATCCTCGACCGGCTCGACGAGAACCCGCGCCTGAGGGCGAAAACGGCAGTGATGGTCACTTTCGACGAGGGCGGCGGCTACTGGGATTCGGGCTTCGTCCAGCCGGTCGACTTTTTCGGCGACGGCACGCGCATTCCCATGATCGTCGTCTCCGAGTTCTCGCGCGGCGGGAAGATCAGCCACGAGTACAGCGATCACGTCTCGATCCTGAAGTTCATCGAGCGCAACTGGCGCCTCGCGCCGCTCACGGCGCGCAGCCGCGACAACCTGCCCAACCCGGTCGTCCGCAGGGACAATCCCTACGCACCGGTCAACATGCCGGCGCTCGGCGACCTGTTCGACCTGTTCGATTTCGGTCACGACCACGGGGATGACGGCGGCGGCGATCGCGGCTGATCTCCTGCTCGCCAGCTCTCGCGCCCGGGCGCTCGCTCCGGGCGTTTTTTTTGCGGGGCTGCCGGTTCACAAAATTGTCATCGCACCGCAACACCGGCGCAACCTCGTTCCCGTACCGTGCGCGGCAACGATGCACGCAGAATACTTCGAGACGACACTTCCGAGTGCGACCGGGCCGCTGCCACGGTTGCAAATCCTGCGCCTGTTTGGAATGGGGGTGCATCTCGCCCGTGGTCTCGCCACAGCCGCCCTGGTCTTTCCCTTCGCTTCGCCCGCTGCGCGGGTCGGATTCGCGCGAAGCTGGGCGCGCGGGATGATCCGTGCGCTCGGCGCGCAGCTGCGTATCGAGGGCGCGGCGCCCGCGCCGGGTTCTCTGCTCGTCGCAAATCATGTTTCCTGGCTCGATATTCTCGCCATCGCTAGCTGCACGCCCGCGATCTTCGTCGCCAAGTCGGAAGTGCGCGACTGGCCTGCCATCGGCTGGCTCGCCGCGCGCGCCCAGGCGCTGTTCCTGAAGCGCTCCAGCGGCCGCTCCCTGCTGCGGGTCAAGAACCGCATTGCGGCGCTGCTGACCGAGCGCAGCAGCATCGCGATCTTTCCGGAAGGCACCACCAGCGACGGCTCGAGCGTCCTGCCGTTTCGCTCGGGACTGCTGCAGGCGGCGGTCGACGGGCGAAGGCCCGTGCAGCCGGTCGCCATCGCCTACTACGGCGACGATGGCAACCGGAGCCTCGACGCCGCGTTCGTCGACGGCATGAGCCTGTGGCAGTCTCTAGTCGCGATTTGCCGATCCGGGCGCATCACCATGCGCCTTGCGTTCGCCGCGCCGCTCGTGCCGGCCGGGCGAACCCGCAAAGAGCTCGCGCGCGAGGCGCGCGACACCATCACCACCTCCGTCACGAGAGGGCTCAAATGATTTCGACACGTACAAACTCGATGTTCGCGCCGCGCGCCGCGCTTTCGATGGACCCGATTCCGCGCCTCGCGCGGGCGGTCGAGCAGCGCCTCAAGCGCCTGCTCGGAGGAATCAACCCGGGGCGGGCGCACGGCGAGCGTGCGGCGCGGGGCGAGCAGGCGCCGGTGGTAGCGGCGATACCGCAAACGCTGCTCAAGGCGGAGATCGAAGCGCTCCCGGCCGAGCAAGGCCTGGTCGCGAGCGGGCATTTCCGGGTCCAGTACGCGCGCGCCGAGCAGATCCCCTGGTGCTTGCAGGAAATCGGCCGCTTGCGCGAGCTCACGTTCCGCGCGGCGGGCGAAGGCACGGGCAGAGCCTCGGACGTCGACCTGTTCGACGCGTACTACTTGCATCTATTCCTGTGGGACGCGCAGGCTGAGGCGATCGTCGGCGCGTACCGGATGGGACTCACCGACGAGATCCTGGCGCGCTACGGCAAGCGCGGCCTATATACGCAGTCGCTGTTCCGATACGGGACTAGGCTCCTGGAAACGATCAATCCGGCGATCGAGCTCGGCCGCTCCTTCGTGCGCGCCGAATACCAGCGCAGCTTTTCCGCGCTCTTGCTCCTGTGGCGCGGAATCGGCCGGTTCCTGCTGCGCTCGCCGCACTACGCGGTGTTGTTCGGGCCGGTGAGCATCAGCAGCAGCTATGCGCCGCTCTCGCGGCAGCTGATGGTGGACTACCTCAAGGCGAACAACATCGAGGCGGAGCTCGCCCGCCACGTGAAGCCGCGCCGTCCCTTTCGCGGCCGGCAGCCCACGGCCTGGGATGGGGTGGAACTCGCGAACCTGAAGGACATCGAGGACTTGTCGCGCGCGATCGCGCGGATCGAGCGCGACAACAAGGGCGTGCCTATCCTCCTCAAGCAGTACCTGAAGCTCGGCGGGCGCCTCCTCGGATTCAACGCCGACGATCAGTTCAGCGACGCCCTGGACGGGCTCATCATGGTGGATCTGCTCGCCTCCGAACCGCGCGTGCTCGCGCGCTACATGGGCGATGACGGGGCGGCGGCGTTTCTCGCCCACCACGGCTCCGAGCCCGAGTTCCTGCGCTGGGTTTCGTGACGCTGTTTCCTAATGAGGGCCCGGACACGGGCTCATTTCCGGAGCGCTGTAACGGAATTGTAGGAATCGCCGGCTATGCTTGAGGCGGCCTCTCTTCGAGGCAACTCGTGCATCACTCCTCCGTAAATGCCCGTCATGATCGACGGGCATTTTTTTCCGTGACCCGGGTCCGCGCGCTCTTCCTGTCCGACATCCATCTGGGCTCGCGCGCCTGCCAGGCGGAGCGTCTGCTCGATTTCCTCAAGGCGTACGAGTGCGAGCAGATATTCCTGCTCGGCGACATCGTCGATTTCTGGTCGCTGAAGCGGGGCGTGTATTGGCCCGCGAGCCACAACACCGTCGTGCAGAAACTGCTGCGCCGCGCACGCCACCGCGTGAAGATCTTCTACATACCCGGCAACCACGACGAAGCGCTGCGCGACTACCTCGATTCCTCCTTCGGAAACATACGCGTGAAGAGAGACCACGTCCACGTCGCCGCGGATGGGAAACGCTATGCACTGCTGCACGGCGACCAGTACGACCAGGTCGCGACCTGCGCGCGCTGGCTCTCGGTATTGGGGGACGCATCCTACAACCTGCTCGTCGACCTCAATCGCACGCTCTCCTGGGCGCGCCGCAAGCTGAGGCTCCGCGGCCACTGGTCCCTCGCCGACTACGCCAAGCGCAAATTACACGGAGCGGCGAGCTTCATTTCGGGTTTCGAGCGCGCGGTCGCACGGTACGGCGAGGCGCTGCGCGTGGACGGCGTCATCTGCGGCCATATCCACACCCCCGCCATCAAGCGGCTCGACCGCGTCCTCTACCTCAATTGCGGCGACTGGGTGGACAACTGCACCGCCATCATCGAGCATGTCGACGGCCGCATGGAGCTGGTGCGCCAGGGTTTGGCCGGCTCCGGAGCGCGTGTGCCCGAGGATGAAATCGCGGAAGCGGTGAGCGGCTGAGCTAGGTCGCTACGCCCGCGCGCGCGGGACTCTTCCTCGCGTGCTCTCTTCCCAGCCACAGACCGAGTAGGAGCCACAGGATCACGCCGGGGATCGCCGCGGAGGCAAGGCCCGCGAGGCCGAGCCCCAGGGCTTTCAGCGCCGCGTAGACCCAGCCGCTCGCGGCGTCGCCGCTCCGGAATACGACCGTGTCGATGAAGTTCTTCGACTTGTATTTTTCGTCGCGCGTGAGCACGGTGAAGAGCATTTCGCGCGCCGGCCGCGCGATCGCATAGTCCGCGGCGCGGCGCAGGATCTGGAACGCGATCAGGACGGCGAGCGCCGGCGCGAGCCCGATGGCGACGAATCCGGCGAGCCCGAGCGCGGGCAGCAGGGCAAGTGCGGCGCCGACGCCGAGCTTTTCGATGAACTTGGCCACGACGAGAAGCTGGCCGAGCAGGGTGATGACGTTGACCGCGAGGTCCATCTGGGCGAAGAGCGCGGTGCGCTGTGCGGAGTCGTTGTAGGTCGCAGACACCATCCGCGCGAGCTCGAGGTAGGCGAAGCCGAACAGCACCGTGTAGAGAAGCACGTACGCCACGATGCCGAGAAGGTAGGGCGAGCGGGGAATTTGCGCGATGCCCGACCAGGCCGTGCCGCCGATGGAATCGCTCGCTTCGGCGGAAGTGCGCGCGGTGGCGGCGGACGCGCCCGGGCCGACGCGGCGGATAAGCGCGTAGATGCAGACGAGGGCGAGGCCGAGGAAGCCGCAGGAGAGCAACAGCAGGTTTGCGGTCCCGAGCGGCGCGGCGAGCAAGGCGGTGAGCGTCGGGCCCGCGAGCGCGCCGCAGCTCCCCCCGGCCGACACGAGGCCGAAAAGGCGCGCCGCCTGTTCCGGGCGGAACAAGTCGACCATCAGACTCCAGAAGAGCGACACCACGAACAGATTGAATACGCTCACCCAGACGAAGAAAGCGCGGGCCACCGCGGGCGGCGCCGCGGCGACTGCGAATAGGACGTAGAACACGAGCACGTTGGCGACGAAGAAGAGATAGGTCCAGGGAACGAGGCGGCGACGCGGCAGGCGCGCCGCCGCCCAACCGAAAAGCGGCGCCGCTCCCAGCATGACCGCGAAGGTCGCCGAAAAGAGCCAAGGCAGGTTCTCGACCCCGCCCTGCACCCCCATTTCGTCGCGCAGCGGCCTCAGGACGTAGTAACCGCTCAACACGAAGAAGAAGCAGGCGAACGACCACAGCGACGCGGCGACCTCGCACCGGTCGATCCGGACGATGCGGTTCAGCGCGGCGTACGCGAAGCTCAGCGAAAGCTCGAGGAATTGATCACTGGGCCCATCGTATCAAATGGCCGCCTCGGGAAAGCGGCCTAAGGCAGCGGTAAAAAGTCACACTTTGCTTGGCATCGGTCTTGCTGCTAGTGGGATACAGGGACAACGGATAGCGGATGCTGGAGCCGACCGGGAACGAAAAGTGGTTTTGTCGTGCGGCCGACATCCCCGAGGAACGACCCACAGGAGAAGGAGACTGCGATGAGCACACGTAAAATTCTGACACTGGCTTCGATGGTCGCGATGCTGATCTCGCCGGCTGTGTTCAGCCGTGATGTCGCATCCATGGACAATTCCTTCCAGGTGGTGGGCGAATCGCTCGACAGCGGCCTGGGCGATCTGCCCTCTGGCTACACGGCAGCCGAATTCCAGCGGGCCCGAGTCGCCGGCGAATCGCTCGACAGTGGTCTGGGCGATCTGTCGCCGAGCTACACCGCGGCGGAATTCCAGCGTTACCGAGTCGCCGGCGAATCGCTGGACAGCGGGTTGGGCGCGCTCCCGGCCAGCTATACGGCCGCGGAATTCCAAAAGCAAGTGGTCGTAGCCACGCGCTGACCGATCGAGTCAAAGGGCGGTGCCTCCAAACCGCCCGCCCTCCCAAGCACCGGCTGGTCGCCCCTCAGGGCGCCAGCCGTTCGATTTTCCAGGCGCTTCCCGCCCTGAGGTAGCACAGACGGTCGTGGAGGCGGTCCTTGCGGCCCTGCCAGAACTCGAATCGTTCCGGAGCGAGACGGTACCCGCCCCATTGGGCCGGGCGCGGCGGCGAGTCGCGAAAGCGCTTGGAGGCTTCTTCCAGCCGCGTTTCGAGCGCCTCCCGGCTCGCCACGGGTTCGCTTTGCGGGGATACGGTCGCCGAGAGCCGGCTCCCCAGGGGCCGGCTTGCGAAATACGCGTCGGATTCCGCCGAAGACACTCGCGCTACGCGGCCTTCGATGCCCACTTGGCGCTCCAGCTCCGTCCAGCAAAAAAGCAGCATCGCCTGCGGGTTTTCCTCGAGCTCGCGGCCCTTGCGGCTGCGGTAGTGCGTGTAGAAGACGAAGCCGAGCGCATCGAACCCCTTCAGCAGCACGGCGCGCGCTGAAGGACGCCCTTTTTTCGTCGCGGTCGCGAGCGTCATCGCATTGGGCAAGGCAATACCGGACTGCAGGGCTTCGTCGAACCAGCTGCCGAACTGCGCGAGCGGATCCGCGTGGAGATCCCTCTCATGCAGACCGGCGCGCATGTATTCCTGACGCAGGGCGGCGAGATCCATTGCGCGAATTCTACGACCTACTTGCGGCGGCGCGCATACAAGCCGCCGAAGGAGAGCAGGAGCGCCGTCGCCCAGAAGACGGGGAGCATGCCCAGCGCCGTGCCCAGTGCGCCGAACAGGAGCGGCATCGCGATCTGACTCATGTTGACGAGGCTCATGCGCACGCCGATCGCTTCGCCGACCCGGCCGGCGGGCGCCGTGTTGTGGAGCAGGGACATGACCATCGGCTGCGACATCCCGAGCCCCAGACCGAGCAGGAAGGCAACCGCCATCAGGAAGCTCGCGCGCTCGAGTAACGGAAACAGAAAGAAGGCCGCTGCTGCCGTCCCCAGGGACACCGCAAGGAGCGGCCACGCGGTCAGCCGCTGCGATATCGCAGGCAGCAGTCCCCGGATGACGAAGGTCGCCACCGAAAACGAGCCGAGCACTAGTCCGATGCTCGACGCCGACAATCCGATGCGTGAGCCGTAGATCGGGATCGCGAAGGTAAACATGTCCCACGCCGCGGCCAAGAGGCCGCTCGCGACAAAAACATGGCGCAGCACGCGGTGGCGCAGCAGATCGACGACGCTGCGGCCAGGGTCAAGCGGCGGCGCGTGGGTGTGCGGCTGCGGCAGGTGCAGCTTGTTCAGTCCGAGCACGGCGATCGGCAGCAGCGGAAATGCGGCGAACGCCCCGAAAGTCGCGATGTGGCCGAATGCGTCGATCCCGAATCCGGCAAGCATCGGACCCACGAAACCCGATACCGAAAACCCCAGTGCCGCGAGACTGAAGGTCATCGGGCGGTCCTCGGGCCTTCCGATGTAGCCGATGCTGTTCTGCGCTGCGACCTGGTACATCATGAAGCCCGAGCCGATCAGGACGCTCGTGAGATGGAGCGTCGTCAACGTCGGCCACAGGAAGGGAGCCAGCGCGCCGAGTGCGATCGCGACCGACCCGACGAGCATAGGCACTCGAGCCCCGATGCGGTCGATCAGGCGTCCCATGCTGACTGCCGAGAGCATCGGCAGCAAGGCGTACAGGGCCATCAGCACACCGACCGTGAACGGCGTCGCGTGCAAGTGAATGGCATACAGCGATACCGACACGCGCATCCCCGCGAACACGCAGTGGTTGAGCAGTGTGATGAAGATGAGGAAATAGAGCGTGCGCACGCAGGGTTTTCCTTCCCGGCCGGGGGGCTGCCGGGAAGTTTCGTCAGCGACCGATTTCGCTCAGAGCGATTCGAAGTATACCGACATTCGCCGGCGCATTGCCTCGTCCGGAAGCGGCCCGGAGGCGGCGGCCAGGTTGTCCGCCACGTGCTTGGGGTTGCGCGTGCCCGGAATCGCGCAGGTTACGGAGGGATGTCCGAGGATCCATTTGAGGAAGAACTGCGCCCAGCTCGCGCAGCCGATCTCCTTCGCCCAATCCGGCACGGGCTTGTCCTTGACGCGGCGGAACATCGACCCTTCAGCGAAGGGCCGGTTGACGATCACCGCGGTGCGGCTGTCAGCGGCGGCAGCGAGCAGGCGCCGATCGGCCTCGGGCTCCGCGAGAGAGTAGTTCACCTGGACGAAATCGACGTCTCCCGGCCGGATGATTTTTTCCAGGTCGGCGTGCGCGCCGGCGTGATAGTGCGTCACGCCGAGGTAGCGGACGCGGCCGGCGCTCTTCCAGTCGCGCAGCGTCGCCAAGTGCGTTCCCGCGTCCACCAGGTTGTGCACTTGCATCAGATCCAGGTGCTCGACGCGGAGCTTCCTCATCGAGTCCTCCATCTGGCGAATGCCGGCCTGCTTGCCGCTGGTCCAGACTTTGGTGGCGACGAAGAGCTTGGCTTTCACTCGGAGCTCGTCGGCGAGCTGGCCCGATACCGATTCGGCCGAGCCGTACATCGGCGAGCTGTCGATCAGGCGGCCGCCGAGATCGACGAACGCCTTCAGCGCTTCGCGTGCCTGCGCCGTCTCGGCAGCGTCGCCGGCGACGTCGAACGCCTGCCACGTGCCCAGTCCCACCGCCGGAATCGTCTCCCCGGTCTTCGGGATGGGGCGCTGCAACCGCTCGGCGGCGCGTGTTGCGGGCATGCTTCCTCCAAGCATCAGCGCCGCGGCGAGCTTGAGCCAAGTGCGGCGCGAGGTGCCAGTCTTGGGACTTCCGGGGGTGTTCATCGTCTGGAACGATCGAATTCTAACAGTCTTGTTCCGCCGATCGGTTACCATTCGCCCGGGGAGAAACGATGCCAGCGCTTTCCGAGAAACACGTCTACGACGCCGGCCTGCCCGCGACGAATGCACCCTTCAGCCTGTGCGTGCGTCACGGCGACCTGATCTTCATTTCCGGCCTGCCGCCGTTCGACGAGACGTTTTCGCGGGCGGTGCGAGAGGCCCGTGAACAAGGGCGCCCCGTTCCGCCTTTTCCGAATACGCCTTTCGCGGACCAGGTGCGCTTGGTGATGGACAACATGAAAAGGCTGGTCGAAGCGGCCGGCTCGAACATGGATTGCCTGCTGAAGGTCATCGTGTGGCTGCGCGATCAGCGCGACGCCGAAGAGTTCGATCGGATCTATCGCACGTATTTCTCGAGCCGCGACACCCTGCCCGCGAGGACTCGCATCCAGGCCGGGCGCACCCCGATGGACTGCGGGCTCGAAGTCGAGGCGATCGGCTATGTGCCGAAAAAACCCGCGCGAAGTGCCGATCGACGCCACAAACGCCGCGGTTCGAGGTCGAGGCGCAGCCGATAAGAAGTTAGAAAGATCGGAGGAAAGCATGTCGAGCTTTTGCACGAGGGGTGGCGTCGGGATTGCGGTATTCGCGGTCCTGCTCACGCCGGCCCTGGCGCAGAACAAGGCCGAGAAGCGCAACATGGAGCTCGTCGGCTACCACGATCTCCAGGGACGCAGCGCCTATCAGCCCGTCATCCACAAGCAGGGAGACCGCTGGATCGCCTATGTCGGCCACCACGGCGACAACATCCTCAACCCGCTCACGGGCAGGAAGGAAGACAACGGAACGTCCATCGTCGATGTGACCGATCCGAGAAAACCCGGCTACCTCGCTCACATTCCCGGCGAGCCCGGATTGGCGGAAGCGGGCGGGGCGCAGATGGTGCGCGTGTGCGACGGCAGCGAGCTGCCCAAGGGCGACAAGAGCAAAGTCTACCTCCTTCGCACCTTCGGCAATACCGCGCACGAGATCTGGGACGTGAGCAATCCGGCCAGGCCGGCCTTGCTCACCACGATCATCAAGGGCCTGAAGGGGACCCATAAGAACTGGTGGGAGTGCGACAGCGGCATCGCCTACCTGGTCTCCGGGGTCGAAGGCTGGCGCGTGCGGCGCATGACCCAGGTGTACGACCTCTCCGACCCTGCGGAGCCGGTGTTCATCCGCAATTTCGGCCTGCCCGGCCAGCAGCCGGGAGCGACCGGTCCGACGCCGGCCGACCTGCATGGCCCCATCTCCACCGGGCCGAAGGGCAACCGCATCTATTTCGGCTACAGCACGAACAAGGACGGGGTGCTGCAGATCGTCGACCGGGAGAAATTGCTGAACGGCCCCAAGGAGCCGAACGAGCAGAATCTGCTCTATCCGCAGGTCGGCAGGCTCGACCTGCAGCCCACCCACGGCGCCCACACGACGCTGCCGCTGCTTCGGATGTCGCTGCCGGAATTTGCCAAGGATGCCGAAGGAGCCGCGGGCGATTTCGTGATGATCGTCAACGAGCAGATCGCGAACGAGTGCCGCGAAACGCGCCAGAGGGTGTGGATCGCGGACGTGACGGCCGAGGCTACGCCCTTCAACGTCTCGAATTTCAACGTCCCGGAGGCGAGCGGCAATTTCTGCTCCCGCGGAGGCCGCTTCGGCGCGCACTCGCCGAACGAAAACCAGCCGCCGATGTACGCGAAGCGCCTGGTGTTCGTCGCCTGGTTCAACGCGGGGGTGCGCGC
>Ga0075426_10001668_pt1 | contig 15760 bp, 11 predicted proteins | sample SoiMethybrSBSTD5_FD_75304 | JGI IMG/M metagenome (GOLD analysis project Ga0075426, IMG submission 75304) | Bulk soil microbial communities from a Populus tree surrounding site in Tennessee, USA - Soil MetaG P. TD hybrid SBSTD5 | ecosystem: Environmental > Terrestrial > Soil > Tree plantation... | reverse complement strand
CCGCATTGGAATAAAGGCCGTTGATTTTCCCGCGAGCTCTCCCTTCGCTACGGCGATTGGCGGCACCAGCCTGGGCTTGAATCCTGACCATACGATGGCGTTCCAGACTGGATGGGGCACTAATCTTACGCGTCTCGCGAATCCCATTTCGACGCATTCTTCTCCGGTGATTCCCCCGCTGATTTTCGGATTCCAGGACGGCGCGGGCGGCGGAACGAGCGTGGAGTCTTCTAAACCGGCGTTCCAGGCGGGCCTGCCTGGCAACGCGCGGCTCCTTCCCGATATTTCGATGCTGGCTGACCCGCAAACCGGCGCGGAACTCATCGAGACGTTTAACGGCGTCACCGAAGTTGGCGTGATCGGCGGTACCAGCTTGGCCACGCCTCTTTTCTCCGCTGTCATGGCCATCGCTTCCCAAAAGGCAGGACATGGCCTCGGCCAGGCAGCAGCCTTGGTTTACAACTTGCCGTCTGGCGCAATCACCGACGTCGTTCCAATAAGCGCACCCACCAACGCAACCGGCACCATCACCACTTCCAGCGGAACCGTCTCCCTGACGACCCAGCAACTCGTTGGCCCGACCGGCAGCACGGTGTACTACGCTCCACTGTTCAACAGCCCCGCGTCGACGCGCTGGGACGTGCTGACGTTTGGCACGGATTCTTCCTTGAAGACAGCAGTCGGGTGGGACAATGTGACGGGCGTGGGAACCCCCAACGGACAAGCGTTTGTAAACGCGATAGCTCCTTAGAAAGCAATCGCCGAACCGTGATCAAAGGGACCGGATTCTCCGGCCCCTTAAATGCATCGAGATTATCTCATCCATTCAGGGATCGGCGATGGAAAGTAGAATGAGGACGAGAGTTCGAGGGAGGGCAGCGCTAGACAATAACCTCAGTAAATTCGGAAGGTGCCGCTGCAGTGCATCATGCTCATCAAGTAGAGCATGCCATCATAGTAGCGCTGTTCGCCGGGCGGCACAGGCGTGGTCCACAGTTCTTCGAGAAACGCTTTCGATACCGGCCCCGGCGTTGCCGCAAAACTGCCTACTGCCGTCGTGGCGACCATTCCGGCAGAATGCCGCGTCGAGAGCGGCTTGCCCTCGATCGTGTAGCGGTCGGCAAAGCTGCGAATGCCCTGGCCGTAAAGGAATTTTTGAATCCGGTCGCTCAGCGCCGTCTCTCGCGCATCCTTCTTCCACCACGAATAGTCCACCGACCAATTGCTGACGGTACGCCAGGAGTCGTCACTGAATGGAGTCGGCGTTCCATCGCGCTGCTCAACTGGAGTCCCGTCGAAGTTGTCTCGATCGGGAGCCAGTCCGGTTTCTTGACCGGTGACCTTGGTGAACATGTCGCGGCTGACATCGGCCGCTTTGGCCCAGAACTCGCGGTCCTCCGGCGGTCCCCAGCGCGCCCACAGTTCGTAGAACGCGGGCAAAAAATAGGAAGCGTCCGTGGAGTTCACGTCCACGTTCGGGATAAAGCGGATCATGAAATGTTCTTCATCCACCATCGGACCGATGGTTTGCGGGCGCGCCACCATGTCCCAGGGAGCACGAAAGGCCGGCAAGGGCTTCCCGCTTTTCTCAGCTTCCTCCGCGCGGTGTTTGTTATTTGGACTGGGCCAGGGATGGTCCGGCGGAACAAACGGCGGATCGTCAGGATGGATGCGGAACGGCCCGGTCGCTGTGAGTACAGGATGGTGCCGCATTAGGCTCAGAATCTTGTGGGCTTCGGCTTGGTAATTGTAAATGCCCTGGCCATTTCCCCAGCGGTGCGCCGCGAAGTAGAGCGCCATCACAAAATACTCTTCGCCGTCGGGCGCGGCGCCGGTCGAGCGGGGCGTGCCGTCGGTGTTCATGGACCACGCGAAGTAACCCACCGACGGATTCTTCTCGTCGGTGATCAACATGTACGTGTTCGCCCAATTCCAGATGGCGTCGAATTCGCGTTTCTTGTTGAGCTGCACGGCGATCATCATGCCGTAGCTCATGCCCTCGGAACGCGCGTCGTTATTCGCCCAATCGGTGATGTAAGCCAGCGGCCCGTTGCCATTGGCTCCAGTTTCGAAGTAAAGCCGCTCTTCCTGGCCGTCGCCGTGGAAGAGTTGCAGAAAGGCGTGCTCGATTTTTGCGCGGCTTTCGGCGGGCGAGTGACCCAGCTCGGCAAACAGGTCGCGATACTCGTGTGTCTTGTAGGCGCCGTTCCCATCACCGGGCATCCTGGAAATGTCTCCCAGCGGCGCATTGACGTGCGGCGCACGAGGGCTTGGAGCCTGCGCTTGCGCCGAGGCGGGCACTGGCGTGGTTTGAGCGACGGCGATGCCGGGGAATACAAATGGAATACAAGAAGCGAACGGGGCGATAAAACGTGCCATCCACAAAGCGCAAACTCGCAGGTCACCGCGGCAAATCATAACCGTGGTCACTTGCAACTCGCATCAAAACAGAGATTCTGGCTGAAAAACGGGATCACATGATTCTGGAAGCGATCCGCCACTCTACTGGTGTGTGTGCCTTGATACAGTTCGAAACTGTTCGCGATTCCGCACTTATCAAGAGCATCGTGGAGCTTGCTGGCATCGACTCTTAAACCATCCTGGTCGCCCACATCAATCGCAATCGCACGATACTGTCGCAGGCCGAGAATGTATTGATCCATGAAAGCAAGCGGGGCGTTTGCCGTCCATTTCGCGAGAACGTCAAGTTGGGCCGCGCCGTCCTTCATCGGGAGGTCCAGATACAGCGGCGGGTTCTTGGGGTCGGGTGACCAGGCGGCCGCCGACGCAAGCTGAGCGCGTTGAAAGAATCCCAGCTTGGCGGAATCTTCGGGCGTCTTGACGGCTTCGAGTGCTCTTTCGTCTTCGGGCTTTAGCGCCGCCGCTGTCCGCGGGGACAAACAACACGGGCTCATGATGTAGAGACTTCCGAACACATCGGAGTGCTTCATGCCGATGCGTGTTGCGCCGTAGCCGCCCATGGAGTGGCCAACCAAGCCACGGCCGAGGCGGTCTGGAATCGTTCGGTAATGAGCGTCGACGTACGCGACTAAATCGTGCGCAATAAATTGCTCGAAATCTCCCGTAGTCACCGAACTCGAATACATCGAACCGTTGTGGACTGTCTTCGAATCGGGCAGAACCACGATCATTTCCTTGGCGCCCTGGGCAAACGCGCCTTCGATGGTCTGCGGCACATGGATTTCGTGAGTCCATTGCTCGGCTCCGATGGAATAACCGTGCAACGCGTAGACGACCGGATATCGCCTGGATTTTTCGCTGGCATAACTGGGCGGGAGAAACACAAAAACGTCGCGGTCGACGGCGTCTCCTTCCAAATTGCCTTCCAAGCTTGTCCCGTGGACCTTGATGTGTTCCACCGCGACGGGTTTCGCGCCGGGAATCATCGGAGGCACGTCGGTTTGCACTTGTGCTGCAAGCTGAGGAGCTGTAGCAGCGACCACGGCCAGCCCTGTTACGAGAAACAATCTGTTCCGGATCATTGTGCGTTCTTCTCCACGGAGATTCTTTGCTTCACCGAAATTTATTGCTCCACGGAAATAACGGTTACGGATTTGGGCTCCAGCTTCATTGTCAACTTTCCCCCAGCGGCTTTCGCAGAAACCGGCTTGGGCACAACTGTGCTGGGGGCGTCGAAGGTATTGACGCTGTTCACCCTGGGTGCAGTTAGTGTTTCTCCCGTGGCCGATTTAGCGCTAACACCTGTTAGGCTGACCTCGATTTCGGCCGCTTGATTGGGGTCGATGTTGGTTATGGCCAGCCACACTTTGCCGATGGTGTCCTTTGCCGCGATGGCATCCACCCGCGGCAAAGTGATTTCTCCGTGCGCGTACGTCCCTGAGTCGAAAGTAATCGGGACGAAGGTGGCATCCTGGAAAGGGACGTACATCTTGAAAACGTAGTACGTCGGCGTCAGCACCATTTTTTCTTTGTCCGTGAGGATCATGGCCTGCAACACGTTGATCATTTGCGCGATGTTGGCCATGCGCACGCGATCGGCGTGGCGTGCAAAAATGTTCAGATTCAGCGCGGCCAGCACCGCATCACGCAGGCTATTTTGCTGAACGAGAAAGCCGGGATTTGAGCCGGGCAGCGGCGCATACCACGCGCCCCATTCATCCACGACGAGAGCAACCTTCTTCTGCGGGTCGTACGTGTCCATGATGGCGGAATGTTTTGTGATTAGCCCATCCATGTCCAGCGTGGACTTGAGAATTTGCGCGTATTCGGTTTCTCCGAATCCCGTTGACGCAAATGCCGGCGGCCACTTCACGACGGTGTAGTTGTGCATCGAAAGACCGTTGATGTCCCAGCTCCACTGGTGGTGCTGGTAGGCCTTCATGATCGCTTCCGTCCACTCAGTCCAGCGCGGTTCGCCGCCGCCCGGGCCGACGGCGATCTTCAGCATCTGCTGCTTGCCCTGCTGTCCAGGATTGTAGTTCCTCACGAAGCGGCTGTAGATCTTGAGCTGGCTCAAGTAATAGTCGGGCGTCATGTTGCCCCCGCAATCCCAGCTTTCGTTGCCGATCCCGAGATAGCCGACCTTGTAGGGACCGGGATGACCGTTAGCGGCGCGCTCTTTCGCCAGTGTCGTCGGCTGTTCGGTAGTCAAGTATTCCAGCCATTCGGCGGCCTCTTGCGGAGTGCCCGAGCCAACGTTGACCGAGACGTACGCCTCCGCGCCAATCTGGTCTAGGAAGTCCATGAATTCATGCGTGCCGAACGAGTTCGTCTCGATCACGCCGCCCCAGTTGGGGTTGAGGGTTGCCGCTCGTTGAGGGCCAATGCCTTTTCGCCAGTGGTACTCGTCCGCGAAGCAGCCACCGGGCCAGCGCACGTTCGGAACCTTCAGTGCTCTCAGCGCGGCGACGACACCATTGCGAATGCCGCGCGTGTTGGGGATTGCGGATTCGGGCCCGACCCAAATTCCTTCATAAATTCCGTGGCCAAGATGTTCGGCAAACTGACCGAAGAGGTTGCGGTCGATCTTCACCCCCGGCTTGGATGCGTCCACTGACAGCTGCACTTTTTGCGCGACAACCACTGGCGCAGTGGCCGCCAAAGCGATCACTGTAAAGTGGCAAAGAAGTGCGCGGCTCAAAAATGCAGCTTTTGCAAATGGGTTTTTAAGGGCCATAAGTTGTGAGCTGGATTTGCGGGTGAATGCAGAACGCATTTGCAGTTCTCCGGAGTGTGTTCTAATTCGAGCGCGAAATCGAAGTTGCTGTGCGTAAGTCTCACAAGAGCTTTGTTCCCGAAAGCGCTTGCAGTAATGCCATAATTCTTCGCCATTGTAAAACGAGACTGAAACGGTACGAGAGATGGGGACGGAGGCGGGTAGGGCAGGCTGTTTTGAATTGGGTGGCGCACCCTTTGGCATTTGGTATTTCACGGGCTGAAGCCCGCCCCTACATAAGAGAAAGCAGATCTCTAACTCTATTCGGGATCACAGTGTAGGTGGAGCGGCTGGACCGCTCACTTCTTATTCATCCAGACGCGCCAAGTAACAGGCCCGGCTTCCTCATTGGTGATGGCACGGCCCGCGAGCTTGAGGACCAGCTTGATCTGGCCGTGATGGTAACCCTCATGCCAGATCATGTGCTGGAGGAAGAGAATCGGGTGGTCGTAGTGAATGTCCATGGCCTGGCCTTTCTCCACTCTGCTCTTCACCACGGCTCGCACCGCCTTGGCGCTGTCGTTGAGCATTTGCGCGAGGCGATCGCGGTCGTGCTCTACGGCCCACTCTTTCTCGGGCAACTCTTTGGCGAATTCAGCCGCGTCCTCGGAGACGAGGACCAGCCGCCCATAATGCACGTGCATGAACATCTCGCCCACGGAGGGACTGTCCGTCATTGCCCTCGTGTCCAGCGCGCCCTCCGGGACGGCGCGGAGCAGGTTGACCACAATGGTGTTGTTGCGGTCCCAGGAGTCCAGCAAAGCGTCCAGCAAGCGTTCGTCTTGAGCGTCAGCCATGTGCCACATCCCCTTTTTGTTAATGCGAAAAATCGCGACTGATTCTTATGCAAGAAACTGCTCGCTTTGGTCAAGGGGAGTTGAAGTTTTCAAACCCGAAAAGCACGGCGGGTGTCCCGACAATAATTCCTGAAACGAATTTGGGTGCCCCCTACGCGGGTTTGGAGTGTGAGGACTTTGATTTTGGAGCGTGGAGCGCCCTTGACGCGATGACGTGATCCTGCCCGCCGCAACCCTTTGGGGTTTGGTTCATCAAAGAGTGCGGGTTTTGACCTTTCCCTTTCTTGTTCGCCTTGCGTCCGGCTATTTTTTTTCGTGGCAACACATGAAGCGCCGCAGTATCGGCGGCAAATCAATTCCAATTGCTATAGAATTCCAAGACGAGACCCAGCCTCAGCAAGAACCACAACGCTTGTTGTATTCGAGCACACTGAAAGTTTGGAGGTTACGATGAATCACGCTGCATGCAAGGCTTCCACCGGACCGGCGCGCGTGCCAAATCTCATCTGGCGAACCATTTTTGTCAGCACAACCCTTGGCGCCCTTTTCTTTCTCGCTTCGTGCGCGAAGCAGGGTTCCGGGCAACATGCCACCGTTCTGATGCGAGACGGCTCGGAACTCACCGGCACAGTCACAGCGACCTCGCCGTCGGAAATCACCCTGGCTGCCGACGACAAAACAACCCACACGATCCCGATGGCGCAAGTGAAATCCATCGAATATGACGATGCGGCGGCGCAAAGTTCGGACGCGCAAACTCCTGCCGCGCAAACTTCTGCCGCCAACAGCGGGGCTGGCAGCAGCGGAGCCGGAGCCGCGCCAAGTGGGCGCGCCTCGGCGACCAGGCGTGCGTCCGATTCTGCCCACGAACATCACTACCACCCGACGCAGGCCGAAATTCATACCAAGACCTACGTCGTGCCTGCAGGCACCAAGGTTCCCGTACGCACCGAAGACACAATTGATTCGGGGAAGGCGGTGGAAGGACAAACTTTTGCGGCGGAAGTGGCCGACGATGTTCTCGACGCGGACGGCAACGTGGTCATTCCGCGCGGTTCGAACGCGCAGATCGTCATCCGGTCGGCTTCCAAGGGAGGAAAAATTCGGGGCGCTTCCGACCTCGTGCTTGACCTGCAATCGATTTCTGTCGAGGGACAGGAATACCTGGTTAGCACCGCCGATTTGCAGGAAAAGGGCAGGTCCGGGGTTGGCGCGAACAAGCGCACCGCGGAAATGACCGGCGGTGGGGCGGCGCTGGGCGCGATTATCGGCGCGATTGCGGGTGGCGGGAAAGGCGCAGCCATCGGAGCCGGCGCTGGCGCAGGAGGCGGCGCGTTGACGCAGGTGCTGACCAAGGGCGGCTCGATCAAAGTGCCTTCGGAGACAGTGCTGACGTTTCAGCTCGACAAACCCGTGCGAATCGTTGAGGCGAAGTGACCGCGCTGGCGCTCTTACGTACAACAGCAAGAAAAATCTGCTGCCGAAAAAACCATGCGTCGCGGGAGCCTTCGCAACTGATGAGAAGACGCGCGCAAGGGTGAAAAGCCCCAGTTTGGGAATAAGGCTCGCCTTTTTCAACAAGTGAGTGCAGGTAAGTGACTGAGGCGGAGCGGGATAGAGACCGGCGGAGTGCGCCGGAGTTTGGAACGGGAGATGCACATTGTGAAATTGCTCAGAAGGCCGGCAATGGAGCGATTGTTGACCTTCTGACCCGTGGGCGTCCTTACTGTGACGGCGGGCAGGTGGTGAAGAGCTCGAAAGGATACGGCGCGGAATAGGACGCCCATGGAAAAGCCAGCCGGGAAGCCCCCAGTTACCGGCTAAGCAGGACCGAGTCAGGCAGCGGCGAGAGCACGGATCGCCAAGGAGCGTCGAGGTTCCGACGCGACGGCCCGCATCACGGGCCTCAACCAGTGCTCGCCGCTGCCTTTTTGTTTTCGGGTGAAGCTTGGCTCGTTCGAGTTGTTCTCCCCTAATCTTAGTGGTTTCTGGCGCAAACCATTGTGCGATTCCGCGCAAACTTCCGTGGGCGAGTCATTGGGCGGCGAAATGTTCTTTGTTTGCTAAGAGATGCGGCGCTCCCATTGTGGAATGCGGCGTGCACCCTTAGCAGTGACTCTACGTGGCAGAAATGAGAGCGCGCGAGTTGCGGGGAATTCGTAAGGAGGACTTATGACACAGGTGATGGAGCGGACAGCGACACAAGAGTTTGCAATCGGAAAGATCTCCAAGAGAGTTTCACTGACGAGGATTTTGGTAACCACCGATTTCTCGACCGAGTCTGACCGGGCCCTGGATTATGCGCTGGCCCTGGCGCGGCGCTATGACGCGAGGATTTACCTGGCGCATGTGATTGCGCCGGATCCGTTCCTGTATGCCGAGCCTGCGCTTGCGCAGGCAACTTACGAAAAAGTGCGGCAGGCGGCCGAGCAGGGAATGGCCGACATTCTGGTGTCCGGGAAGCTGCGCGGCGTGCCGCATGAAGTGTTGTTGGAAGAGGGGAGCGTCTGGCCGGCGATCGAGAAGCTGATTGAAAAGCATGAAATCGATCTGGTGGTGACGGCGACGCACGGACGCGGAAAAGTGCAGAAGGTGCTGATCGGTTCGGTGGCCGAGGAGATTTTCCGGCAGGCGAACTGCGCGGTGCTGACCGTGGGCCCGCGGGTCAAGGACGAGCCCGCGCGTGAAGTGGAGCTGAAGAATATTTTGTTTGCCACGGACTTCGGGCATGGAGCGGAGAAGGCGGCAGCGCATGCCTTTTCGCTGGCGCAGGAGCATGGGGCGCGGCTGACGATGCTGCACGTGATTCAGGAAGCGACGGCATATACGGAAGAGAGCGTGCGGCGGCAGAGGGCATTCGCCGTCGAACGGATGGAAAAGCTGATGCCGGAAGGAGCAGAGAATTGGTGCAAGCCGCTATTCCGCGCCACGTTTGGTGAAGCGGTGGAAGAGATGCTCATCATGGCGCGCGAGACGAACGCGGACTTGATCGTGATGGGCGCAAAGCCAAGCAAAAATCTGGCGGGACACGCACCGTTCGCAATCGCCTACAACGTGGTGACCAGGGCGCACTGCCCGGTGCTGACGGTTCGCGGGTGAGTTTCTGCCGGCCCACTGGGCCGTAAGGCCGCACGATAGCGGCAACAGAAAAACGACGGAGCAACTCCCCCCAGCGGAGTCAGAAGCTCCAGGTCAATGTCCAGGTCAGGGACGGAACCGATCGCGTAAGAGCACAAACCGGTTCCGTCCTTTTATTTTGCTCGCGGCGTCCCCATGGACCGGTGCTACCGCCCTCCCGCACGGCGGTCGGAAAAAGGTGCGGGAAGCTGCGGGCGGAGTTTGCCGGAGGCGAGGGCATCGAGGGCGTGGAGGCGGTCGTTGAGTTCGGCAGCGGTTAACCCGCGCTTGCGGTAGAGCCAGCGGAGAAAGTCCGCGGCGGAGCGTTCGCCTTTCCAAGAGTTGCATTCCAAGCAGCAGGAGACCAGGTTGCGGTAAGAGTTTCGCCCGGACTGGGCCTGCGGGACGACGTGATCCACGCACCGCAGCCGCTCGTTGGTCTGGCGCAAGCAATAGAAACACTGGCCGCGCTCGCGTTCGTGGATGGCCGGGCGCAGCTCCGGCGTCTTGAAGAAGTCCATTTCCTCGAGGCTGGCGGCAAGCGTCTTCGGAGAGGGGGCGGGTTTGCCGGGCTGGCGAGGATCCGGCCAAATGGCAGGAATCTCCTCTGGCAAACGCACCTCGACCAGATGGCCGGCTTTGCTGCGTTCGAGGAGGTGCAAAGCTCCATGGTCGCGAAGGCGGTACAAGGCGGGCCGCACGGTATCTCTGCAAAGGCGAGCGCCGCGGGAGAGCCAGGCAATAGAGAAGCGGAACTGCAGCTGGCCTTCGAGGCGGCTGTGGCGCACCAGGTGCAAATAGACCGCGCGATCGACGAGGCCCAGGTCGAGTTGAGGGACCATCACGTCCTCGAATTGTTTCCACACAACTTCAGCATTTGGTTTTTTGTTTTTCATGTTTTGATCCAGAAGGTGAGATTTAGGAGAACTCGGAAAAAGAGACAGCTAACAGCAAAGAAGAAAGCAGAAGGCAGAAAAGAAGCGCAGCAGCCGCGTCCAAGGGCAAAACACCCGCCCTTTGTACCCTGCTACCGGCAGTGGCGGTCAGACCTGCCACAGGCAGGTCTAGGCCCTAAAAACGAAACGCCCCGACAAATGTCGGGGCGCACTTTCTTACATGAATAATGTATCACAAAATTAAATTTTGTCAAGGAAAAACTGCAAAAATCTAAAAAAAACTGCTGAGCCTAAGGCTCGCGATTCTCAACTTGAGAAAAAGTCGAGGAAACCGGTGCCCCGGGGTGGGAGCCGAAGCTGGACGCGTGTTGGAAGCAAACAAGTTGTTTATTTTGAGTGGTCATAGAACCAGCAGAATTCACGAAATCAGCCAATGTGGGCACGTGAAAAATGGGGGCAAGCCGTTCGACTGGAAACGGATTACTTCCGGTTCGCCGACAATAGGGGAGTTGGGCCGGGCGGCCTTCGTCCCCGCAGCTGTCATTGTTGAAATCTTCAGCTTGCTGGATACGGCTAAGTAAATCCATTGTGCGACAGAAGTAATCGGAAGGCAGCCCAACAGGAAAGTCACCCAAAGAATTGGGTAGCGATACCGCCATTCGTATTGAACGGTGTAATAGACCACAGGAAAGAGCGCCAAACAAATGAGGCAGAGCGACGCACTCAGGCGGTCTCTTCGATAGAGCATCAACAAGCCTGCCACGCTCAGCGGGGTCACCAAGTATATGCCGATCCGCTCTAACCTGCGGCCCGGCCCCCGGAGGGAGTACGGCCCTCCCGTTGCCGGTGGCATCCAAAAAGCAGCCACTCGCAAAGCACACAGCCGGAAAAATCTAGCGGGATGACTTGTAATCCAGGACAGCGCTTCGCGGATCTTCAAGTCATTGTATTTCGGCTCTCCGTAATCCAAGACTTTCCTGGCTTCGTCCATGTTTACGTTCGGGTGCAGTTTCGCAAAGCAGCCGCTTTCAAGGTTTTGCGCGATTCCGAACTTCGCGCAGTCGTTGTTGGAAATCGAAAGCTCAAGCCCGAGATTGTCGCGCACCAGGATGAGCCGGTCGAAAACGACGAAATTGCGGATGATCCACGGGGTTACAATCACGGCCGGAAGGACGATGAGAAGCCAATTGGCTTTTTGGAAGACGGGGCGTTTGTCTTTCCAGAGAAGCAAGGCAAGAAAGCCGACGAAGATGGTGGCAACTGTGGGAGAAGTGAGAATCGCGATTCCCATGGTGCAGCCAATCCACCAGGCGAGACGGGTTGAGCCGTTTGGCGAAGAATCCAGGTAGCGGCGAAAGCCGCAGATGGCGATAGCCAGAGGGAGTGCGACATAGAACGATTCCCACCCGAACATGGTTGTTGGCTGGTGATTGATCGTGGCTGCAATGCCCACTTTGGCGGCGATCCAGACACAAGCCGCGATGACGCCGTTAAGTTCACCCATGCCGAGCGCTCTGCTGAACAGAGGAAAAAGAGCCAAGTGAGCAGCCAGCAACAGGGTGGCGGCAAATTTAATGGCATACGCTCCCGAAGTACCACCGCCAAAAACGCGGATCAACAGAGCAACGTTCGCGGGGAAGACCGGTCCCATGTGGGCCGACGGTCCGGTGTCGAGAGCGGCGAAGGGGTTAGCGAATTGGCCTTTTTCCGCGAGGGTCCAGGCGAGGCGGAAACTTTCCGGATCATGAGGAACCGATTCGGTGCGGTCGTAGATCCAATAGCGGGACAAAGCAGCCACGAAAAGCAACAGACAGGCTATGGAGCAAAGCCGCTTCTGCCTGGACATGCTGGGGATTTCCATTTTTTTGCGCGTTCGCGGCCAGAGTATAGCATCGCGCGGATTCGTTGCCATAGGCGGGAGCCCGTGCAGAGGTTTATGGCAGACCCGAAAACACAGTCTGCCTGCTGCAGCGGTTTGCGCTAGCCATCCAAACTGTCTCCACGGCAACCGGGTGCCCGGGGTGGGAGTCAAACGTAACTTATCGTATTCTCGGCGCGCCAAAAGGAACCCGAGTCAGCCACAGTCTGGTATTGTTTCCAAAACCGTGATTAAGCAGATCCAGGTGTCCGGTTATAGGTCTGTTCGGGACCTCGGGCTCGAATTGAAGCCCATCAATGTCCTCACGGGCCCGAACGGTTGTGGAAAGTCCAATCTTTACAACTCCCTGGTGTTGATGGCGTGCGCGGCGCAGGGGCAATTGGCGCGAGCGATCGCCGAGGAGGGCGGGACGCCCAGCGTGTTCTGGGCCGGAGGCGAGCGCGTCCGCTATAAGAACAAGAAACCTCCCAAACGAGTGGTGCTCGGTTTTGAAGGGGAGAAGTTTGGGTACGAGCTGCAAATCGGGCTGCCGTCGCTGAACGAGCATGCGCTGGATACCATGTTCAAACTCGACCCGCGCGTCAAGGAAGAATATATCTGGTATAACTGGCCCCCAAAGTCAGCGGAGGCATCGGAAGCGAAACGCCGCGTGGCCATGTTGAAACGCGACGAACCTTCGGCGTGGTTGCGCAACGCGGAAGGCAACATGGTCGTCTATCCCTTCCAGATTTCGAAACACGAGTCCGTGCTGTCGCAGATCATTGATCCGCACCTCTATCCGGAAATCTCGGCAATCCGCCAGCAGGTCTTGAGCTGGCGTTTTTATCATCATTTCCGCACCGACCTGGACTCCCCGGTGCGGCAGCCGCAAATTGGCGTCTATACGCCGGTTCTTAGCCATGACGGCTCGGACCTTGCGGCTGCTCTCCAGACCATTCTTGAAATCGGCGATGGGGATGCCCTTCGCCAGACGGTGGCGGAGGCCTTTGGCGGCGCGGCTCTCCTGGTCGAAGCGATGGATACGCGCTTCAGCATGAAGATGAAAATTCCCGGGCTGCTCCGTCCCTTGCAGGCGCAGGAATTCTCGGACGGACAAGTGCGGTTTTTGTGCCTCTGCGCGGCGCTGCTGAGCCCTCGTCCGCCGTCGCTATTGGCGGTCAACGAACCAGAGACGAGTCTGCACCCGGACATTCTGGATGCCCTGGCGCACTTGATCGTTCGCGCATCGAGAAACACGCAGCTCTGGATTACCACGCATTCGGAACCCCTGGCGGACCGCATCGAGAAACATTCCGGCGTGCCGCGGGTGCGCCTCCGCATGTCCGACGGTGAGACTCAAGTCGAAGAGGCTCGGAAGGGCGCCTGAATGGGCTTCAGCCCGGCATCTGCCTGCGGTAGAATCGCGAGCAGGAGCATAAGACGTGCGCGGTTCCGGCACCATAAGTCTCGCGATTTTCGTCATCGCCTACATTTTGCTGAACAATTGGGCAGGCCCGGTGACCTGCAAAGATGGGTGGGCATCGCCGTCCATCGGAAGACAAGGTGCATGTTCATGGCACGGTGGGGTTGACCGTACACGGCAGAATTTGGCTTTCTGGGGAAGCGTCTTATTTGGATTTGTGGCTTACGGGCTGATAAATGTTAAGACAATCATCGGAGCTACAAAGATTTCGGGAGAGCCGCCTTCTTATGTAACCAAAGATAATTCCTCCAAACCCAAACCTGCCTGTCCTTTGTGTGGCAAGCCGATGGTACCGCGCTTAGCTAAGCGTGGGCGAAATAGGGGAAACCTATTCTTTGGGTGCAGTCGATACCCAGCCTGCAAGGGTACCAGCAATATCAAGGATTGGGAGTAATCATTAGAACAGGTCCGTGGTATAGCGTGGCGTGGGCCTACTTCTCGCGCCGCCGGGCAAGTGTAACAGTAGGTGTTACAGACTTTCGTGTTCTAAGAAGGGAGTTAGGGGTTCGAATCCCCTCTTAGAATATCTTTGCGTTAGGCGTTGCGTATCTCGCGCATCTCGCCTTCCTGCGGTGCCCATGCTGGTCTATGCAATGAAACTCGACGTCGAAATCCTTTATAGCCATCGTCCCTTTATCTAGTTCCTGGCGCAATTGTGTGAGCTGTTGTTGGAACAGTTCGTAGGCCTGCGGGTCTACTTCGCCAAGCCACTCCTTATCAAAGGCAATCATGTAAATCGAAAAAAAATCTCTATTCAGTAGGACGTTCATTCTCTTTATATACGGTTCGACGCTACTCAGTAATTTATCTGTCAGCGCAACAATGATGATCGCGACTCGTATATATGCCTTTTGGTATTGCAGCGGAACGAGCTGCCCAAACTGTTTAGTTGCGATTCGATACAGAAACCCCACAAGGCCTTCGACCTCGCCTGCCATGAAGAGCCGGGGCGGCATGCCGTGCACTCTTTTTGCGAAGTCGTCGAGCTCAACCAAGAGGATACGAGTGAACATTCCGCGCTCGTCGAGAATAGTAATCTTGTCATTCCATCCCTTTGCAGCTATGTTCCCGCCGAGTTGCGGTGTGTATTCGTGTCTAAAGAAATAATCCAGGGCGTTCTTATCACGAATCTGCGCCAGTAGACATTTGACCAAATTCAAATCAATTGCTAACTGAAGGGGTTCCTCAACCGAGTGGCGAATGCCCACCAGAGTCGTGCGCTTAACTATACTGGATGCCAACAAGGCAATGTTTTTCTCTTGCTCACGGCTTGGGTCCAGCCGCACTACAAATTCGCCCTCTTTGATTTCGTTCACCGCACCTGCGCCACCTTCCACCCAGACGATGTCGACGGCTCGCGGGAGAAGTGCCTTTCCAAAATGGTGCGCCCGCCGCGCTTTGTTCAGCCGCCCTTTTATATCGTTTGAAATGTAGCGCTTCTCAGCTTGGACTTGGCCGGTGACCGAATAGATTCCCCGAAATAGCCGACCTCTCCAGACCGCTGCCCTGTCTTCATCTACAATGATGATGAGAATCACACAAAACGCAATGAAGACTAATCCCCACGCCCCGTGCGCTAACAGGAGCTCGCCGATTTTTAGGAGGAGTTGCAGCATTACGGTTCAAGGGATGCCAGGGAGGAAAGGCATTCGTTCTTGTTGCAAGAAAACATCAATCCACCGTGATGGCGAGTCACTGCACGGAAGTTCTCGACATTTATGACGTCTCCGCACTTATGGCAGGTAAACTCTCCTCTCTCAAAGGCTTGCAGCAAATTTAAACTTTCGAAAAAGGAGCGGACTTCGCTTCCGAGCACGGCTTGGACAATTTCTTTCATCCGAAAGGACACTATATTACCTGCATAATATACCGTCAATTGATACATTGCAATTACACAAATAGGTTTTCCCACTCGGCGCACTCGCGCGATTCGAGCAGCGGAATCACCTCTCGGTCGTCGAGCCGCTCGTCTTTTTCTGTTTCGAGAAGGAACGCTAACCGATAGAAAAGAAAGTGCCCGGGGAGGGAGTCGAACCCACACGCCCTTGCGGGCAAAGGATTTTAAGTCCTCAGCGTCTGCCATTCCGCCACCCGGGCATCGGCAGAAGAATAAAATTAACATGCGGGCGAAGCAGGCTCAAAGCGAATACGAGAGCAGGTAGTGGGTCAGGTTCCGTCAGCTATTTGCCGCGGTGATCTCTCTCGACTTGATGTCGTACTTGAAGCCGTCCGGATCGAGGGGATCAAGCCGGCCGTCGGCCGTTTCCGCCTGCGGGTACATTAGGAACCCAATTGGCGCGCCGTTCGATCCTGGCAGGGACACATCGTGCGCGAAGTTGAACGCTATCCAGTTCATCTCCCAAGACCCGAACAGACGCGCACGCGCTTTTTTCACCATGTCATCGTCCAAGG
>Ga0075426_10001667_pt1 | contig 15761 bp, 11 predicted proteins | sample SoiMethybrSBSTD5_FD_75304 | JGI IMG/M metagenome (GOLD analysis project Ga0075426, IMG submission 75304) | Bulk soil microbial communities from a Populus tree surrounding site in Tennessee, USA - Soil MetaG P. TD hybrid SBSTD5 | ecosystem: Environmental > Terrestrial > Soil > Tree plantation... | reverse complement strand
CGCCTCCTACCCGATTCGATCCTACGGGCAAAACTTTCCTGTCACATCACACAGAAAAAAATAACAGCGTAATTAACAGCGTAAAATTTTCAAAAACAGTGGATAAGGACGACGATAAATGCGCCTAACCCTCGCCAGTCGAAGCAGTTACGGGAATCGACTTTTTCTGTTGATTCCCTTCGGAGCAGCGAAAGAAAACGCGATAACAGCGTAATAACACCGAAAGCGTAAGAGTGGTTCCCAAAATGGGACTGACCTGCAGCATCCTAGAAAAATCTTGATTTTGAGTTGCGATTCGTGATAGCACCGAACTATGTTCGGTGCGCAGGCGAGCGGCGAGAAGACGCGGCCCCAAGATCATCGCTGAACCTCAATCGCCGCTGAGCGCGCGCTCGGCCACCGGACAATGTTCGTTTTCGAACAGGCTCGCCGGTTTTGGTCAGCTTGGACTCTTCGGAGTTTGCCAACAGCTTGTCTTTGCAATGCTCTACAGCTTAGGACGTTCGGGTTAGCCGGATTGTTGAATGCCACAGAATGGACCGTTGCCGATTGAATTGCGTCCAGCTGTTGACGACGATTTTGTGTACTGCCGGCGTCTCTATTTCGAGCAAATGCGATGGATCATCGAGCGATTACATTTAGACAGAACCGCGCAAGAAACCAGCTTCAAGCAGCAGTGGAAGTCGATGCAGGTTCGTATCATAGTGCTCGACGGCACCGATGTAGGCTGGGTGCAGACCATCCGGGAAAATGATGGGCTTTTCATCGGGCAGCTATTTGTGGACAGCAGGTTTCAACGCAGGGGCGTCGGCACGGAGGTGATGAAGCGATTGATTGGCGAAGCCACTGCGTTCAAACTTGCAGTACGCCTGAATGTAGCGCGGATCAATCCCGCGCGACGACTTTACGAGCGCCTCGGCTTCCGAGTCACACATGAAGATGAGCGCAAGTTCTACATGAAGCGCGATGCCGATGTCGTTTGACGCTTTACGAAATGACCGTCCTCGCCTGAGAAAAAGCGCGGGACAGAACGAACGCATTCTCATTTGCTTTCCCGATTCAGGAACGTCCGGTCTGTCCCCGCGCTTTGTCCATCTCCCATTCTTCAGGAACAAGTGATATCGGAATGGGTAGAGGCGACGACAATGTCGATGCCTGGTCCGGTGACGTGAAGCGCATTGACCGTCATCGATCCGGTGTTTCCACCTGACGAGCTCGTCTGCTCGTTGACGACGAGGCTAATACCGCCTGGCAGCGAGACGGCGAGGTTCGGGTTGGATACGACTATGGGTTGACCGGCGGCTACCAGGTTTACGATTTGGGCATTCCCGCTCGTGGAAGCCGTACTGCCGCTGCAGGTGGCGCTGGAGTTCGACTTCACGATAGCGGCGCTAACCAGACCGCCCAACAAGCTCACGTTCGCAGCTTGCGATTGCGACTGGCTGCTGGTACCACTGCCAGAGGTGCTACTTTTCAGCGCGTCAGCGGAGGCCAAGCCCAAAACATTTACGCTGGCTGCAGAGGTACTCAGATTTCCGCCGTTAGACGGGAGAGCTCCGGTGTCTCCCGCTGTCAGCGAGATTCCCAGCGCAGTTGCCTTCAGAGCTGTGCCGTCACCGCTGAACGTGGTGGCAGCCTGAGCATAACTGGCGATCGGACTGAGAGCCAGAATCGTCGTCAGACAGACAGCAAGCATTGCATTTCTCTTGGTGTTCAATTGATCTTCTCCTTAATGAAAGTCGCATTGGGTTGGGGGTCAACGAGTTCGCGCGAACGAAGGACGCACTTGCTGAATAAAGGTGGGTGCCAGCGCTCCGGCACGGCGTGAGAGTGTCATCGAAAATGACACAATCGGACCGGCAAGAACATGCGTCCGGAGAATGCGACGATTAGATGCCCATGATATTTGGCGGTTGGCTCGATGAGAATTAAAAGTCAAAGACGGTGACTATTGTGAGTTCCATTTCAGGAACACTCACATCGTCAAAAAGTGCCTTAGGAATAGAAACGATTGTGTTTCATGATTTTGTGTGAGCCAAGCCCCGATCAACTTAACTTTTGCATGAATCTGAGAATTGGAACGTCGTTTACGCTCGTACGTCCATGCTAATGAATAACGGCGTAGAATCAGCTACCGGTTAATGTGATCAGTTCAGAAGCGAGGTTTGCATTCTCGATAACCAACCGCCCGACGGAGATCGGCAAATTGAACCGGCGTGGTCCTGCGCTGCCTGGATTGAAGAAGAGAACACCCTTGCGGTTTTCGAGCAGCGGTCTATGCGAGTGACCGAAGATCACGGCTGAAAATGCGGCAGACCCTGGATCGAGATCGAGTTCATCGATGTTATGAAGTACGTAGATGCTCGTTCCAGCGATTTCCAGAACATTTGTCGCCGGCAGCTTGCGTGACCATGCACTCGTATCAATATTGCCGCGAACTGCGGTCACAGGCGCAATCTTCTCCAGTTCGCGAAGTATCTCCTCGCGGCCCACATCCCCGGCATGAATGATTGCCTGGGACCCGCGCAACGCCTCTACTGCTTCGGGGCGAAGAAGTCCGTGTGTGTCGGATATGAGCCCGATGATCGCAGGTGTTGAGGTCATCAAATGTTTGTATGTTCTCTTGCTTTCATCTGATGTAGGCATATCGCTATGCTCAGAATCGCCACGGGGGATGGGACCATCCCGTGATTACGATGCCCAGCGTCCGTCAGGATATGTTGGCATCGTTCAGCAAGTCGATAGTTCCGCATCGCAGCTGCTAATTTTCAAATCTATTGAATAGCCGCGAGATTGCGACAATGCAGTCGCTGACGGCCAGGAAATAGGAATGAAGTTTCAACTCGACGAAGCCCTGGCAATGTTGGACCGCGCTCCGCGGGTGTTTGATACTTTGTTGCGCAATCAATCTGCTGACTGGCTCAATTCCCGCATTGATCCGAAGGCATTCAGTCCAATGGATGTGTTGGGCCACGTGATGTTTGCCGAAATCGAGGATTGGATTCCGAGAGCGCGGAGGATCTTCGAGTTTCAGGACTCCCGTCCATTCGATCCTTTCGACCGGCGCGGCTTCAATCCGCTGCTCGAGGGAAAGTCAGTCGATGAATTGCTCCAGGAGTTTGCTGAACTGCGCCGCAAGAACATTCAGACGCTTCGTTCATTCGAACTCGACGAAGTCAAACTTGATTTACCCGGCCGCCATCCCGAATTGGGAGCAGTGACGATGCGCCAATTGCTCGCCACCTGGGTGGTCCACGACTGGAATCACATCGACCAGATCCTGCGCACGCTCTCTCGGCAGTACGCCCAGGAAGTGGGACCATGGAAGGCTTTTCTTGGAATTCTTAATCGCTAAAACGAAACCCTCGCACTTAACTGGAGTTCACGGCCCGAAGTCATCGGCATTGTGATCGTGCCGAACTGGGGAGTGTTGACGAACCTGTTCGGTGTTCCCAGATTTGTGTGGTTAAGAGCGTTGAAGGCCTCGACTCGGAATTGGAAGCTTGATTTTTCAGTCAGAGCGAAGCTCCGAGCCAGGGCAAAATCGAGCGTCTGCATTCCCGGACCATATATCGAGTTGCGTCCGACATTCCCAAAAGTGAACGCCGCGGGAGTTGCGAACGCCGCCGGGTTGAACCATTCGGCTGCCGTGTGAGTGTCCGGACCGAAGATCGGCTGGCCTGTCGTGTTCGCGCGGATTGGATTTTCGCCAAGAACCGTTCCTGCATTGGCGGTATCGCCGAAAACGGAAATCGTAAGAGGCATTCCCGACTGGACCTGATACACGGTCGAGAGGTGCCAATCCTGAGTGACCAGCCTCAACCACTGTTGCTGACGATACGCAGGGATGTCGTAGACGCTGCTCAGCGCGAAGCGATGGCGCACATCGCACCCCGGCCCTTTTTCCGCAACAAGATCGCTGTTGTTCTGCGGAATGGCGGACTCCTCCATGGGAGAGCGGAAATCGGGCGCATTGGTCAGGTCCTTGGCAAATGTGTAGTTCGCCAGCAAGCTGAGACCATGGGAGTATCTGCGGCGCACATTTACGTAACCCGCGTCGTACCAACTCTGAGCGCTGTTCTCCAATAGATTGATCGTGCTCACCGGGAAGGTTTGGCTCTGAAAGATCGCATCCGTGCTGCTCGGTGTGAGAACCGTTCCGGGAACAAACGTGAGCGTCTTGAATGGACGGCGTGGGCCGAGCGGACCTGGTCCCGGCGCCGGATTGTTGATCAGGTGTGCGCGTTGCAGGTGGAGGCCGCGAGAGCCCAGATAGCCAACTTCGACGGATGTGTCAGCGCCGAGTGCCTTCTGCACCGACCCGTTCCATTGCTGCACGTACTGCGACAGCGCATGAGGATCAAAAGCCGTAAAGCTCACGGTCGTGGCCGGCAGCGGACCCGTCCCCAGCACCGGGGTTCCGAAGTTGAGACCTGAGGAGAACAGCGCTGCCGGCGGCGTGAAGTTGTCGGCCTGCTCCGTCTCGGGGAACACGTAAGGCACATTGTGGCGCTGATTGCACCACGTGTTCAAATCAACCGGCGTATAGAAGATGCCATAAGCGCCGCGCAATACGAGGCCCTGCCCAGGCAGGTTCTTCGCAATCCCGAAGCGTGGTGCGAAATTTACCTTGCTGGCGTACATCAGTCCTTTGGGATAGCCCTGCTCGCCTCCGATAAACACTTGCGGAGTCCCATTTTGGAAAATCAGGTTGGTGTTGGTGCTCTTCAGGTCATAGAGAGGGTCGGTATATTCGTAGCGCAGTCCGAGATTGACCGTAATAGTTGGAGTCACTTGCCAGCTATCTTCGGCGAAGGCTGCCGTTCCCCAGGCACGCAGGTTCATCTGGGGAACGCCCGCCTGGCGCTGCTTCACTGCGGGCAGGCTCAGCAACATGCTGGCCAGGCCGGAGCCGCTGCCGTTATTGAAGCCCGATTGCGTGGTGTAGCCGTTGGTGAATTGATAGAAGCCGCGGTTCTGGAAGAATCCCCACATCGGCCAGATGTAGCGGTGATACTCGCCGCCGAACTTTAATCCATGGCGTCCATGCTGCCAGGTGAAAGCGTCGCGGCCTTCGATCATTGTGTCCCATGCGTGCATCGGAGTGGCGGCGAAGGTGTCGCCGATACCCGTGTATCCTTGCACCGCAAACCAGGGAGCACCCGAAGCTTGCGGGCCGCCGAATCCGATGCCGTGAATCCCAAGTTGGGAAACGATGTCGCTCATGCCATCGTTCTGCGACGTGCGATCCATGGACAATCGCGAGATCGCGATTGTCGCCGTATTGACCTTGGTGTTGGAGACGATGCGGTTCCAGGAGAGCGTCGACTGCTGTGACAGATTGTCGAAGTTCGCGCCGAAGCCGGGCAGATTCTCAGTGGTTGATGTGGTTCCGCTGCTCGGAGAGAATCCGTTCTCACTTCCGGCGGAGTAACGAGCGAAAACCGTGTCGCCATTCGAGAAATTGTGATCGATGCGCAGCGTGCCCTGGTCCTGAAAATGGGTTTCGTTGCGCAGGTCGAGATAGTTGTTTGAGTCCGCAGCGCCAATGGGCATCGCCATGTTCGGAGCCGGAATGTACTGAAGCAGGAACGCTTCCAGCTTCGGATCGATCCTGTTCGTAGGGATTTGGTTATTGGGGAACTGACTGCGCGTGTAGGGAAAATTCGATGGCCCTGTCGGCAGGCTCGGATTGTAGTTAGGATTGGCGAGTGCAGTCGTCGGATCGTAGATCTTCGTGTTGCTCATGCTGAAGTCGCCACGAATCTCGTCCGGAGTCGGCACCGTCAAGATCTGCGCATCGGTTTGTGCCAACCGCAGCCCTTCATAATTTACGAAGAAGAATGTCTTCTTTCCGACCAGCGGTCCGCCGAATGAGCCTCCGAAATTATTTTGGACAAGGTGATTGTTGCCCATCGATCCGAAGGTGCTGGCGTCCATTGCACCATTGCGAAGGAACTCATACATCGTGCCGTGGTACTGGCTGGAGCCGGAGTGGGTAACGATGTTGATCTGCCCGCCGCCCGCGCCTCCCATTTCGGCCGTGTAGCTGCTGGTCTGAACCTGGAACTCTTTCACCGCGTCCGGCGACGGGCTGAGGTTCTGTGTGTTAAATGTCGGATCAGTGTTGGTAGCGCCATCGAGCAGGAAGTAATTCGCATTCGGACGATTGCCGCCGATCACCACAGCGGATCTCTGGCCCGGTCGCCAGTAAAGAGGATTCGTCGTTCCTGACTGCGCGCCAAATCCCAGATGTGCTCCGGGAACCGTGAGCACGAGATCGATGAGCATGCGTCCGTTGAGAGGAAGTTCCTTGATCGATTTGGGTTCGATCACTTCGCCCACGCTGGCGTCTTTCGTGTGCAGGACTTCATTGTCGGCGGAGACCTTTACTCCCTCGCTCACGGGTCCGATTTTGAGCATTACGTCCACGGCGAGCCTCTGTCCTACTTCGAGGCGAACGGTCTGCGTTGCCGGCGCAAATCCTGGGGCTGCCGTTGTAATCTCGTAGTCGTCAGGCAGCAGTGCCGGAGCTTCGAACAAACCCTGTTCGTTTGTGATGACTCGCCGCACGGCTCCCGTGCTGACCGCTTTGAGTTGAATCGTCGCTGTGGCAATTCGCAAATGCTGCACATCGGTCACGGTTCCGGTGATGACGCCATAGTTGCTTTGGCCGAGTGCACTGATCGTGAGCCCAAGAAGAACCTGGAGCAGAACCAACTTACGCATCGAGTCGAATCTCCGAAAAAGCGGTCAGGTTTCCGACAAGGCTACAGCGCGTTTCGGCTGCAGCGCTCGACGATTTGCAGGAATTCAGAGTTCCGAAACTGTAATGGCGAAGAACTGGGGCAGCAATAATGCGAACCTATTAGGAACGATGATCCGGGGGGATGTGGCGGACAAGGGCGCAGCGCCAATGTCGTGTCGAGACGGAGTCAGCGACCTCGTTTAAGTGATCAACACAGTTCCTTTATTAGTCCAGGAGGACCTTCTAAGGTTCTCCTCTACATCCAGGGAGGCGGCCTTGGGCCTCGAATATTGTGAGTTTCTCGCGGCAACCCGCAGTGCACCTTCAGCTTCTCTCTATTTGTAAAGTAGTACACCCCTGGAATCCTTCGCACTCACAAGGGACACTATGCAATTCGAGAACAGAATGAACAATACGGCCTCCACCCCGCAGCGCCGAGCGCTGGTTGTCGATGAAGACAAGGACCGCTATCGTCGCAAAGACCGCAATACGGCCCTGAAGAATGCAGGATACAAGGTGTATCCGGTGCTGCGCATGCCCGACGCGCGCGGCCGCTGTAAGCCTGGCGCATTCGATCTGATCGTCGTGAATGTTGGCGAAAACGCCAACCCCGCGCTCGAGCTCTGCGACCACATCAAGAATTGCGATCCCGCGCAGAAGCTGTTCGTGGTTGCCAACGAGAAAGCCGGTCTGCTGCAGCGCGACTATGTCGTTTCCAGCTGGGACGAGCTGATGCAAAAGATCGGCGGTACAAATAACGTCGATCAAAGCCCAAGAGAGATGGTGGCTGCTTAGGGATAGGGAACAAGGAACCGCAAATCGCTCTCGCTTTGGGACCCGGGTTAACGCGAAGGTCACGAAGGTTGCACACAAAGTTCACGGAGGTTCCGACTTTCTTCGTGATCTTGATGTGCAAACTTCGTGACCTTCGTGTTAACCCCGGCCAAGTACCCTGTCCCAAGCTACATAATTTCCGGCGCTTCGATTCCGAGAATCGCAAGCGTCCGGATCAGTTCGCGTCGTACCACCGCAGCAGTTGCCAGGAGGAGCGCCTTTCTCGTCGCATCTTCTTCGGTGAGGATGTGATGACGGTGGTAGAAGTTGTTGAACATTTGTGCGAGCTGAAAAGCGAACTTCGCCAGATACGCTGGCTCTGTTGTCGAGATGCACTGATCGACCATCAACGACAGCTTTCCCGCCGTAAGCCACAGCTCCCAGATATCGTCTTCCCGATTCAGGAAATCCAAGAATCCATCGGAGAACTTTAGAGACCGTTCCGGAGTCGTGTCGCCTTTGCGGAAGATGTTCGAAGCGCGTACGATCGCGTATTGCACGTACGGCCCGGTCTCGCCCTCAAAGCTGAGTGCGTCTTTGAAATCGAAGGCGATTACCGCATTCTTCGTGAACTTCAACATGAAATAGCGCAAAGCGCCGATAGCGATCCGCGTCGCTATTTGTTTCCGGCCTGCGTCCGCGAGTTCCGGATGGCGCTCATCGACTTCCTTCTGTGCTGACGCGATCAGCGCGTCCAGCAGATCGTCGGCTTTCACGCCGAAGCCTTTGCGACCTGACACCTCGATGTACGCGCGCTTCTGCTCTTCCGCGGGAACGTCGTAGCCAAGCTCCAGCGCACATCGCGGCGTGAGCGCAACCATTTCGTACGAGAAGTGCGTGTAGTGCGATGCCTGCTCGCTGTATCCAAGCGCGCGCAGAGCTTCGATCACGTTGTTCTGAGGATCGGATTGGCGCGAATCGATGACGTTGTAGATTTCGCTCACGCCGCCGAAATGCGGATGATCGGCCTCGCCGCTCTCGGCGGAGATCCAGCAATCGCGACCATCGGGATAACGATAGAAGCGCCTGTAGCCGAAGTCGCGGCCGAGCAGACCGAATTTCCAGAGGTGATAGGCAATGTCTTTCCCAACGTAAGTGACCGTGCCGTTGGAGCGCACAATTACTTTGTCGTCTTCCTCATTTCCTTCTGCCGAATCCGAAGATGCTCCCGAACTCGAAGATCGCTTCATTACCCAGCAGCCCTTGTTCTTTCCTTCGGTTTCGAACCGCAGCACGCCTTTTTGCTTCATCTGCTCGAACGCCAAATCCCAGAAATGGAGATGGAGGATTTCGCTTTCACGGGGAAGGAAGTCGTAGGGGATGTCGAGACGCTGCATGGTCTCGAGGTGCCGCTTCAAAATGGCCGTCGCAATCAAATCGGCCAGACGAGCGGTTGGATTGTTTCCTTCTTCGAGTTTGTGGAGCGCGTCGAGGCGGAACTGCTTGTGGGCCGGATCTTCTTCGTACCACTGCGAGACACGCGCATATAAATCCCAGCAGTAGTAGTCAAATCGAGGTTGCTGAATGAGCGCCTGCACGTCTTCGAATGACTTGTGTTCAAGCTGCTCAAAGCCAACAACAACGTCGGCAACCTGTACGCCGGTGTTGTCGATGTAGTTCTGTACGTCGACCGGGTGTCCAGCTTCGCGCAGGAGACGGACGAAGGTATCGCCAAGAATCGCGTTGCGCAAATGCCCGATATGCGCAGCTTTGTTGGGGTTGATGCTGGTGTGCTCGACGAGAACTTTGTCTTTCTGTTGAGTTTCGGCCGAGTATCCAAGCATCTGCCGCACGAAAGCGCCGCGATCAACGCGGGCGTTGATGTATCCCGCACCAGCGATCTCAAATGACGCAAAGCCCGGAATGGAACCGAGTTCTGAAACCAACTCGTCGGCGGCTTTGCGCGGTGGCTTTCGCAAGCGTTTTGCGAGTTCGAAGGCAAGCGGTAGGGCGTACTCGCCAAGCGCAATCTTAGGCGGCTGCTCGATGACGATGTTCGGCAGATCGAGGTCATATTTCTGGCGCAGGATTGCGCGTACACGTTCGCTGAGTGATTGCTGGAAGTGAAGGTACAAGGAGCCTCAGAGCGCGGGGATGCTGGCGATAAAACTTCGATTATAAACAGCCGATCATTATCATCCGCCTGCGTTGACGCTCTCTGACTCAGCCCCTATGATGAAGAATTGCCGTCTTCATCGCGTCCATAGCAGCAAGCTAGCGCCGGAGACTCTCGGATGCACGGCCCTCGGCTGTGCGAAAACAGCATGGAAACAGGCGCAAAGTTCTACATCACAACCCCGATTTACTACGTCAACGCTCGTCCCCACGTCGGACATGCGTACACAACAATCGTGTGCGACGTCATTGCCCGCCGGCAACGCATGCTCGGCGACGACACCTATTTCCTCACTGGAACCGATGAGCATGGACAGAAGATCGAGCGCTCTGCTGCCGCGGCGGGGAAGAGTCCCAAGCAGTGGACGGACGCCGTCGCCGGCGAGTATCGCGCGCTTTGGGATCGGATGGGCGTCAGCTATGACGGCTTCATCCGCACTACGGACAAAGAGCACGAAGAAGGCGTCCAGCACCTGTTTCGGGTAATTCGCGACAACGGCTACATCTATAAAGGAACGTATACGGGACAGTATTGCGTCTTCGACGAGCTATACGTCGACGCGCCGCCGGGAGCGCCGTGTCCCGATTGCGGAAGGCCGACCGAAACCATCAGCGAAGAAAACTACTACTTCAAGCTGTCGGAGTTCCAGGACAAGCTGCTGAAGTTGTACGAAGAGGATCCGGACTTCATCTGGCCGGATACACGACGTAACGAGGTTATCGCGTTTGTGCGCGGGGGACTGAAGGATCTCAGCATCAGTCGTACCACCGTGCGATGGGGCATTCCGGTGCCCGACGATCCGAAGCACGTTCTGTACGTCTGGTTCGATGCCGACGCCAACTACATCACGGCAATCGGCTACGGCGCGGATAACGCCAAAGCAAAGAAGAAATTCGAGCGCTATTGGCCGGCGGACGTCCACATGGTCGGCAAAGAGATCGTTCGCTTTCACGCCGTCTATTGGCCGGCGTTCCTCATGGCCGCAGGACTACCGTTGCCAAAAAAGATCGTAGTACATGGATGGCTGCTGTTCGAGCAGGACAAGATGTCGAAGTCGCGCGGCAATATCGTGCGCGCCGAAACTGTGGTCGACGTGCTCGGCAACGATGCGCTGCGTTATTTCCTGCTTAGGGAAGTAGTTTTTGGCCAGGACGGCAGTTTCTCCTTCGACGCCCTCGTGCAGCGCTATAACGCGGATTTGGCGAACGATCTCGGAAATCTTTCGAGCAGAACGCTTTCGATGATCGCGCGCTACTTCCGCGAGCAGGTTCCCTATCCCTCGGCGAAAGCCTCGCGTAGCGCCGGCGATGACTCGATCGCGCAGCTTGCAGGAGAAGTCATCCAGAGCACGAATGAGCTGTATGCGGGCTTTCAGTTTTCGCGCGCGTTGGAGAACGTGTGGTCGCTCGTGAGTGCGGTAAACAAGTACATCGTAGAAAACGAGCCGTGGCAGCTTGGCGAGCAAAAGGATGAAGTCAGCCTGGCCCGTCTTGCTACCGTGCTGTACACCAGCGCAGAAGCGCTGCGAATCATCACTGCTCTGCTACACCCAGTTCTGCCAACCGCAACCGCGCGAATCTGGGCACAGCTCGGACTAGGCGACATCGCAAGCTGCCGCCTGAATGACCTGAAATGGGGACAACTGAAGTTGGGCACCAAATTAGGAAAGATCGAGCCGGTGTTTCCGCGGGCGGAGAAGAATGCCGTGCAGCGCATGCAGGAAGCGGAACAAGGGCGCGCCGGCAGCGCAGCTCCGTCGCACCCTGCCGGAACGGGATCGAAAGCAGGTCAGCCTGCAACCCAGGCCGCAGCCGCACCCGTCGTCCCGAATGGGACGCCGGTCGGCACGAGCTCGACAACAGCGCAGCGAGCAACCGAAGGTGGTGGTCCAGGAGGCGCTCCGAGCAGCACCACCGATGGTCGCATCACGATCGATGACTTTGCCAAAGTGGAACTGCGCGTAGGGCAGGTCAAGAGTGCCGAGAAGGTAAAAGGCGCCGACAAGCTACTGAAGCTCGAAGTTGATATCGGCAGTGAAGTTCGCACGATCGTCGCTGGCATCGCCGAGAAGTACGCGCCTGAGAAAGTGATCGGCATGAAGGTTGTGATCGTCGCAAACCTTCAACCTCGTAAGCTGCGCGGAATCGAATCAAATGGCATGATCGTCGCCGCCTCTGTTGGCGATAAAGGACAGCCCGTCCTGGCCAGTTTTCTAGAAGATGTTCCCATCGGCGCTCGGCTCAAGTAATGCTGGTCGATTCGCACGCGCATCTCGAAGGTCCTCGATTCGACGCCGATCGCGCGGAAATGCTCGAACGCGCTCGCGCCGCAGGTCTTGCCGCGATTCTCGCCATCGGCAGCGGCACTGGTCCCGGCACGCTCGATTGCGCCATTCGCATCGCTGAGCAGCACGAGTGGATCTACGCTTCCATCGGCATTCATCCGCATGAGGCCAAGCTGGCCGGCGAGTCGGATTACCAGGAGCTGGAATCGTTAGCTCGCCATCCGCGCGTAATCGGCTTTGGCGAAATTGGGCTCGATTACTACTACGACCACTCGCCGCGTGACGTACAGCAGCAGGTGTTCATTCGTCAGATGGAGATTGCTCGCGCAGCCAAGCTGCCGATCATTATCCATTGCCGTCCGTCGGCCAATTCAGAAAATGCCTGGGATGACACTCTACAACTGATTCGTGAGCACTGGAGTTCCAGCGGACTCGGAGGAGTCCTTCACTGCTTCACCGGCGAGCAGAAGCATGCAGTCGCAGCCCTGGAGATGGACTTCATGATCTCGTTTGCCGGAAACGTGACGTTCCCGAAAGCGGACAACATCCAAGAAGCCGCCATCTCCGTTCCGCTTGACCGTATGTTGGTCGAAACCGACTCACCTTTCCTCGCTCCCATTCCCTATCGCGGAAAACGCAACGAGCCCGCATTTGTCGCGCAGACAGCAACGAAGATCGCAGAGCTCCGAGGCAAGAATGCAGAGGAGATCGGTCAGGTCACTGCTATGAATTTCTTTCGATTTTTCAAGCTCCGTTAATTACTGCCGCACCCACTTTGCGGACGACCCCTCCTGGGAATCCCTATCTGCCGAAACACCGAGGGCCAAAGGTGCCGAATTGCCGCCGTCTAGTGTTGCTGTTGGTCGAGCCGAGCGCCGAAAGCCGACAGCCGAAAGCCGTTTTTTACGGCTGGGTCATCTTCAAATCGGTCACAGTTCCGTCAGTATTGTGCGCAAAGCGAATCCCATACACGCCATCGGTCGACTTGAGTTTCCCCGGCACCACCAGCTCAGACTTATCAAATGTCTTCACTACTGTGTCGTTGATGATGCACGAAACTTTATCTCCCTTCACCTGCATGGCGATCTTCTGCGTCACCGGCTGCCCTACTCCAGCGGCCTTGTGCACGGCATCGTTCGCCTCGCGGCGTCCATTCAACTGAAACGCATCCGGCCCAAAGCCGCGCACGATGAAGTTCCCATTGCCATACGCCGCGCAGTAGATATAGCTCTGCTGCGGGGTTCCCATGTCATTTCCGGCAATCACAATCCCGTAGGGATGCGGATGCGTGTTCAGGTTCATAAACTTCGGCTCAGTAAAAGTAGCCGACACCGTGTAGTCGCCCTTCGCGACATTCTTTGGATTCCAGTAAGTGATGGCCGGCCCCGTCGTCACATGCAGCGCGTCGCCCTCTTTCGAGAGCTTCGCATCATTCACGGTTTGCCCCGCCTTCTCCGCACTGGGATCGACTTTCCCCTGCCAACCCGGAACCGAAATCCCCCCACCAGCGATCTTGCGATTCGCATCCGCCGATTCCTGCGCATATAAAAGATTGGCCGCAAACAACGCTAACGTGGCAACAGTACACAGACGCCTAACAGTTCGCATACAAGTCCTCTCTCAAATGGAAAATGCTGATCAAGCCCGGACCCGATTATAGGTTGCCAAGCCCTGCAGGAGGAGACTTATCAAAGATTTAGGTTTTTTCAGTACCGTTCGCGGTAGCGAATCGGTTTGGTCCACTACCTACACGCGTATGTTTGTTTCGGTTATTAAGTTCCGGAATTGGGTTACGCGGAGATTCCAGAAGTTCGCCAGCTTCGTTATCTTCATATTGTGCTCCAACACCGTTCCACATTGGCGTGAGATGGATTAGAGGCGAACTGCTCGCACCCCAACGCCGAGCAGTAACGAAGGGCCGCAGTGAAGCCGATACTTTTTCACTCCTCGCGTAAGGCAATCAAGGGCTGAACGCTGGCGGCGCGGCGGGCGTGACCGAGCATAGCTATGCATGCGGCGGCGATCAATGATCCCACGACAGTTGCGTACGGCACAGGGTTCGTCGCGCTTAATGGGATCGGAGCTCTCCGCAGGATTCCAACAACTGCCGAGGAGAACAGGAACGCGCATGCAACGCCGCAGACGACGCCGGCGATTACCGGACGCGCTCCGGAGGCAAAGACGAGCCGCATCAGTTCGCGCGGAGTAGCGCCGAGAGCCGCGCGAATTCCGAATTCTCGTGTCCTTCTGGCAACCGAGTACCCGACCCCTCCATGAATTCCCAGAAGGGCCAACGCTGCAGCTACGAAAGCAACGAACAACAGCATCTTGCCAATGACCCAACCGTGCTCGGCGTTGTCGTCCATCTGCGCGCGCAATGTGCTGGAGAGCACCAGCATCTGAGGATCGATCTCGCGCACAACATGCTTCACCGCCGTAGCGATGGGCACAGCGTCTCCTCGGAAGTGCACCAGCAGCAGATCGCCGCTTAATGGATGCAGGCGGCGGGTGTAAAGCGTCGGACCATCGGGTTCATTGATATATCGAGTGTGATTGTCGTGAACCACACCGACTACGCGCAGGCGTTTGCCGTCAGAAGAGATCAGTGTTTGCCCAATAGGATCGAGTCGCGGCCAAAACGCGGCGGCAAACGATTGCGAGACGATCACTGCGTTGCTGTCTATTTCCGAAAGTGGGAATCCATTGCCCCGCAGAAACGGAATGCCAAGGCAGCTGAAGTAATTCGGCGAGACAGCTCTCAAGGTTGCAGTATGCGCTTCGGACTGAGCCTGAGCTGGGAGACGAAATTCTGCGCCGCCGGAGGAATCTCCAAGGGTGTCGGCCAGCGGAGTGAGACTGGTGCTGGCAATAGCATCGACCTGGCCGATCGCAGCTATACGCTCCCCTAATGTTCTGTAGAACGCATCGGCGGCGCTGGCATTGTAGCGATCGGGCGACAGCTGCAGTGGGATGGCGAGCACCCGCCGCGTCTCAAAACCGGGCTCCATGGAAAACAGCGACAGGACCGCGCGAGAGAACATAACCGAGACCACCATCAGCACGATGCAGAAGCAGACCTGGATGATGATCAGCAAATCACGCATGTTCCATCGAAATTTCCCCGCCTGAATCGCAGTCGATGCATTCCCTTTGAGAGCGACCCAAACGGCCTGCCTGAGGCACTCGACGGACGGAGTGAGTCCGGCTATAAGCGATGCTGCCAAGGTGACGGCTGCGAGATACCCAAAAATGTGCCAGTCGAGTGTGAAGGGAAAGTGCGGCATCTGCGGAATCAGCTTGCGAAAGACCTTTGGAATCTCGAGCGCAAGATAGATTCCCAATCCCCCTGCAGCCACGGCCAGCAGCAGATTCTCCGCGACAAGTTGCCGCACAATTCGCTTTCGCGATGCGCCGAGTGAAATGCGAATCGCAATCTCCTGTTGCCGCGCAACTGCGCGCGAAAGCAGGAGGACGGCGGCGCTGGTGCAGCTTACTAACAGCAGCAGCACGCCACCAGTCAGAATCATCAGGATGATCCAGAACTTCAACATCAGAAGATCCGGATTCTCGATCTCCGCGCCGTTCGTGACCTCGACGCGGAGTTTCATATTGGCATCGTTCGTGGGAACTCCGGACACGATTACGTTGGCTTCCGCGGCGAGTTGTTGGCGGCTATGTCCCGCAGAAAGCCTGCCCTGCAGCCAAAGCGACGGCACAAGTTCGGCGACAAAGATGTCCGGATTGCCGGTGAGCCGATGCTGCATAGTGTAAGGAACCCA
>Ga0075426_10001664_pt1 | contig 15775 bp, 18 predicted proteins | sample SoiMethybrSBSTD5_FD_75304 | JGI IMG/M metagenome (GOLD analysis project Ga0075426, IMG submission 75304) | Bulk soil microbial communities from a Populus tree surrounding site in Tennessee, USA - Soil MetaG P. TD hybrid SBSTD5 | ecosystem: Environmental > Terrestrial > Soil > Tree plantation... | reverse complement strand
TAGACCTTAACAGCTAGGCGGGTGTTCCCATTTCAACCGCCGCGCGGAAGAAGCGCTCGAATTCCCGGACGACGCGCGCCTGCTCGAAGAGCGCGCGGCTCCTGTCGCGAATCTTTCGGCTGAGGGTGTCACGGCGCGCCGCATCGGTGCCGAGCTCGAGCGCACGTTCGACGTATGCGCGCGCGGAATCGACGATGCCGTCGTCGAGATCCATCGCGCGATACATCGCCTGCGTGTGGCGCCCGCGCTGGAATTCCCCCGGCCACGTCACGACCGGCGTGCCGACGGCGAGCGCTTCGAGCGAGGTGTTCATGCCGTTGAAGTGCGGCGTATCGAGCATCACGTCGGCGCACGCGATGAGATCGACGTAGCGTTGCGAGTCCATCCGCGGCAGGAATCGCACGCGCTCCATCACGTCCGGCATCGCGGCGGCCCATCGGCTGCGCAGCAGCCCCGTCCAATGTCCGACACGCCCCTCGATCGCGACGAGCTCGCCGTGTGGATCGCGGCGCAGGATCTCCGCGACCAGCGCATCCATGTCGGGATGGACCTTGAAGAGATTCTGCGGACACAGGTACACATGCCGCTCGCGCGCGATGCCGAAGGTTTCCCGCTCGTGCCGCGCCGCGCCCCGTTCCGGCCGGAAGTAATACGCGAGCGTCGGCAGGCCGCGCAGCGTGAAGAGGCGTTCGCTGTAGTGATTCGCGGCGTCCGGCGTTTCGTACCAGTCGTTCGACACGAAGTAGTCCATCGTCGCGACGCCGGTGGTATCGGGATGCCCGAAGGACACACACTGGACCGGAGCGAGCCGCGCGAAGGCGAGGAAGTAGCTGAACGGCTCCATGCCGATGTCCTGATAGAAGAGGACGTCGAGCCGCGCCTCGGCGATGAGCGAGCGCGCCGCGGCGAGATCGGCCGGCAGGTCGATCGAGCGGTCGGCATGCGCGCGAATGAAACGCGAATAGGCGTCGTCGACAGCGGGCGGGACGAAGATCGCCGTGACCTCGAAGGAGCCGCGGTCGAGCTGCGAGAAGAAGCCCCGGCTGGTGCGTCCGATGCTGTGGTCGCGGAAGAACTGCGAAATCAGGCCGACGCGAATGCGCTCGCCGCCCCGCGAGCGCCCGCGGCAGTGCGGCGCAACGTAGTCGAGCGACGGAAAGAGGTGGCGGTACATGGCCGCCTCCTTCGTGTGAAGCGTTCGGTTCGACTCGGCGTGATAGGCCGAATAGAAGTGAGGCCATGGCGAGGCACGCATCGGGTCGCCGAGGTCGTGCGGCGGGCCTGCGAGAATCGCATCCGTCGCCGCCTCGATCTCGCGCCGCTCCGCGGCGATCGATTCGCGCGAGGCTGCGACCGGCGAGAGCAGCGTGGCGAGCTTCAGCTGCCGCTCGGCGCCGGGCTCGAGCATGCACGCGCGCCGGTACGCCTCTCGCGCCGCGGCGGTCTCGCCGAGCGTCTGCCGCGCGATCCCCAGGGCTTGCCACAACGCGGCGCTGTCGGGCCGCCGCCGGCAAACATCGGTGAGCTGTCGTTCGGCACCCTCGAGCTCGCCCTGTCGCTCCAGGACGGTCGCGTATTCGAGGCGCAGGTCGGCCGATTCGGGTGCCGACTGCACGGCGCGGTCGAGGAGCGCCCGCTCGGCACCCGCCGCGCCCGTGGCGCGCGCGAGAAGCGCGAGGCCGCGCCAGGCGGGGGCATGCCGTGGATCGAGGGCGAGAATCTCGCCAAAGAGCGCCTGCGCGTCGCGCAGGCGTTCCTCGTTCACCGCGCGGGCGGCTGCATCGAGGAGTGCTGCGATCTGGCCGGCCGGAATGGAATGGGTAGGGCGTACTGGATTCGAACCAGTGACCAACGGATTAAAAGTCCGCTGCTCTACCAGCTGAGCTAACGCCCCGCAAAATCCAAAATTATACCTTGCCCTATCCTTCGCGCGTCATTCTCCAGTACTGGAACTTCATGGTGAGCGCGGAGCCCGCGACGATCGCGAGGAACGCGAGGATCGAGCCGAGCGCAAGCGTCGAAAAACCCGTGAGTCCCTGGCCGATGGTGCAGCCGAGCGCCGTCACGCCGCCGAATCCCATGAGGATTCCGCCGACGATGTGGTTGGCGGTGTCTTCCGCGCCGCTGAGTCCCTCCCACCGGAACGTGCGCGAAGCGATCGCATAGGCGAAGGAGCCGGCGATGATGCCGACCGTGGCCGCGATGCCGAAGGTCACGCGCAGCGACTGGTCGCTCCAGAGCATGAGGAGCTCGAGCGCGTAGCCCACCGGCGCGGTGAACGACAGCGATTCGATCGCGCGGCTGTTGGTGCCGAAAAACGTCTCCTCGAGCGTGTCGGGATTCTCGGCGAACCCGATGTGGCCGGTGACATACCAGCCGCCGACGATGACGAGGCCGACCACGGTGCCGCCGAGGATGTGGTCGAAGCTCGCGCGGAAGTCTCGATCCTTGAAAACAAAGACGAGGAGCGCACCGGCGACCGCAACGGCGACCGCGAGCTCGACCGCGGGCAGGCTCGCGCCCGTGAGCGCAGAAATGAGCGTCGGCAGATCCTGGCGCGGCACATGCACGGCGTTGAGATCCGCCGCGACCCGGTCGAGCGTGTCCTGCCGCCAGATCGCGAACAGGCCCTTCAGCGTCATGTACGCCGCGAGCCCGAGGAAGACGAAGACGATGAGCGACTTGAGGCTGCCGCCGCCCATGCGCACCAGCGTCTTGCTGCCGCATCCCGAGCCGAGCGTCATGCCGACGCCGAAGAGGAAACCGCCGAGGATGTACGAGAGCCAGGTGAAATTCGGCCTCACGTAGAACGAGCGGCTGAGGTCGATGAGCCCGGCGAGCTGCAGCGCGTGCGTGCCGAGGATCGCGACCGCGATCGCCAGCAACCACATGCGCATGCGGCCCCAGCTGCCCATGTTCACGACGTCGGAGACCGCGCCCATGGTGCAGAAGTTGGTGCGGTTGGCAACCGCGCCGAAGACGAACGCGAGCGCGAACCCGCCGAGCGCGACGATCGAGCCGAGTTGCGAAGCCGTTGCTGCCAAGGGCCCTCCGCAGGAGCCCTCGATTCTAACCTTGGTAGCGCGTCGGATCGGCCACGCCCGCCTCGGCGAAGCCCTGGCGCCGGAAGCGGCATGCGTCGCAGCGGCCGCAGGCGCGGCCCGCCGCGTCGGAGTTGTAGCAGGACACCGTGAGCGAGAAATCGACGCCGAGCCCGGTGCCGCGGCGCACGATGTCGGCCTTGGTCATGCCCACGATCGGCGCCTCGATCGTGACTCGTTCTCCCTCCACCGCTCGCTTGGTCCCGAGGTTGGCCACCTTGGCGAAGGCGGCGAGGAACTCGGGCCGGCAGTCCGGATACCCCGAGTAGTCGATCGCGTTCACGCCGATGAAGATCGCCTGCGAGCCGCTGACCTCCGCGTAGGCGAGTGCGAGCGCGAGGAAGATCGTGTTGCGCGCGGGAACGTAGGTGACGGGGATGCCGGTGCTCGCCTGCGACGGCACGTCGATCGACCGGTCCGTGAGGGCCGAGCCGCCAAACACCGTGAGATCGAGCGCGACCAGGCGATGCTCGACCGCGCCGAGCGCGGCCGCGACACGCTTCGCCGCATCGAGCTCGGCGCGGTGGCGTTGCCCGTAATCGATGGAGAGCGCGCGGCACTGCCAGCCGTCGCGGCGCGCCATCGCGAGCACCGTGGCCGAGTCGAGCCCACCGGACAACAGCACGATCGCCGATTTCACGGCGTGAGGCCTATGCGGCTAGCGCCGCACCGCAGAAAGCCGCGAGCGGGCCTTGAGCGCCGCCTCCGTACCGGGGTAGCGCGCGATGATGTCCTCGAGCGTGTTGCGCGCGCTTCCCGTGTCGCCCTGCTCCGCCTGGATCGCGGCGATCGCGAGCAGCGCGTCGGGCGCCTTCGAAGACTGCGGAAACTTCGTGAGGAGCTCCTCCTGCGCGGCGAGCGCGTTGCGGTAATCGCGCATGTTGGCGTAGCTGATGCCGATCCAGTAGCCGGCGTTCGCGGCGAGCGCGCTCCCCGGATACTCCTTCACGAACGCGCGGAATGCGTCGATCGCTCCGGGAAAATCGTTGCGGCGAAAGAGATTCGACGCGGCGTCGTAGGCCTTCATCTCGCGCGCCTGGTCGTCCTTCGCCGGCGGCGCGCGCGGCCCGAACGCGTTCGCTCCCGACGGCGCCTCCGACTGGTTCGCGGGCGCTCCCGACGGGGCCGGCGTTCCACCGCCTTCCAACCGCTTCAATCGCGAATCGAGGTCGAGGTAGAAATCGCGCTGGCGCTTCTGGATCTGCTGGTTGTCGTTCGTCAGCACCTCGAGCTGGCCGCGCAGCTTGGCGATCTCGGCGTTGAGCTGCTCGTTCTGCTTCACCAGCTCGATCACGCCGATGCTGCGGATCGCCTCCTCGAGCCGCGCGATGCGCGCCTCGTTGTCGCGGCCCTGCTGCGCGAGCTCCTGGCGCAGCGCCTCGATGCGCCGGCGCGCCTCGTCGTCGTCGAAGATGCCGGCGCGCGCCGGAACCGCGGCCACGAGGGCCGCGGCCGCCAGCGTCCCGGCGAGCCTTCTATTCACTGCTGGTACTTGATGTCGGCGCGGCGATTCTGCGCCCATGCCGTCTCGTCGTGACCCGCGGCGAGCGGCTTCTCCTCGCCGTAGCTGATCGTCTCGATGCGGCTGTCGCCGACGCCGAGGACGGTCATCATCTTCTTCACCGATTCGGCCCTGCGCTGGCCCAGCGCCAGGTTGTATTCGCGGCTGCCGCGCTCGTCGCAGTTGCCCTCGATGCGCACGTGCTCGCTGCGCTTGTCGCTCGCGAGGTAGCGCGAGTGCGCCTGGATGACGGGGCGGTACTCGTCCTTCACCGCGTTCGAATCGAAGTCGAAGTAGACGCTGTGCTTCGAAAGCGGATTGTTCGGGTCGTTGAACGGGTTGATGGCGCCGGCGGTCGTTTGCGGCGTCGTGTTGCTGCGCGTGCCGCCAGAGGCGGTCGGCGGCGCGACGCCGCTCGAGCGGTCGGTCACCCCGGACTCGGTGCGGGTTTCCTTGCTCGCGCACGCGGCGGCGAGCAGCAGCACTGCGATCGAGACGATTGCCTTCTTCATGTGTACCTCCTTCGTTGCGCGGATCAGTTGGTCGGCATCGGTCCCCACGCGGGATCCTGCACGTCGCCCGAGGCCGAGCTCAGCCGCTGGCGCACGCGCCCGTCGCCGGACACCGCGGCGAGCTGCCCGCGGCCAGAGACCTGCGCTTCGTAAAGGATCATCTTACCGTTGGGAGCGAAACTGGGTGAATCGTCGAGGGTGCCGTCGGTGAGCGTCTGCACCTGCCCGGTCGCGAGCTCCATCTCGGCGATGCGGTAGCGGGTGCCGTCGCGCTGCACGAAGGCGAGGAACCTGCCGTCGGGGCTATGTCGCGGTGCGACATTATATGTCCCTTCGAAGCTCACGCGCTGCGCCGGGCCTCCGGTGGCGGGCATGCGATAGAGCTGCGGCGAGCCGCCGCGATCGGAGGTGAAGGCGATCCATTGTCCGTCGGGCGAATAGTTGGGCTGCGTGTCGATGCCGCTCGACTCGGTGAGGCGCTCGGCCTCCCCGCCCGTCGCCGGGATCCGATAGATCTGCGTGAGGCCGTCCTTCGAGAGCGCGACCGCCAGATAGCGTCCATCGGGCGACCACGCAGGCGCACTGTTGTTGCCGCGGAAGTCGGCGACGACGCGCGTCGTGCCCTGGGCGAGGTTCTGCACGACGACGATCGGTTTCTTGCGGTCGAACGACACGTAGGCGAGGCGGCTGCCGTCGGGCGACCACGACGGCGACATGATCGGCTCCTCGGAAGCGAGGACCGATTGCGCGTTGAAGCCGTCGGCGTCGGCGACCTGGAGCTCGTAGTGGCGGCCGCGCTTGAGCACGTAGGTGATCTTGGTCGAGAACACGCCCTTGTCGCCGGTGAGCCGCTCGTAGATCACGTCGGCGATGCGGTGCGCCGTCGCCCGCAGCTGCGCCTGGGCGACGACGTACGAGTAGCTCGCGATCTGGCCCTGCTTCTGCACGTCGAAGAGCCGGAAGCGCACCTCGACCCGCCCGTCGGGCGAGGGATCGATCTTGCCGATCACGAGCGCCTCGGCGGTGCGCGCGTTCCAGTCGGCGAAGTTGACCTCCGAGGGCTCGGCGGGGAGCGGACTCACGCCGGCCGTGCTCACCAGGCGAAATAGCCCGGTGCGCGCCAGGTCGGCGGCGACGACCTCGCTCACCGATTGCGGCTGCGCGCTCTCGCCGGCCATCGGCGCAACGGCAATCGGAATCTGTCGCCCACCTGTCGTCGTGATGTCGATGGTGAGCTGCGCACGGGCGCCGTGCGCGACGGCGACGAGACCGGCGGCGAGCCCGATGCATCGAAGCGCGCGGAAGAATCCTGCGAGGCTAGCGATCATGCTGGATGTTGAGATTAAGTTCGCGGAACTGAGGGAAAAGTTCCGAGTCCGCGGGAGGTACCGGTAAGGGTTGCGCGCTTCGTATGGCCCGTTCGATGGCTGCATCGTATGCGGCATTGCCGCTGCGCTTGGTGATCTGGAAATCGAGGACCTCGCCTCCGGGCAGGATGTGGATCTGGACGCTCACCAGGGGACGGCCGGTCACGGTATCCGGGACGTTCGCCCGGCTGCGGATCTTATCGTAGATACGCTTCTTCCACGCATCCACCTCCGAGGCACGCGCCACGGCCGCGGCCTCCCGCGCCTTCTCCGCCTCGCGCCGCGCGACCTCCTCTTCCTTGCGCCGCTTCTCCTCCTCGCGCTTCTTCTTCGCCTCTTCCTCGCGCTCGCGCTTCTTGCGCACCTCCTCCTCTTTCTGCTTCTTCTCGAGCCTCTCGCGCTTTTCCTTCTCGCGCTTCTCGCGCTCGAGCTTGAGCGCGATTTCCGGGTCGGGCTTCGCGGGCTCGGGCTTCGCTTCCTCGGGCGGCTTCGGCGGCGCCGGCTCGGGCTTCGGCGGCTCCGGCTTCGACGGCTGGGGCTCGGGTTTCGGCGGCGCCGGCGGCGCCTTCGCCGCCACGGGCGGAAGCTTCGACCAGAGCTCGGCCTGCAGTGGCACCGTGGGGCTCGATTGCCAGCGCACGCCGAAGACGATGAGCGCGAAGAACGCCGCGTGAACGGCGATCGCGAGGAACACGGCGCGGATTCGGCCGGGTTGCGCGGCCCGCTCCGGCTGCACGGACGCCTGCGCGCGTTTCACTGCGCCGGACGAGCGAGCAGCCCCACGCGCTTCACCTGGTTCTGTTGCAGGAGGTCGAGGACCTTGAGGATTTCCTCGTAGCGCACCGCCCGGTCGCCCGAGATGACCACCGCCTGGTCGGGATGCGAGCGCTGCGCCGTGCGCACGAACTGCAGCAGCTGGGCGTCGCTCACGCGCAGCTCTTCCGACGACTGGTTGCGGTCCACGAGCGCGAGGTCGCCGTTGGCGCGCACGCGCACCTCGAGCGGGGCGACGGCCGGCTGCAGCTTCTGCGAAGACTGCGGCAGGTCGATCTGGCCGGGGTTGATGAGCGGAGCCGCGACCATGAAGATGATGAGCAGCACCAGCATCACGTCGATGTAGGGCACGACGTTGATCTCGCTCATCGTGCGCCGCGCCCTCACGCGCCACCCCGCGAACGCTGCTGCGTGGCGCTCTCCATGTCGCGCTCGGGAAGGTGCGCCTGGCGCTGGAGGATGTTCTGCAGCTCCTCCATGAAGCTTTCGTAGCGGCTGGCCAGCCGGTCGATGTCGTGCGTGAAGCGGTTGTATGCGATGACCGCGGGGATCGCGGCGAAGAGGCCCATGGCGGTGGCGACCAGCGCCTCCGCGATGCCGGGCGCGACGTGCGCGAGTGTCGCCTGCGCGACGTTCGAGAGCCCGCGGAACGCGTTCATGATGCCCCACACCGTGCCGAAGAGGCCGATGTACGGGCTCACGGAGCCCACCGTGCCGAGGAAGGACAGATGCAGCTCCAGCGCGTCCATCTCGCGCTGGTAGGTCGCCTTCATCGCGCGCCGCGTGCCGTCGAGCAGCACCGACATGTCGGTGCCGGGCCGCCCCTTGAGCTTGAGGAACTCCTTGAAGCCGGCCTCGAAGATGCGCTCCATGCCGACGGCCGCGTATCGGCCGCTCGCCGCGCGCTGGTAGAGGCCGACGAGGTCGGTGCCGCCCCAGAACTCGCGCTCGAAGGCGTCGGCCTGCGCGCGCATGCGGCGGATCGCGAAGAGCTTCATGAAGATGTAGGTCCAGGAGAGCAGCGACAGGAACGCGAGCAGCGCCATCACCGCCTTCACGATGATGCTCGCGTTCATGATCATCGCGATGACGGTGAGGTCGTGGCCGACGATCATGTTTTCCCCTAGAGCGCCGCTTCCATCTTGCGCTTGAGCGGCTCGGCGATCTCCACCGGGCGCAGCCCCTCGGCGGCAAGGCTCGCCACGCTCACGCGCGCCTTCACCAGCACTTCGTCCTCGCGCCGGATCTCCTGCTCGAAAGCGCAGCGCACCTTGCCGAGCGACTCCAGCCGCACGCTCACCGCGAGCGTGTCGTCGAGGCGCGCCGGCTTCATGAAGTCGATCGCGATCGAGGTCACGACCAGCAGCATGCCGTGGTCGCGCGCGAGCCCCTGGTGCTCGAAGCCGAGGTGGCGCAGCCATTCGGTGCGCGCGCGCTCGAGGAACTTGAAGTATTCGGCGTGGTAGACGACGCCGCCCGCGTCCGTGCTCTCGTAGTAAACGCGCACGGGAAACGAGTAGACGAAGAGCTCCGGCTGCAGTCCGGTCTTGAGCGCGATGCGGCTCACTGCGGAACGTCCCCCGTCGTGCCGGGCGCCTCGCCCGCCGGCCCGAAGAGGTCCGCCGGCCGCGCGCTCGCCTGCTGCGCGATGCCGAGGTGCCGGTATGCGAGCACGGTGGCGATGCGCCCGCGCTGAGTGCGCTGCAGGTAGCCCTGCTGGATGAGGAAGGGCTCGAGCACGTCCTCGATGGTGTCGCGCTCCTCGCCGATCGCGGCGGCGAGGTTCTCGACGCCGACCGGCCCGCCGCCGAATTTCTCGATCACCGCCTCGAGCAGCTTGCGATCCATGAGGTCGAGGCCGATCGCGTCCACGTCGAGCATGCGCAGCGCCACGTCGGCCACCTCCGCCGTGACCACGCCCGCGGCCTTCACCTGCGCGAAATCGCGCACGCGCCTCAAGAGACGGTTGGCGATGCGGGGCGTGCCGCGCGAGCGCCGCGCGATCTCGAGCGCGCCCGCGTCCTCGATCGCGACCGAGAGGAGCCGCGCCGACCGGTGCACGATGCGCGTGAGCTCCTCGGCGGTGTAGAACTCGAGCCGCGCGACGATGCCGAAGCGGTCGCGCAGCGGATTGGTGAGCATGCCCGCGCGCGTCGTCGCGCCCACCAGCGTGAAGGGCGGCAGGTCGAGCTTCACCGAGCGCGCGCCCGGCCCCTCGCCGATCATGATGTCGATCTGGTAGTCCTCGAGCGCGGGATAGAGGATCTCCTCGACGACCGGGCTCAGGCGATGGATCTCGTCGATGAAGAGCACGTCGTTGGGCTCGAGGTTGGTGAGGATCGCCGCGAGATCGCCGGCGCGCTCGAGCACCGGCCCCGAGGTCTGGCGCAGGTTCACGCCCATCTCGCGCGCGATGATGTGCGCGAGCGTCGTCTTGCCGAGGCCCGGCGGCCCGAACAGCAGCGCGTGGTCGAGCGCCTCGCCGCGGTTGCGCGCGGCGGTAATGAAGATCTGCAGCTGCTCGCGGATGCGCACCTGGCCCACGTATTCCGCGAGCTGCTTGGGGCGAAGGGCGCGCTCCTCGCCTTCTTCCTGCGGCGAGGCCGGGTCGCGCGAGATCAGGCGGTCGGCTTCGATCACGTCTTCGCGAGGTGCTTCAAGGCCTGGCGGATCGCTTCCGCCAGCGGCAGCTCGGCGGAAAGCTGCTTCACCGCCGCCTGCGCCTCGCGCTCATTATAGCCAAGGGCGAGGAGCGCATTCACCACATCGGAGCTCGCGATCGCGGCCGGCGTCCGCGTCGCCTTGCCGATCGCCGCCGGGAGCTTGTCGCGCAGCTCCAGCACGAGGCGCTCGGCGGTCTTGCGGCCCACGCCCGGCACCTTGATCAGCCGCGCGACGTCTTCGGAAGCGACCGCCGCCGAGAGATCGTCGACGGAAAGCCCGGAGAGGACGCCGAGCGCGACCTTGGGGCCCACGCCGCTGATCCTGAGCAGCTGCCGGAAGGCCGAGCGCTCGGACTCGGTGAGGAATCCGAAGAGGAGATGCGCGTCCTCGCGCACCACCTGGTGGGTCAGAAGCTCCACCGATTCGCCGGTGCGCGGCAGCTGATAGAACGTGCTCATCGGCACGTCGAGCTCGTAGCCCACGCCGCCGCACATCACCACGATCTGCGGCGGACGCTTTTCCGCGAGCATGCCCGCGATGCGGCCGATCATGCGATGCGTCCCGCGCGCACCCGCCGCCCGCGCGTCGCGATCGCGCCCAGGCCGAGGCCCGCATGCGCGTGGCAGATCGCGCAGGCGAGCGCGTCCGAGGCATCCGGCCCGGCGGGCGCGGGAAGCTGCAACAAGCGTTTCACCATCTCCTGCACCTGCTCCTTGCGCGCGTGGCCCTGGCCGACCACCGCCTGCTTCACCTGCAGCGCCGTGTACTCCGAGACCGGCAGCCGTGCGATCACCGCGGCGCAGATCGCCGCACCCCGTGCCTGCCCGAGAAGCAACGTCGAGTGCGGATTCACGTTGACGAACACCTGCTCGACCGCCATCTCGTGCGGCTGGTAGAGCTCGATCACCTCGCGAAGCCCCGCGAGGATTTGCGCCAGGCGATCGGCGAGCGGAAGCGACTCGTCGGAGCGAATGCGGCCGCTGGCAACGTATGCGAGCGTCGCACGGTTCTTCTCCAGAACGCCGTAGCCCGTGCAACCCAGGCCCGGATCGATTCCCAGGATGCGGATCGCCGTCATCCGAGCACCGCGTTGGTGTAGACCTCCTGCACGTCGTCGAGCGACTCGAGCGCGTCCAGGAGCTTCTGCATCTTCGCGGAGTCGTCGCCCGACATCGCGGCCTCGGTCGCCGGCTTCATCGTCACCTCGCCGAGCTCGGCCTTGAAGCCGGCTTTCTCGAGGTCGGCACGCACGCGCAGGAAGTCGTGCGGCGTCGTGATCACCTCGAGCGAGCCGTCGTCGTTGGCGACGACATCCTCGGCGCCGGCGTCGAGCGCCGCCTCCATGAGCTTGTCCTCGTTGGTGCCGGGCGCGTACACGAGCTGCCCGCAATGCTTGAAGAGGAAGGCGACCGCGCCCTCGCCGGCGAGGTTGCCGCCGTGTTTCGAGAAGGCGTGGCGCACGTCCGCCACCGTGCGCGTGCGATTGTCGGTGAGCGCGTCGACGATCACCGCGGCACCGTTGACGCCGTAGCCTTCATAGCGGATCTGCTCGTAGTTGGCGCCCTCGAGCCCGCCCGTGCCGCGCTTGATCGCGCGCTCGATGTTGTCCTTCGGCATGTTGCTGTCGGTCGCCTTGTCGACGGCGAGCCGCAGCCTCGGATTCATGTTCGGATCGCCGCCGCCCATGCGCGCCGCGACGGTGATTTCCTTGATGAGCCGCGTGAAGATCTTGCCGCGCTTCGCATCCTGGCGACCCTTGCGGTGCTGGATGTTCGCCCACTTGCTGTGACCTGCCATGGGAACGAGCGCGCGACGTGAGCCTTGAGGCGAGCGGGAAAACCTAATGGTAACATTCGCCTCCCGCCTCGATTGGCGGCGGCGACAAGGGGACACGGGCGACCATGGCGAAGACCGGGGAGCGCAAGAACCAGATCCTGCAGACCCTCGCCGCGATGCTCGAAGACCCGAAGGGCGAGCGCATCACGACGGCGCTGCTCGCCGCGCGCCTCGAGGTTTCCGAAGCCGCGCTCTACCGCCACTTCACCAGCAAGGCCCAGATGTTCGAGGGCCTGATCGAGTTCATCGAGCAGACCGTCTTCACGCTCGTGAACAAGATCCAGGCCGAGGAAACCGACGCGATGAAGCAGATCGAGTCGACGATCACGACCCTCCTCGGCTTCGCCCAGAAGAACCCGGGGATGACGCGCGTGCTCATCGGCGACGCGCTCGTGAACGAGGACGAGCGGCTGCAGACGCGCGTGAACCAGCTCCTCGACCGGCTGGAGGCGAGCGTGCGCCAGAGCGCGCGGCTCGCGGCCACCTCGGGACGCTTTCCCGCCGATTGGGACGTGAACGCCTACGCCAACGCGCTCATCGCCTTCGTGATCGGGCGCTGGCACCAGTATGCCAAGAGCGGCTTCAAGCGCGCTCCGATGGAGGGTTGGGCGCAGCAGTGGCGCGTGTTCGCCTCCTGAGCGGGGCGAACGCATGGAGTTGCCGGAACTGCGCACCAAGCGGCTGACTCTGCGCCTCGCGCGCCCCGGCATGCAGGCGGCGATCGCCCGCTTCCTCGCCGACAACTTCGAAGGCCACCTCGACCGCTGGTCTCCGCCCGCGACGACCGCCTTCTTCACCGAGGCCTTCTGGCGCGACCGGCTGGGCGCGGCGGTCGAGGAATACGCAACCGGGCGCGCGCTGCGCTTCGTGCTGCAGGAGAAGGAAGCTCCTGTCGAGGGCGAGGTGCTGGGGACCTGCAACTACACCAACATCGTGCGCGGGCCCTTCCTCGCCTGCCACCTCGGTTACCAGATCGCGCGTGCGCACGAGGGCCACGGCCTCATGGCCGAGGCGCTGCGCGCGACCAACGCGTACGTCTTCGAGCGCTTGCGGCTGCATCGCATCATGGCGAACTACCGGCCGGAGAACGAGCGCAGCCGCCTGCTCCTCGAGCGCCTCGGCTTCGTGCGCGAAGGCCTCGCGCGCGACTATCTCTTCATCGACGGCGCGTGGCGCGACCACGTGCTGACGGCGCTGGTGAATCCGCGCTTCGACAACGCGTGGGTGGAAGCCGCCGGGCGCTAGCGCGCCGCTAGCTTCCGGCGGAGGACTCCGCGACCAGCGCCTCGACGTCTGGCGCGCGATGGCCGCGCGGATGGAAGCCGATGTCGTCGCAGATCGCGCCGAAGCGCGCGAAGAGCTCGGCGAGCGAGGCGGCGCCGATGTTGAGCACCGCGTAGCGGTAACTGCCGAGCCACTTGATCTCGCGCCGGAGCTCGGCGCCGCGCTTGGGATAGAACATCATGCGCACGCCCGGATGGCGGTCCCGTACCCGCGCAAGCTCGCCGGCGCCGGGCCAGCGGGAGAGACCGAGCCCGCTGAGGTCGCGCAGCACGAAGCTCGCGGCGTGCGCCGATTCGCCTTCGCGGTGCCGCACGACGGGCTCACCGCCGCACTCGAGCGCGAGCAGCGCCTCGAACAGGCTGTAGCCGTCGACGCGCTCGAAGAGGTCGTAGAACTGGCCGGCGGCGCGCGGGTTGATCTCGATGATGCGGATGCGCCCCGAGCGCGGATCGACGCGCAGCTCCATGTTGAACATGCCGTGCGTGAAGCCCAGGCCCTGGATGAGGCGCGTGGCGAGCGCATCGACGCGCGCGAGATCGGCCGCCGGAAGCGTCGACGGATACTGGAAGCGCTGGAACTGGTCGGTGCCCGGATACATGATCGAATCGACGGTGCCGAGCATCGTCACGCGGCCCGCGCGCGCGTAGCCGTTCGCGGTGACCTGGCGCCCCTGAGCGACCTCCTCGGCGATCATGAGGAACGGATCCTCGGTGTAGGCCGAATGCGCGCGCATGACGTCGGCGAACGGGCGTAGCAGCCGCTGGATGATGAGCTTCTCCAGGCGGCCGAAGCGCGTATGCCGCAGCAGGTCTTCGAGCGTGTCGATGCGCCGCGCGAGGACGGAGAACGCCGCCTTCGCCGGCTTCACATAGAACGGAAACGGCAACGGCAGCTCGTCGGCGCTCTCGGGCGGCCGGCGGATCAGGCCGAATCGCGCATTCGCCTCGGGCGCGATGCGCTCGAAGGCCTGGCGCGCGTAGTACTTGTGCTGGATCGTGAGGATCGAATCGAGCGGCGCGTGCGGCAGGCCCAGCCGCTCGGCGATGAGCGAGGCGAGGAACGGCCCGAACTGCTCATCCGACGTCACCACGGCGTCGAGGCGGGCGTCGCGATAGCGCCGCACCACGCGCTCGACGAATGCCAGCGCGTCGAAGGTGAGCAGCCGCAGATTGTCGGGGAAGCTGAAGAGGTCGAAGCCTTCCTCGAAGAACTCGTAGCGGCCGCGATGGCGCGGCTCGGAGGCGACCGCGTGGTCCCACTCGTCGGGAAACAGCATGAGGATGCGCCGAGGATGGCTCACGCGAGCGCGTCCTCCCAGATGTTCTTCGCCCAGCTCATCGCGTAGGCGCCCTCGAGCTCGTTCATGCCGGCGGACAGCCCGCCCGAGCCCGGGACGGTCTTCATCGTGCGATCTTTCTGGTCGTACTTGTGCACGGTCGAGACGTGGATCGCGAGCTTGTCGGAAACCATGCTGTAGCACGTGTTGATGAGCGTCGGCGACGGATTCGGCGGCTGGCCATTCAACAGCGCCACCACCGCCGCCGCGCACACCTTGCCGTGGCCGTTCGCCATGGTGGCGGACTTCGGCATCAGCGGCGCGATCTGCAGCGAGTCGCCGAGCACGTGCACGCCCGGCGCGGCCTTCGACTCGTAGGTGATCCAGTCGACCTCGCACCAGCGCCGGTTCACCGTGATGAAGGCAGCCGCGACGCTGCCCGCCTTCATCGGCGGCAGCACGTTGAGCACGTCGCCTTTCACGTCGCCGAACTCGAGCTTCACGACGCGGGCGGCGGCATCGACGTCGACCGCCTTGCTGTTGGGACGGTATTCGATGATGTCCCTGTAGATCTCGCTCCATGCCTTCTTGAAGAGCGCGCCCTTGGAGATGACGTCGCCGTTCGCGTCGAGCAGCAGCACCTTCGAACGCGGCTTCGCGGCTTTGAAATACGCGGCGACCTGGCAGGCGCGCTCGTAGGGCCCGGGCGGGCAACGGTAGGGCGCCTCGGGAATCGAGAGCACGAAGACGCCGCCGTCGGGCATGGCCTCGAGCTGGCGGCGCAGCATCTGCGTCTGCGGCCCGGCCTTCCAGGCGTGCAACACCGTCGTCTGCGCTTCGGCGCGCGCCATTCCCGGCAGCGCTTCCCACATGAAATCGACGCCGGGAGAGACGATCGCGCGATCGTAGGCGAGCGTGTCGCCGCCAGCGAGCCTCACCTGCTTCGCTTGCGGATCGACCGCAGTCGCCGTATCGCGCACGACGCGCACGCCATGGGCGGCGAGCCCCGCGTACGGCACGGTGATGTCGGCCATGCTCTTGAATCCGCCGAGGACCATGTTCGAGATCGGACAGGACACGAACGCCTCGTTCGGCTCGACCAGCACGACCTCGATCGCGGGATCGAGCCTGCGGATGTAGCGCGCGGCGGTGGCGCCGCCGTAGCCTCCGCCCACCACCACGACGCGCGCCCTCGCCGCGGCGCCGGGGGCCGACGCGCAGCCGGCGAGCGTTGCCGCCGCCGCGCCAGCGCCTGCCTTGAGGAAATCCCTGCGTCGCATATCTCTCCGCTAACGGCGCTGGTGCGAGAAATAATCCGCGAGCGCCGCGATTTCGGCGTCGCCGAAGCCCCTGGCGATCTGGTGCATCAGCGTCGCCTCGCGCTTGCCTTCCTTGAAGCCGTTCATCTTCTCGACGATCGCCTCCCGGGCCTGCCCGGCGAGCGGCGCGACCGACGAGCC
>Ga0075426_10001663_pt1 | contig 15778 bp, 14 predicted proteins | sample SoiMethybrSBSTD5_FD_75304 | JGI IMG/M metagenome (GOLD analysis project Ga0075426, IMG submission 75304) | Bulk soil microbial communities from a Populus tree surrounding site in Tennessee, USA - Soil MetaG P. TD hybrid SBSTD5 | ecosystem: Environmental > Terrestrial > Soil > Tree plantation... | reverse complement strand
CACTAAAGCCCAGCACCACAAGAAAGTTGAATGCGACCAAGCGTATTATTACGAATCGGACTACGAAAAACAGTTCGCCAAACTACTCAACACTCTGCACTTACCCGAAGCCACGACTGACAAACTGCGAACCAAAGTTAAGGGGCTGTTTGCCGATGAACAGCAGGTTTATGAAAAGGCTCGCAAGGATATTTTAGGGCAAATAGAGGGTATTAAACGGCAAAAGAAAAATCTCGTTCTGCAACTGGTAGATAAGGACAAAGCCAGTCAAAACGATATGGAACTTTACCATACCATTATGGCAGACTTAGATGCTGATGAACGCCGGCAGCAAGCTGAGTTGGGCAAAGTAGAGAGCAAGATTGCTGGGGTCGTCCGCACTGTAGAAATTGCCTTATCCTTAACTGTGAGCTGTGCCTATGCCTTTGAAAAGGCAAAAGAGCCTCAACTCAAGGCTCTCTTGGCACGAACTTTATTCAAACAATTATATATGCGTGACGGACAAATTGTCCGGGCAGTCTTGCAGGAACCGCTGGATTATTTATGCTACAATCGTATCAAAAAGAATCCTGTATTCTATCAAGACCTACTTGGTGGGTCGGGTGGGGATCGAACCCACGACAAATGGCTTAAAAGGCCACTGCTCTACCGACTGAGCTACCGACCCGCGGCAGAATTTTTACGATTCCTTGATATTTTAGCCTATTGGCTGCTTTTTTTCAACCCGCCGTATGTTACAATATCGTTATGTTATTGGAAACTTTCACTGATTTTCCGGATTTTGAACTGTTAGACACCGGCGCGGGACAGCGACTGGAGCGCTGGGGTAAGTTCGTTCTGGCCCGGCCGGACCCGCAAATCATTTGGCCGCGGCACTTAGTCGACAGCGAATGGGGCAAAGCCGCGGCCGTCTTTGAAAGCCACGGCGAAAAGGGCCGCTGGGCAATTAAAAAGGACGTGCCGCAATCCTGGCCGGTCAATTTCCGTGGCGTAAAACTAATAGCCAAGCTTTCGCCATTTAAGCATACCGGAATTTTCGCGGAACAAGCCGCCAACTGGGAATGGCTGGAAGACAAATTGCGCGGGCAAAGCAAATTAAAAATCCTGAACTTATTCGCCTACACTGGCGGCGCCACTATGATGCTGACCGAGCTGGACCATACGGTAACCCATGTGGACGCCAGCAAACCGGCTATTGCCTGGGCCAAAGAAAACCAAAAAGCCAACGGCTTCGCCGCCGACAGCATCCGCTGGATTTTGGACGATGCGGCGAAATTCGTCCAGCGCGAATTGAAGCGCGGCCAAACTTATGACGGCATCATCATGGACCCACCGGCATTCGGCCATTCCCCTTCCGGGAAAACCTGGAAGTTCAACAAGGACTTGCCCGCACTGTTGGCCGATTGCGCGGCATTGCTTTCTCCGGGCGCGAAATTTTTGCTAATTAACGGTTACGCTACCAACTCTTCGGCCCTGTCGCTGAACAACCTTTTGGAAGATGCCATGGCCGGAAAAAACGGCCGGCTGGAATTCGGGGAGCTATGCCTAAAACAAAAAGATGCGCGGTTGATTTCAACCGGCATCTTTGCGCGTTGGAGCGCGTAAAAATTTCCGAACTTACAACTCGGAGCGGTCGGAAATGAAGCGGCCGAGGAAAATCAAAAACAGCACCGGCAGGACCAGCCAGACGAACCCTGCCGGATTTTTGATGAACAAAAACTGGATCAGCGGCGCAAAACCGTCTTTGTATACGGTCGGCAGGAAATCCAGCACAATGTTAATGAGCAGCCCGACCTGAAGGAAGGCGAAGATAATGCCAAAGGCCATGGAACTGATGCGGCGGCTGTCCGCTGAAGTCTTAAAGGCGTAGCGGCCGAGGAAAACAAACAAAATAATAAATAATAAGGCGAACGTGACCAGGTGCTGGACGGAAGCCGTGGCATTGGGTAGTTTCTTGCCCAGCTCGGTGCTCAAAAACGGCGCCTGGATGACAATGAGCTTGCTCATATACACGCTCATCAAAATCGTCAAAATCCGCCCGCGGCCCGCGGCAAAGGCGTAAATCACGCTGGCAACCAGCCAGAACAGGATAATAAACAAGTCCCACGACGGCGTGTGCCAGTTGAAGGTATGGATAAGCAGCTGGAGCTGGGAAAGTTGGTGCATTTTTGTTTCTTCAAGGCTTCGTTTTAACCATTATACCACATACTAGTCATAGCAGTTAAAATTGATTAAAATAAACTTATTATGAATGAGCGACGACCAATACCAGAGGCAGTACTCCTGCCTGAGGAACGAGCAGCGTTAGAAGAGGCAGGGGAACCAAAATTAGAAGGCGCTCCGGAAAGCGAAAGCGATTCGGCTATTTTAAATACCCCTGAATACGCGGTAGCCGCGGGTGACCTGGCCGATTTTTCGCGCCAGAACAGCGAACACCGGCAGATCCTGCAGCGCGAACGTGTGCGCAGCTTCTTGCAAAACCCGGAACGATTGCCGGATTATCTCAATGCTTTGGAAGACGCGAAGATGTCCTGGACCAGCCAACAAAAGCTGGTTGGCTCATTTGAAACCGAGTTTGAACAAAACTTTGAAAAATACATTAGCCGCGTCAATTATTACTCCCCCGCTAGCTTGGCCGGGTGGCTTAAAATACTGGCGCACAACGAAACTTACAAGCCATACGCGGAACGCGTTTTTAGAACCCTACTGGAGAAGGCTAAAGCTCCGGAGGAAACCGAGCAATTGCTTTACGACCTGGCGCAGGCGGCTGCCGGCAATCAGGACCAAAAAGCGATGGAACAGGGCTTCCGGATTTTACTGTGGGATACCGACCTAATTAAACCGGGGTCAGCTACAGCAATTAACCATATCAAGAGCAGGTATTCCAAGGACGACGAGATATTGCGCAAATACATAGAACTGGAAACAACCTTGCTGCTAATGGGAAAACATTACTCCCCGGAAAGCGAACAACATTTTAAATCCGCTTACCAGCAACAGTGGGCTCAGGAAACGACCGAAAACAGCGGCGCGGAATATGAAAAATGGGATCCCAAACGCGCTCGCCTTCTAGAAACATTTTTCCGCAATGTGCGAACGGGCAACAGAGAGTTTTCCAAAAAACAACTGCGCACCTGGCCTGATAGCATATTTATGAAGCACGGCCCCCTGCGTAAACAACTTAACCGTTGGCTGGAAAGCCAGGACGAAACGACCATAAGTTTTAATATGCCTGGGCTTGGAGGCATGACCTACAGTGAAACCACTCCCAAAGATCTCAGGGAGGCAATATATAAACATCTTCAAGAGCTCCCCCAGGGCACAGAACCCGACATAGCGGACGCTGAGACCATGAAAGTGCTATTTTACTTGCGCCCGGACATGACCCCCGACCAGGAGCGCGCTTTTCTAAAAGACAACATGGAACTCCGCCAAAATGTCGTCCGCGATGAAATCCGCTCATTAAGTCCGCGAGGCGACAAAATTCTCGTAACAGACGAGGAGTTAAAAAAGCTCGGCTTTGAAAGCATTACCTATGAAGTCGGCGAACCGGTGGAAAAAACTAAAGTCACACTGGAAGTAGGAAAATACAAATTCTTTATCCAGCTCAGTGAAGATCTGTTAATGGAAACCATGGCTGGCGGCCAAGATTTTGAAGTATCAAATGAGCGGCGGGCGTTTTTGGAACAAATAATATTGTCCCATTTATACGAGCTGCAATGTTCGGAGCGGATAAAAGTCGGCTATAGCCGGTCGGGACAAACCGCGGGCGAGCAAGAAAAAGAGCATCACCGCGAATTTACCTCGCGCCGTTCCCATTTAATGAAGTTGCCCCGAGGAAAAGGGTTTACTTTAGAAGCCAAAAATGCCGCTAAACAGAATAAACCGCGGCCTTATGACCTTGTAGCCCTAAATGCGAAACTGGGCCTAACCCGGCAGGAAGGGCAAAAAACCTATGTGCCGCCGACTGAAAATGTGGCCATCGGCGACCGAAGACCTATGGTTAGTAAAGCACCGCGGGCCATGGACCGGGCCAAAAGATTACTGGCCTTGGGTGGTGAAAAATAAAAAACGCCCGCATAGCACGGACGTTTCTACGTCTTCGCCAGTAGGCATGTTTTGCTTTCTATTATTACAGCGGGCTTATGACAGCATCGGTTACCGAGTCGTCGTCATCGCCGCCCTTGTCGCCATCATCATCGTCGGCCATAAAGGTCCTTTCGTTTAATGACAACAAAATGGTAACCGGGAAAATTGAGAAAAACATGAAGTTATTTGCCGGCGGTAATGAGTTGCTTCTCGTAAGGGCAAAAATCGGTAACAACGTCGCCGGCGTAGTATTGAGGCACGTGGTCAGCCTCGGCGTGAGAGTTCATTAAACATCCCGGCCGTTCATTGTGGGGCAGGCCGAGCAAATGGCCGAACTCATGCAAAGCCGTGGATAGTTCATAATTGTCGTAAGTGGAGGACGAGCCGGCGGTGAAGTCGCGCAGGGCTTTGGTAAACAAGATTATTTCATCTTCATGGTGGGTTTCGCCCAGCAAGGTGGGGTCATCGGCCGGCGGCGCGTCCAAGACCAACAGGTAAACTACGGCTGTGTTCCCTTCCGTCCATTTGTTGCGGTAGCCGGCGGCGATCCGGTCAACGTCGGTTGGGCTCACGCTCTGGTCCAAGGCAATGTCGCCGTCGGAAAAATAAATTGAAGCGTCCTTGCCAGTAACTTCCTTGATGCGGTCTGCCAGCTGGCTGAGTATGGTTGGCGCCGGGTTGGCGCCGCTTAAGCTGTCCACTTCCACGATGATGTTTTGGTAGTGCGGGCCGAGATAGTCGCTCTTGGCGTCGCCTGTTTCATGCAGGCCGAAAAATTTCCGCAGTAGGGGCTGGGCCGCCAGCCGGGCGCGGTAGTGGCTATTGAAAAAATTATTCTCATCTCCCGCGGCACCCAGGCGGCCGAAAAGCAGGGACGCGCAGGCGCCAATGATTCCAATTAGGATGAGCCCCGCGACAAAACGTTTCATGCCTTAAAACCCGCCTTTAATTGATTCCCACAAACCCTTATCCACTTCCACGGTTTCGCCGCGCAGTTTGGCCAGTTCTTTCAGCGTTTCCGCTTCTTTCTTGGTCAATTTCTGGGGGGTCACCACGCGCACGGTCAGCAGTAAATCGCCTTTTTTGCCGGAATTAACATACTGCAGGCCCCTGCCGGAGGCGCGCAAAACTTTTCCCGACTGGGTGCCGGCGGGGACCTTCACCTCAATATCCCCTTCCAATGTAGACACTTTTAATTTCGCGCCCAAGGCGGCCTGGGTAAAACTGACTGGCAAATCCTTCAATAAGTTGTTGCCTTCGCGCACGAATTCGCGGCTGGGCTGGACGCGCACGGCAATGTACAAATCGCCCGGAGCGGAACCGCGGTAGCCGACTTCGCCTTCACCGGAAATGCGGATGCGCTGGCCGTCGGCAATGCCTGCCGGAATTTTTATCTGTAAAGTTTTTTCCTGGCGCATTACGCCGGAACCGCCGCAAGTATGGCACGGCTTCTCCGGCACTTTGCCGTCGCCGTCACAGCGCTGGCAGGTAGTGCTGGACGCAATGTTGCCAAAAATTGTGCGGCGCTGGGTGTGGATTTGCCCCTGGCCGTGGCAGACCGGGCAAGTGATGACTTTACTGCCGGGTTCGGCTCCGTTGCCGCCGCAAGTTTTGCATTTGTCTTTTTTTTCCAGGGTAACGGATTTTTCTACGCCAAAAGCTGATTCTTCAAAAGTGATGGTCAGCGGCATTTCCAAATCCACGCCGTGGGCCCGGGCCTGTCGCTGGGAACGGCTGCCGAAAAGGTCGCCGAAGATATCGCCCAAATCAAACTCAACCCCATTCCCTTGGCCAAATCCCTGGTTGAAATCAAAACCGCCGAACGGATTGCCTTGTGCGCCGCCGAATCCGCCATAGCCTCCGCCGCCGTTCCTTTGCGCTTGCTCAAAAGTCTGGCCGTACTGGTCGTACTGCGCGCGCTTTTCGGCGTTGGACAAAACCTGGTAGGCCTCGCTTACTTGCTTGAATTTTTGCTCGTTGCCCTTGCCTTTGTCCGGATGGTGCTCGTGCGCCAGCCTGCGGTAAGCTTTTTTTATCTCGTCAGCGGAAGCCGACTTCGGCACCCCCAAAATGTCGTAATAGTTTTCAGCCATGCATTAATTATTCTGTCCTAAAACCAAAATTATTGGTACCCTGAACATTAGATCCGGATTCAATTTTCCCAAACTTGTCCTCGTAGCCTTTAATATTTTGCTGCAAAGCCTCCAGCAAAGCCTTTGCGTGCTGAGGGCTAAGTATAACCCTGCTATTTAACATGGCTTGGGGGTCACCCGGCACAAAATTAATAAAGTCCATGATAAATTCCTGCATGGTATGCCGGATCATGGCTTGGTTGGAATATACCCCTTTTAAGGTATCATCGCTGATTTTTATCGGGATTTGCTGGTTTTGCTGGCCCGGTTGGGGCTGTGGATTACTTGGTTGCATATGGGCTTAACTTAATTTTTAATGGTGGTATAATGGAAGTGATAGAATCTTTCACTAAGGGAGCGACCCATGAGATACTACAGGCACATCAGGATTTTCCGGTCCATTGGATTCTTTCATGCGGCTCAGCGAGAAATGTGGCTGGCCCGCGCCGCGGTCCGCCGCCGCTATCAGTTTACGCCTCCTCAACGGTAAAGCAAGTTTATTGAGCACCATCGCGGTGCTCTTTGTCTTTTATAAACTAGCTGGTCCGTTGAGGGGGTGATCCAAAATCTAGTAAATGCGCTGCGGATCCTATGCGTGGACCTAGAAGACGAGATCTTCATCAGTGCATAAGTCCATCTTTACGAGAGGAGGTTCTCATAAGTTGGTGGGGTTTCTGGCATCGGCGGGCTACGAGCGGTTAGTATTCGGCCAGGCACCCGTTTCTCCTGATTACCGCTTCAGGAGAAATCTACGGCGGCGCAACTCTCTCCTCCCACCATGCGCCGCCTTTCCTTATGCCTTCGGTTCGTCTTTCGGCACTTCCTTAAACTCGGCGTCCACCGGGCCCTGGTCTGCGCCCGGCGCATTGCCTGGGTTTTCATTTTGCCCGGCCGCGCCATCCTGTCCCGGCTGGGCCTGGCCAGCAGCGGCATCGCCGCTACCTTGGTACATGGCGGCGCCGACTTTTTGCACTGCGTCGCTTAAAGCTTGCATCTTCGTACGGATAGCTTCTAAGTCTTCTTTGTCTTTGACGTCTTTCAATTCTTTAATCGCATTCTCCACGGCGGTTTTGTCTTCCGCTTTGGCTTTGTCGCCCGCGTCCTTCAATGTTTTTTCCGAAACGGACAACAGAGTGTCGGCCTGGTTGCGGATGTCTACAATTTCTTTGCGCTTGCGGTCTTCCTCGGCGTGCTGTTCCGCTTCTTTCTTCATGCGCTCCACTTCGTCTTTGGAAAGGTTGGACGAACCCTGGATGGTAATGTGCTGTTCCTTGCCGGTGGCTTTGTCTTTGGCTTTTACCGTTAAGATGCCGGAAGCGTCAATATCAAACGTAACCTCCACTTGCGGGATGCCGCGCGGCGCCGGCGGGATGCCGTCGAGAATGAACCGCCCGAGCGATTTGTTGTCCTGAGCGAATTCGCGCTCGCCTTGCAAGACGTGAATTTCCACGGAAGTCTGGTTGTCCGCCGCGGTGGAAAAGACCTGCGACTTGGAAGTCGGAATGGTAGTATTGCGGTCAATAATCGGGGTACGAACGCCGCCCAAAGTCTCCAAACCAACGGTCAACGGGGTAACGTCCAGCAATAATATTTCCTTGCCCTGCACGTCGCCGCCGAGCACGCCGGCTTGCACTGCCGCGCCCTTGGCCACGGCTTCCATCGGGTCAACGCCGCGCTCAACCTGCTTGCCAATGTAGTCTTCCACGAATTTCTGCACGGCCGGCATGCGGGTCGGGCCGCCGATCAAGATGATTTTGTCTATATTCTGCGGGGTCAGCTTGGAGTCGTTTAAAGCCTGCTCCACCGGTTGGCGCATGCGGTCGACAATCGGTTTAACCAGCTCTTCCAGCTTGGCGCGGGTGACTTTCATCTGCAAATGTTTGGGGCCGGAAGCGTCCGCGGTAATGAACGGCAAATTGATTTCCGTTTCCAAAGTGGTGGAAAGTTCAATCTTCGCTTTTTCCGCGGCTTCGCGCACGCGGTTCATAGCCATCTTGTCTTGGGTCACGTCAATGCCGCTTTCGTTTTTGAAAGTGCTGGTAACGTAATCTATCAGCGCGGCGTCCATGTCCTTGCCGCCGAGTTGGGTGTCGCCGGAAGTAGATTTAACTTCAAAGGTGGCCTGGCCGTCCACTTCGGAGAATTCCATGATGGTCACGTCCAAAGTGCCGCCGCCCAAGTCAAACACCAAAATTTTCTGGTCGTGGGCGCCGGACTTGTCGATGCCGTAAGCAAACGCGGCCGCGGTCGGTTCGTTGATGACGCGCACCACTTCCAGTCCGGCAATTTCACCGGCTTGCTTGGTAGCTTGCCTTTGGGCATCGTCAAAGTAAGCGGGCACGGTGATGACCGCCTTTTCCACTTTGTCGCCGAGATAGCTTTCCGCGTCGCGCTTGATCTTCTGCAAAATGAAAGCGCTGATCTGCTCCGGCGAATATTCCTTGCCGTTGATGGTGTACTTGAACTTCGTGCCCATCTTGCGCTTGGCTTCAAACACGGTTCCTTCGGGGTTAGTTACGGCCTGGCGCCGCGCCGGTTCGCCGACGAGCAATTCGCCTTCCTTGGTAAAGGCCACGTACGACGGGAAAGCTTTTCCGCCCACGCTGGTGCCTTCCGCGGCCGGGATGATAACCGGCTTGCCGGCTTCAATCGCCGCGGCGGCTGAGTTAGATGTCCCTAAGTCTATTCCTATAATTTTTGGCATAGATATTAAACTTTCTTTACTATTTAATTAAAAATATAATTGCTTGTAATAAACCCACGAACACTAAGCCAAAGGTTAATCGCGTTATCGCTTTCGCATGCTTATCGCTGGATGTTGAATATGTTTTTATCTCTTTCACCAAATTATTAACCGAGCCAGTTAAAGCTTCTGTATTTTGGCTAATAGTTGATCTAATATCTGTACCTGTAACTGGTATTTGTTTACTCAGGTTATCTAAAGATAGTCTTAGCTCGGTAAGTTCTCTACTTATAGCTATAATACTGAAATCAGTATCGTTTAACATATTATCTCTTCTTACTAATAACCACCTGGCTTGGCCGAATCACTTTGCCGTTCAATTCATATCCGGTCTGGTATTCCTCCACGACCATGCCGTCTTCTTCGCCGGGAACTTCCCGAACCGCTTCGTGGAAATGGGGGTTGAATTTTTTGCCCACGGCTTCTATCTTCTTTACGCCCATTTCGGCCAGAGCCTTGTCCAACTGGTCCAGCGTTTTCAGGACGCCGTCTTTCCAAACCTGGTCAATTCCTTCCGGCATGTGGCGCAGGGCCTGCTCTAGCGAGTCAAGCGTCGGTAACAACTTAGCCACCGTCACTTCGCGGGCAAAAATTACCAACTCCTGGTTCTCGTTCTCTTTCCGCCTCTTGTAGTTTTCAAAGTCCGCTTGCGCCCTCTGCCAGCCGCCGAGGTTGGTGCGCGCCTCTTCTTGCGCCTCTGCCAATTGCTGGGCCAAGTCAGCTTCTTGCGCTTGGTCCTGGTTATCTTCGTCCATCTATGTATAATTATTGATTTATCAGATGTACTAATTTTTCCAGCATCTCGGAACCCGTGTAGGGTGAGAGTGAGCGAAAATTTTCAGCAGAAAATTTATCGCGTCTGAAACAATTAGTACATCTGATAATTAAAACTTAATAGTAGAAAGTACGATAAGCACCACCGCGCTCCCGCCCAACAACTTGCTGATATACTGCATCAGCGACAAGTTCTTTGGGTACTCCATGGTTTTCGGGCCAATCAAGCCGATCACGCCCTTCTTGCCTGAAGGCAGGCGTAGGCCGGAAACAATCATGGAATAATCGGAGTGTTTGGATAGCTTCAGTTCCTTGCCAATGAACGCCTTGGCATCGCCGTCGCCGTAGTCGCGGATCATGTCGTCAGCGTGTTCGTCCAGCCGGTCAAAAAACTGGGCAATCTCCTTGGCGTCTTCCGCCGGCAAATTGGCGTTATCCAAAATGTTGGATAAGCCAACAGCGGAAACTTCTTCCGGCAAAATGGCGAACGAGGCTTGCGAAGTGTGCGAGGCCAGCATTTTAGCCAAGCGACGGCCGATTTCGGCATTCACCAACTGGAGTTTCAAAATTTCCTGGCGCAAGGACTGCTGTTCGCGCATGGTCAGCTTTACTTTGTCCATCAACTGGTTAACAAAATAGCGGAAGCCTTCGTCCGTGGGCACGCGGCCAGCCGAAGTGTGCGGCTGTTTAATGTAATTCAGCTTTTCCAGGGTCGCCATTTCGTTGCGGATAGTCGCTGAACTCAAACCGAAATCGTATTTTTCTACCAGGTCGCGGCTGGCCACCGGCACCCCGGTGTCGCAGTTAAGTTTTACAATAGCGGCCAAAATTTTGGCTTGTCTTTGGGATAATTTGGAAGGTTGATTGGCCATTCGAAACCCTACTATATTAAGGCACAGTAATGAAATGATAATTAAAAATTAGCACTCTGTCAAGCAGAGTGCTAATCGCAGAAATGCCCTATTTATTCCCTTTTTCCTGGGAGTTTTCCATGTGTTTCTTAATGGTGTGGGTCAGCTTCCAGACCCGGTGGTAAGTTAGCGCCGTCAGGAAAACGAACAACAGCAACAGCGAAGCCATCAGCCCCAGCGCCACCGGGGTTACGTAAATATTCCTCTGCAGGCTCCCCTCCTGGCCGGGCAGGGGCCGTATCTCAAACGTGTCGCTGGCCACCGCTACATTTTCCAAGCGCGGCGTCTTCACTATTATCCGATACACGCCAGGACGGGCATTGGGGTGGGTAATGAAAGTTTTGCGGAAGGCCAACTCCTTGCCGGGGGGAATGGTTTCCGTCACTTCAAATACTATGTCATTGTCCGGACCGACCATTATATATTGGATGTCTTGTGGGCCTCCGTCACCGGAGCCGCCGGAGAAAAAGCGCAAATCAGCCACGACGCTACTGCCGGGCGGCACAATCTTATACTGGTCGGGAATGCTGACAAATATTCCGAATAAACCTTTAAGTAGGCCGGTTACCGGGGTAATCGGTTTAGGGGTTTCGCTGGGACTGGCGGGGTTAACATAAAAATCCAGGGCCGCGCTGGCAAACACGGCGCTATTATCCTGGTCGCGCGCCGTAACGTATATTTTATGGATGCCGACTGCCAGGTCTTCCGGCGCTTGCCAGCGCCATTGCCCTTGGCTGTCGGCAATAGCTGTACTGTAAATAACGTTCTGCGAACTAACTTGTATGAAAATGAGGGCGTTGCTGATGTTAGTGGCTCCGGCAAACACCGGCCGGCGGGTATCAAAGGCTGGCATTGCCACTTGGCCCTGGGGAGTCTGCACCACCTGGTTATGCGCCGCCACGGCCGATACGGTTACCCACGGATTCGCCGGCACCGGCACTTGGAGCAGGGTTGGTGAAGGCACGGGAGTACTGCCATTAGGGCCCGTTTCCGTCGGTCCCGGTTCCACGTCGCCTACCTGGGCACGGATAGCCACATTATGGCTGACAGGAGTAGTGCTGGCGCTGGTCTGCATCCAGGCCACTACTAATCCGGCGGAGAAAGTGCCGGCAATAAACGCAAAACACAACCCCAGGGAAATATGGAAAAGCCGATGGGTATGGTCATGCGTCCAAGGTTTTGGCGCGAGCTGCATTGCTATAAATTGTGTTTTGTTTTTGTTTCCTTAACTAACCGGGCGCCGTGATTATTTCTTCGGCTTGGTGGTAGAGTCCCCTGCTACCTGCGGCTGGGGAGCGCCGTTGTCACCGAGGTTTACCGGAGCGATCTCAATGATCTTGTTTTCACTTGGGCGGTAAAGGATGGCTTTTTTGGCTTTGGCGTAAATCAATACCTTGTCATCCAACTTGGCGTTGGCGAAGAACGGTTGGTCCTTTAACGGGCCAAGGTCGGTCACCGTAGCCACGGTCGGCTGTTCGTCGGAAGGAAGGACAACCAGTTTGCCTACCTGGGCAATCAAGTCTTTTACCTGGTCTTGGGCGATTTGTTGGGGGTTCTGTTTTGCTTGGGCGAGCTGTTTTTTTAACGCTACATTCTGCCGCGCCAGCAAGCCGGCGGCGGCCAAACCGCCCAGGAGGATTATGGCTGCTACCAACCAAGGCAGTTTCTGTTTAATTTTGCCCGGGTTGAGCAAACTAGTGGATAAGCCGGTTGGTTGGTTGGGCTCCGGTTGGGTAGGCTCCACGGTAGGTTCCACTTGAGGCACTTGAGGCATTTGTTTCATAAAGTTTAATGTTTTTATTGCTTATATTATAGCATATTTAATGATAAAACGCAATTTAGCGGCGGGCGAAAAAATAGGCGGCCATTTCCTTGGCAGAACCAGCCACTACCTTGCCGCTGGCGCCCGAAGCCTTGCCGTGGGTGCGGGCGAAGTGGGTTACCGGGAGTTCCAAAATCCTGGCGCCGGCGGCGCGCAACTTAAGCAAAAGTTCCGCGTCAATAAAAGCGGAGCGGGACGTTAGGAAAATTTTATTCAAAAAATTGCGCCGGACCAGCTTAAAAGAACAATTAATATCGCGAAAGGGCAGGCCGAACAGCGCCCGAACCAGGCCGTTGTACACGGACGATTGGAATTTTCGGTAAGGCGACATTTGCCGCTGGCGCCGGAAGCCGATAATGGCATCGTAATCGTTTAAGTAAGGCAGGAAAGTTTTGAACTCCGTGATGTCATACTGCCGGTCGCCGTCTGTGGTCAGGCACCAGTCGTAGCGGTTGGCCTCGCGGAACCCTTCGGCAATGGTGGCGCCGTAGCCCAGGTTGCGGGCGTGGTGGGTCACGCGGACGTGGGGAAACTTTTTGGCCAACAAGTCCGCCACCTCGCCGGTACGGTCAGGACTGCCGTCTTCAATGATGAGGATGTCGTAGTCTTGCGCCGTTTCCTCAAGCATGCTGACAACTTCGGGAATGAGGCGCGGCAAGTTTTGCTCGTCAAAGTAGGCCGGACAAAAAAAAGAAACGGATGGCTTCATTCGGTTATCTGAATTTATTTAAGTAACTGCTAAAAACTTCTTTTACATAATCCAGCATATCCGGCGTCATGCCCTGGTGGCAGCCGACCATAAAAGAATTGCGCATGATAAAATCGGCACCGGCCAAGTCCCCCACTTTGCGGTGCGGAATATTTTTGTAAGCAGGGTGACGAAGGATGTTACCGGAGAACACCGGCCGGGTCTGGATTTTATTCTGTTCCAGGTAAACCAACAAGTCTTTGCGGGCAAACAGCGCGCCGTCGCGCACAGTTAAAGGAAAACTCAACCAGACGGGATCTGCTTCCGGCAAGCTTTGCGGCAAAATGAAATATTGCTCGTAACCTTTGAAGAACTCCAGTAAGGTTTGGAAATTGCGGTGGCGGATGGCGTTGAACTCCTCCAACCGGTCCAGTTGGGCCAAGCCAAAGGCGGCCTGTATCTCCACGGGCTTCAGGTTATAGCAAGATTGGATGTAATAATAGGCGCGGTCAAAGTCAATGCCGTCGATTTGGAAACTGAAGCGCGCTTCAAGGTTTCGCTCGTCCTCCTCGCTAAAGTCGCGGCCCCAGTCGCGCATAATGGAAGCTTGCTTAATATAAGCTTCATCGTCAGTTAGGACCATGCCTCCCCCGCCAGCGGCAGTAATATGGTGGGAGGCGTAGAAACTAGCCGTGGTAACGTCCGCCCAAGTTGCCGGCGGCGCATTTTTGTAGGCGGCGCCGATGGAGTCGCAAGAGTCCTCTATAAATAGCAGGCCGTGTTGGTCGCAAAACCCGCGGATAGCGGCCATGTCGTTGATGTTGCCTAAGGCGTGGGAAACAAAAACTGCCTTAGTCTTAGACGAAAGCCCAGCTTCCAGTTGGCGGGAGTCTATATTGTAACTTCCGGGGACCGAGTCCAGGAATACGGGCACTAGCCCGGCGGCAAGGATTGGCGACAAAGTGGCGGGAAAAGTACAGGCTTGGGTCAACACCTCACTGCCCGGCGGCAGGCTGGCAACCGCCACCGCGATTAAATTGGCGGAACTACCCGAGTTAACGAACAGCCCGTGCTTTTTGCCGAAAATTTTTGCTATTTCCTGTTCAAATTTGCGGCTCAAATTACCAGGGCCCAGCCAACCGGCGCGCAAGGCGGCAATGACCGCCTCAACCTCTTGTTCGCCGTAAACCGGCTGGGAATAGAATACTTTGTCCACCCCAGGCTGAAATTTTGTTTCCATGAAGTTATTTTACCATCAAATCCTGGGGCTCAAAACTATCAAGGATTTCAATTTTTTGCTGGTCCGTTAAAGTCGGGTCCCAGCCGAAATGCTTCCGGGCTTCGGCAATGCGGCCGAGCTTGTAATTGCATAATGCGGCCAGCAAGTTAAACTGCCGGTCATTCGGCCGGTATTGCAGCAAAATGTTAAGGTAAGGTAAGGCTTCCTCGTAACGGCCTTCCTTGGCCATGGCATAAGCTAAAAACTTGTGGGCATCGACGTATTGGGAGTTGATCTGCAAAGCCTCGTTGGAATACTTGATGGCCAGTTCGGGGTCGTTGTCGTTGTTGATGGCGATCCCGGCCAAAATCAGGAGGTCTTGCAAATCTTTCGGGTAAATCTGGTAAGCGCGTTCCGCTTCCTGTTTGGCGCGGGCAACGTCTTGGTCGTCACGGCCATAAACCAAAGCCAAATTATAATGTCCCTGCCAGGAATTGGGCGATGTGGCAGACATGCTTTCAAAAAAACTTTGTTCGCTGCGCCAGGTCGGGTTGCGCCGGATTACCACCCAGCCGTACCAAGCCAGGACAACGGCCACTATTATTATAGCCGCGGCTTTCTGCCGGCGGTACAGCCAGACCGCGCCGTAAGCCATGATCATGGCAAAACCGAGCGAGGGAAAGTACATCCAGTTTTCTTCCACCATTTCGCCGCTGTTGCGCAGGAAGAACTTGGAGATGAAGAAATAGGAAACCAAAAAGAACATAGCGCCTACGCCTGCGGCAGTCCAGCGCCATTTTTTCCGGGCAACGAAGTATACCAATGCGGCTAGCAAGCCGAGGCCGATCCAAACGGTGACAGACTGGAACGGGTTATGGGCAAAGGTTATCTGGTTAAAACCGTAATCGGAAGACAAGTTAACCGGGATGATGGTCTTGCCGATGTTGATATAAGCGATTTTGAACGCCGTCCAAATGCCGGTCCAAAACGATTCCTGCTGTAATGGATTGATCAAAAATTTCTCTTGTGTGTTGTTGCTCCAGGCATATTTGCCAATGGCAATCACGCGCAACGCCATGTAGAAGGCGAGCGGCACAAAATACAAAGCCACCCAGGAAAAAAACCGTTTCCAAGTAAGCTTAGCCTTAACGACGAAAGCGCTGAGCACAAACAGCACCGGCGCTATCACTGTCAATTCTTTCGAGCCTAAGGCGAGGAAATAAAAAACGGCGCTGGCAACGGCCCAGGCATAGCGTTTTCTCCCCTTTTCCCCGGCGGCAAGCAGGCGCAAAAAGGCCAGCCAGGAAATGAGGACGGCCAGCGCGCCGAGCAAGTCGTCCCGCGACTTAATGTAATCCAGGGCCATGGTATGGATGGGGAAAAAGGCGAAAACCAGGGCG
>Ga0075426_10001662_pt1 | contig 15785 bp, 13 predicted proteins | sample SoiMethybrSBSTD5_FD_75304 | JGI IMG/M metagenome (GOLD analysis project Ga0075426, IMG submission 75304) | Bulk soil microbial communities from a Populus tree surrounding site in Tennessee, USA - Soil MetaG P. TD hybrid SBSTD5 | ecosystem: Environmental > Terrestrial > Soil > Tree plantation... | reverse complement strand
AGCCGAGCAGCCTTTCTTTCTATGCCGATGCCTTCCTGAAACGTGAGCGCTTCTGAGATTGCGTTGTGATTTGCCGCTGGATGCGTGCCGATCTCCTCGAACTTGCGAATGTCCTGATCCTGTTTTTTCTCAGCCGCCATCAACGGCCACAACTTTTCGATCTTTGATTTTCGCACGAAAAGAAACCCGGTCCCGTGAGGCGCAAGCAGCCACTTGTGCAAGCTGGTGCCGTAGTAATCACAATCGAGATCCTCGTGCTTGAACGGAAAGTGAGCGAAGGCGTGCGCACCGTCGACGATCACTTCGATTCCGCGCTCGCGACCCATTCGGCAGATTTGTCTGATGGGAAAAATTTGTCCGGTAAGATTTGTAATGTGGCACACTTGAATGACTTTAGTCCGCGGAGTAATCGCTCGCTCGAATCGTTCGTAAAGATCGTCCATCGAAGGCGGAGGAACGGGGAACGAAATCATTCTTAGCTTGATCCCCTCGCGGCGCTCGCGTTGCCGCCACGATGTGAGCATTCGCGGATAGTCTTGATTGGTGGTCAGCACTTCATCGCCGGATTTGAGGTCGAGACCAAAAATACAAATCTCGAGTGCCTCACTTGCGTTTCGAGTAATCGCCATCTCCTCCGGATCGCATCCGAAGGCGGACGCGAGTCTTCGGCGCACGCCTTCGATTTCAGGCTCGAGCACTTGCCACATGTTGACCGTCGGCGCCTGATTGGAAAACTCGAGATAACGGCGCATCGCCTCCTGCACAACGCGGGGCGATGGGCTCACACCGCCGTTGTTGAGATTGATCAACGAGCGGTCGACAGTGAAAGCTTGTTGAATCTCGCGCCAGAAATCTTCGTCGCCGGCAAGCTTGTCTGGTAACGTTTCGCCAGTGGCTCGCGTCGCCGCAAGAATTCGTTCGATACCGCCCTCGCGAAGAGAAGCGACACTGGCAATCGCAGTGGCAGTACCGGCTGATCTTAAGAAAGCTCGTCGAGTGAACATAATTGAACCCTCCGCGATCGAAGATGTAGCTGCCTCCCGAATCGCGGATTCTATCACGCCGCTTCGGCCTTAACGAAATAGGTCAAGCTCCGAGGCGCGAATCAACTCGTGACCCGAGGCATCGTTCGGTTGATATTCAAATCCTCTTACAACAGCGATTGGAATGCCCGAGCTTTTCTTCGTCACAAGCTCTGCCGCCGACGCGAGCTCATCTGCAATGGCCATTACCGTGACTTTCATCGGGCGTCCGTGTGAATCATTCTGCCCGCGATAATCAACCAAAGGAGCGATGCCGGCAAGTCCAAGCGCGACGTTCACCAGACCTTCGCGCCACGGACGGCCAAAAGTATCTGAGACAATCACCGCGAGGCCTACGCCGAACTCTTTCTCAAGCGACGAGCGGATGCTTCGAGCCGAAGCATCGGGGTCTTTTGGCAACAAAGTTACTGTTCCTTCCGCCACGTTCGAAGTATCAACGCCGGCGTTAGCGCAAACAAAACCATGTTCGGTTTCCGCAATCAACACGCCGCGCTCCATTCGAACAATTCGCTTCGACTCTCTAAGCACGACCTCGACTACACGAGCGTCTTTTCCGTACGCAGTGGCCCATTCATTCGCGCGACTCGAAGGCTCGACCGATTCAAGGCGTACGATGCGGCCTTCTGCTTTTGAGACGATCTTCTGGGCGACGATGAATATGTCGCGTTCGATTATCGGTAGTTCGGCACCTCGCGCAGCTTTGACGATCAACGAAGCGACTTCATCGCCTTCGACTACCTCGGGCAGGCCTGGTACGGCGATCACTTGAATCGTCGGGCTGTTCACCGTTGTATCCCCTGCGCAATCCCATCGTTCTTCCGCGAAATTGTATTCAACCTCTCCGGCACTCCCATTTCGATTAGGGCATCGAAGGTCGCGGTCCGACTTCCAGATTCTATGAAAAGCTCTACATCTACCGGCTCATCGATGTCGAGTGCTATGCGTGTGTTATTCACAATCATACACTCGACACCGGCACGCTCGGCTTCTGCCTTGTGCAAAGAAAACGAATTCGGCCCGAACCGGGATGGAAACAGATGCGGCGGAGTTTGAATGATCGCATTTGTGCCCGTGCCTTCACGCGAAGGAACAATCAATGCGCCTGGCGATTTGAGATCAATCGACAAAACAGCGTCGATGTCTTCGGCTTGCACGAGCGGAAGATCGGCCGGCAGTCTCATAACGGCTTCAACGCCGCGTTCAGCAAGGATTCGTGACGCCCAATCAACGGAAGTGCTTTCAGAAACCTGCGACTGTTCGATCAGCACTTCCCAACCGAGCGCCCGCGCCCGTTCGATCGCCGGAGCGAAACTGGTAACCAGCACGATTCCGTCGGCCTGTCGTGAATCACAGGCGGCTTGGCTTACATCTTCGAACATTGTCCACGCAAGTCGTCGGCGTTCTTCAAGCGATAGCAAACTCGACAAACGGGTCTTCGAGTTCTGCGGATCTTTGACAGGAATGAGAAGAGCTTTCATTTCATCGCCAGCTAGCGACAATTCTCAAGCGCGAACTTCGCAAAACGCTTCTTGCTTTCGAGAGTGTTCATCAATGTGTTAGCAGTGAAGACCTTTATTCCGAGCGCTGAAATATCGCGAGCAAGGACCGAATCCACTTCATCAAGCATAAAGACATCGATCAGATTAACGTACAATCTCGCGACTCCAAGCGCGGAAACATCGTGTCCGAAGTTTCGCAACATATCGGCGGCAGGACCCTTCAGTGCTTTGCCTCCGACGATCGGAGAGATCGCGATGACCTTCGCTTCTGTTTTGACGATAGCTTCGCGGACTCCCGGCACCGCAAGAATTGGGCCTATGCTGATGAATGGATTGCTCGGGCAAATGATCACGGCTTCGGCTTCAAGGATGGCGCTCAAAACGTCAGGCGCGGGTCCCGCCGACTTGATTTGATCAAAACGAATCTCACGCACGAGCGGCTCACACCTTCGCCTGACGAAGTATTCCTGAAAATGCATCTCGCCTTCGTCGGTCAGGACCCACGTAGGCGTATAAGCATCCGACATCGGAAGAATCGTCGAGCGCACACCGAGCGAGAGCCGAATATGATCGGTGACTTCAGTAAGCGAGCGGCCTAGGTGAAGCGCGTATGTTCGGAAGATATGCGTGCTGAGATCGCGATCGCCGAGATTGAACCACGAAGCCTGGCCGTATCGTTCCAGCCAGTGTAGACACTCGAAAGTATCGCCCTTCAAGCCCCAGCCAGTTTCTTCGTTGATCGCGCCGGCCAGCGTATAGGTCACCGTGTCGATATCGGGGCATATACGCAGTCCAAACAGTTCAATGTCGTCGCCGGTGTTCGCGATGATGGTTATGTCTTCAGGCGGCATCACGTTCGCGAGTCCGAGCAGAAGTTTGGAGGCACCGATGCCGCCAGCTAGCGCCGTGATTTTCATGATTATCGGAGAGCTCTTACAGGCCGATGATTCGATAGCGCGCGGTCTTGATCTTGTGTCTTCGATTGATCCCGATCGCAAGCAAGGTCATTCGTTCCAGCGTACGCGCGCTATAAAGTGTTCCTGCGTCCACGGCTCGCAGGCCCTGAATGAAGCCGACCGCCTCAATCACCAGAGCCTTTGCGGCTTTTGAATCGCTCGCAATAAAGGAATCGCACTCAAGCGGCCCATCAATTTCGGCCAACAGGTGAGCGGGTTCGGTCTTGAATGCGGCAACCAACGGAATGTTGTCAGGAAGACGGGCCTTTAAGTGTTCGCTAGCAGAGCCTTCCGGGAGCTCGACGTAGCGCACTCGTCCCTGCTCAAAAGAGACAGGAACAGTTATGTCGATCAAGATGGTTCCGTCCTGAAAATCATGCCGATGAGCTTCGAGCGTGGAGGTCGCATGTCCGAAGGGCACAGTCAGCAACACCAACTTTGATCTTGCGATGACCTCTTTGTTTTCGCCGTGACCGATTGGCTGTTTCAAGCCGTGTCGCTTACTCAATTGTTCATTGAGCTCGTCCGCGGTTGTCTTTGCACGGTCAATCGCGCGAGAGCCGATGGCAACTCGTGCTCCGGCAATTGCCCATCTCAAAGCCAAGCCACGACCTTCCTCACCGGTGCCGCCGATGAGGCCTACGCTTAGTTCATTGATGTTCATGTCTGTCGAAGCTCAGTCGCAGATTCTGAAAGTTCGAACCAAGGTTGCCATCTGCCGGCATCACTGTCAAACGTGACCGTAGTTCGCCGTTTTTCTCGCGCCCCTTAGCTTTAACCCATAACGTCTATCGCTGTACTAAAGGGCGCTCCTATGTAATTCCCCGGGCTCGGGAGTCTTCATATAACACTGTAGTTACGATGCGGAACGCTAGTTGCTTTTCTGGAGGTTGGTTCTTATGTGTTCGGATTGATTCGGAGCGGAGGAGATATGAAATTAAAGTTATTCAGCAAAACAGCAGCCGCATTCGTTGTCGGAGCATCGTTGCTTCTAGGTGTAAGCTCTTCAGCGAGCGCGCAGCAACCCGACGACCGACGGCAACAGAAGGCCGAAAGAAAACAAGAGCGTCAGCAGGCTCAACAGCAGCAGCAGCAGCAGCAGCAATCACCCAAGGCTGAGCGGAGGCAGGAGCGGCAGCAAGCTCAGCAACAACAAGTGAATCAACAGGAACAGCAGCGTGCTGTGAGACCCGTCGAGAGACAGCAGACCCAGCAGCAGCAGCAACCACCACAGGATCAACAACAGCAACAGCAGCGAATCGAACGCCGCCAACAGCGACAGGCTCAGCAGCAGCAGGCTGCTCAGCAGCAGCAGTCGAACGACAGGAACCGTCAAAGACAGCAGGATCAGTCGGCTCAGGTAGACCAGCAACGCAACTGGCAACGACAACAGGATCAAGCGCGATTCTCACAAGAGCGTCAACGCCAGGAGCAGATAGCTCAACAACAGCGTGTTCAGCAGTATCGATACCAGCAACAGCAGCAGTGGAGGCTTAACGAGCAGAGGCGCGAGATCCTCGAGCGTCAGCGTCGCATTGCACAACTGCGTTTCCAGGACGAATACCTCGAGCATCTGCGACGCGATCAGTTCCGGCTGCAGAGTTGGCGATACGTTTACGCCGCTCCTCAGTATCGTTATTATCGCGGCGGCAACTACTACTTCGCCAATCAATACGCAGCCGACATGTTGCGGCAGGCTCTGAACTTCGGTTACCAGGAAGGCTTTCAAGCGGGCCAATCGGATCGCCAGGATCGTTGGCAGTCCGATTACCAGAATACGTTTGCTTTTCAGGACGCGACGTACGGTTATAGCGGATACTACGTCGACTTGAACGACTACCGCTACTACTTCCGCGAAGGTTTCCGTCGCGGTTATGAGGATGGCTACTACGGCCGTTATCAGTACGGTGTCTACTCAAACGGAGTGCTCGGTTTGTTGGACAACGTGCTTCGAGGAATTCTCGACTTGCGACCGTACTAACGATTCGGCGATCTGCCTAAACACAGCGCCCGGCTACAATGAATGAAGTTGTAGCCGGGCGCTTCTTATTGGTGAATCATGCCGCTCTGAGCGTGATGTGAGTTATCTCGGGCGGCGCGTTTATTCGAATTGGTGGCCCTGTTGTTCCCAATCCTCGATTCACATACAAATGAGAATTGTCGATCTTGAATAACCCAGCCAGAAACATCGTCGAAAATCGAGCCGGCGCAATTATCATATCTCCGATGGTCAACGCAATCTGCCCGCCGTGCGTGTGGCCCGACAACGTTAAATCAATTCCAAACTTTGCCGCTTGCGGAAACAACTGTGGTGCGTGCTGAAGAAGCACCGTCGTTCCTTCAAGCGATAACTCAGCGAGCACATGTTCGAGGGTGCTTGCCGTCGCTCGCGTCCCAAAAAGGAAATCAACTCCGATGATGTTCAGCTTCGCCCCTTCAATATCGATCATCTCGTTCTTGTTTCTCAGAAGTTTGAATCCCGCCTTCGCGAAACTGTGCGCAATAACCTCTTCAGAGCGAGTGAAGATATCGTGATTGCCCAGACATCCAAACACCCCGTATCTCGCCTCGAGTGAACTCATCGCTCGCATGAACGATTCAACCTGATCGCTTGTGGTCGCGACGAAATCTCCGGTGAGCGCGATGACGTCCGGCTTCAGGCCGTTCGCGATGCGCGTGTACTCCATCATCTGCGGCTCGCGCATGAACATTCCTGCATGAACGTCGCTCAGTTGAACGATAGTCAACCCATCAAGCTGCGGCGGTAGTCCGGTTATAGGAACGATCACGTTCTCCACAACCTTGCGCGCCCGCGCGGCGAAGGCTCCGTAAGCAGAAACAGCGAAGGGCATCGCGGCCGCCGCCATCAACGCCATCCGCAAGAACCGCCGCCTCGACAGATCCAAGGCCGTGACCGTTGCTTCAGATGAGTGGTTTTTCCTGCCTCGTATGAGCTGAAAAACTGCAAAGCAAGCCATCACCAGTGGCGCCGCTGCGGCAAAAATCAACGAACCGATCGTCCAAATGAAAAACGTGTAAGCAAACGGACGGACCGCCGCTTCGTAGCCTATTGGCGGCGCGTAAAGCATTAACCGATGCGGGCTGAAAAAGCTCTCGACGATAAAGTATCCGAGCGGAAGATTCACTGCGACTACCACTCCGATCGCAATTGATGTCGGAGTTCTTTCTCTCTCTGCGTTCAGCTGCATCGATCGAACGATTTGCAGCATCGCCCGCAGGACGTAGAGCTGCACCGCCACGAGAAGCAGTGCAAAAAGAACGCGGCCTCCGACGAGCAATAGCGTCCGATCGGTTTGTTGAAGCAGGTTGAGCGCGGACGGCATATGATTCAAGTTGACTTCAAGACGGCTCGATTCATAATACCGAACGCTGAGTTAGGTTGGGAAGTTGGTTAGGAATTCGTAAGAAGTTGGCGCTCACTCAATTCACACACAACGGTTCAATTTACCGACAGCGTTGACCCGCACCACGGACAGAATATTTCGTCTAGATTGATGTCGCGTCTGCAATCGCCGCAGCTCGGGTCACCGGCTTGCAGGTCAACACCGTTCAGGAAAGCACCACAGGTCATGCAAAACAAATCATCGGCGTCAGACCGCGCTCCGCACGTCCGGCAATTCGGGCCCACGCTAGCATCTTTGAAGACGAATTGCTGATTCGTCTCTTCAAACGCTGCAACGCCAAAGTCATCGGAAACGTCTGCGTTCACCGATGCGTTCATGTGAACATCGTCTTCGAAGGGCCATTTCACCGCGGATTCTAGTGCTTCAACGTCGACCTGTTGGACAACTGAGTCGGCCGGTTCCACGAGTTCGGTTGGAAAAACCTTGTTTGTTGGCGTGAGCCCATCCAGGTAGCGCTGCTTCTCCTGTGGGGGCAACTCGATGAAGGCAATCAGTTCATCATACAAGTCTATCTCGCCTGCCGCTTGCGGTGTTACGGCCGAGCCGTTCCAGCCAACACTCACAATTCCTTTTCCGTTGGTGTTCATCAACTCAATTCTGTTTTGAAAGCGAACAGGAGGCAGGACCAGCGTCATTCTACATTAGCAGGAAAGCGACTTCAACAGTTGTATCGTCTGAAATCAACATTACCGATTTTGTTGCAGCGCATTCCCGGGCTGTTGCTCATCTTTGGCGCGATGCTAGGATTTGAAAACTGTGTCTGGAGAACTTGAAATCATTTCAAGGCTGCGACGAATTACTCGAAATGGCGATGGTGTGGTTATCGGAATCGGCGATGACGCTGCCGTCATTCAAAGCGACGGCGACAAAGACCTGATCGCATGTTGCGATTTGATGGTCGAAGGCGTTCACTTTCGCAGCGAGTGGATGCCACCACGATTGTTGGGCCGCAAAGCGCTCGCCGTAAATCTGAGCGATGTTGCGGCTATGGGCGGCATTCCCAAGTTTGCGATGATCAGCATTGCCTTGCCGTCGCGCTTTGGCTCGGATTTTATCTACGAACTTCTCGAAGGTCTGCTCGAGCTTGCCGACGCTTGTGGGGTTTCGATCATTGGCGGCGACACTTCCAGTTCTCCTGATTCGCTCTTCATCGACGTCAGCGTGATCGGAGAGTGCGAAAGAGGACAAGCAGTAACGCGCGGCGGCGCAAAGAGCGGTGACCAAATTTTCGTCACCGGCTCGTTGGGCGCATCGGCGCTTGGTCTGCTGCTCCTCGACGAGGGATTCAGACTCGGTGATTCGACGATTGAAAACGAACCAATGCGTCATCAAGCACTATTAAAACATCTGTCGCCCGAACCTCGGCTCAACACTGGAAGCAAGCTGGCTGAAGCAAGACTCGCAACTGCAATGATCGACATAAGCGACGGTCTTAGCACTGACCTCTATCACATTCTTGAAGAGAGCAATTGCGGCGCTGTTATTGATGCCGACAAGCTGCCGATTGCCGAATGTGTCAAGTCGATCGCTTCGACGGTTCACGGAATCGATGCACTGCAATTGGCGCTTCACGGAGGCGAAGAGTATGAGTTGTTGTTCACTGCCCGGCCCGAGAACTTAACGCGAGTCTTTGAAGTGTCAACAGAGCTTGGCATTGAGATCACCGCAATCGGCGAAATTGTTGATGGCAAGGGCTTGCAACTTCTGCACGATGGTGTGAGTGAACAAATCAAACCTGAAGGCTTCGAACACAGAATCTGAACCGCGCACAATCAATCGAGAGCCCCAATCATAGTTCATCATCGAAGACTTCATCTTCGTAAAAGAAAGCTGGACCACAAACAAGAATGAGCCTTATCGCTTCGGAGCCGGTATTTTCAAGAGTGTGTCGATGACCATGCGGGATATAGATCGCATCGCCGGCCGCGACCTTTCGCACTTCATCGCCTACCGTCATTAGCCCGCGACCTTCGACAACGTAATAGATCTCCTCGATCTGCTGGTGGTGATGAGGCGTCACCGCGCAGCCCGGCGGCAGCACTTCCTCGGCAAGACTGCACTGAGTTATTCCGGTTGTCGTGCGATCGATGAGCGGGCGAATATGAGAGCCGTGCCGCGTGTTGATCACACTGGCGTGTTCTCTGTTTACGATGATCATAAGTCTCCTCATCTAGCGAGTTGCTTTGCAGGTTATCAGCGAGGCCCTTGCGAAGTCGACCATTCGGCCATTTTGCTTGATATCGCAAAACTAAAAGCATAAGATTCTTCAACAATGCGCGAGGCCCTCCCAAGTGCGCGACGGGATTTCGCAATCAGGAGTCTTTGCAAGTGAAACGAGATCAAAAACCTGTAGCCCTGACGCTTTGCCTTTTGCTGCTGAGCCTCGAGTTTGCGCAGGGCAGCGACCACAAAACGAAGCTTTCTCGAGCGCGAAGCGTTGCGATGCCTTCATCGGCAATGCTCGACGAACATGCGCAGCCGCTGATTGCATCCAGCGGCAAGATAGGCTTTGTAGCATCGGTTACGGGTGGTTCCTTGGTTGCATTCAATGTGAGCTCGGGAAAAACTCTTTCGTCAGTCGCCATCGGGCAAACGCTTTGCTCGATAACGATGATCGAAACCGGAGGCCACAGATTCATCGCGGTGCCTGCGGTGAACGACCCGTCGAAAGGTAGTCCCGCGACGATCACCATCATCGATGCAACTAAAGCGAAGAACCTCGAGTTGAAGGCTTTGCTTGTGCTTCCTCCTGACGCGTTTATCACACCCGCGACAAGCGCGAACTTAACCGCAGATGGCCGTTTCTGTATTGTGGCTACGAGCTTCGACACACCGTCACTTCTCTCATTCAATGTCGAGAGCGGAGCGTTGGCATCGCGTCTTCCGTTAGCCGGCCGGCCGTCTGAAATTTCCCTCTTCGATGGTGAATCTCGCCGAATGCTTGCCGTCGCCAGCGCAGAGAAGAACAAACTCGCGGTCACAGGGATTGACGATAACGGTAATCTCAACTTGCTCGCTGAATTCAGCCCAGCGAACGCGCACTTTGACGATGCGAACAACCCGGCGTTCAGCTCGGATGGCCGCACGGTCTACATCGCAGCTTCGGCTGGCGATCGCTTGTTCGCTCTGGATGCCGCCAGCGGTTTCATAATCGACAGCATTTCGATTGATTCCCCCGAGCGCGTAAGCGTCGGTTCGGCGGACGGAATCGAATTGATCGCGACGACTCGAATTCGCCGGCCGATAAACGAAAAGCGAGCCGGCGTGACCATCTTAGCAAATCAAGAAGGCAGACTGACGACTCGATCAGAGTTTACACCGCCCGAAGGAATCGAATTCTCTCGAGCGAATAACGTTGTCTTTACCGCAAACGGATCGGTCGCATTCGTCGGCTCAACAACTGGAATGTTGTTCGCCTTCGCCACTGACTCCGGCGAGCTTCAGTCATATCAATCGATCGGCAACGACGTCCGTCGCATTTCCTTAAGTGAAAGCGCCCAAGCTGTCGCAGCCGTCCGTTCGTCACCTGCCGGCGATGAAGTCGTTTTGGTTGGTTTCGAATCGGTCGCGCCCGAGCAATCTGATGCTGTGACTCCGATCGTCAACTCGCTCTCGCCGGGTACCGTTGAACAAGGCCGCGTCAAGAACCTTAAGATCGTTGTCGACGGACAGAATTTCGCGGATGGCTCTTCGTTGATTGTGAACGGCGCCGAAGTCGCGGCTGACTTGATCAAAAAAGGAAAGGCGCTCGAGGCGAACCTGCCAAAGTCGCTCTTCGATCGAGTCTCGACCATTAGCGTCGCCGTGAAGAGCGCAGACGCGGTCTCTCAACCAAAGATCTTGAGTGTTGTTCGGCCTGGTGCTCCGATCATAGACGGCATCGCCCCGAATGAAGTGCCAGGGCCAAGCGCTCCGTTCATGTTGAAAGTAACCGGCAGTAATTTCCGCGAGAGCTCCGCGATCGTCGTGGGCGGAGTTGCGCTCAACACTCAGCAAGTTGGAAAGCGGATGCTTCGCGCGGTGGTGCCGGCCGAGCTTGCAGGTGTTGTTGGAAAGAACCCGCTCAAAGTTCAGGTAAAAGACCTCGCCTTTCCGGATTTGGTATCAACAAACGAGGAGAGTCTTTTGATTTCCGGCCCTCGCATACGGGAACTCCAAGCTTCGGCTCATACCATTGTCGCCGGAGATCGCGGATTCACTTTGAAGATTCGGGGAGATAATTTCCGCAAGGGCGCTCAGGTTGAAATAAACGGCAGTGCAGTACCGGTGCGCCAGATCGGTTACGTCAGCGCAAAGGCCATCAAGCTCATAGTGGATGGCGCTTTATTTCAAGACGCCGGAAAGCTGAGCGTGACAGTTCGTAACAGCGAGGGCGGCCAATCGGCTCCACGATCGCTTGATGTCCGCGCTCCGGAAATAACTTCGTTCGCGCAGGGCAAACTCTTCGCGGGAGTCTCCGCCGCGCGAGTCGATATTCGAGGAAATAACTTCCGCAAAAACGCGCGGGTGTACGTCAAGAATTCGATCACAGCGCTCGAGATCCAGCGAACTCAAATTCATTTTCGTAACAGTAGTCACATCACTGTGGCTCTTGGAAATGGCTCGGTTGATCTGCTCGCAAGACCTGACGAGCTGAAATTCGAGGTCGTGAATCCCAACAAAGCAGATGGCGTTGCATCGGGTGATGTATCCCTCGGTGTCGTCGGTCCGAGTGTGAAGGACGTCTCGATCAACAGCATCGACGGCGACGACTCTCACAAGAGAGTCACGATTGTCGGAGCTGACTTCCGGCGCGGAGCGATGGTTGACTTCGTGAAAAACGACCAGACAGTGCTTCAACAAATGCCGGCGAAGCTTAACGAGAGTGAGCTAATCGTTATCGTATCTTCGAAAAAGCTGACAGCTCTGGGTAGTTTTCAGGTGCAAGTCGTTAATCCTGGTACCCGGCTTGTGCCGTCAAATGCGTCGAAGTTCCTTCACAACTGAAGACCTTGACGAGGGCGGAATAGGATAATAAGGCGAAACTCAAACTAGAGTTTCGCATTTCGCTTTTTAAAGCGGCCCAGGAATCAACTCGTTTCCGGTCTTCTCAAGACGTAGCCCGCGCCGCGCACTGTGTGAATGAGCTTCGGCGAGAAGTTTCGATCGATTTTGTTTCGCAGGTAATTCACATAAACGTCGATGACGTTCGTGAAGGAGTCGAACGTCTCGTCCCACACTTTTTCCGAGAGCACGGTTCGCGACAGCACCTGGTCTGGATGCCGCATGAAGCATTCGAGGAGCGCGTACTCTTTCGAAGTCAAAGTGATTTGCTGATTCGCTCGCGTTACGCGGCGAGTCAACGGATCCAGAACAAGATCCGCAATCTGCAAACGAAGGCTCACCTCAGAGCGATCACGTCGGCGCAAGGCTCGAATCCGGGCGAGCAGCTCCGCGAACGCGAACGGCTTCGTCAGGTAATCATCCGCTCCGTTGTCCAATCCGCGGACCTTCATTTCGACCGAGTCGCGAGCGGTCAACAACAGAATCGGGGTCGAGATGCGTTCTTCTCGAAGCCTCCGGCAGACTTCCACTCCGTCCATCAACGGCAAGGTAATGTCCAAGAGAATCAAGTCGTAGTTTCCGGTCTTCGCCCGATACAAACCGTCCTGCCCGTCCGATGAAACGTCGACGGCTGAGCCTTCCTCTTCAAGACCGCGCTTAATAAAGCCGGCCATCTTCGCTTCGTCTTCGACCACAAGAATCCGCATTGATTTCAGTATAGAGACTTGGGGCCGAGCGGTGAAGGGCCGAGATAAGAGGCGACACGCAGACAGGGAAACGCGGAGAGATCGTCTCCCATCTCCCCCATCCTCGGTCCCCGGCTCACCATCGCTGCTTTGTGCTATACTCTCAACGGTTCTTTGGAGTGGATTGGACGATTGCTGGCGTCGGGTCGAATAGATTCGGCGCGAGAGGAAAGTCCGAACACCGCAGGGCAACGAACTGGCTAACCGCCAGGCGGGGTGACCCGACGACAAGTGCAACAGAAAACAAACCAGCCGATGACTCCTCGGAGCACAGGTGATGGGTGAAACGGTGAGGTAAGAGCTCACCAGCACGGGTGGCGACACTCTGTGGCTAGGCAAACTCTTCGTGGTGCAAGACCAAATAGGGAGGCGTCACCAGGACGGCCCGTCCAAAACGCGAGAGCCAGGCTGTCGCGTTACGACCTCCGGGTAGGTCGCTTGAGCGAGCGGAGCAATCCACCGCCTAGATGAATGATCGTCGCTGCGCAGCAAAGCAGCCTTAGGGCTCTGAGCCGCGCAGAACAGAATTCGGCTTACAGATCCACTCCAAAAAACATGTTGTGCATATGATATTGATAGACTTGTCCAGTCATCTCTTAACAGGCCCCGGAGAGTCACAGTGAACAGGAAATACACGATTGCGCTGATAGGTTTGGCCGCCGGCTTCGTGGTCAGCTTCTTTTTCACGCAGAACTACAACAAGAGCAACGCCGCGCCGGCGGCAAGTGCTTCTCAGCCGGGAACACCAAGCGCCGCAGGTGGCGGCCCCAACCAGCAGGCGATGATGGGACAGGTCCAGCAGATCGTCGAAAAAGCCAGGAGCAACCCAAACGATTTTCAAGCTCAGGTTGAAGCGGCGAAAGTCTTCAATCAGGTTGGCCGCATCGCGGAGACCGCCGACTACCTCAAGAAGGCCTATGCGATAGACCCCAACAAATTCAACGAGCTTGGCGCCGCGGGCTTCATGGGCCAGTATTATTTTGAACAGAAGAACTACTCGGAGGCGGAGACCTGGTTCAATCGCGCAATAAAGGCCGAGCCAAACGAGGCCGATCTCTATGTTGCGCTCGCAGAAACTTACGTGCAGCGCGAGCCTCCACAACCCGACCAGGCAATCACACAACTGCAACAAGCTCTCAAGGTTGATCCCAAGAGCGGACACGCTCTCGGCCACCTGGTTGAGGCTTATGCTTTGAAGAAAGACGCTCGCAACGCCGAAGACACGTTTAACCGGCTGAAGTCAACGGACCCGGCTAATCAGCGAATCCCCGTACTCGAAACAATGGTCGCGGACTTGAAGGCAGGCAAGCCTGTGAGCATTACAAAAGAGTAGTCCTTGTTCCTCCAGATGTTTTTTAGATTCATTATTTATTGTGCTCTGGCTTATATCGCGCTTCGGCTCGTAAGGCGCCTGATATCTCCCAAAGCCCCACGGCGATCGGCTTACGGAGCGCGCAAGGTTCGGCCGGCCCAGATGATTCGCTGTGAAACTTGCGGAATGTTTATCACTGAACGCAGCGCGATCATGGCCGGCGGCCGCGACTTCTGCTCGCGAGCGTGCGCAGAGAAAAGCAGAATGTAACTCGGGCCAAAGCTTCTTCCCAATTAAAGTAATTGCATCGTTTTCCAAACTTCTTCCGTCATTAATGGGTGAAGATTGAAACGCTGGCGGATTGAGGATCTTTTCCGCCTTGCCCGTCTCGGCAGACCGAGCTACCAGCATGCAGATGCTGTGTCTAGCTGCCTCGTTTCGGCATCCGGAGTGCCTGAGACATTGCCGAGAAGGGGAGCGCGCGCGATTAAAATGAGAATCAGTGATGCCATACTTAGATTCGTTGGAGCGGTCGACCCGAATTGCCCCAGCGAGGATGCCCTTTTTGCCTACATCGCAAACAGATTGCCGGCTCGCAATCGAGTTCAAATGGAGCGGCACTTCGCGCAATGCGATGATTGCCGCGAACTCCTGGCGCTCGTCGCCCGCGAGCCGGAACATACGTCCTCGCCGCTGACTGACCAGGCGATCAATGAACAAACGGATAAGGTACTCACTTTAATTCGCAACGAAAAGACCAGACAATCCGGGCAGCGCGAAGAAGCGCGCTCGCCGCGAGCATTCGCCATTTCTTATGCGAGACTTGCCGCCGCCATGCTTGCGGTCATTGTGATTGGTATCACCGTCACATTCTTTCTCACCAGAGATCGAGGTCGCGATGATGCAATGCAAGCGCTCAAGCTCGCAGTGAAGGATGCCAGGTTCACTGAAGCGCGCGTCTCAGGCGGGCTTCCTTATTCGAGGCATTCTGTTACTCGAGGTGGCGCAGCAAACAACGATGATCCGGAGTTCAGTCGAGCGGTCGCAGGCTTGAGAGGGGCGGAACAAGAAAACGCTCCGGTCAATGACAGGCTCGCGCTGGCTCGTGTGTATCTTGCCCGAGGAAGATTCGAGGACGCACAACATGCGCTAGAGATATTGACTCAACTCAGCGCGCGTGGCGTCGAAACGCCGGAGGCGCTGAACGACATGGGAGTCGCGGAGCTTCAGCTGAAGGATTACGGCAACGCGATCGCGCACTTCACAAAGGCGCTCGCCAAGTCGCCTTCTTACGGAGAAGCCCTCTTCAACAGGGCTTTGACCGAAGAGCGTATTAATCGCGACGCCGATGCAATGCGGGACTGGGAGCTTTTTATCGATCAATCGTCTGACAGTGGTTGGAAGACTGAGGCAGAAACCCACCTAAGATCACTTAGTGCCGCACCTTCGCATTAAGGTTGACCCTTTATGTCGATCCGCTTAGCTGGCTACTTCAACCACGCATCGGCGATCGCGATATCGACGGTCACCGGCACACTCCGAATGAAATCGCGAGCCGCGGCCACCATCTCGCGGTCAAGAATGGCAGCGCATTCCGAAGCTTGAGCCTCGGCCGCTTCGACAACAATTTCGTCGTGTACGCAGTTCACTATCTGCGCGTCGATCGGCTTGAGCGCATCGTGCAGCAGTGTCAAAGCGCGCTTGATGATGTCGGCCGATGAACCCTGAATCGGAGCGTTCTTTCCCAAACGCTGCATGCCC
>Ga0075426_10001661_pt1 | contig 15790 bp, 9 predicted proteins | sample SoiMethybrSBSTD5_FD_75304 | JGI IMG/M metagenome (GOLD analysis project Ga0075426, IMG submission 75304) | Bulk soil microbial communities from a Populus tree surrounding site in Tennessee, USA - Soil MetaG P. TD hybrid SBSTD5 | ecosystem: Environmental > Terrestrial > Soil > Tree plantation... | reverse complement strand
GCTCGTGCCGCAGCCACGCCGCCGTGGGCCCGACGAACCCGCGCTTCGGCGCCTTGAAGTGACCGCGCGGCAGTCGATCGGCGAGGGCGCGGCGGAGCAGCCGCTTGTGCTCCCAGCGACCGACCTTCACGCTCGCGGGCAGGGGGAACACTTTTTCGACGAGCGCGTGATCGACGAACGGCACGCGAATCTCGAGCGAGTGCGCCATCGAGAGCCGGTCCGACAGGGCGAGGATGTCGTCCGCGAGATACGTCCGGTAATCGAAGTACAGGGCGCTCGTGAGGGAATCACGGCGCGGCCCATCGCGCTCCAGGCGACGGAACTGATCCCGCGCCGCGTCGCCCCCGATCGTGTCGCGCAAGCCGGCGGCGTACAGCGGCCGCCGGAGCGCATCGTCGGCGCGGCTGATGATGTCCAGGTACCGCTCGGCGGTCCCCTCGTCGCCCACCCGGAGGAATCGCTTGAGCCGATCGATCGTGAGCCCCCCTCTGGCAACCGAATCGGGGAGGAGCTGCGCGGTGCGTGCCGCGAGCCGGCGGAGGGGGCGCGGGAGCCGCGCGTAATGCTCCGCCGCGACGAGCCCGAGGTGGCGCCGATATCCCGCGAACAGCTCGTCCCCGCCGATCCCCGTCAGCGCGACTTTGTGCGACTGCCCGACCGCATGCGAAAGCGACCAGGTCGGGATCGCGGAGTCGTCGGCGTGCGGCTCGTCCAAAGCCCGGATGATCGGTTCGAACGTGTCTCGGACGTCGGGCGTGATGTCGACCACGTTGAGCGGCACGCCGTATCTATCGGCGAGCCGGCGCGCGAGATCTGTCTCGTCGGCGGCCGCTGCATCCGATCCGTGATACTGCGCGGTGAACGCCTGCGGCATGCCGTTGCCGTTGGATGCGAGGGCCATGCTCGCCACCACGGCGGACGAATCGAGCCCACCCGAAAGGAATGCGGCGATCGGCACATCGCTCACGAGGTGCGCCGACACGGATTCGTCGAGCCATTCGAGCAATTGCGCCTCGACGTCCCGGGGAGCGGCCTCGGCTTGACGTGGCAGGTCCCAATACTGGTGCACGACAACCTCTCCCGTGGCCCGCCACTGGAGCCAGTGGCCCGGCGGGAGCTTGCGCACGTCCGCGAAGGGACTCGCGGGGGCTGGTATGTAGCCGAGCTGGAAGTATGTGTCGAGCCCGTTCCAATCGAGGGCGCGGGAGGTCAGGCCAGCGGCGACCAGGGCTTTGAGCTCGGACGCGAACGCGAGCCCCCAAGGCGCGACCACATAGTACAACGGCTTAATCCCGAAGCGGTCGCGCGCCAGCAGCAACGAATGCGCCCGCTCGTCCCAGATGGCGAACGCGAACATCCCTCGCAACGACTCGACCGCGGCTGGACCTCGCTCTTCGTGCAGGTGCACGATCGTTTCCGTGTCGGACGAGGTCCGGAGCCGGTGGCCGTGGTCGGTCAGCTCTCGTTGCAGGGCCCGGTAATTGTAGATCTCTCCGTTGAACACGATCACCTGTGAGCCATCCTCGTTGGAGATCGGTTGCTTCCCCCCCGCCAGATCGATGATGCTCAGCCGGCGCATCCCGAGCCCCACGGGACCCGAGGCGTACACGCCTTCGTCGTCGGGGCCGCGGTGGCGGATGGCCGCGCACATGGTCCGGATCATCTCCGGATCCACGGGCCGCGCGGCGTCGCGGTGGACGATGCCTACGATGCCGCACATAGCACCGTCGCCTCCTCTTGCGCGGCTTGGGGTGGGGGTGGGGGAGGGGCTCCGGTAATCGCCTCGATCGCGGAGAACAGGCGATCGGCCTGCGCTCGGCGACTGTACACCTCGTTCACTGAGAGACGCACCGGCCGTTCGCCTCGCAGGTGCTGGATGTAGCGCAGCTGGAGCAGGGCGCAGAGCGTATCCAGCGCGTCGGGCGCTACCACGTCCGCGCCACTGGGGCGGAGCAGCTGCTCGACCGCGCTGCCATGATCCGCCAGCGCGAGGAGCCATGCGTCATACCGCATGTAGTCGAACACCTTGGCGGGGATGGCCATGTCCGAGTCCTGCGGCAGGACGAGGAGCATGGACGCCCGCGACAGGAATTCGAGCGCCTCGCGGCGCGGCCGTGGCGGAACGGCTCGCACGTAGTCCGCGATCCCCTCCTCCCGTGCGATGTGCTCGATGCCCACGCCGTCGAGGCTCTGCACGTGGCCCATGAGCTCGATCCCGAAGTCCTGCGGCGTGAGCCGGCGATCCGTGATGAGACGGGCCGCCGCCCGGAACAGCACACGCGGATCCCGGTCGAGGTAAATGGTGCCAGCGTAGGCGATCGTGAAGCGGCGTTCCACACCCCGGCCAGAGCCGTTGGGTGACAGAGGGACTGGCTCGTCGTCGAACCCGTTCGGCACGGCGATGATCCGCGAGGCGGCCGAGCGGTAGACCCCGCGCATCACGTTGCGGAGCGGATCGGTGTTGGCGACGATCAGCGCCGCCTGCGCGACTGCCCGCCGCTCGTGTTTCCGCGCGAGCCAGAACCACGTCGGGCTCGCGATCGCCTCGGGCAGTCGCTGCATCAGGCTCCACGGATCACGCAGGTCCATGATGAACGGCAGCGCCGTTGCGCGGGCGAGCTTCCGGGCCCCCTCGTGCGCCATGTGCGGGGGTCCGCAGCTGATCACGGCGCGGTGGACGCCGGGCTCATACAGCTTCAGGGCGAGGCGTGCGCCGTTCTCTGCCCAGCGGCCGGCGACGGCATGGTCGAGCCACGCGTAGTACGCGCGCGTGACGGTCCGAAACCGGAACGGGCGCCACCAGATTTCCGACCGCGCTCGGGACTCAGGGACGGGCTCGACCGGACCGGAGCCACCGCGAGCGAGCCAGCGTCCCAGACGGCGCGTGGCGTCATACACGTACCACGCGAGCACGCCGATTTGCTCGACCCGCAATCGCGGGCGCGGGATCCCGTAGATCCGTACACCCGCCGGGAGATCGGCGAGGCGAGCAGGATCGGACGCCTCGAGCTCGGCCGGATGAAGGGTGATGACGTCGAGCCCCCAGCCCCGCTCGGCGGCGTAGCGCGCCAGCTTTTGCCACCGTAAGGCCCCCACCGCTGGATCCGGGGGGAAGTGATACGAGACGAGGAACAGCCGGGCGCGAGCGCCGGCGGGCGCGGTGGCGTGGATCGGTCTAGGCGGTGTTCGCCCGTTGGCGATGTCGAGCACGCGGACCACGACCTCCTTCATGCGCGCCCGGTGTGCCACGAGCAGCACGGCCCCGTACGCCATGGCACCGGCGAGCACCCGAATGCCGAGCCGCACCCAGGGGGACCAGTCGTCGGGGACGAGGGGACGCACCAGCAGGACCGCAGCCGCGATCCCGGCGGCGGCGCTCGCCGCCGGCCAGAGCGTGCGGAGATAGTCGGCCGCGCGGATATCGAGGATGCGGAGCGTGCGCCGGAAGAATAGGGGGATGATCACGAGGGGGCATCCGACGATCCACGCGACCGCGATACCCGTGATGCCCCAGCGGCTCCCGAGGTAGAGCATCGACGGGATCGCGGCCGCCGCGACCAGGTTGAACCGCATGTTCATCCGGGCGTGGCCGGTGGCAATCAACATCTGCGGCAGTGGGTTGAAGATCGAGCGGAAGCCGCCGTACAACCCCAGTAGGCGCAGCGGCACGATGGCAGCCCGCCACTGTTCGCCGAGGACCGTGATGACGAAGAGATCGGCCACGAGCGCCAGACCCACCGACATCGGGAACGTGAGCAGGGCGAGGCCCTCCGTGACGGCGAGGAGGTAGCGCCGGAGGGCGGTCTTGTCGTTCTGCGCCGCCGAGAACACGGCCGGCGTCACCTGTCCGACCAGCGTGCTGATGCGGTCTGCGGGGATGCTCGCGATGTCCGAGCCCTTGGTGTACGCGCCGAGCGGCGCGGTGCCGAGGACCCGGCCGACGATGGTCAGATCGGCGTGGCTGTAGACGTACCAGCAGAGTTGCGAGATCACGACGTACCAGCCGAGGTGCATCGCGTGCGCGATGGAACGGAGATCGCGCGGCCACGACAGGTGATGCGGGCGCTGCACGCACAACACGATCATCGCGACGGCGCCGCTGACGACGGCGCCGAGGACGAGCGCCCAGTAACCGAGGCCGAGCCATGCCCCCACGAGCGTGGTCGAGCTCCACACGAGCGCCTCGCCGGCGTCGATCCAGGCGAGCCGCCAGAACTGGAGGTCACGCGCGAGCAGGGCGCGAGGAACGACCTGGACCGCGCGCATGATGAACGTGAGGCTGAGCGCGACGACGATCCACTGGACCACGGGCTGCTCGAAGAACATCGCGATCGGGCCCGCGAGTGCGACGGACGCGCCGAACAGGATCACGCCGGCGATGAGCGCCAGCCCGCCGAGCTGGGCGATCTGCGAGCGCGTGAGGTCGCGATACTGGACGATGGCGAGACTCAAGCCCAGCTCGTTCACGAGCTGGATGAACCCCGCGTACACCATCGCCATGGCGAAGAGGCCATAGTCGGTGGGCGTGATGAGGCGCGCCACCACCAGCGTCGCGGCCCAGCTCACCAGCTGGGCGAGCCATTTGATCCCCCCGGTCCACGCGACCCCGGTGAGCAGCGCGCGGTCGAGGTTCTGGTTGGCGTCGGCCATATCGAGAGTGCGAGAGGCAAGAGGAAGGCCACGCCGAAGGGAGGTGCGGTCTCCACGGCTGTGGCGTCGCCGCGACACGCAGCGGTCCGGGTGACCGGAGGGCGCTTCGCGGCACAGAACTTGTCCTATATGCCGCTAATGGCCAGTGTTGCACCGCTCACCCGCCCTAGTTCGGTCGCGCCGCGCGAGGCTCGCCCGTCGCGCCGATCGCTCCGTTGGGTCATCGCGGCGCAGTGTCCTCCTGGCTGGTGGGCGCTGCTCGAGCGATCCGACGGTGGCGTGTTTCACTCGCCCGCGGGTCTGGGGGTGGCGGGCCCCGCCGGCGCCTCGGTCTTCGCGGAGCTTCACGATGGCGAGCAGGCGGTCGGCCTCGCCGCCGGCGTGGCCTTGCGGTGTCGAATCGGCTTCGGGCGCCGGCACTTTTACTTCCCCACCGTCCCTGCCGTGATCGATCCCTCGCGCACGACGGACGCGCTCAGCAGCCTCGTAGACACGCTTCGGGCGGTGGGAGCGGCGCAGGTCCAAGTCGATTCGTTCGATGGGCCGTGGCGGCCCGAGCCCGGCGATGCGACGATTGTGACCGAGCGACTCGAGTACGTCGTGCGCCTCACACGCTCCGAAGAAGAGATGGCCGGTGGTTTCTCCAAACACCATCGTCGGCACGTACAGCGCGGGGACCGCGACGGCTGGATCCTGCGCGAGCTCGAGGGCGAAGAGGCACGGACGCTGTTGTCCGCCGTGCAGCGGGAGGCCTCGGCGCGCGCAGCCGGACGGGGCGACCCGTTCGCGGCATCGCACCCGAACGTGCGATCGATCCCGCCCGGCGGCGGAGCTCCCTGGGGAGTCACGACGTTCTCCGCGTGGCATGGAGACAAGCCGCTCGCGGCCGCGCTGGTGGGCTGGGCCAACCGGAGAGCCTTCTATCTGATCGGCGGCTCAACGCCGGCCGGCTACGAGTGCGATGCCGCCCAGTGGATGCACTGGCGGATCATGTGCGCGCTCCGGGCGCATGGGTTCACGCAGTACAACCTGGGCGGCACACCGGCGTCCGCATCGCAGGCCGGCGATCCGGCGCACGGGCTGTATCGCTTCAAGACCGGCTTCGGGCCCGACGTCGTGTCCTGCCGGAGCACGGGCTGGACGCTGTCCGAGGGACACGCCCGGGCGCACCGCATGGTGCGACGGGTCGCGGACTACTTACGGCACTGAGCAACATGCCCTCTTACGACGGCACCCTATCCCTGCCGCATCCCGTCCCCCGTGTCGCACGCGCGGTCCAGCTGCGCTTGCGCCGCGTGCGCGCGCATCCCGCTCTCAACCCGGGAGCGCTCGAGGAGGCCTGGCAGGAGCGCGGCGGCTACCCCGTGGATCCGGATCATCGGCCCCATCTCGTGGCCGCCATCGATTGGCTCGCGCGAGCACAGGACGTCACCCCGGACGGCGGGATCGCCCGGGGATACAGCCTGGCGTGGGATCCGTACTTCGAGTCCAAGGGCTGGCAACCCGCCTATCCCGAGACGACGGGTTACATCATCCCGACGTTATACGAGGCGTCGCGACACTTGCAGCGCCCCGACCTGGCAGTGCGTGCGGAGCGCGCCGCGCGCTGGGAGCTCGAAATCCAGCTCGCGTCCGGCGCGGTGCGCGGCGGTGTGATCGGGCAGGAGACCTCACCCGCCGTGTTCAATACGGGCCAGGTCCTGCTCGGCTGGCTCGCGGCCTTCGCGGAGACGGGCGCGGGCATCTTCGCGGGCGGGGCGCGTCGCGCCGCCTGCTACCTGCTCGCGACGCTGGACGAGGACGGGGTGTGGCGGCGCGGGAACTCCAGGTTCGCGAATTCGCGCGCCACGCTCTACAACGCCCGGACTGCCTGGGCGCTCGCGGAGGCGGGAAGGCGACTGGGGGCGCCTGAGTTCCGGGCCGCGGCGGCGAAGGCGCTCCGGGCCGTGGCTCGGCATCAGCACGACGACGGGTGGTTCCCTGACTGCTGCCTCTCGGATCCGCAGCGCCCACTGCTGCACACGATCGCGTACACCATTCGCGGCCTGCTCGAAGGTGGTCGCGTACTGGAAGACGAGCACCTGGTCGCGGCAGCGGCGCGCGCCGCCGAGCGGATCGCGCTCGCGGTAGGGCAGGATGGACGGCTGCCGGGGCGGTTCGCCGCCGAATGGCGCGGGGCGGCCTCGTGGAGCTGCCTGACGGGCCAGGTCCAAATGGCGAACATCTGGCTCCGACTCTTCGATATCACCAACGATCGCGCGTGGCTCGAGCCGGTGGATCCGGTCCTACGCTTCGTGAAATCGACCCAGAACCGCACCAGCCCGGCGCTCGGCGTGCGCGGCGGGATCAAGGGATCCTCACCGCTCGGCGGGGAGTACGGGCCGTACCAGATTCTCAATTGGGCCACGAAATTCTTCGTCGACGCGCTGCTGCGGGACGAGCGTCGCGTAGCGGGCATCACGCCGGTCGGGTCGACGGCCGTGCTCGCATGATGGTGGCGTGATGGTCCTCGGCGTCGGTGTAGACCTCGTGCAGACCGAGCGTGTGGCGCGTGCTCTCGTCGCGAACGGCGAGGGCTTCCAAGAGCGCGTCTTCACGGAGAGCGAGCTCGCGGAGTGCGCGCACCGGCGCGACCGGATCGAGGCCCTGGCGGCGCGATTCGCCGCCAAGGAGGCCTGCTTCAAGGCGCTCGGGGCGGGATTGCTCGAGCGCGCCTCACTGAACCAGGTCGAGGTTGTCCGCAGCAATGGAGGCCCGCCCGCGCTGCGGCTCACCGGGGTCATGGCCGAGCGCGCGCGGAGCCGCGGCGTGCGGAGCGCGCACGTCAGCCTCACGCACGACTCGGGCGTGGCGGCCGCGGTCGTGGTGCTCGAAGGACCGGAGACGGGCGGTGTGTGAGTCACCGCCATGGTGATCCTGCACGTCGTGGCGCCGAGTGATGTGGGTGGTCTGGAGCGAGTGGTGCAGGGATTGGCGCGCGAGCAGCACGCCGTCGGGCACGACGTCCACGTCGCGGCGGTGTTCACCGGCGCCCGGGCTGATGACGCGTTCCTCGTCCCCCTGAGACAGGCCGGTGTGGTGACGCATCCCTTCGCGCCCGGGAGCCGGGGGTACGGCCGCGAGCGTCGCGCGGTCGCCGGACTCTGCCGAGCGCTCCGGCCCGCGGTGGTCCACTCACACGGATATCGCCCCGATGTGCTCGACGCGGGGATCGCCCGGCGTGCGGGCGTTCCCACCGTCACGACCGTACACGGGTTCACCGGGGGCGACTGGAAGAACCGTGTGTACGAGTGGCTGCAAACCCGTGCTTTCCGCCGATTCGACGCCGTGGTGGCGGTCTCGCGACCACTACAGGTGCGGCTCGTGCAGAGCGGTGTGCCGCTCGAGCGCGTGCACGTCGTGCCGAACGCCTGGAGTCGTGGCGCGCCGGCGCTCGAGCGCGCCGACGCGCGGCGTGCGCTCGGGCTCCCACCCGATGCCTTCGTGGTCGGCTGGGTCGGGCGCTTGAGCCCCGAGAAGGGGCCGGACGTGCTGCTCGAGGCGCTCGAGCTGGTCTCCGATCTGCCGGTCTGCGCTTCGTTCATCGGCGAGGGCCCGGCCCGGCGAGAGCTCGAGGCGCGCACGCGGCGCTCGCACCCCGATGGGGAAGGCCGCGTGCGGTGGCACGGCACTGTTCGAGATGCCGGCAGACTGTTCACGGCGTTTGATCTGTTCGTGCTCAGCTCGCGAACAGAAGGAAGTCCGATGGTGCTGTTCGAGGCGATGGCGGCGGGCGTGCCCGTGATCGCGACCACCGTCGGCGGCGTGCCGGACACGGTGTCGCTTGAAGAGGCCGTGCTGGTACCGCCCGAGCATGCGCCGGCGCTCGCGGCCGCGATCCGCGCGGCGTATCGCACGCCCGAGGTAGCACGGGCGCGGGCCGCGCGAGCCCGGGAGCGCCTGCAGCGGGAATTCGCTCCGCAGCCCTGGGCGGAGCGCTACGAGCGGATTTATCGGCACGTGACCACCGGCGCGGAACGCGCGCTCGTTCCCGCGTGACGGACGCCAGTATCGCGGCGTACGCGGCCCTCGCGGGCACGCTGGCGCTGCCGCTCTACTCGTACCTCGGATATCCGGCGCTGCTCAGGCTGCTGGGCTCGACACGCCCGTCCGCTCCGACCCGTCCCCCCCCCACCCGCCCCCCGAGCGACCTCCCGGTCGTCAGCATCGTCATTCCCGTTTACAACGAGGCGGCCGTGATCGCCGAGACGCTCGAGGCGATCCTGTGTCTCGACTATCCTGCGGATCGACGGCAGATCCTGGTGGTGTCGGACGCGTCGACCGACGGCACCGACGACATGGTGGCACGTTTCGCGGCCCGCGGGGTCGAGCTGTTGCGGCAGTCGCACCGGGCCGGCAAGACCGCGGCCGAAAACGCTGCGCGGTCGCGGCTCAGGGGCGACGTCGTCGTGAACACGGACGCGTCGGTGCGCATCCATCCGGCGGCGCTCAAGGCGTTGGTCGCGGCGCTCGCCGCGCCGACGGTCGGGGTGGCCTCGGGGCGCGACGTCAGCGTCGACCGGAGGGACGGCGCGGCGAATCGCGGCGAACGGACCTACGTCAGCTACGAAATGTGGGTCCGGGATCTCGAGACGGGGCTCGGGGGAATCGTCGGCGCGTCGGGGTGCCTGTACGCGATCCGCGCCGACCTGCATCGGGAGTTCGTGCCGGAAAACCTGAGCCGCGACTTCGCGGCGGCGCTGATCGCGCGTCGGCACGGGCTACGCGCGGTATCGGTGCCGGAGGCGGTGTGCTTCGTCCCGCGGGGTGCCTCGCTCCGCCAGGAGTACCGGCGCAAGGTCCGCACGATGGCGCGCGGGCTCCGCACCTTATGGCACATGCGCGCGCTGCTCAATCCGTGGCGGTACGGCGCGTTCGCCTGGATGCTCGCGAGCCACAAGCTGTGTCGCTGGCTCGTGCCGTGGTGTCTGGCCGGCGCGGCGAGCGCGCTCGCGTTGCTCGCCGCCAACGGATCGTTGTGGGCCACGGCATCCCTGGTCGCTGCCGGCATCGTGACGCTCGTCGCGCTGGTGGGGTGGACGTGGCCCGCGGCCCGACCGCTGCCGCGGGTCGTCGCGCTTCCGGCCTATCTCGTGACCGGAGCGATCGCCGCCCTCCATGCCTGGGTGCTGGCGCTCGGCGGCGAACGGACCGCCGTGTGGGAGCCCACGCGCCGCGGCGAAGCGAGCTTCAGTTAGAGAGGGAAGCCTTACCAGCCACCGCGCCGAAGGACCATCACCGGCACGGTGCGAAGCATGATCTTCAGATCCTCGAGGGCCGACTGGCGCCGGATGTACTCGAGGTCGTAGTTCACCTTGCGGCGCACATCGTCCACCGACGTGTCGTAGCCCTGGTTGACTTGCGCCCAGCCCGTGATGCCGGGGCGAACGCGCTGGCGCCGCTGGTAGCCCTCGATCTGCTCACGCAGATACACGAAGATCGTCGGCTGCTCGGGCCTCGGGCCCACGATGTTCATGTCCCCGCGGAGGACGTTGAACAGCTGGGGCAGCTCGTCGAGCCGGAACTTTCGCAGCACGCGACCGATGGGCGTGACGCGCGCATCGTCCGGCAGGGCCCACGTTTGGGCGTCGTCCGGGTGGGCCGGTCGCATCGTGCGGAACTTGTACATGGTGAACGGCTGGCCGCCCTGATCGGTGTGGCGCCGGGTGTTGCCGCCGGCGTTGGACAGGGAGCGACGGTCCAGCCCCACGCGCGTGTGGGCAAAGAGCACCGGCCCGCGCGAGGTCAGCTTGATGAGCGCCGCGATCACCAGCATGAACGGGAACGCGAGGACGAGCGCCGCGGCGGCGACGGCGATGTTGAGCAGCCGCCGGCCCTGCCGTTCCCGGTCGCGGGGACGGAATGGCGCGACGCGGAGCAACGAAAGCTGCGGCCACGTGTGTCGCGCTTCGGCGAGTGAAGTGACGGGTTGTGCCATAGCCGGGATACGAGGCAAGGTCCGTGCGCGGGCACGTTCCAGCCTGTGCCCCGCGGCCCGCGTCGTCTCAGAAGAAGCGGCCGACGCCAATTCGGCCTGCCGTACCGTCGCGACATGGCGGCCCGACATCGCGTGTTGTGCCCTTGCGACGCCACGGGGCAAGGTCAGCCGTGGGCTCATCGGCCGATGGTCTCCGTTGGGCAGTCGATCTCGAAGAAGAACCGCGTGCCCCAATTGGGCCGCGTCTCGACGCGCAGCTCCGAGCCCATCGCGCGGACCAGCTTGGAGCAGATGGCGAGTCCCAGCCCCGAGCCCGAGAAGCGATGGTGGGATCGGCCGTTGCCGTCGGCTGCCACACCCGTGGGGCGGACGGGCTGATAGAGGGCCGCGTACGACGCCGGGTCGAACCCGGGACCGGTGTCGCGCACCGAGAACTCCAGGCGCCGGGCGCCGATGGGACGGGCCGTGAGCTCCACGAAGCCCTTGTCGGTGAACTTCACCGCGTTGGTGGCGAGGTTGAGGAGCGTACGCGACACCGCTCGCGCGTGCCCCACGCGCCGCTCGGGCACCGGATGCACCAGGCGCACCGCGATACCCTTCTCCTCGGCGATGGGGAGCACCATGCTCCGCACCGAATTGAAGCTCTCGGCCACGGAGAACGGCGCCGGGGACCGATCCATCAGGCGGTTCGAGCCGCGGGCCAGCTCGAGCACGTCGCCCGCGGTGGCGCAGAGGCTGAAGGCCGCGCTGTAGATGAGCCCGAGCTGCCGGCTCTGTTCCGGTGTCACCGGTCCTTCTTGACCCTGCTGCAACGCTTCCGCGATGAACAGGATCGACGTCAGGGGCGACCGCAGGTCGTGCGCCAGCTCGACCACGAGGTCGAGACCGTTGGACCCGGAGAAACACTCGGCTAGATCGGCCGGTGCGGGATCCGGAGCGGCTCTCACCCTCGGGACGGCGACGACCGGCCAGTCGAGCCGTTCAGCCGTGCTCGTCGTCATGCAGCCTCCCCGCCCGGTTGGCCCACCGAGGCCTCTTCCATCTCGTCGACCGCGGCGCCCACCATCGTCTCCGCGGCCGGCGCAGGCTCGCGCTCCACCACCCACCCGGCGGTGGGGCTCCGCTGCAAGCCGTGGCGCTCCATCAGGCGATACAGTGTGGTCCGATCGACGCCGGCGATGCGCGCGGCCTTCGACATGTTGCCGCTCGCCCGGTTGACCAGCCACGTGAGATATTGCCGCTCGAACTGCGCGATCACCCGATCGCGGGCGGCGTGGTAGCTCTCCTCCAGCAGCGTCGAGATCAAGGACGCCGGATTGGCCCCGGTGTCGGCCGGGGCGGTATCGCCCGTCAGGTGCAGATCGTCAGGCCGGATTTCGGCGCCGGGCTCGACCACCACCGCCACGTGCTCGATGACGTTCTGCAGCTCGCGCACGTTGCCCCGCCACGGGTATCCGCACAGCGTCCGCAGAGCCGTGTCGGTGAGCCGTGGGAACGGCGCGCCCTTCCGGCGGTGCCGCACCCAGTACGTCGAGAGGAAGTAGTCGGCGAGGAGCGGGATGTCCTCCGGCCGCTCGCGCAGCGGCGGCACGTGAATCGGCACGACGCGCAAGCGGTAGTAGAGGTCCTCCCGCATGTCGCCCGACTTGGCGGCCGCCTCGGGGTCACCGTTCGTCGCCGCGATGAAGCGGACGTTCACCACCGCGTCGGTCGTCTCGCTTCCCACCCGGCGCACAACCCCATCCTGAATCACGCGCAGGAGCTTGGCCTGGATCGGCTTCGGCATTTCGACGAGCTCGTCCAGGAACAGGGTGCCGCCGTGCGCCGCCTCGAGCAGGCCGGGTTTGTCGCGGACGGCGCCCGTGAATGCGCCCTTCCGGTGCCCGAACATCTCCGACTCGAGCAGCCCTTCCGGCAGCGCCGCGCAGTTGATCGCGATGAAGGGGCGGCTGGAGCGACGGCTGTGGAGGTGAATGAACTGCGCGATCATTTCCTTGCCGCTGCCGCTCTCACCCGTGATGAACACCGACGCGTCGGTCGGCGCCACCTTGCGGGCGAGCTCGATCGCCCGGCGGAACGCCGGCGCGGTCCCGAGCAGCGTGATCTTGTCGGCCGCTGACTGCCCGCGGCCCTGTGAGTCCTGCTGCTCGCGGGTTTCGCGCGCGACGAGCAAGGTGTGCACGGCACGCCCGATCAACACCTGCAGATGTGAGGCCGAGAACGGCTTCGGCAGGTAGTCGAACGCCCCCTGCCGCAGCGCTTCGACGCTCGACTCGACGCTGGGGTTGCCGGTCATCACGATCACGATCGTGTCGTGGTTGGTGCCGAGCGCCGTGCGCAGCAAGGCGAGCCCGTCCACCTGCGACATGTACAGATCGGTGAGCACGACGTCGAACGCCCGGCGCTTGAGGAGCTCCAAGGCCTCCTGGCCGCGGCTCGCCACCGTGACGTCGTATCCCTCGTGACGGAGCACGGCGGCGCAGCTCTCGCGCAGCGTGTGCTCGTCGTCGACGACGAGAATTCGGACACGTGCCTTCGCCTCCGGCCCGATCGCCAGAAGCGCGGCCTCACGCCCGTCGCTCGGTTGGGAGACGCCCTCGTTCGAAATCGGCATAGCCATTGGAGTGGTCCCTCGAAATCGGTTGCGCCCTCCCTACGCAGGCTTCGGGCCAGACTGTCGCGACCCTGCAGCGTGCCGAGATTTCCCGCATGGAATGGGCACTATCTGGTCGGTCGGGGGGAGCGCGCCGACGCGGGGCTCGCACCAAGGTGCATCCATGCCCCCTGTTTCGTGCACCGATTTGCGGCATGGCCATACATGCTGCGCTCGTCTCGCACGGTATCGGAATTGCCACACGCTCGGGGGACGACTGTTGCACGCCGGCACGAGGTTTCGCGCAAATCCTGTGGAGGCACGCGCCCAATGAGTATCAGCCATCTATCGGCCCACACCCCGGCCCCCGCTCCGGCTCCCGACGCCGGAGTGCAAGGCATCATTCCGATGCCTCGCGCACCGGTCGGGCCCGCGCTCGGGAGTCCCGAGCCGGAAGGGGGGCTCGACTGGCGTCGCGTGCTCGCCGCGGTCCTGCGCTTCAAGTGGCTGATCTTTGCTGTGACGGTGGTGGGCACGGCGCTGGGTGTGGTGGCGACGCGATTTCTCAAGGCGTCCTACGTGGCGCAGGCCACGATCTGGATCGATGAGCCCGATCAACGCAACGGTCAGGACCGCGGGCCGATCCGCCCGGGGCAGCTCCTCGAGCCCGAAGCCTGGGTGGACTTGCTCAAGTCGTACGTGGTGCTCGACGACGTCGTGCGCGAGCAGCACATGTTCCTCGCGCCCAAGTCGCCCGACGACGCCAAGGTGCTGACGGGGTTCAGCGTGGCGGACCAGTACCGGCCCGGCGCGTACCGGCTCACCGTCGACGGCAGCGGCAAGAGCTACACGCTTGCCACCGACGATGGGATCGACCTGCAACACGGCACTGTGGGGGACTCCATCGGCGCGCGCCTGGGATTCCGCTGGGCGCCCTCCGCGGGCACGCTCGCCGCGGGACGCACCATCGAGTTCTCCCTCGCCCAGCTGCGCGACGCGGCGCGCCGTCTGTCGGACGCGCTCGATGTCCGTATGGACTTGAACGGGAACTTCCTGCGCATGGAGCTGGAGGGGGATAAGCCCGACGCGATCGCGGCCGTCGTCAATGCGATCTCGGAGCGGTACGTCGCGGTCGCCGCCGACATGAAGCGCCAAAAGCTCACCGAGCTTACGAAGATCCTCGACGACCAACTGGCGTCGGCGAAACAGAACCTGCAGCAGGCGGAAAACGCCCTCGAGGGCTACCGCGTCCAGACCATCACGCTTCCGCAGGACCGCCCGGCTCCGACAGCGCCATCGACGGGGAACGCGGCCTCGGGCGTCACGGCACAGGGCCAGCAGGATCCCGTCTTCTCGACGTTCTTCAACTCCCAGCTCGAGCGGGATCAGGCGCGCCGCGACCGGGAGGCGTTACAGCGCGTGATCGCCCAGCAGGGCGACTCGGGTCTCCCCGCGGAAGCGCTGTCCGTTGTCGGCTCCGTGCAGCAGAATCCGGAGCTGGTCCAGGCGCTGCAGGAGCTCGGCCAGAAGCAAGCGGAGCTGCGCGCGCTGCGGTATCGGTACTCGGACGCGTACCCGCCGGTGCAGCGGTTGGTGGGTCAGATCGCGACGCTCGAGCGCCAGACCATTCCCGCGTTGGCCAAGACGCTCGTGGGCGAGCTCGGGGCGCGGGACGCGGAGCTCACTCGCCGGCTCGACGCCGACTCGCGCAATCTGCGCGCGATCCCCGCCCGCGCCATCGAGGAAGCCCGGTTGCGCCGCGGCGTGACGCTCGCCGAGGACCTCTACACCACGCTGCAGCAGCGCTACGAGGAAGCGCGTCTCGCCGAGGCGAGTACCGTCCCCGATGTGCGCATTCTCGATCACGCCGTCGTGCCGGAGCGACCGGTCAAGAACACCGCCCCGCGGGTGATCCTGCTCGGATTCGTCGCGAGCCTGGGGCTCGCCGTGTTCGGCGCGGTGTTGCTCGATCGTGTGGATCCGAAGGTGCGCTACCCCGATCAGGTGTCGCGCGAGCTGGGTCTCGCCATCCTGGGCGCGGTACCACACCTCCGGACGTTGCCGCGCGGCGCGCGTGGACGTCAGGGTGGGCGGGCCGCCAAGACGCCCGAAGACGTGCACGAGGTTGTGGAGGCCCTCCGGGGCGTGTGTCTGAGTCTGGTCTACGCCCACGGGGGACGGGCCCCCCTGCTCATCACCGTCACGAGCCCGGGCGCGGGCGACGGGAAATCCTTCCTCGCCGCCAACCTCGCCCACACGTTTGCCGACGGGGGGCATCGTGCCCTGTTGATCGACGGGGACATCCGGCGTGGCGTGCTGCACCGCCGCTTGAGTGGGCGCCGTCGCCCTGGGCTGAGCGACTATCTGCGGGGTGAGTCGCCGCTCGACGCGATCATTCAGGCGACGCCGTACCCGGCGCTGTCACTCATCGGCTGCGGCACGCGGGCGTACAACGCGCCCGAGCTTCTCGGCTCACCCGCCATGGGCGAGCTCATTAACGGCGTGCGCTCGGGGTACGATGTCGTGCTGGTGGACAGTCCGCCGCTCGGCGCCGGGGTCGATCCGCTGAT
>Ga0075426_10001660_pt1 | contig 15798 bp, 8 predicted proteins | sample SoiMethybrSBSTD5_FD_75304 | JGI IMG/M metagenome (GOLD analysis project Ga0075426, IMG submission 75304) | Bulk soil microbial communities from a Populus tree surrounding site in Tennessee, USA - Soil MetaG P. TD hybrid SBSTD5 | ecosystem: Environmental > Terrestrial > Soil > Tree plantation... | reverse complement strand
GCTTCCTGCCCAGCAAAGCCGCCAAAGGCTCCGCCTCCATCAATCAGCATCGTTTTGCCGCCTGGCGAAACTACAAACAATGAATCGCCTTGGCCTACGTCAAGCACACTTACTTCCAGCTTTCCTTTAGCCCACTGCGGCTTGAATGGAAAAACTGCAATTAACAACGCGCACAGGAGCCACACGAAGCAGACTCCCCAATTGAAGACCTTCCTCTGTGTGCGTTGGACTCGAATGCAAGCCGCGAGCCCAACGGCCATCACAAAGAAAACAACAATCAACCAAAGCGGTGGCCCTGGAATCCGGTAACTCCATCGCGGAAAGTGACCAAACCACTGAACTACGTGCACCAGCAAGCCCGTGAGCCAAGTCAACGGAATCGCAAGAAGCTTGCCAACGGCAGGAATCGCCAAACCTGTGGTCAGCGTCAAAAACCCCAGTGGAACTAAAATTCCGACCATGGGCACTGCCGCAAGATTCACCACTGGTGCTGACAACGCGACGCGATGGAAGTCGCGCGCCATTAGCGGCAACATTCCAATTTGCAGTGCCAACGTCACTACGAGCAACTCCCAGACTCGAAAGGTCAGCGTTAAGCTGCCTGCGAGGCCATAGCCCGCTGCCTTTCCCATGCCGTGGGGAACGCGAGCAGTCATCCAGCGGTCCAGGGAGCGCAAATCAATACGAAATTGCGCGGCGCGCGGCTCGTGCGCAGCATCCCTAGTGACATCTTTCCAGCCTCGCAGGGCCCGCACATAAGGTTGCGCCGTCTTTTCCAGCCATGGCAGAGCCAGACCCGCAATGCAGCCGATGGCCACAAATGTGAGTTGAAAACTGGGGTCGCGCAAGGCTAGGGGTTTTGCAATCAACAGAATCAGCGCAGCAATCGCGGCGGAATTCAACAGTTCCAATCGGCGGAAGAAAAAGCCGCCAAGCACGACGATCGCCGTCATGACCGCGGCCCGCAAGACGGGAGGCCTCTCTTCCACGACCGCGACATAAGAAAATAGCAAGGCTAGAGTGAACAGCATCGTCAGTGATCGCGTGAGACGCAGCTTCCTGCCTGCCCAAAAAAGCACGGCCGCGATCGCCCCAACATGCAGTCCAGATACTACCAAGACGTGAAACGCTCCGGTCTTTTGGAAATCGGTAGACTCGGCCCGGTCCACGAAACTGCGATCACCCAACAGCATGGCGCGCAACACACCAGCCGTTTGCAGCGAACCGCTGCAAAGCGTGTCAATCTCCTCGCGCAGCCGTCTCCTTATCCGCGCCAAGCCTGTTGCAAAACTATGCTGTGAGCTACCAATAGGCTCGATGAGTTCCGGCGAGCGTAGGGTTGCCACCAAATCAATGTTCTGTTGCGCCAGGTACGCGCGGCGATCGAACGCGCCTTCATCGCGAAATACTTGAGGGAGCTTCGCTTCGGTCAAGACGGCAATTTCATCGCCTGCCTGCAGTTCTGGCAAAGGCGCTTGCTCTGGGTGTGGCGTGAAGCCTACGCGCAAGCCACCCTGCACAGGAAGAGTTGCTCCCTCGTATTCCACTCTGGCCAAATCGACTTCAAGGCCGTGGCCCCAGGGCAGCCTTGCCGGTTCGTCGCGCAGGCGTCCGTGCCAGCGCAAGGGCGACTCCAGCGAGAGCCGCTTTTCTTCCAAGAGAGACATCACATGATTCGCCGGGCGCGGTTGTTCGGTGACGCAAGCAGCAAGAAAGCCGAGCAATGTCCAACTCAAGAGGGAAATAATGGCGGCAGGGAAGAGACGTTTCATTTTTGCGAGGCCCAACCCCAAGGCGAGGAGAATAACAGTCCCAACGAAGCAAATGGAAAGAAGAACAACTGACGTGACATGCGATACCACGGTGGGATGCAGGCCGAGTGCGATGCCGCAAGCAAAAGCAGCGGCAATCGCGACGGCCGGCAGCTTCATGACGTCCTTCGCAACCTCACTAGCGTCTCGATGTGGAAGGTCTGCGGGAACAGATCGAACAAATGCATTTCAGTAATTTCGTAACGATGGTTCGACGCAGGGATTTCCTTTGGTTTCCTAGAGGAATTCGTCAGGACCGCCAAGTCGCGTGCCAAAGTGGACGGATCGCAAGAAAGATAAACAATCTCGCTCGCCCCAAGGTCGGTTAGATCCTTCGCCGCGCGCACGCCTAGGCCAGCACGCGGAGGATCCAGCACCACTAGCTCTGGCTTCTCGTCTGTCTTCTGCAAAAACTCTTCCGCATGTTCGTTGCGAGATGCGACAGCTACCTTTGCCAGTTCGGCATTCGCGGACAAATCTCTTGTCGCCGCCAGATTCGCGTCAACACTCACCACTTTCGCAAACGCCTTCGCAAGCGGCAGAGTGAAGAATCCCACTCCGGCGTACAAATCGAGCGCTACACCGCCCTGTGCGTTCGCCACAACAGTTTTTAGCAGGTCCTCAATCAAAAAGCGATTCACTTGAAAAAACGACAAATGGCTGACGCGATACTGGTAACCACTGGCTTCCTGTGTCAGGTATCCCGGCCCGCTTAGCTCGAACTTGTTTTTCTTCTGATCCAGCAATAGCAAGCTCTGGAGTTGCGGAAGCACATGGTGAAAAGCCGATGTCAACTCCGCGGCAGGTTTTGGAAACCGCTCAAACGCCACGTTCAGAGCGATTTTTTCGTCCCCCGAGTCTGCGAACGCCTCAATCTCCTGGATTCCAGCTGGCAACGCGCCGGAGCGAGTCATATCCTGCAATTTCAAAAATGTCTGCGCGAGCATCGGTGAAAGCACGGGACATTCATCAATCGGCAGGATGACCGAGCTCTCCGGTAAAAAATATCCCAAAGCCCTCGGCAATCCTCCACGCACAGCCCACTGCGCGCGGTTGCGGTAACCGTATGGCTCCGCCGCATGCTCCACAATCGCGCCGTCCCAGGAGATTCCGCCGAGCCGTGAAAGAGTCTCCCGCAAAATCTCCGTCTTAAGTCTCAACTGGTCCGCGGCCGAAATATGCTGGTAGTGGCATCCGCCGCATTTCTGAAAATGCGGGCACTTTGGTTCAGTGCGTTCTTTGGCGGGGGACGTGACTTCCAGAAGGTCGGCCCACAGTAATTTCTTTTGTTTCGTTTTTGTGGCTGCGCGCACTTCTTCGCCTGGCAGGACATAAGGAACAAAGACCGTGTTTCCATCGGCGTGCGCCAAGCCGTCGCCCCCATACACAAGCTTCTCGATTGATAATCTTAACTCATCTGCCATAAGAAGTCCTCATTCGCCATCCTAGCCCTTAGATTGAAAAGCAGATCCCTCCACCTCAGGCTGCGGAAGACCGCAGCCGAGGGTCAGGATGACGGTTTTGCGCGACTAAGAGTGCGTTAAGACATGTAAAACAAGCTCAGCCGCGGCAGCCGGAACTCTTCCAACAACCGTTTCTGGACATACTGCTTCTCAACCAGCGCCAGTTGTCCGGCTTTCATTTTTCGGCGGTAGGCTGCCAGTTGCCCATCGAGTTCGCGCCGGATCCTCAACATCAATTCCTCGGAGATGTGGTTCGTTAGCGTTGCCTGTAACTTATCGTCCAAAACCGTTAGCCGCCGCTCGAGGTCTTCCAAATCGAGTGTTCCAGGCGTGTCCAGCAGCACTGCCGCGGCTTCGACCGATCTCGCGATTTCCTCCAGCGCCGCGGCGAGTTCCGTGTGCGGGTGCCGGCCCTTTTCTGCGGCTTGCTTGAGTTGTGCGACGCTCCGCGCAAAGTACTCTTTCAGCTGGTCGCGAGGAAACGGTTCTTTCTGCCGGCCTTGCTTCGTCGGTGGAGCTTTGCCCGCCGCGGCTTCCAATTGTTCTTCCGCCGCTTCCAGCACGGCGTCTGTGCAGTATGCCAGGCTCTTCAGCGGTTTCCCCATGCCGCGCCGGGATCGTCCGTAGCTCTCGAATGCCCGATCGATGCCTTTCAGCACCGCTTCCAGTGGCACGCCCGCCTTCTGCCAGGCTTCCATAATCGCCCAATCGAGCGGTGACACGAGCAAGTGGGCTCCCCGCTTCTTCCAAAAATATTCTTCGATTTCCGTGAAATAATTGAAGTAGTTCCAGCCGTCCATTTTGTTAGTTGGAAGCGTCGCGTGTTCGCCTAAGGCGCTACGCCCGCCGCGGCCATTGGCGCTTACCTCTGCGCTTTCTTTGCCGGAATCACGTTGCGCACTCGTGCATCTATTGCGGCAGTTTTTCCTTGCTCCGCAGGCTGATTCTTCTCCCAGATCAATCGCAATCCAATCAGCGTCAGGAAGTCATCTGTGTGCTCGATGTGCTTCGATCCTTTTGCCACGAGCTTCGCCTGTCCGCCAGTCGCTACCACCCTTGCGCTATCACCAAGTTCCTTTTTCATGCGTGCGAGCATTCCGTCCACCATGTCAACCGCTCCGTAATACAAGCCTGCTTGCATGTTGCTTATGGTGTTCGTTCCGATCACTCTTCCCGGATCCTTAATCTCCACGCGAGGCAGTTTTGCCGTCCTCGCAAACAAGGCCTCGGACGAAATCCCCAAACCTGGTGCAATCACGCCGCCCAGGTATTCGCACTTTGCGGAAATCACATCGAAGGTGATGGCCGTCCCGAAGTCCACCACGATGCAAGGGCCGCCGTACAAATGAAACGCAGCCACGCCGTTTACGATGCGGTCGGCTCCTACTTCGGACGGGTTGTCCACGAGCACTGCCATCCCGGTCTTAACGCCCATTTCTACGAACAAGGCTTTCTTTCCCAAGTACACCCGCGACATTTCTCCCAGCGTCCAGTTCACAGGCGGCACCACGGAGCTGATAATCACGCCGGTGATATCATTGCGGTCGAGCCCCGCCAGCGTGAACAAATTCCGTGTCAGCACGCCGTATTCGTCCACCGTTTGCTCGCGCGCCGTGGTCAGCCGCCAATTCGCAATCAGCTCTGTCCCGCGAAACACGCCCAGCACGGTGTTCGTGTTTCCCACATCAATGGTCAGCAGCATCTACCGCGCCTCCGCCACGTCCCCGGCAATGACCGTTACCACGCGCCCGTCCTCGCGCTCGACTTGCAGCAAGCCTTCCGGCCCCAATCCCGCCGTGGTGCCCACGTAACTCTCCGTCCCGTTGGTCACGCGCACTTTCTTCCCGTGTGCGTAGCTGGAAACCACTTCGAAGCGCTGAATTACGCCGGCTATTCCTTCGCGCAAAAACCGATTGTAGTCGCTCTCGAATTCGCGCAGCAACCGCACCAGCAATTCCATGCGCGATTGCGTCTTGCCTGTTTCCTGGCGCAGGGAAGTGGCAAGGCCGGCAAGTTCGCCGGGGAATCTTTCCTGATTCACGTTTAATCCGATTCCTACGACGACAAAACGCACCATCCCCGGCTCCGCATGCATTTCCGTCAGGATGCCGCCCGCCTTTTTCCCCCGGATAATCAAATCGTTCGGCCACTTCAAGTCCACTGCAAGCCCGGTGACCGCTTCCACCGCAGTGTGCGCGGAGAGTCCCGCCATCATCGTCAAGAGTGGTGCCTGCACCGGCGCCAGCTTCGGCCGTAGCAGCAGCGTCAAGTAAATCCCCGCAGCGCGTTCCGAATGCCAACCGCGCCCCGCGCGGCCTCGCCCTGCGCTTTGCTCCTCTGCAAGAACCATGACGCCTTCCGGTTCGCCCGCGTGCCCCAATTCGAACGCTACGCGATTCGTCGAATCAGTTTTAAAAAAATGATAAATGTGCTTCCCAAATAGACTCCCTTTCAATTGCCGTTTCAGCACGTCGGGAGTCAGCACGTTGGGAACTTTCTCGAGGAAATATCCCGTGGCGGCCTGGCCCTTCACTTTGACGCCCAATTCGCGCAGCCGCTCTACCCAGCGCCACACCGTCGAGCGCGACACGCCAATCTCACGGGCAATACGCGCTCCGCTGATGACGAAGGTGGCGTTTTCCGCCAGCAGCCTCAGCAGCCCTGCCACTCTCCGGTCCGTCGTCCCGGGCAAGGTTTCTGGATTCATGGGGATATCTACGCGCCGCAGCGCCGCCTAAGCTTACGTGTCCTCGACGCCATCCACAAGCAGGCTTAAGTTTGCTGCGGGGGCCGAATGCGTCAGCATCCCGGAAGAAAGAAAGTCTGCGCCGGCCTTGGCGTAAGCGTGAACATTTTCCAGCGTGATCCCGCCGGAAATCTCGAGCACGCAATAGGGCCGCATGCCGCGGGCAATCTTCACGCACTCCGCAGCCTGCTCCGGCGTCATGTTGTCAAGCAAGACAGCTTCGGCCCCAGCTCCGAGCGCTTCCATCAATTCGCGTTCGTCCCGCACTTCAATCTGCACCGTTAACGGACCGGGCCCGACCACTTCTGGATCCAAGCCGGCGGCATCGTAAGCGCTTGCGGTTCGGGGAGGTGGCGATTTGGGCGCCACGTAGGTATGCGCTTTGTCGAGCGCCGCCCTGATCCCGCCGGCCAGGGCGATGTGATTTTCCTTCAGCAGAATGGCGTCGTAAAGACCAAAGCGGTGGTTCATACCGCCGCCCATTTTCACAGCGTATTTTTCCAGTACGCGCAAGCCAGGCGTGGTCTTCCGCGTGTCTCGAATGCGTGTTTTGGTCGCCGCCAGTTGCTCAACGAATCGCCGCGTATACGTGGCAATTCCGCATAGATGCGACAAGAAATTCAGCGCCGTCCGCTCACCGGTTAGAAGCGCGGTCGCATTCCCCCGCAGCTCCACCAGCTTCGCGCCTGGTTCTACAAACGATCCGTCCGCGTACACGCAGACGACTTTCATCTCGGGATCCAGGGCATGGAATACGTTTTCAGCCAGCGGCAATCCCGCGCACACCAGTGTCTGCCGGGCCAAAATGTGCGCGCGCGCCACCGGGTTTGGCGGGGTCGTTGCCGCCGTGCTGGCGTCGCCAGCGCCGATATCTTCGGCCAGCGCGTTTCGAACGATTTTCTCGATTTCCTCGGAATGCCAGTTCACGGGCTTCAAGTTCCGGCAGCTTGGCTACTGCCTCCGTCGAGGTCCCCGAGCCGCCTTTGCAGTTTTTCCAGTTCACTTTTTTGTTGCGCCAAAGTTGATTCCAATCCCTTGATGATCACCTCCGGCGCGCGGCTGCGGAAGATTTCGTTTCCAAGTTGTCTCTCTTTCGAAATTATGGCCTTCTGGAGCCCTTCGATGTCCTTATTCAACCGCGCCTTTTCAGTTTGGGGGCTAGCGAACTCTGAAGAAGGAATATGGATTTCGCCTTCCAGCAAGTCGTGAAAGTAGCCAGTGCCGCTTAGATGATCGGACGTCACCCTTAGCGTCGACAGGACTGCCATTCGCTGGAGCGACTCAAGGTTTTTTTCGATGAGTTCTTTGACTGCTGCATCCTGCGTTGAAAATTCGGCTGCAATCTTTTTCTTTGGGTCGATTTTGTTGTCTGCCCGTGCAGTACGCACCGACGTGATTACGCGCTGCAACAACAAAAACTTCTTGTCTGCAACCGGATCTATTCGGTTGACCTTCGCTTCTGGAAACCTATCGAGGGCAATCGAGCGGATTCCCGCCCGTTGCGGCAGCTTTTGCCACAATTCTTCGGTCAGGAACGGCATGAACGGATGAAGCAGACGCAACGCCCGCTCAAAGATTGCAAACAGATTTCGCCACGCTGCCGTTGCGCGCGCCAAATCCTTGTCCGCTAGTCGTGGCTTGACCCACTCGATATACCAATCGCAAAAATCGCCCCAAAAGAAGTGATAAACGCTGTGGGCGGCTTCATGGAACCGGTAGTTTGCTAGGGCCTCATTATTCTCTACGATCGCTTCTCCAAGCCGTGAGAAAATCCAGCGATCGACAAGTTCGACGCCGTCCCCTGATTGGTATGGAGCATTGTCACGGACCTCGGGAAGGGCAACATCCTCAATTTTCGCGCCGGTTTGCTCAAATTTGTCCAAATTCACAAACAAGAAGCGTGCCGCGTTCCAAATCTTGTTGGCAAAATTGCGCGCGCTCGCCAGTTTGCCGTCTGAAAGGATGATGTCTGTTCCAGGCGCGGCCATGGACGCCAGGCAGAATCGCATCGCATCTGTGCCGTACTGTTGATTCAAGGCCACCGGGTCGAGTCCAGTTCCTTTGGACTTCGACATTTTCTCGCCGCTTCCCGTGCGCACCAACGAGTGCAAGTACACGGTGCGGAAGGGCACTTGGCCCGTGAAATGAATTCCCATCATGATCATCCGGGCCGCCCAGAAAAACAGGATGTCGTATCCAGTGATCAGCAGAGTGGTTGGATAGTAAGTCTTGTAATCTTCCGTCTTCTCGGGCCAGCCCAGCGTCGAGAATGGCCACAATGCCGAGCTGAACCATGTGTCCAGGACGTCGGAATCCTGTTCGAGATTTGTTGAGCTGCACGTTCCGCACTTCGCGGGCGTATCGCGTGCCACCGTAATGTGCTTGTGCTCCTTGCAGTACCATGCCGGAATCCGGTGCCCCCACCAGAGTTGCCGCGAAATCGTCCAGTCGCGGATGTTGTGCATCCAGTTGAGATATTCGGTCCGTCGGTTCTCAGGGATGATGTCGATGGTATTTTCCTTGCCGGGCGCGTATTCCTCGACCGCCTTGATGGCAGGTACGGCAAGGTCTTTCATTCTGCAAAACCACTGTGTGGAAACCCGCGGTTCCACGACGGTCTTGCTGCGTTCACAAAATCCAATGGCGTTCGTGTGGTCGGTAATCTTTTCGAGCAGTCCTTGCGCCTTCAGGTCTTCCACAACTCTTTTTCGCGCCTCGAAGCGATCCAGGCCGGCGTAGGCGCCCGCATTTGCGTTCATATGCGCGTTCTCGGTCATCACGTCAATTTCCGCCAGGTTGTGTCGCTTTCCTGTTTCGAAGTCATTCGGATCGTGCGCGGGCGTGATCTTCACCGCGCCTGTCCCGAATTCCCGGTCCACCATCTCGTCGGCAATAATGGGAATCTCGCGGTTCATCAACGGCAGCAGCGCTTTCTTTCCGACTAGGTGCTTGTACCGTTTGTCTTCCGGATGCACTGCTACCGCTGTATCCCCAAGCATCGTTTCCGGCCGCGTCGTGGCCACGGTCAAAAACTCTTTCGTTCCCACGACCGGATACTTGATATGCCACAGATGCCCCTTGCGCTCTTCGTGAATCACCTCCAGGTCGCTCAGCACTGTCAGGCAGTCCGGGCACCAATTGACCAGCCGGGTTGCCCGGTAGATGAATTTCTCTTCATAGAGCCGCACAAAAACTTCGCGCACCTTGCGGGACATTTCCGGTGACAAGGTGAACCTCTCCCGCGACCAGTCGCAGCTCTCCCCAATTCCCCTCATTTGCTGAGTAATCTGTCCACCCGCTTCTTCCTTCCATTTCCACACCCGCTTCTCAAATTCTTCGCGGCCCAGCTTGTGGTAATCGATTCCTTGGTCGGCAAGGTATTTCACGACAACGCGTTGTGTTGAGATTCCTGCATGATCCGTGCCAGGAAGATAGAGCGTGTTGTATCCACGCATCCGGTGCCAGCGCGTCAGGATGTCGATTTCCGTGTGCTCTAGCATGTGTCCGATGTGCAGCGAGCCGGTCACGTTCGGAGGAGGAATCACAATCGAAAATACGGGTCCCGGCGCGCTGGGGTCGGCCTTGAAAAGGGCCTCTTTCACCCAGAATTCCGCCCAGCGCGGTTCAATCTGCTGCGGTTCGTATGCTTTGGCAATCTCGCGAGCCATTCGCTGCGCTTCTCCACGAAAATCAGCTTAAGTTATGCGCAGCGTTTTCCTGCGCGGACTTACACTTCAGGGTAATATTCGACTATACGGGGCGAAAAGCGGCTCCGTCAAATTTCGCCGCATCGCGGCAGAAAATAGCTTCCATACAAACAAGGGGATTAGGTGCAGAAACGATTCGGGGAATTCAAAGCGGGGCAGGGAATCACGACTTCTTTGACTTCAGCTCTTCCTTGACCATCGCTTCCACGACGGGCTTCAGAATTTCGCGGGTTACGGCTTGCAGTACTTCGGGGTTCATCCTGGCCAATACTTTGGCCACCAGATCATCCGTATCGGGGGCCGAACTGGGGGCTGCCGGCAGGGCGCTGTTAGGTTCCAGGACTCCTTCTTCCTCTTTCGCATAAAAACTACTTCCTTGTATAGATGCTTCCGTCTCCAATTCGAATTTGGCGTTTTCTGTTACTAGTGCCGCTTCCTCGCGAATCGTCTCGACCGCTGCTGACGGAAGCGCGGCTTCTTCAATCACTGCTTTTGCTTCTGGGCTGATCTCGCTCGCTTTTTCGGTTCCGTTCTTCGGTGCGACGGCAGGATCCGCCATTGCAGGCGCATCCCACGTCGAAGCCAGCTCGCTGGCCTTCTGAATTTCACCTTCCCACGGACTGGACGAAACGGAAAACCACGAATCCTTTCCTCCCTTCGTCCCTGTTACCGGCTTCGCCTCAATTTCTGTCTTCGGCTTGTCCTCGACAACGGCGGTTGCCGTTTCTGTCACACGCGTTTCCCTCGCGGCTGGCGGCGACACAGGAGTTGTCGGCGGCGGCCAGGTCTCCGTCACAAACGGCTTGCTAGGAGCCGGCGTTACCTCCCGTACTGGTTGTACAGGGGCTGAGGGAGGCGTCGCCGGCGTTTCCGGCGCGCGAGTGCTCGCTGCCGGCGCGACGGTTTCCACGGGCGCTGGAGTTTCCTCCTCCGGCTCCCATCCCATGCTCCGCGACTTGCCGGCCGCAATCTGTTCAAACCCGCCCATGCGCCAATCGCTTGAGCTGCTCTTCGATTTCTTGGTCGTGGCCGCGGGAGCTCCTTCCACAGTGTCTGCGGTGCCCTCGGGCCTCCAGGCTGCTGGCTCCTCTTCTTCCTCTTCCGCGTCCATTGGTTCGTCGTCCCGGTCTCGCCAATCGTGTTCCATGGCGAATTCCGGCGCGTTCGCGGCCGTAAAACTGGAATCATCCTCTATCGTTTCCTTCGTTTCTGCGGGCGTTTCCAGCAAGCTGCCGAAGGCTACCGGCTGCGAGCCGGAATCAATCCGTATGGGTTCGGGGCGAGGAGGCACGTCTTCCACAAAACTCTCGCTTACGGCTTCTGGAGCACTTCCGAGGCTGAATTCTTGTATTGGCGTTGCTGGCACTGCTGTCACACTCGCGTTCGCCGGGGGTAGCACCTCTTTGGCGCCAAAAGGTGCCGGCTCTTCGAGTTTTGCAGCAGGCGCCGCGCTCATTGGCCCTGATCCGGAGCGTTGCAGCGCGGACTTCACCATCGAGATCAGCGGATCCGGTGGAATGAAGGGCTTCTTCAAAACACCGTCCGCCCCCACTCTCTGTGCTTCCTGCTCATCCAGCGGATCGAACGCACCAACCAGCAGAATCACCGGAATGTGCGACAGTGCGGAATCCATCTTCACAAACTGGCAGACTTCATAGCCATTTCGAACCGGCATGAACACGTCGGCGAGCACCAGGTCTGGCCGCACATCAGCGATCTTTCGCACTGCGGCTTCGCCATTTCCAACAGCGACCACGTCAATGCCCTGATCTTTCAGTGCAAGACTGACCATCTTCTGGATGTTGCTATTGTCGTCCGCAACCAGAATTTTTGGCACTACACGCCCTCCGGCGATACCTCACCTGCGCAAGCCCCTCCGGCTGCACCGCAGCCAAACGGGTGCCCTGCTTTCGTTTTATTGGAGCATTCGCAGGTGTGCGCGTCAATCACCCTGCGGTAGGATTGTGTCGCAAATCAATACTGCCCAATTGCACACTATTCGCGGCGTTGCGCCCCCAAAAAACAAGGGGTGCAGGCCCTTGCCGCACCCTGGTTTTGTTTCTGAATTGTTACTGATTACTCGAACCGCCTACCACGGGATGATTTTCTTCAACCCCTTCTTTTTCTTGCTGCTGGACTCTTTCTTGCTATCTTTCGGATCATTCTTGCTTCCCGATTGGGTGCCGTTTTGTGCGGCTGCATCCGGATTCGTTCCATCGCTGGTTTGGCCCGTCGCGGTTGCTGCTCCATCGTTTTTAGCTGCTCCGTCTGCGCCTGTCGCACCGGCTGCTCCATCTGTCTTTTGCGTGGCCTCGTTAGCTCCCGTGGCAGTCGCGCCATTCGTTGGGTCATTGGCCGCCGGAGGTGTCGCCAGATCCGATTTTTGTGCGTCTGGCTTCGCCTCAGTTCCGTCTGCCGGCGGTGTTACGCTCTCCGCTCCACTCGTCGTCTCCGCGGGGCCACCTGGAGAAACCGTAGCCACGATTCCAGTCCCGACTCCGCCAATCCGCGGCTGATTTCCCCCGGATAGAATGTCCACTCCCTCTTCATTGCTCGACTCCGGGGACATCGTCGGCGCCCCGTTCTTTGCCGCCGAGTACAATTCCTGCTTTGGGCCTGTGTGCACTAGCGCCAAGGGCTTTAAGACAAGGGCATCGTGTTTCCGCGGCGCATTCATTTCCGCGGTCATCCAGGCGACAGCCTTCGGATCCGCTTGCGGCACTGGGGCTTTCAGCGCTTTCAGCTTGTCTTTCGCTTGCGGAACCAGCGGCGAAAGCGGGTAGTCGCGCACGAGTCTGGCGTAATAAGGCGCGGCCAGCTCCTTCTTTTCCGTGCCTTCCCAAATACTTCCCAGCATCCACAGCGCCTTGTCGGCCTTGCTGTACAACGGGTAGCGGTTTACCAGTGAAGCCAGCCGCGAAGCCGCAGCTCGCTTATCGCCTCGAGTCGTGAAATAGAAATAGCCAATCCGGAAATCACCTTCCGCCAGCACTTCCTGCACTTCTCGAAGGTGCTGCGCCGCCTTATCTGCCAGCGGGTCGTTCGGATACTTCTGCAAAAACGTCTGAAACGCGTCTTCCGCTTCGCGCGCTTGCGTGCGGTCGCGGTCCGGTTTTTCCATCTGCCGGAAATGCGCCATCGCTACTTGCAATTGCGCGTAGGCCGCCTCGGGCAGCATGGGGAAGAACACGCCGAAGTCCATGTAAGCCTGAATTGCCTGCGTCGTGTTCGCGGTCCCGCCTTCTTTGTAATAGGAATCCGCAATCGCCAGCTTCGCCTTCGCAAGGTACTCGCTGTCGGGGTAGGTATTGATCAGCGTTTGCAAGCTCAGCCGGCCCACTTCATGCCTGCCGTGCTTGACGTCATCCATTGCCTTGTCGTAGAGAATCTTGTCCGGCTCCGCGGTGTTGTCTGCACTGGTGGACTTATTCACCTTTTTCTTCTTGCGCAAGGGCCACTGTGCATTGCTCGGGGCGGCGCTTAGCAGAATTAATCCAACCGCCATTAAGGCGGCCATCAGTTTCATGCCAGCGCTGGAAAAAGGAATACGCACTCCGCACCTCTCTTGCGAATCTAGGATTACCCGATTACCCCACGACAAGATGCGAAAGCCCTGCGCGGCCGCAGAACTCCCAGTTTAACTCTCCGATTATACCTGAACGAAGGGCCAGGCTGAGTCACATCTTTTGCGATTCCTGGGTAGGCCCCGCCCGGCTGTCCCAATTCCTTCTGATGCCGGTGCCGCCTGCCAGGGGTTGCCTCGACCTTGCGAGTCTTCCTCCTACTCCTTGAACTTCTTGCTCGGAGTCGCCTGCTTGGCCCTTTGCAGTTCAATGACGTCCGCCCCGGTATCCGAACTCCCCAGCAGCCACTTGCTGAAGAAGTCTCCCCGCGCCACGATGACATAACTGTTGATGGGCATGTAGCTGTGCCGCATGCCGGGGAACACCAATATCTCGAATCGCTTATTTGCTTTAATCAGGGTATCCGCCAAACGCATCGTGTTGACCATGCTCACGTTATCGTCCATGTCCCCCGTCGTCAGCATCAAATGCCCCTTCAAGTTTTTTGCCAATTCGGAGTTTTTGTCGATCTCGTAGAAGAACTTCTCCGTCCCATCTTTTTGAGCTTCTTCCCGCACTCCATGGTATTTCTCGCTCCACGTGTTGTTGTACACGTTGTTGTCGTGGTTCCCCGATTCCGACCATCCCGCCCGGTAAAAGTCCGGATACTGCAGCATCGCCGCCGCCGTCATGAATCCTCCGCCCGAGTGGCCCCACATCCCCGCCCGGCTTAAATCTATGTAGGTGTGCGTCGCGGCTAGCCGCTCCAAGGCAGTCTTCTTGTCCGCCAAGCCGTAGTCCCGCAGATTCCCATAACCATAGCTGTCATACCATTTGTCGCGCTGAGGGCTTCCGCCGCGGTTGCCGACCTCGACCACGACAAACCCCAGTTGCGCCAGCGGCACGTTGGGGCTTTTCGGCGAAAACGTTTTGGTCACCTGTTCCACCTGCGGCCCTGGATATACGAACTCAATGACCGGATACTTCCGGCTCGCATCAAAATCGAATGGCTTGTAAATCACGCCGTAGAGGTCCGTCACGCCGTCATCCGCTTTCACTTTGAACATCTCGGGATACTTGAATCCCGCCGCGATCAATTGCGAAACGTCCGTCGTCTCCAGTTCATTGAGTGTCGTTCCTTGCCCATCCCGCAGCATGGACCTTGGCGCCATATCCACCCGCGAAAACGTGTCCACGAAATACTTGCCCGAGTCCGGCCAGCTCACCGAGTGCGTAAAGTTCTCCGGCGTCAGTATTTTCAATCCGCTTCCGTCCAAGCCGACGCGGTACAGATGCGTGTAGTAGGGATCTTCCCCCGATTCGCGCCCGTTGGCCGTGAAGTACAGCGTCCGCGTCTTCTCATCCAGCGAAGCAATTTGATCCGTCACGTACTCGCCCGAAGTGATCTGGTTTTTCAGCTTTCCCTGCCCCTCATACAAGTACAAGTGGCCCCAGCCATCCCGTTCCGACCACCACAGCAGTTCTTTACCGTTTTCCACCAGCCGCAGAGGCTTTTGCGTCATCCACATGTTTGAACGTTCTTCGATCAATTTCTGCACTTTGCCCGTGGTGCTGTCCGCCACGTCCACTTCCACTTGACGGAAATCCCGGCTCCGGCTGGTGAAGTAGAGCTTGTCCGACGTGTCCGCCAGCCATTTCGGGTTCTGCCGCAGAAGAGGCGCTGGATTCAGCCGGTTTTCCTCCTGGTCTTCCCTTTGTTCTTCGCGGTCGCGCTCCGTCTGTGCGGCATCTTCAATAGTCAGCACCTCATCCACAAAACTCTTTGGTTGCACCACCACGCGCTGTTTGCTCGCCATGTCAAAGATGTTGATCTCTCCGATCGGCATGTTCGTCTCGCCCGGCAAGGGATAGCTGCGTGCCTCCAGAATCGGCCGCGGATTCGTCAGCGAGTGAATCACCCAGTAATCGCCTACCTTGCGGTTGTCTTCCCGCTCCAGCGCAAACTTCTTCGAATCCTTCGACCAGTGGATCGTCACCGCCGGCGTCCGTTGCCCGGCTTTGTTTCTGTCACCCTTGTCTTGTTTCTTCAGTTGCTCATCCTGTTCCGGCAACAGCACTCGCGCGTAACTGTATTTCTCCGAGCCGTCGGTCGTCAGTTGCGTTTCCACCACGCTCGTATCGCCCGGTTTTTTCAGCGCCTTGGCATAATTCTCCGCGTCCATCAAATAGAGGTTGTGTCCCCGCGCGAACACCACCGTCTTTTCATCGGGCGAAACCGAAGCCCACATTGGTTTTCTCTTCGGCGCTTCGAAATTGTCCAGCCGCGTGAGCTTTCCCGTTGTAATGTCGTATTCAAAATAAATCGTCCGCGTTTCTTCCGGTTTTTCTCCTCCTGCGACTCCCGCTGCCGCCTGGCCTTGCTGCTCCCCTTGCTTCATCTCTCCTTCTTTGCCTTGCTCCTCGATGTCCTCCTGGCTCTTTTCTTTTTTCGGTTCATTCGGCACCACGGCGTCCTTCCGAATCTCCACCTCAAATCGCATCTTCGCG
>Ga0075426_10001658_pt1 | contig 15816 bp, 14 predicted proteins | sample SoiMethybrSBSTD5_FD_75304 | JGI IMG/M metagenome (GOLD analysis project Ga0075426, IMG submission 75304) | Bulk soil microbial communities from a Populus tree surrounding site in Tennessee, USA - Soil MetaG P. TD hybrid SBSTD5 | ecosystem: Environmental > Terrestrial > Soil > Tree plantation... | reverse complement strand
GTGGTTTAACAACGCTAAGGGTTTTGGATTTATCGGTCAGGAAAGCGGACCCGATGTATTTGTCCACTACAGCGCGGTAAAGTCTGAGGGTTACAAGAGTCTTCAGGAAGGCGATCAGGTGGAGTTCGAGATCGTGCAGGGCCAGAAAGGTCCGCAAGCCGACAGTGTGACCAAGGTTTCCTAGTGAGAGTTAGGACTTCTCAGGAACCCAGCCGATGTGGCTGGGTTTTTTGTTGAAAACCAAGCTCCGGGAAAACACTACGCGGATTTCGCAGATGGTACGCGGATTAACGCGGAAGAATAAACTTGACTTGGCTGCTCGATGAAGATCTTTTGCTGTTTCCTTTCGATCGTGGTCAAATGCCAATCTCTGCGCTCGTCACGATCATCCTCCAAATGTTTCCGCGTTAATCCGCGTTCCATCTGCGAAATCCGCGTCAGGTTTTTTGTGGCACTGTCTTCAATTTCGGCCCAAAATTTATGAGGCGGCCAGATGGCCTCTAGAATCGTTCGAGCCTAAGACATGGAAAACCGTAACATTGCCGCGGTCTTCTACGAAACCGCCGATCTGATGGAGATTCGCGGAGACGATCCTTTTCGCATCCGCTCTTATCGCCGCGCGGCCGAGGCAGTGGAAGGACTTCCCTATCGCCTCGCCGACATAGCTTCCGACACCAAGAAGTTGTTGGAGGTGCCCGGGATCGGCAAGAGCATGGCTGCGAATATCCAGCAGCTTTTGAAGGAAGGCAATTTCAGCCTGCACGCTGACTTGTTGCAGAAATATCGGCCTTCCATGCTGGAGCTGCTGAAGATTCAGGGTCTCGGCCCGAAGACGATTGCGCTCATCTGGGATGCCTTTCAGATTTGCGATGTCGATGGCGTGGAGAAACTCGCGCGTGAACGAAAAATTCGCGAGCTCCCGCGCATGGGAGAGAAGCACGAGCAGAAGATTCTGAAAGGCATCGAGGAATACCGGCGCATTTCCGGCCGTTTCCTGCTCGATGCTGCCGAGCGCACCGCGGAAAAAATCAAGGAATTTCTTGCCGAGATGCCGGGGATCGAAAAGATCACTGCGGCAGGGTCACTGCGTCGTGGGCGCGATACTGTTGGCGATCTCGACATCCTAATCACTGGCCCATGCTGCGCGGATGAACGCCTCGACCCACTCCTCGATCGTATTGTGACCTTCCCCGGAATTTCCGAAGTCCTCGCGAAAGGCGGCAACAAGGTCAGCTTCAAACTGCGCAGCGGAATGCAGGTCGATGTGCGCACGCTCAAGCCGGAATCGTTCGGCGCTGCGTTGCAATATTTCACCGGTTCGAAAACGCACAATGTGTCCATTCGCCAACGGGCCTTGAAGATGGGATACACGCTCAGTGAATATGCCCTGACTTGCATTTCTGATGGCAAGCACATCGCCAGTGCGACGGAAGAAGACGTTTATGCGGCGCTGAAGCTTGGTTACATTCCGCCCGAGCTTCGCGAAAACCAAGGTGAAATAGAAGCCGCTGCTCAGCAGGCACTCCCAAAGCTGATCGAATTGAGCGATATACGCGGCGATGTACACATGCATACGGTAGAAACCGATGGCCGCTGCACGATCGAAGAGATGATCGGCTCGGCCCGCGAACGCGGCTACGAGTACATGGCGATCACCGATCACTCGAAGAATCTGGCGTTCGCTAACGGTCTCGACGACAAGCGCGCGGCGGAGCACATCAAGAAGATTCGTGCAGTCGGAAAGCAAACAGAAGGGATCAAGGTTCTGGCTGGAATCGAAGTGGACATCCTCGCCGAAGGCGAACTCGATCTCTCCGGCTCAGTGCTGGACGAAATGGACTTGGTGATTGCCAGCGTACACTCGCATTTCCAGCAGGAGCCGAAGCAGATGACCGATCGTCTGTTGCGGGCCATCTCCAGCGGCCACATTTCCATTGTGGGACACCCAACCGGGCGTATCCTATTGCGGCGCGAAGGTTACGATTTCGACCTTGACGCCGTAATGCGCGCGGCCGCCGAGTATGGTGTGGCAATGGAATTGAATGCATATCCGGATCGTCTGGATTTATGCGATCGCCACTTGAAGATGGCCAAGGAACGCGGGGTGAAGATCGTGATCAATACCGACTCGCACCACACGTCGCATCTTGAGAAGATGCGTTATGGCGTCGTACAGGCGCGTCGGGCGTGGCTCACGCGTGAGGATGTTCTAAACACATTACCTGCGTCGCAATTCGCGGAAGCCATGCGTCGGTATGCACAAAGGCCGGCGACGCAGAGACAGCATTCAGCATCTTAGCTTCAGAGCACCAGGTTCAGAGTATCTCGAGGAGCCGCTATGTCGAGTCCATCCAGCCCCGTTGTAAAGAAAGCGGAAGAGGCGCGTCCTGACGCCGGACACGTACCCATGACCGAAGAGCTCGACAGCGCACGCTGGAGTCTGCCTCCAATTGTGCCGGTGGTGGTCGCGGCCGCAGTGCTCGCGATCGTGCTCGGCATTTACCTCGCGTCATCGCGGAAGCCGCCGACATCGACGGGCAGCACAGTGCGTGTGGTTGCACTCCCGATGCACATTGAATCGAAAGGATCGATTGCTCCGGGCCAGGAAGGAACGATTGATCAAAACGTGGAGAAGAGCGATTCCGTGCTGGTAAACATCGCGCTCGATGTGAAGAACGCGATTGGCAAGCCGATGTACATCAAGGGACTCCAGGCCAAGCTGGTCACCGACAAAGGCGAGTTCACCGACGACGCTGCTCCAGCGTCTGACTATGAGCGGATCGTGCAGGCTTACGGACAATTGTCAATTCCTGATCTGAAACCCTTTCAAGTCGAATCGAACATTCCTGCGAACGTTGATCAGAAGGGTCTGGCCATCTTCAGCTTTCCTGTGTCGCGGGATGATTGGGACAAGCGCAAGTCCCTGCAGGCAACCGTCAACTTCTACGATCACTCACCTCTGGTGATCGACGCGACGCAAGCTGCCGCGGCCCAGGATGCGACTCTTCCAACGAAGATAATGAAGTAGCTCTCTTGATCGCCTGCGCGCAGCTATACCGGCGAATCTTTGTCGCCGATGGATTGCAGAGCTCAACGCGTGGTCGCCGAACACAGCCCGCTGAAAAAAATTCCAAACGTTCTACTCTGGGCAGGAGCTTAGGTTACGAAATTGCATAGGGTATATATAGGTGCCGGTGTGAGAACCGGCTCAGTACCAGCAGTATTAAGGAAAGTAAATATTTGATTCTGCTGCTTTTGTCCTGCTCAGGTCAGCGATTCCGGAGGCATGAACGCATGGAATTGCAAGGGACAGAGGTGGTATTTACGTTCTCATAAATAGTAACCAGGTAATAACGTACGAAGCGCCATGAAAAACTTTCGTATCGCCGTCCTCATATTGCTGATCGCGATTGCGACCCCTTTTGCCTTGCATCGGCGGGCATGGGCACTGCACCACCCTGCAGATGCTAAGGCGGCCTCAGCTGCTGCAAGTCCAGTGCACATCATTTCGCCGGTTGCAGGCGAGGAATTGGGCAAGGCGTACACTGTCGTGCAGTATCGGCAAGTGTCGGCAAAGTCAGCGAGCAGCCCTACTTATGAACTTCGAATCGATGGCCGTGATCCGGTCCAGACGACCGAAACGAACTACACCTTCAACGGACTGAAACCCGGTAGCCACAACGTTGTCGTTCAGGTGGTAGATGCAAACGGCGCTCCCGTTTCGGGAACGCGATCCGAAGTGTACTTTACCGTCGCCGCAACAACGGCCGCGAGAAATGCAGTCGCAGGCCAAATTTCAAACCTTCCGCCACTGCCGCAGCCTTTCGCGAACGACCTGCCGAACGGCAACGGCTCGCTGCCGCTGCTCTCGATTATCGGTTTCGGCATTCTCGTGGGCGGCGTGATCTCTGCCCTGCGTACTCGTCCAGCTCACAAGTAATCGCGCTGCTCTGGATTTCTGCATCCAAACCTCTGCGGTGCTCTTGTGTCTGCTATGCAGAGATTTGATACAGCAAAGATGCGCAACATCGCTCAGTCAATTTGGGCTCGTCGACACGAGCTGACGCAGCTCCCGGCATGGCAGAAGCTGCGCGCGCTGGTTGTTCGCCAGCGACTCTCGGCCATTCTGATGCTGATCGGCGTTGGCATTCTCGGCTATGTCGGTTCGGAATACTGGGCGATGTACCACGAGCAGAAGGTGCTCCAGCGCGAGTGGCAGGAACAGCAGAAGAGTGCTTCGTCGGCAACAAAGACCAACATACGAGCAGTGCAAGATGACGGTCTTACCCGCGTTTCGATTCCGAAGATCAATCTGGATGTGATCGTCGTCGAGGGCACCAACCATCGCGCGCTGCGTGTCGGTCCTGGCCATTTGAAAAGCACACCGGCTCCCGGTGAAATTGGCAACTCCGTGATCTCCGCTCATCGCGACACCTTCTTCCGGCATATTTACGAACTAGTAAAGGGCGACGAGATTCAGGTTCGCCGGGGCAGTCATACCTACACCTTTCAAGTAACGGGAAAGAAAATCGTTGAGCCGAGTGACATTTCGGTGTTGAAAAATTCACCGGACGCGCGCCTCACGCTAATTACCTGCTATCCGACCTACTTCATCGGACCAGCTCCGCAGCGGCTGATCGTCTTTTCCAAACTGGTAGGCGATTCCCAAGCGGGAGCGCAACAAGCGCAAACAGTACCAGCTGCCGCAGCTCGCCAGGGCTCCTGACACGGCTTTCTATTTACAATCCTAGAGTGCACACCTCCGATGTAGTCATCGCCGGCGCGGGCATCATCGGGTTGTCGATCGCTATTGAGCTGCGCAAGGCCGGCGCGACTGTTACTGTCCTTGATCGCGGAGAGCCGGGACGTGAGGCGTCCAGCGCGGCTGCCGGGATGCTGGTAACTGCAGATCCCGATTTGGGAACTGCGATGCGCGAACTCGCGGAGACGAGTGCTGCACTTTATCCATCGTTTGTTGAAGAGTTGGAACTCCGTTCGGGGCTGCAGAGCGATCTTGAAGCGCACGGCGCGGTGTATGTGGCGGGCGAATCCGAGTGCCTCGACTCGCCGACTTTGAGTCCTTCTGAGCTGGCGCAGCAGGAACCTGGTCTCGCCGAGCATCCACGCGTTCACTTCCTTTCCGAACAGAGTATCGATCCGGCGCTGTTGACACGCGCTGCAATCGAAGCTGCGAAGCGATTGGGAGCAACCGTCCATCACGAAGCGCAAGTCGAGGCTGTGACACTCACGCGCGAGCATCTGCTTGAAGTGCAGACTTCGCGAATTCCCTATCAAACCGCAACCTTCGTGAACTGCGCCGGCGCGTGGGCGAATCAGATTGCCGGAGCGGCAGCCCCGGTACGTCCGCGAAAGGGGCAGATGCTCAGCGTGATTCCGCGCGATTGCAGGCTTCGCCACGTGATTCGCTCGCACGAGGTTTACCTCGTTCCGCGAAAAGATGGGCGTGTGATCGTCGGAGCGACGGTTGAAGATTGCGGATTCGATAAGACCGTCGATTCGGCGAAAATTCAACAACTCCACCAGAAGGCCGCGAATCTTGTGCCCTCGATTGGCGACGCGAAGATTCTGGATGCCTGGGCTGGCTTACGTCCCGGCTCGCCAGATGACCTGCCGATTATGGGAGCTGGGCGTCTGCCTGGCAGCTACGTGGCCACGGGACATTTTCGCAATGGCATCCTGCTCGCGCCAATCACGGCAGTGCTGATGTCCGAGTTAATTCAGGGAAAGATTCCGCGCCTCGACTTGCACGCGTTTTCTCCATCGCGTTTCGCTCCCGCGCAGGCCTTAGCAGGATAGCCAGCGCATCGCAGTACAACTTATGCTGGATGGTTTCAATCCATCCTCTTCGTAAAGCAATCGATGTTTTCGGGCGTGGGAGGTCACCGTGGCAACGCAGATCAAGTTTGGAACATCGGGATGGCGGGCGATAGTTGCCGACGAGTTCACGATGGAAAACGTGCGCCGCGCAGTCACAGGCATCGGACGGTATGTGGCGTCGAAAAACAAAAATGGCGCAAAACTTCTGGTGGGCCGCGACCCGCGGTTCATGGGCGAAGCTTTCGTTGCTGAAGCCGCCGCGGTTCTCTCGCGCAATGGCGTGAAGCCGCTCGTTATTCCAGAAGCTGCGCCGACTCCCGCGATCGCTTACTCAGTCATCAAACGCAAAACCGATGGCAGCATCAACTTCACGGCATCACATAATCCGCCGGAGTACAACGGAATCAAGTACTCGACACCAGACGGCGCACCTGCCTTGCCGGAAGTCACAAAAGCCATTGAGCAGGAAATCTCGGCGGTGAACCCGGCGCCCACTAACGGCACGGGCGAGCAAAAAGTCGCGAACGAGGAAGTGGACGTTCGCCCCGCGTATCTGAAGCGTCTTGACGAACTGCTCGATCTACCCACGATCAAGAAATCCGAAATCAAAGTGGTCTTCGATCCATTCTGGGGTGCAGCTCGCGGATATTCAGACGTTCTACTGCGGGAAAACGGGATCTCCGTCGCTTCGGTGCACGACTATCGCGACGTTCTTTTCGGCGGCCACGCGCCCGAGCCGGAAGGCAAGCTGCTGGATGAATGCCGTGCCAAAATGAAACAGACCGGAGCTGCGATCGGCATCTGCACCGATGGCGATGCAGACCGCTTCGGCATCGTCGATCAGGATGGAACGTTCATCCAGCCGAACTACGTGATCGCGCTTCTCTTCGATTATCTTCTGGCAACTCGCGGCTGGAAAACCGGCGTGGGAAAATCCGTTGCCACCACGAATCTGCTCAATGCCATCGCGGACAAGAACAAACTCGAGCTCTTCGAGACACCGGTTGGTTTCAAATACATCGGCGAGCTGATCAAGCAAGACAAGATCACCATCGGTGGCGAAGAGAGCGCCGGGCTCACCATCCGTGGACACGTTCCCGAAAAGGACGGAGTGATTGCCGGACTTCTCTGCTGCGAAATGGTTGCAACGCGGAAGAAGTCTATTCGCGAACTTCTTCAGGAGCTATTTGCCAAAGTTGGTTCCTTTTACCCGGTTAGGGAGAACTTTCGCTTGACGCCCGAAGTGAAGGAGAAGTTCACTAAGAAGGTTGCTGCCGATCCTGCTGAATTTTCAGGACGTAAAGTTTCGCAGGTTGTACGCACTGATGGACTGAAATTGATTTTCGACGATGGCTCCTGGGTGGCGTATCGCATCTCCGGAACCGAGCCGGTAGTTCGGGTCTATACCGAGGCTCGATCAGAACCCGACTCGGCGAAGTTGAGCGCAGCAGCCAAGCAGTGGGTCCTGCAATAGCGAATGGAAAAACTTAAACCGGTTCTCGAAGCAGTGTGGCAAAAAGCGTACGACTGGCGGCGCAGAGGTGCGACGTTAACCTTGTGTCTCGTCGCCGTGTGGGTTGCGTACCACGTAATCTTTGGAGCCAACGGCATGCTCATCTATTCCCACAAACGGACCGAATACCGCGCGCTCAATAAAGAGATCCTCGAACTCAAGCAGGAAAATCAGCAGCTAAACCAACGAGTAGACGCTCTGAAAAACGACCCAAAGGCCATTGAGAAGGAAGCGCGCGAGCAACTGCGTTTAGCCCGGCCGGGAGAAGTCATCTATACCTTGCCCCAACCTGCGCGTACTCCTTCCACCTTCACCGCACAGAAACACTGAGCCAAAGCCCAGTCTCGCTGGTATCATCGGGCTTCTTTCCTCTCAATCCTTTGCTGTTCCCGCAATCTTCGAGGCAAGTATGCGTCCAATATTGATCGCGTTTATCGCAGCAGTGTTCACAACCGGAGCATGGGGACGATCTGCAGATGCTCCCCAGCAGGTTTCGCCCGCCGATGTGCAGGCGCTACTCGCTCGCATCGAAAAGCTGGAGCAGCGTGTTGCGGAGTTGGAAGCGAAGCAATCCGCGACTGCGACCAGTGCAGCTCCCCAGCCGGCTGCATCGAGTTCCGAATCGGCACGGAGTACTGCTGTCGCGCAGGCGCAGCAGCCCAAGCCCACTCCGGTGACCACCTCGGCAGAAGAAATGCAAGGCATGCACACCGTCCTGGCGCGCGCGGGAGAGGAATACCCGAATCTTAAGATTCGCGGCTTTGCCGATGTAGATTTCGGCGCGAACAGCGCACACGGCATAAACAGCGGGTTCCAACTCGGGCAATTCGTGCTGCACTTCGCTTCTGCACTCTCGCCAAAGGTGAGTTACTTTGCCGAGGTCAGCCTCACGGCGACGGCCGGCGTCTACAACGTCGATCTGGAGCGAACCATCATCCGCTACGACTGGAACGATCTGGCAAAGTTCTCGTTCGGCCGCTACCACACGCCGGTGAACTATTGGAACACGGCGTTCCACCATGGAGCCTGGCTGCAGACCACCATCGCGCGTCCGGACATGATCGTCTTCGGCAGCCGCTTTATTCCTGTGCACTTCATCGGCGCACAGTCGGAAGGCTCGATTCCGTCAGGCCCACTGGGCGCTGGTTACAATTTGGGAATCGGCAACGGGCGCTCCTCGAACCTTGCGCGTGCCGGCGACAGCGGAGATGTAAACAACAATCGCGCTTGGCTGGGCAATTTCTATTTGCGCCCGCCGGCGCTGCGGCATTTCCAAATCGGCGGATCGGTGTATCGCGACGAGATCAGTCTTCCGAACTCTTCTCTACTGCCGGACGGCCAAAACTTCCGGGAGTGGATTGCCTCCGGACATCTCGTCTGGACAGGCGAAACGCCCGAGTTTTATGCCGAGTTCGCGAACGTGCATCATCGCAGCGAGCTCACGGGACGCACCTTCGATAATCAAGGCGGATACGTGCAAGTCGCGTATCGTCTGCCGTTCGACGCGAGGAAGTGGAAACCGTATTATCGGTACGATTATCTGCAGGTGCCTGCGAACGAGCCTACGCTTCTCGACTTCGTGAACGTGCGAAAATCGACCTTCGGCATGCGCTACGACATTTCTGATTTTGCTGCATTCAAAGCCGAATACCGCAACGGCAGAGGCAATCCTTTGCCGCAGCGATCGAATGCGCTGGCATTGCAGACCGCATTTACTTTCTGAGGAGCGAGATGATTCGGAGAACAAGAACAATCGAGATGCTCTTGCTGACGATCATGCTCTTCGGAGGCGTGCTCAGCGGGACGGCGCAATCGAAATCGAATGACGTCGCAGTTGTCGTAAATCCTGCGGCGCCCGTGAGCGATTTAACGCTTAGCCAGGCGCGCAGAATCTTCCGCGGCGATCAGCAATATTGGAATGCCGACCTGCCTATCGTCCTGCTGGTGCGAAATCCGCCGAGCCGTGAGCGCGACATTATCCTGAAGCAGCTCTACTCAATGACGGAAGCAGAATTCAAGCAGTATTGGATCGCCAAAATCTTCCGCGCCGAAGCCACCTCCGGTCCGAAGATCGTGTATTCCAACAGCATGGCGGCGGATCTGGTGAAGGTGATTCCCGGAGCGATCGCGTTCATGGCGGCAAGAGATGTAGATCCCGGACTGAAGGTGGTCAAGATCGATGGCCATCTGCCGGGGGATCCGCAGTATCCACTGAGGTAGTCAGGCTCGCTCTACTTAGCCCACACCAAGAGCTAGCTCGCCACGGCAGCCGCCGCAATTCGCGCTTCGGCTGGACGTCCCAAAAGAGCAATCTCCACGACGGTGCAGTCATCGTTGAGAGAGGTTTCGCCGCAGAACATACTTACTTCGGCGAAGACTGCTTCGAACGCATCGTCGCTCGCGACGGCGGCCTCAAGCTTCTCGTCGCCGAACATTTCATCTTCAGAGTTTGCGGCTTCGGTTACACCATCGGTGACGAGAATGATCTTTTCACCAGGCCCAAGGTCAATGGTTCGCGATTCGTATTCCATGAACTCGAGCAGTCCCACTGGAGCATTATTGGATTCCAGACGTTCGATTCGATCCTTTCGGATAATGACTGGAGACACGTGTCCGCAATTGACGTATTCAATTCGTCCACTTTCTTCAAGTGCGAGGATGCAGATGGTCGCGTATTTTCCTGCGACATCGCGCTGAGTGAAGAAGCGATTCGCGCCGGCAACGATCTCTGCGAGCGGTACATTGGCTGCGAGCTCCGAACGCATCATGCCCTGCAGCATCGACGCCATAATCGCTGCCGACATGCCTTTGCCTGAAACATCACAGATGATGACAGTAACGCCGTTGTCGATCGGCACCACATCGTAGAAGTCACCGCCAATCTGAGTGCAGGAAATGTTCTTGGCGCGAATTGTGGCAAACGGCAGCTCCGGCATGCGCACTGCCATCAGACCTTGCTGGATTGTTGCTGCCATGGCCAGCTCGTGCGCCTGGCGTTCGCGAATCTCTTGATTGCGACGCTCGAGTTCGATGTTTGCTTCCGTCAACTGCTTGCGCGAGATGTCGAGCCTTTCGGCCATGATGTTGAAGGTTTGCGCGAACCGCCCTAATTCATCTTTCGTCTGCAGGTGAATTCGGTGATCGAGATTCATGTTGCCGATAAGATCCGCGCCATTTTGCAACGCGGCAAAGCCGCGCACGATGGATCGTGAGATTACGAAGGCGACGACGACGGCCACCAAAACGAAGAGACTGAACGTAATCGCGTTCAGGCGAGTGGTTAGCTTTCCCACGCGCGCGAACTCGGCTTCGTCATTCTGTACACGCTGCTTCTCGGCCGTTTGCATCTGCGGCAACGTGGACATCAGCAGCTTGTAGCTGAGCGCGTCGGCCTTGGCCGCGTTAGCGATCGCCCAACTTTGTTCCACTCCGAGCTGGTCATAGAATGCGCGCCAGCTCTGAGCCACAAGCGCGTACGTGGTAGCCAGTTCGTCGATCAGCAAACCTTCACCCGCCACTCTCAACTTCTTGAACTGCTCGATCTCTGCCGTAACGTCGTTCAGCTTTGCATCGAACAGGTCATGCGCGGATGAGTTCGGCGCACTCTGATCGCTTTCCGTCGCCAAGTTGTTCAGCAGTGCGACTTCTTTGTGCAGGTTGTCGATGTCCTGCTGAATGCGTCCAAGCGTCACCTGGCGATTCAAGGAGCGGTCGAGACGTTCCATTGTTAGAGTGCGCAGGTGAGCGCTCCACAGATAAACCAGAATCGTCGCCGCAAAGAGCAGGATCAGGCTGGCAAACGAGAGATTGAGGCGACGGCGAATGGTCATGGATGCGCAGCGGCGTCCGGGTGCTTGGGAGGGAGCAGCGCTATTTTACTGCCAGTTGGTACGCTGCGGCAGATTTTATTGGCGCGGCAGCAGGCTTCCTATGGCTAGGAATCGACCGAACATGCGCTCATCAGAAGCCAACGAATTCGTGCAGAAAAATGTGGCAGTGAGCTTGTGTTCAGAAATGACCCTTGAGGTGAAAACTCCTTAGCTACACTTTCTGCGAAATCAGCCAAGCTGTTATGTTGAACATACGCGGAAGCGAATGGGATCCGGTGATCCTCCCGGTCTTCAAAACCGGCGCTCGACACCTTCGCGGTGCCGAGGGTGTGTTCGACTCGCACACGCTTCCGCCAGTGATTCGCATGAACTCAAACGGTTCGGTTAGGCCTGCCGCCTCCGGATCGCAAAGGCCAATTGCGAAATCACGAATCACGAAATGACGAAGTCTGTGAAAAGCGCTCGCTCTTTATATACTCGTTAGATGAAGCAGATTGCGCAGTGGGCAATCGACACGGCCTCTAAGCGCGGCGCTACGTATTGTGACGCTCGCATCGTCAACGACCGCCAGCGGGCGCTCGCCACTAAGAACGGCAAAATTGGCCATGCTGCTGATTCCGAATCGCTGGGCATCGGTGTTCGCGTGATCGTCAACAATGCTTGGGGATTCGCATCGACTGACGACCTCTCCCGTGAGTCGGTGGAGCGAACTGCTGCGCGCGCGGTGGAGATTGCGCGCGCATCGTCGCGCGTTCAGCAGCATCCGATTCGCCTTGCACCCGAGAAGGCGGTCACCGCCAAGTGGACTAACCCATACAAAATCGACCCTTTCAGCACTTCGATCGAGCAGAACCTTGCGCTGCTGATGGCGTGCGACAAAGAGCTGCGTTCCATTTCGGGAGTCACACTGGCCGAAGCGCAGATGACGCTTCGCCGCTACGAGCAATGGTTCCATTCCAGTGAAGGCTCCGACATTCATCAGACGCGCTTCATCACTGGCGCCGGATATGACGCCTATGCCTTTGCGGGAACCGAGATTCAGAAGCGCTCCTATCCCAACTCCTTCGGCGGCCAGTATCAGAACAAAGGCTACGAGTTAATCGACGAGCTTCACCTCATCGAGAACGCGCGCCGAATCGGGGAAGAAGCCGTGGCGCTGCACAAGGCCGATCAGTGTCCGGAAGGCAAGTTCACCATTGTCCTCGGCTCTTCCCAACTCGGGCTCCAGATCCACGAGTCGGTCGGACATCCTATCGAGCTCGACCGCGTCCTCGGCATGGAAGCCAACTTCGCCGGTACGTCGTTCCTTACCATCGACAAGCTACGCAACCTGCGCTACGGAAGCGATCTCGTCAACGTCGTAGCAGATGCGACTGAAACGCATGGTCCCGGATTGGGAACCTTCGCTTACGATGACGAAGGGGTTCCGGCACATTGCACGCCGATCATCACCGATGGCCAGTTCACCGGATATCTCTCCTCGCGCGAAACGGCACATACCATCAACGAGCAGCGCTCGAACGCCACCATGCGCGCCGAAGGTTGGAATAGGATTCCGCTGATTCGCATGACCAATGTCAGCATCCTTCCCGGAACGAAACCGCTCACGCTCGATCAGCTCATTGCCGATACCGATCACGGCATTTACATGGAGACCAACCGCTCCTGGTCGATCGACGACAAACGCTACAACTTCCAGTTCGGCTGTGAGATGGGCTGGGAGATCAAGAACGGCAAGCGCGGACGCATGCTGAAAAATTCCTCGTATTCCGGAATCACCACCGAGTTCTGGAATTCGATGGACGCCATCTGCTCCCGCGACCAATGGCAACTCTGGGGCACGCCTAACTGCGGCAAAGGGCAGCCCATGCAAACCATGGGCACGGGCCATGGCGCCGCTCCCGCGCGCTTCCGCAACATCGCTGTCGGCAGCGCCTACAAAGGAACCTAGGATCCGTATCGCGTCAGTTCTTCTATGGGAAAAGTGATTTGCAAGCAGCAACTGTTCCTGTAGACTCGCCCGAAGCCTGATCTGGCTCGGCCTGGCCTTGCTCAACTCGCACCCTGCATGATTCATCAACGACAAATTGCAAAGAGAGGACTCGATCTACTGATCGCTTCCATAGCGATCGTGCTGACAATTCCCATAATGGTCGTTGTTGCTCTGTGCGTCTGGTGGACTATGGAAACGCCGATTCTGTTTCGCCAAAGGCGTCCCGGCCTAAATGGAAAGCCGTTCACGATCCTGAAATTCCGGACGATGAAGACCGGCGAGGAGTGCGACGCAAAGAGGATCACCCGCTTGGGAGCCTTCCTGCGCCGAACCAGCCTCGACGAATTGCCCGAGCTATGGAACGTGATCCGCGGAGAAATGAGCCTCGTAGGACCGCGACCGCTCCTGATGGAGTATCTCGACCGCTACTCGCCAGAGCAGTGGCGTCGACACGAAGTACTGCCCGGAATCACCGGATGGGCACAAGTGAATGGCCGCAATGCTCTCCCGTGGGACCAGCGCCTCATGCTGGACGTGTGGTACGTCGACCATCGCAGCTTCTGGCTCGATGCCAAGATCCTTTTTGGAACTCTCCCTTGTCTCTGGACCCGACATGGCATCCGCCACGGCGAACACGCGACCATGCCGCAATTTCTGGGAACTCTCGAGCCACAAGCTTGTGAATTCGAGCACCGTTCGACAATTGACTAGGGTGAGGAGCTACCGGCTGGAGTGGAATGAATCCGGGCAAGCCACATGCACTGCCTTTATTCCCATAATGGGAATTAGAGCGGCCTGCAAAGGGGTTTTGTCCAAATCGAGGTTTTCAAAGACTATTCGCTGACGGCAGCGCCAGTGGCAATCGCCGCTGCGGATTCATCAGGAATCTGGCCCTTACCCGAGCCCTGCAGCAGACGGTGGTGAATGCAGTACAAGGCGAGCTCAAGCCGGTCGGAAACGCCTAATTTGTCGTATACCTTGCGCAGATAGTTCTTCACCACCTGCTCGGTCGTACCGATTTCGTTGGCGATTTCTTTATTGCGCATTCCCTGCGTGACGCAGGAAATGATGAGCAGTTCTTTATCCGAGAGTTTCGTTTTGGGACGCGGCGAGGTGAGCTGCGCGGCCTGCGCGCGATAAGCTTCGATCACCCAGTTGACGCTCTGGTTGTCGATCCACGTCTCGCCGGCAAAGACTTTGCGCACGCACTTCACCAGCATCTCCGGCGCGATATTGCGCGGCAAGAGTCCACGCACACCGCGACGGAAGTATTCGACCGTCGTGTCCTCATCGTTTTCCGGCGAGAGCACAATCACCTTCAAATGCGGCGAACGCTTCAGAACTTCGCCGATTGCTTCCGGAGAATTGGGAGAAATCGAGGCTTCAAATAGAAGCACGTCAGCGGGAAACTTGGAGACCGCAGCCAGGACCTGGCCAAGATTCTCCGCCTGAGAAACCACACGAATGTCGTCTTCGAGCGCGAAGATCTTCTTTGTGCCTACGCGATAGATCGCCTGCGTGTCGGCCAGAATGACGCGAATCGTCGGCAGGCCGGCTAAACTCTTGTCGGCGCCATTGGTGGCGACGGATTCCTCTTCGCGCTGAGGTGCTGAATTGTCTGGCGATTTGGAAGCGCCGCTGCTGCTCATGATTTCTATCTACTGGGAGCGATCGAAATGGTATTCGTCAATGACTGCTGCTACTGCCGTCCGATCGCCGTGTTTGGAGCAGCGTACCACACGTCCAGTACATTTCACTATCACATCGGTTGCCGTACCCAGAACGTTTGAGGGCATGGAAATGCTGAAGTCGATGATCGAGCCGATCTCGAGCGCAGCGTCCATGTAAAAGAGCACGCCGCCCGCCGAAATGTCCTCGGTTTGGCCGGGTACGCCGCCGGGCTCAGCTTGAACTTCAACCGGAAGCTTCAGAGGAAACCGAACTGAACTTCTTAATTCGTCCACGGTGAATCCTTGGGGGATGGAGTTGGCTGACTTTATATCTGCTGTCATCGGCTGATTAAAGTTACCAAAGTACTACCCGGACCGCGCGAGAGGACACATGGGACATGTACTTCCGGGTGTTACCCTGCGTCGAACTTCCTCCTCTTCAGAATTTCGTTATCTCCGTGAAATTGAAGTTGTTCACCTTCATCGGAGGCACAACCATGTCGAACGACTCCTCGCCACTGGCCCGCACCGAGGTCCCCAAAGCTGCAACATTTTGCAACATATCTACGAGGCTTTGGTTGAAGCGGAAATTCCGCACTCCGCTCACCAGCTTCCCGTTCTCGATGAGGAAGGTACCATCGCGGGTCATGCCGGTAAGGATCTTCTCGTAAGGATCGACCTCGCGGATATACCACAGACGTGTGACGAGAATCCCGCGTTCGGTAGAGGTTACCATCTGGTCAACAGTCTGCGCGTCTTTGTTTCCGCCTTCGACAACGATGTTCATCGGCGCGTCGCCAATCTCGTTCGGCAGCGGGAATCCGTGGCCAGTGGGATTGATTTTCCCCAATTGGGAAGCCAGCTCCGATTTCCGCATCTTCTGCGCCGTAGCGCGGGAGTAGACCAGATTCTTGACGATTCCCTTCTCTACGAGGGTGATGCACTGACGCGGAATGCCTTCGCCGTCGAATG
>Ga0075426_10001657_pt1 | contig 15818 bp, 17 predicted proteins | sample SoiMethybrSBSTD5_FD_75304 | JGI IMG/M metagenome (GOLD analysis project Ga0075426, IMG submission 75304) | Bulk soil microbial communities from a Populus tree surrounding site in Tennessee, USA - Soil MetaG P. TD hybrid SBSTD5 | ecosystem: Environmental > Terrestrial > Soil > Tree plantation... | reverse complement strand
CAGCGTGTTGGCCTCGCGGTTCAATTCCTGGCAGAGGAAATCGAGCCGCTTGCCGCACGCGCCGCCCTTGTCGAGCACGCGCGCGAATTCGCTCACGTGAGCGACGAGGCGCGAGAGCTCCTCGTCGACGTCGATGCGCGCGGCGTAGAGCACGATCTCCTGGTGGATGCGCTCGTCGGAAGCGGACGCCCCGGCCTCGGCGACCTTCGCCGCGAGCTTGTCGGCGAACGCGCGCACCGCACCCGGCATGAGCGGCTCGGCTTCCTTCACCAGCGCACCCATCCGCTCGAGCCGTTCGCGCAGCACCGCTTCCATCTTGGCGCCTTCGCGCGCGCGCGTCTGGTTCAGGTCCGCGACCGCCCGCTGCATGAGCTCGAGCACATCCTCCTTGAGGCGATCGGCGGAGATGGTCTCGTCGGCGAGCACGCCGGGCCAGTGCAGCACCTCGGCAACCGACAACGGGCGCGCGTCGGGAAAACGCGCGAGCACCTGGCGCGAGGCGCCCTCGAGCGCGGCGAGCGCCTGCGCGTCGGGGGAAAGCGAGCGCTTCGACGAGGCGACCGGCATATAGGTGATACGGCAATCGACCTTCCCTCGCGTGAGCTTCGCCGCCACCGCTTCGCGCAGCAACGGCTCCAGGGCGCGCAGCTCCTCGGGGATGCGCGTCTGGAACTCGAGATACCGGTGGTTGACCGTCTTCAGCTCGACGGCGAGCGTGCCCTGCACGGTGTCGCGCGCGGCTGCCGCGAAGCCTGTCATGCTGGCGATCATCGTTCGGACACTCGGGGACGGCTTTGGTTGGAGGGAATAGTCGCCTTTACAAGGGACGGTCGAGTGCCGACAATTGAACCAAGAATTATATCGGAACCCCCCTGATGCCCCAGCAGGCGAACCAGCCGTTGCCCGCCGGCTACGTGCTGAACGGCTATCGCATCGAAAAGCCGCTGTCTTCCGGCGGCTTCAGCATCGTCTACCTCGCGCGCGACGAGAAGGACGTCCCGTACGCGATCAAGGAGTACCTGCCCTCGACGATGCCGCTGCGCAACGACGGCGTCGAGGTGAAGATCACCGACGATGCGAACCTGTCGCTGTTCCGCCACGGCCTCAAATGCTTCTTCGAGGAGGGCCGGGCGCTCGCGATGATCTCGCACCCGAACGTGGTGCGCGTGGAGAATTTCTTCCGCGCCAACGAGACCTGCTACATGGTGATGCAGTACGTGCGCGGCCGGACGCTGCAATTCCACATCCAGCGCAACCGCCACGAGTTCACCGAGGCGTTCATCCGCCGCACCTTCACGCACCTCATGAACGGGCTGCGCGAGGTGCACGCGAGGAAGCTCCTGCACCTCGACATCAAGCCGGCGAACATCTTCGTCAGCATGGAAGGCCGCCCGGTGCTGCTCGACTTCGGCGCCGCGCGCATCACGCTCTCGGAAGAGATGATGAAGTTGAAGCCCATGTACACCGCGGGCTTCGCCGCGCCCGAGCACTACCGCTTCAAGCCCGAGGAGCTCGGCCCCTGGAGCGACATCTACTCGGTGGGCGCGACGATCTACACCTGCATCGCGGGCACGCCGCCGCAGGCCGGTGACGTGCGCGAGGAGAAGGACCGCATGATCCCGCTGCGCACCCTCGCCACGCAGCACTACTCCGACGATCTCTACGACATCGTCGACTCCTGCCTCGCGCTCGATCACCTGAAGCGGCCGCAGACCGCCTTCGAGCTGCAGAAGCGCCTCATGGAAGAGCCGCCCGAGGAGAAGGCGAGCTTCCTCGAGACCCTCAACCGCCCGCTTTCGAAGCTCTTCCAGCGGTAGGGCGGCGCGCCATGCGCTTCACCATCTTCCAGGATAGCCGCCAGGGCGACCGCCAGGGAAACGAGGACCGCATCGGCTACTCGTACAGCCGCGACGTGCTGCTGATGACCGTCTGCGACGGCATGGGCGGGCACCAGGACGGCGAGGTCGCCGCCGAGATCGCGGTGACCGAGATCACGCGCCGCTTCCAGCAGGAGGCGCGGCAGGTGCTGAAGCGGCCCTTCGATTTCCTCGTCTCGGCGATCGCCTCGGCGCACCGCGCGATCGTCTCGCACGCGGTCGAGCACAACCTGCTCGAATGCCCGCGCACGACCTGCGTCGCCTGCATCGTGCAGGGCGGGCGCGCGTACTGGGCGCACGCCGGAGACTCGCGCCTCTACGTCTTTCGCCGCGGGCAGCTCGTCGCCGTCACCCAGGACCATTCGCGCATCCAGCAGATGATCGACGCCGGCGAGATCACGCCGGAGGCGGCCGCGCGCCATCCCGACCGCAACAAGATCTTCAGCTGCCTCGGCGGCGTCGTTCCGCCGCAGATCTCCATCGGCCGGGAGCTCCCGCTCGAGGCCGCGGACACCATCCTCCTCTCGACCGACGGCTTCTGGGCGCAGATCCCGCCCAACATCCTCGCCAACATGTTGCGCAAGCAGGCGCTGGTCGATCTCATGCCCGGGCTCCTCTCCGAGGCGCACCGGCGCGCCAAGGGCGAGTCCGACAACATCTCGGTCGTCGCGATGACGTGGGAGAACCAGGACGACGCGCGCATCGCCGACACCTCGAACCTCGACGACGAGCAGTTCGCCACTTCCGCGAACACCACGCAGCAGCTCGACGTGGACACGCCGGTGGAAGACGTCACCGACGCCGACATCGAGCGCGCGATCGCCGAGATCCAGGACGCGATCCGGAAAGTGCCGCGCTGACGATGGCGCGAGCGAACGGCAGGCGCGCCGACGAGCTTCGGGAGCTGCGCATCCAGCGGCGCTACACCCGCCACCCCGAGGGCTCGGTGCTGATCATGATGGGCGAGACGCATGTGCTGTGCACGGCGAGCGTCGAGGAGAAGGTGCCGCCCTTCCTCAAGGGCAGGGGAAGCGGCTGGGTCACCGCCGAATACGGCATGCTGCCGCGCGCGACGCACACGCGCGGCGCGCGCGAGGCGGCCTCGGGCAAGCAGTCGGGACGCACGCAGGAGATCCAGCGGCTCATCGGCCGGAGCCTGCGCACCGTGACCGACCTCGGCGCGCTCGGCGAGCGCCAGGTCACGATCGATTGCGACGTGCTCCAGGCCGACGGCGGCACGCGCTGCGCCGCGATCACCGGCGCGATGGTGGCGCTCGCCGACGCGTGCGCGTGGATGCGCGCGCACAAGCTCGTCGCCGCCGATCCCTTGCGCGACTTCGTCGCCGCCGTCTCCGTGGGCATCGTCGAGGGGATGCCCGTGCTCGACCTCGATTACGCCGAGGATTCGGAGTGCGGCACCGACATGAACGTCGTCATGACGGGCGCCGGGCGCTTCGTGGAGATCCAGGGCACGGCCGAGCGCCATCCGTTCTCCCGCGACGAGATGGCGCGGCTCCTCGATCTTGCGGGCAAGGGCATCGGCGAGCTCATCGGCGCCCAGCGCGATTCCCTCAAGTAGCTTGCGGCGCATCGTCATCGCGTCGAACAACCCGGGCAAGCTTCGCGAGCTCGGCGCGATGCTCGCCCCGCTCGGCTTCGATGTTGTCGCCCAGGGCGAGCTCGGCGTCGCCGAAGCCGCGGAGCCGCACGCGACGTTCGTCGAGAACGCGCTCGCCAAGGCGCGGCACGCGGCGCGCGCGACCGGGCTCGCGGCGCTCGCCGACGATTCGGGGTTGTGCGTCGCGGCGCTCGGCGGCGCGCCGGGCGTGCATTCGGCGTATTTCGCGGGGCGCGACGGCAGCCGCGAGGAGCGCGACGCGCGCAACAACGCGAAGCTCGTCGCGGCGCTGCGCGATGCGCGGGATCGCAGCGCCTTCTACTATTGCGCGCTCGTGCTGGTGCGTTCGGCCGACGATCCCACGCCGGTCATCGCGGACGGCGCGTGGCACGGCGCGATCGTGCCCGATCCGCGCGGCGCGAACGGCTTCGGCTACGACCCGTACTTCGTGCCGGACGGCTCGCGCCTCACCGCCGCCGAGCTCCCGGCCGGGGAGAAGAACCGCGCGAGCCATCGCGCGCGGGCGCTCGCGGCGCTCGCGCAGAAGCTTTCAGTCGGCCGCGGCTAGCGCCTGCGGCGCGCCGAGCGTGCGCCAGTCGGTGCCCTTGGCGACGATGCCCTCGAAGGACCGGAGCTTCGCGTGCGGCACCCGATCGGCTCCGGCGCCGATGACCGTGCCGTCCGCCGCGTAGGCGCGCGCCGCCTCCACCATGCGGCGGCGGAATTCGACGATCGCGAGGTCGCTCGCGCCGAGACGCTCGAGCGAGCGGTCGGCGATCGGCCCCATCGTCTCCCACATCGCCATGTCCTGCATCGGGATCCCGCGGATGCCGGTCCAGTCGCCCGAACGCATCGCCGCGCGATCCTGCAGGAAGTTGTTGCCGCGGTGACGCCGCTTGCGATATTGCGCGTCGAGATCGACGCCCGGCTCCGCGCCGCAGAACCTGCGCCACGACTCCACGTCGATTCCGGGCCCCGTGTCGCTCCACGCGATGAAGTAGAACGTAGTGTGCGTGTCGTCCCGCGGCACGTTCACGTTGGCGAGGTTGTACATGTTGTTCGGCGGGATGAGCACGGTGAAGGGCGCCACGAAGAGCGAGACGCGGACGTAGTCGTGCGTCGCCGAATTCATGATCGGGCGCCGGATCGCGGCGTAATGGAAGCCGAAAGGCGTGTGCGCGAGCTGAAGCCGCGGCGCCTTGTCGGTCGAAGGACGCGGCCACGCCGTCCCGGTCGCCTTGGCGCCGTCGACGCGCGCCGGCGGCATGTCGGTGGAGTGCAGGCTGGAGCTATGCGCGGAGTCGATCGCGCCCTCGAGGATCTGCGCCCAGTTGCAGTCGACCTGCACCTTCACGATGCTCACGCGCGTCTCGCGCGCCGGCGCGAACGCGGGCGGCTCGAACGCGGCGATGGACTCGCGCGGCCCCATGTAGATCCAGATGAGGCCGCCCCATTCCTCCACCGGATAGGCGGTGTGCTTCACCTTGCCGCACAAGCCGCTCGCGGCGGGCTCGGAGGCCATCTCGAGCACGTTGCCCGCGACATCCACCTTCCAGCCGTGGTAGAGGCAGCGCAATCCGCCGTCTTCGTTGCGGCCGAGCACGAGCGAGGCGCGGCGGTGCGGGCAGTGCTCGTCGAGCACGCCGACGCGGCCTTCGGAGTCGCGGAAAACGACCAGGTCTTCGCCGAGCACGCGCGCGTGAACCGGGGCGCCGTCGCGCTCGGGGACCTCCTCGACGAGGCACGCCGGCATCCAGTGCCGGCGCATGATCTGGCCCATCGGGGCGTCGCCTTCGACGCGGCAGAGCAGGTCGTTTTCCTCGCGGGTCAGCATGCGGCCCTCCGGTGCGCGGCGTGCGATACTTAGTCTCCTAAGTTTAATCCTTTCGAGGGCCGCCCGGCGATGCCCGAGCTCGTCGTCACCGCGGCCGCCCGTGCGGCGGACGACATCCACACCTTCGAGCTGCGCGATCCCGCGGGGGGCGATCTCGCGCCTTTCACGGCCGGCTCCCACGTCCAGGTGCGCTCGCCGGGCGGTCACGTGCGCAAGTATTCGCTCTGCAACGATCCGGCGGAGCGCCACCGGTACGTGATCGCCGTGAAGCGCGACCGCGCGGGCAGCGGCGGCTCCGTGGACCTGGTCGACAACGCGCGCGTGGGCTCGCGCCTCGAGGTGGCCGCGCCGCACAATTCCTTCGAGCTCGCGCCGAAAGCGCGCTCGTTCCTCTTCGTCGCCGGCGGCATCGGCATCACGCCGATCCTCGCCATGGCGCGCGCGCTCAATCGCGACGGCCGGCCGTACGAGCTCGTTTACCTGACCCGCTCGCCGTCGCACGCCGCCTTCCTCGACGAGCTCGCGGGCGACGCTTTCCGCGGCAAGGTCGTGATCCACCACGACGCGGGCGATCCGGGGCGCGCCTTCGACCTGTGGCCGCTCTTCGAGAAGCCGCGAGAGGCGCACATCTACTGCTGCGGCCCGCGGGGCCTCCTGGAAGCGGTGCGCGACATGACGGGGCACTGGCCCGCGGGGGCCGTGCACTTCGAGAGCTTCGTCGACGCGCTCGCCGCCGCGCGCCCCGGTGACCGGGCGTTCACCGTCGTCCTCGCGCGATCGGGCGCGCGCATCGAGGTGCCGCCGCGCGTGTCGATCCTCGAGGCGATGCGCGCACGCGGCTTCGAGGCGCCGAGCTCGTGCGAGAGCGGCACCTGCGGCACCTGCCGCACGCGGCTGCTCTCGGGCGAAGCCGACCATCGCGATCTCGTGCTCATGGACCACGAGAAAGCCGCGAACATCATGCTGTGCGTCTCGCGCGCCCGGGGCGCCGAGATCACGGTCGATCGATGAGCGCGCGGCGATTGCGGCTGGGCGTGGCGGGCCTCGGGCGCGCGTTCACGCTCATGCTGCCGACGCTCACGCGCCATCCGCGCGTCGAAGTCGTCGCCGCGGCCGATCCGCGTCCGGAAGCCCGCCGCCGGTTCGAATCCGATTTCCGCGCCCGCGCTCACGAAAGCGTCGCCGCACTCTGTGCCGATGCTTCGGTCGAGGCGGTTTACGTGGCGACACCCCACGGCGATCACGCCGATCACGCGATCCTCGCGGCGCAGCATCGCAAGCACGTGCTGGTCGAGAAGCCGATGGCGATTTCGCTCGACGAAGCGACGCGCATGATCGACGCGGCGAGCGCGGCCGCGGTGCATCTCGTCGTGGGTCCCAGCCACAGCTTCGACGCGCCCATCGCGCGCGTCCGCGCCATCGTCGAGAGCGGTGCGGCCGGGCGCGTGCGCATGATCACGGCGCTCAACTACACGGATTTCCTTTATCGGCCGCGCCGCCCCGAGGAGCTGGATACCGCCAAAGGCGGCGGCGTCGTCTTCAGCCAGGCCGCGCACCAGGTCGACATCGTGCGGCTCATCGCCGGCGCACGCGCATCGTTCGTGCGTGCGCTCACCGGCGCGTGGGACGCGGCGCGCGCGACCGAGGGCGCGTACGCGGCGCTCGTCGGTTTCGAGGACGGCGCATATGCCTCGCTCGCCTACAGCGGCTACGGCCACTTCGACAGCGACGAATTCTGCGCCGGCGTGAGCGAGCTCGGGCGGCCGAAGGGCGCGGCGCACGGCAAGGCGCGGCGCGCGCTCGCGCGTGCCGCGTCGAACGAGGCGCAGGCGAAGGCGGCGCGCAACTACGGCGGCGCGGACTATGAGCCCCCGGCCGGCGTCGCCCCATGGCACGAGCACTTCGGCCTCGTCATCGTCGCGTGCGAGCGCGCGGACCTCAGGCCGATGCCGAACGGCGTCATGGTCTACGGCGACGACGACGCGAGATTCGATTCGATCGCGCCGCCGCAGGTGCCGCGCGCCGAGGTGATCGACGAGCTCGCCGACGCGGTCCTCCTCGACAAGCCGCCGCGGCACGACGGCGCGTGGGGACGCGCCACGCTCGAGGCATGCCTCGCGATCCTCGAATCGTCGCGCCGCCAAGGCGACGTGAGGCTACGCCACCAATGAAACGCGCCGCCCGCGAAACGCCGACACGCGACATCCTTCGTCACTGGCGTGAAGCGGTGCCGGACGACCGCCTCGCCCACCTCGTGAAGGACGCGACGCGGGCGCTCGTGCGCGCCCTCTCCACGCGGCTCGCGGCGCACGGCGTCTCCTTCGGCCACTGGACGTTCCTGCGCGTGCTGTGGGAGCGCGACGGCATCACGCAACGCAGCCTTTCCGCGGAGGCGGGCGTCATGGAGCCGACGACCTTCGCCGCGGTCAAAGCGATGGAGGAGCTCGGCTACGTGAAGCGGCGCCAGGCGCGCGACAATCGCAAGAATGTGTACGTGCATCTCACGCCGGCCGGGCGCGCGTTGAAGAGACGCCTCGTGCCGCTCGCCGAGGAGGTGAACCGCATCGCGGTCGCGGGACTTGCGCAACGCGAGGTCGCGCGCGTGCGCACCGCGCTCCTCGCCGTGATCGAGAATCTCGCGCGCGACGAGGCGCGATGAGCATGCCGCTCGAACAGCCGCCGTTGTCCCTGTACGTGCACATCCCGTGGTGCCTGCGGAAGTGTCCCTACTGCGATTTCAATTCGCACGAGGCTCGCGGCGAGGTGCCCGAGGCGGCGTACGTCGATGCGCTCCTCTGCGACCTGGAGTCGAGCCTCGAATCGGTATGGGGACGCCGCGTGCTCACGATCTTCATCGGCGGCGGCACGCCGAGCCTCGTCACGCCCGAAACGATCGACCGGCTGCTCACCGGCATCCGCACGCGCATGACCGTGGATCCGTCGGCCGAGATCACGATGGAGGCGAATCCCGGCACGTTCGAGATCGAGCGCTTCCGCGGCTACCGCGATGCCGGCGTGAACCGCCTCTCCGTCGGCGTCCAGAGCTTCGACGACGCGGCGCTCGGCGCGATCGGCCGCGTGCACGGCGCGGCGGAGGCGCGGCGCGCGCTGGAAGCCGCGGTCGCAATCTTTCCGACAGTGAACGCCGATCTCATGTACGCGCTGCCGGGACAAGCCGCGGCGCACGCCGTGGCGGACGTGCGCGAGGCGGTCGCGATCGGCGTCTCGCACCTTTCCGCCTATCACCTCACGCTCGAGCCCGACACGCATTTCCATCGCTTCCCGCCCGAGCTTCCCGACGAGGACGCGGCCGCCGACATGCAGGACGCGATCGAAGCCGTGCTCGCCGGTGCGGGCTTCGAGCACTACGAGACGTCCGCCTTCGCGCGCCCCGGGCATCGCGCGCGCCACAACGTGAATTACTGGACCTTCGGCGACTACCTTGGCATCGGCGCGGGCGCGCACGGCAAGCTCACGTTCCATGACCGCATCGTGCGAGAGCGCCGCGCGCGCAAGCCCCAGACCTACATGCAGCTCGCGATGGAGCGGCGCGCGATCGACGAATCGCATGCGGTCGCGCCGGCGCAATTGCCGTTCGAATTCATGCTGAACGCGCTGCGCCTCGTCGAGGGATTCGACGCCGCCCTCTTCCAGCGGCGCACGGGCCTAACGCTCGCGGCCATCGCGAAGCCTCTGGCCATCGCGCAGCAGCGCGGGCTCCTCGAGCGCGACCACGCGTCGATCCGGCCGACGCAAAAAGGCAGGCGGTTCCTGAACGACCTGCTCGAGCTCTTCCTGCCGGAAAACAGCCCGCCGCGGCGGACGATCGCGATCAGTACTTGCCCGACGGGTACACGCCCGACTTGAGGAAGGGAGGCTCGCGCCCCACGAGCGCCTCGAGCATGATGAGCTCGGCGTCGGAGTGGTTGCGGAAGGGTCCGGGGTCGGCGCGCATGACGCCGCCCGCCTGCGTGATGAGCAACGGCGACTCGTGGTGCGTGGTCTGCACTTCCTTCGCCGACATGCCCGGGCCTTCGAGCAGCGCGTCGCCGTAGCAGAGGCAGAAATACACGCTCGCCGGATCGACCTCGATGTAGGCGCCGGTGCCGCGGATGCCGATCGATGCGGAGGCCGCCTTGATCGCGACCGGCTTCTTCGAGAACACCGAAAGCACCTGGCCGGTCGCGACGATCATGTCCGTGAGCAGGCCTTCGCGGCCCTTCACCTCGATGGTGGTGTTCGAGCGCATGAGGAAGGCGTCGGCGCCGACGACGACCACGGCCTGGCTGTCGCCGCCGGTCGAGATGCGGTCGCCGAGTCCTACCGGCGTTCCGACGCGTGCCGCGGCGCCGTTCACGGTCGCGGTGCCGCGCAGCTGGTTCACGCCCGGGGGCATGTCGCCCTTCGCGAGCGCGCGCGCGATCACCGCGCCCGCGCCGCCCAACGCCACGATGCGAAGCCACGTGCGCCTGCGTTCATCCATTCCGGCCTCCCGTTTTTCTGGCGAACACGATGTCGAAGACGCCGTGCCCGAGGCGTCGCCCGCGCTTCTCGAATTTCGTCTCCGGCCGCGACGCCGGCCGCGGCGCGAAGCCGCGTGCGGTATTGGCGAGTCCGGGCATGGCCTCGAGGAGCGCGAGCACCTCGTCGGCATACTCGCGCCAATCGGTCGCCACGTGCAAGACGCCGCCGGGCGCGAGCCGGCTGGCGGCAAGCTCGACGAAATCGCGCTGCAGCAGGCGCCGCTTGTGGTGGCGCTTCTTCGGCCACGGGTCGGGAAAGAAGATGTGGATCGCGGCGAGCGAGCCGGGAGCGACCATGTCGCGCAGCACTTCGACCGCGTCGTGCTGCACGATGCGCACGTTGCCGATTCCCGCCTCGGCGATGCGCTTGAGGAGCGCGCCCACACCCGGCGTGTGCACCTCGATCGCGAGGTAATCGACGCCCGGATTGGCGGCGGCGATCTGCGCGGTCGTCTCGCCCATGCCGAAACCGACTTCCGCCACCACCGGGGCCTCGCGCCCGAAGGTCGAGCGCCAGTCGAGGGGCTCGGCGCGATACGGCAAGCCGAAGCGCGGCATGAGCTCGCCGTAAGCGCGGCTCTGGGCCGGCGAGAAGCGGCCCTGGCGCAACACGTAGCTTCGGATGGGCGGATGGGACATGGGCGGGACTGTTGCGAAAAAGCTGCGGAATCTTATCGGTTTATGCCCGGGAAATCCTTGTTGTATTCATGCAATTGACAGCCCTCCGGACGCCGCCTACATTGACCCCAAACGCGGTCGGAAGAAGAGGCAAATGCTCTCGCTCCGCTGGCTCGCACTCGGTCTGGCAGCCGTCCCGCTGTTCGCGTGGAGCGGCGACTACGTCGGCTTGCTCAAGCCGCCGAAATCGAGCCTCACGCCCGGCGGATTCCTCACGCTCGACACGGGCGGCCCGTCGTGGACCGCGATGAACGGCGGCGACAACGGCTTCCGCCTCAAGCTCGGCTACAAGTACTCGCGCTATCTCAGCGTGCAGGGCGAGTATGTCGACTTCGGACGCAGTCCCACGGATATCTTCGCGAGCCCCGGAAACCTCGCCTCGGTGTTCCGCAGCACCGGCTACGGCATCGACACCGTGGCCACGTTGCCGGTGTGGCGCAGCTTCTCCTTCTACGGGCGCCTCGGCGCCTATCGCGGCGAGGCGCGCAACGCCTTCGCCGCCTACTCGACATCGCTTCTCGGCGACACGCGCAGCACGCGGCTGCGCTACGGGCTGGGAATGCGGTACGACTTCACCAAAGCGTTCGGCATCCGCGCCGAGCTCGAGCGCTATTCGCCGCTTGGCGCGCTGGGAAGCGACGCCGACGCCGCCGACCTCGTGTCGGTCGGGCTGTCCTGGCGATTCTGAGGCTCGGCTCCGACCCCTAGCTTTTCTCGATCAGCCCCGTCTGCGGCGAGCTGGCGGCCGCCTCGTAGGGCTTCTTCGCCATGCGCCCGGCGAGGAACGCGTCGCGTCCGGCTTCCACCGCGAGCTTCATCGCGCGCGCCATGCGCACCGGGTCGCGCGCCTTGGCGATCGCAGTATTCATGAGCACGCCGTCGCAGCCGAGCTCCATGGCGATCGCGGCATCCGACGCCGTGCCGATGCCCGCGTCGACCAGCACCGGCACCTTCACGCGGTCGATGATGATCTGCAGGTTCCACGGATTCACGATGCCCATGCCGGAGCCGATGAGGGATGCGAGCGGCATCACCGCCACGCAGCCCAGCTCCTCGAGCTGCTTCGCGAGGATGGGGTCGTCGTTGCAGTAGGCCATCACCTGGAAGCCTTCCCCGGCGAGCGTCTTCGCCGCGGCGAGCGTCTCGGGCATGTTCGGATAAAGGCTCTGCTGGTCGCCCAGCACCTCGAGCTTCACGAGCGCGCGGCCGTCGAGGAGCTCGCGCGCGAGGCGCAGCGTGCGCACGGCGTCCTGCGCCGTGTAGCAACCGGCGGTGTTGGGCAGGATCGTATAGCGCGAGGGCGGCAGGACGTCGAGCAGGTTCGGCTCGCCCGCGTTCTGGCCGATGTTCGTGCGCCGGATCGCGACCGTCACGATCTCGGCGCCGCTCGCCTCGATCGCGCGCCGCGTCTCGTCGAAATCGCGGTACTTGCCGGTTCCGACCAGCAGCCGCGAGCGGTATTCGCGGCCCGCGACCACCAGCGCGTCGTGCAGCGCGACCTTCTCGGGCGCGTTCATCAGCCGCCTCCCACCGCGACGACGACCTCGATCCTGTCGCCGTCCGCCAGCCGCGTGGTGGCGAAGCCGCTGCGCGGAACGATCTCGCCGTTGCGCTCGACCGCGATGCGGCGGCCGGCGAGGCTCATCTCCTCGATCAGCTGAGCGAACGTGGGCGGCGCGGTGAATTCGCGATGCGCGCCGTTCAACGTGACGTGGATCAAGGTGCCGTGGGGCGCGGACATGCACGTATTATAGCGGCGGCATGTCGTCGACGACGCGGCGGAGCTTTCTCATGGCGGGCGCGGCCGCGCTCGGCGGCGTCGCCGCGCGCGCGCTTCCCGAGACGCTGCTCGCGCCCGCGAGGCCGGGCGGCCTCGTCCTTCCCGGCGATCCCGGCTACGACGACGCGCGGACGAACTTCAACACGCGTTTCCGCGTGTTTCCGGCGTCGATCCAGTTCTGCGGCACGACGGACGAGGTCCGCGGTGCGCTCGCGCGCGCGCGGCGGCTTGGCCAGGAAATCCGCGCGCGCTGCGGACGGCACAGCTATGCGGGATTCTCGCTCGTCGATGGCGGTGCGATCATCGACGTGAGCCCGATGCGCGAGATCCGCGTCGACGCGAAGCGCGGTGTCGCGACCATCGGCGCCGGAGCGAAGCTCGCGCACGTCTACGAATCCCTGTGGCGCCACAGCGTCACGATTCCCGCGGGAACCTGCCCGAGTGTGGGCATTGCCGGCCTGGCGCTCGGCGGCGGCATCGGATATCTCACGCGCAGCCTCGGGCTCACGTGCGACTGGCTCGAGGGCGTCGAGATCGTCACCGCCGACGGCGACGTCGTTCACGCCAGCGCGAAGGAGAACGCGGATCTCTTCTGGGCGCTGCGCGGCGGTGGCGGCGGCAACTTCGGGATCGTCACCGCGTTTCGGTTTCGCGTGCACCCGATGGCCGATGTCTCGATCTTCAGGATCGAATGGAGATGGCGCGACGCGGCGGAAGCGATCGACGCATGGCAGCGCTGGACCGCGGAAGTGGACGAGCGGCTCACCCCTTCTTTCGAAGCGCAGGGCGCCCGCGGGGAATCGCTCGCCGCGGTGGGCCAGTTCACCGGCCCGCACGCAGAGCTCGCCGCGCTCCTCGCTCCGCTACTGCGTGTGGGCACGAACCCGTCGCTCATGTCGCGGCGCGTGCCCTTCATCGAGGCGGTGCGTTACTTCGCCGGCAGGCCGCTCAAGGGCACCGCCTTCAAGCGAACCGGCGCTTATGTGTACGGAAGGCTTCCCCCGGAAGGTCTCGCGGTCCTTGTTGAGCGGCTTTCGCGGGCGCCGGGCGAGGCGAACAACGTCGAGCTCCTCGCGCTCGGCGGCGCCAGCGCGCGCGTCGCAGCCGATGCCACCGCGTATGTCCATCGCAAGGCCGCGTATCTCATCCAATACCGCGCGACGTGGAACCGTCCGGAAGGTGAGGCCGCCAATGTCGAGTGGGCCGACGCGACGCGGGCTGCGCTTCTTCCCTACACCGTCGGCAACTACGTCAACTTCCCCGATACCGCCATCGCCGATTGGGCCCGGGCTTGCTACGGCGCGAATCTCGCGCGCCTCGCCGCGGTAAAGGCCAAGTACGACGCGCGGAACGTCTTCCGCTTCCCGCACGCGATTCCGACGGCTTGACGCACGACTGTCACGCGCCGTTGAGCGGCGTTGCTTTTCGTCCGCTCAAACGGCCGCCCCGATGATTCTTCAGGCGCCCATCACATCTGCTTGAAGAGGTGCGCGTACGCGCGGCTCACCGGCAATTCCGTCTTGCCGTCCTTGAGCCGCACGAACACGCGACCGCCCAGGTCGCGGCGCGTCGCTTCCACCGCGTTCATGTTGACGATGGTCGAGCGGTGGATCTGGCAGAAGGTCGACGGGTCGAGCTGCGGGCCGAGCTCGGCGAGGGTCGCGCGGATGAGCCACTCGCCCTCGCGCGTCATGACGCAGGTGTACTTGTCCGACGCCTGGAAGTAGATGACGTCATCGACCGCGAGCTGGCGAACCTCCTCGCCCTTGAGCGCGCGGATCCAGCGCAGCCGCGTCCCCGATTCCGGCAACGCGAGCGCGATCCTCGAAAGAAGGCCGGCGAGATTCGGCGGTGCGTCGGCCGCGGCGAGCTTCTTCCTCAGCCGCTCGATCGCGCGCGCGAGCCGCTCGTCGGTGACGGGCTTCAAGATGTAGTCGACCGCCTCGCGATCGAAAGCCTCGACCGCGTACTGGTCGAAGGCGGTGACGAAGACGACGTGCGTCTTCGTGTCGATGCGCTTGGCGAGCTCGAGCCCGGTGAGCCCGGGCATGCGGATGTCGAGAAACGCGATGTCGGGCGCCTCGTCGTCGATTCGGCGCAGCGCTTCGAGCCCGTTGGCGGCGAGCGGCAGCACCTCGAGCTCGGGCCACAGGGCCGCGAGCCGCGACCGCAGGTGCTCGGCGAGATTCGGCTCGTCGTCTGCGATGAGCGCCCTAGGGTTCATCGGGAATGCGGATGGTGACGAGCGCGCCGCGGCCGGGCCGCTCGCCGATCGCGAGCGACGCGCGCTCGCCGTAGAGGGCGCGCAGGCGGTCGCGCAGGTTGGTCAATCCGGTGCCGCCGCGCGTCGTCGCGGCGAAGCCCGCGCCGGTATCCGAGATGTCGATCGCGACGCCGTGCGCCTCGCGCCGCGCGCGGATCGCGACCTCGCCGCCGGCGACGCTCGGCTCGAGCCCGTGAACGATCGCGTTCTCCACGGCCGGCTGCAACAGCATCGGCGGCATCGCGAAGCCGTTGAGGTCCGCGGGCACGTCGATGGCGTAGCGCAGCCGCGATCCCATTCGCACCTGGAGCACGTCGAGGTACGCGGCGATGAGCTCGGCCTCGGCGCCGAGCGTGGTCGACTGCGTGCGCGTGGCGGCGAGCGAGGCGCGGAGGAACCGGATGAAGCTCTCCAGCATGCGCCGCGCCGTCTTCGGCTCCGGCTCGATCAGGCTCGTCACGTTGGCGAGCGTGTTGAAGAGGAAGTGCGGCTCGATCTGCGCCTGCAGCGCCCGCAGGTTGGCGAGCACCGCCTCGCGCTCCCGGCGCTCGGCGCGCTCGCGCTCGTGCGCGAGCGCCACCTGCGCGCGCGCCTCGCGCTCGCGCCAGACGAAGATCACGGTGAGGACGACCGAGATGACGAGGCTCACCACCAGGATCTGGAGGACGGCTGCGGGGTCCTTGAGCCAGGCATCGAGGCCCCAGCCGAAGAGAAGCGAGGCGAGCGAGAAGCCTACCGCGACGCCGACGATGGGCACGCCCGCGTGGTAGGCCGCCTGGAGGACGCCGCCGGCGCGCCGCGACGCCGCGTCGAAGCCCAGGGTGCGGCCGAGCGAGAACAGGAAATGGATCGAGTAGCCGATGATGTTGGAGATGACGAAGATCAGCTGGAAGGCGAGCAGTGGCGGCAACTTGCCGATGGCGAGCGCGTTGATCGCGTAGAAACCGGCCGCGAAGATCCCGTTCCAGATGAAGGTGTAGGCGAAGTCGCGCGCGAAGCTGCACGGGATGCGCCGGAAGATCGGAATGATCTCCAGCGGGTGGTAGCTCTGGCGGACGGCTTCCATGGCGCGATGGTGGCCTGCGCAGGTCGGGATCGACGACATTTTGCGACGAACGGCAGCCGAAGGGCGCGAAGCGCGGGCCGGGCGGGTAAAATGCGGCTCGGAAGCGCGGGTGTAGCTCAATGGCAGAGCAGAAGCTTCCCAAGCTTACGACGAGGGTTCGATTCCCTTCACCCGCTCCA
>Ga0075426_10001655_pt1 | contig 15821 bp, 11 predicted proteins | sample SoiMethybrSBSTD5_FD_75304 | JGI IMG/M metagenome (GOLD analysis project Ga0075426, IMG submission 75304) | Bulk soil microbial communities from a Populus tree surrounding site in Tennessee, USA - Soil MetaG P. TD hybrid SBSTD5 | ecosystem: Environmental > Terrestrial > Soil > Tree plantation... | reverse complement strand
GGTTCTGTTTTGCTTTATCCGCGACGCATCGCATCCAGCGCCAAATTCCCAGGTCCGACAATCAGCAGGAACAGCAATCCGAGCAGCATCGAGAAATCTGTGCGTGCCTCATGCAGCATGCCGAGAATGCCATAGTGTTTCACATTGGGAAGTGCGAAGCGCCAGAATGGATGACCGAGGAGAACGGGAATCTTCGTCGAGAGAATCGCGACGACGATATCAATCAGCAGAGGAATGCAAGCCCATCTCGTGAGCAGACCGATGATGACCAGCGCGCCGCAGACGATCTCGACGCCTCCAACAAACGGGGCTAAAACGTGAGGATCAGGAATGCCGATGCTGGCGAAGCGTCCGACGCCGAGCTCCTGCGGCAAACGAAATTTGAGAATGCCTTCCACAAGAAAGACCCAGCCAACTAGTATGCGGACGATAATGATTGCGCCGCGATGAGCCATCGCGCTCCTCCTGTCATAGACATCCTACTCAGCCCTGCCACCACCAAGACTGAATTTCGTGATTTCCACCGTACGACCTGCAATTTCCTCGCTTGCTAAATTCGCCTTTCTTTCGCATAATCGTACGGCGCCTTGTAGCAGACCCGTGGGCATTTCGTATTCGCAGCTCAACTCGAGGCAAAAAGAAGCAGCCAACCATGTGTACGGTCCCATGCTGGTGCTCGCCGGCGCCGGCACGGGCAAGACGAGTGTTCTCGTCCATCGCATCTCGCGGCTGATTCTCGGTAAGCACGCGCACCCAAACGAAATTCGGGCATTCACGTTCACGCACAAAGCTGCGTGCGAGATTCGATCGCGTGTGGCGAAATCGTCGGCTGGAATTGCGGCTGCGGGTCTGAATGCCTCCACCTTCCACGGATACTGCTATCAGCTTCTGCGCGAAGCAGGTGAGGACTTTCAACTCCTCGACCAATGTGAGCTGTGGACGTTTCTCCGTCAGCGCGTCGCCGATCTGCCGCTGAATCGATTTTTGCGCGCGGCGAATCCTGGCCGTTTTCTGAAAGATCTGCTGGCCTTTTTCGACCGCTGCTCCGATGAGCTTGTCACAGCTGAGGTCTATGCCGATTACGTTGCACGCGTGAGTCGCGGCGAGTTGCAACTGCCGCGGGTCGCGAAGAAGAAGCAAGCGGAGCTCATGACGCGCGATGAAGTTCTGGAGCGCTGCGAAGAGATCTCTGCGATCTTCAGGACGGTTGAGAAGCTGCTTGCGGAAAATCGTCTGCTTACCTTCGGAGCGCTCGTTTCCCGCACTGCTTCGCTGCTCACGAATGACAGTCAGCTATTGCAGCGCGAGCGGAGCAGCGCGCGGTTTCTTCTGATCGACGAATTCCAAGACTCGAACCATGCGCAGATCGAATTGGCCCGGGTGCTCGCCGGAGAAGCGCAAAATGTCTTCGCAGTCGGCGATCCCGATCAAGCCATCTATCATTTCCGCGGAGCATCGAGCGCGGCCTTCAACGAGTTCGCTAATGTTTTTGACAAGCTGGACCGCCGGCATCTAATCAATCTGGCTGAGAATCAGCGCTCAACGCAGAACATTCTCGACTGCGGCTATGCGGCAATTCGCCACAATCCCAGGCTGACGGAGGGCGGAAGTCGCCTGCAATTTGATCGCGAAAAACTGGTTTCTGCGCGCGATATCGAAGAAAGCAATCGCGGTAGCGGATTGCTCTTCGGCGCTCAACCCGTTGATGTAGTTCCGTATCGGAACTACGAGGAAGAGTGCGCCGATGTTGCGGAACGCATTCTGGCGCTCCACGCTGATGGCGCGCGCTGGAGCGACTGTGCGGTGCTCTTCCGCAGCCACTCGAATGCCGAAGGTCTGGTCGAAGAACTCGGAGCGCGTTCGATTCCGTTCGAAGTTCAAGATACCGACCTGTTCGAAAGCGATGTGCTCCGCGATATCACAGCCTGGCTCCACTGCGTTCATTCGCGCAACGACGATGTGAGCTTCTTCCGGCTTGCTCTGCGCGAAGGATCGGGTGTAGATCTTTCCGCGTTGCATGCCAAGCTCTCGTCCGCTGCGCGCGGCACCAAAGTCGCGACCGTGCTTGAGAACGTGAATGGTGGCCCGGAATTGCTCCGCGTGCTGCAAGTGTTTTCCGATCAACACGAATCTGAGAGTAAGGACCTGGTCCAAACAATCCACGCCGCAGCCGACCTTCTCGGAATCGCTCGCGCTTCGATCGAGCTAACGCGATTCCTCAACTTCACGCGCAAGTGGCTGGGAAGCCGGATTTGCGCAAGCGGTAAGCTGAGCGAGTTTCTCGAATTTCTCGATCTTTATCGGGAAGGAGGCGGGGCGCTTGCCCTGTCCCCACCTGAACGTCCCGAAGAGGAATTCGCGGGCGCTTCACAGGAAGCCGTCTCCGAGGAACACGATACCGTGAAGCTGCTCACTGTTCATGCGGCAAAAGGACTCGAGTTCAAGAACGTCTTTGTTCTGAGGGTTGTCAGTCCATCGTTCCCGACGAACTACAAGGAAACGCTTTTCGAGTTTCCGCGCGAATTGAGCCCAGGCAATTACCGCATCGAAAAGGCCGATGATCAGATTCATAAGGAAGAAGAGAGACGTCTTTTCTATGTCGCAGTGACTCGCGCGCGCGACGCGCTCACGCTCTACGGCAAGAAGCGCATAACTAAGAAGAAGGACTCGGAAATTCCACCGACGTATCTTCGCGAGATGAGTGAGGACCAGGCGCTCAAGCAGGCGCTCTGCGTCCGTGATCCTCTTTCGGTTCAGCGCGACGAAGTCACAATCGAAACGCCGACCTGGATCACACTCGCTAGCGAAAAAGTTGCGGGTAAGATCGAGTTGAGCGCGTCGGCCATCGAGGCGTATGCGACGTGTCCGATGAAGTTTGCCTTACAGAAGCGCTGGCGTCTGCCCGAAGAGCCGTCGGCTGCGCTGCAATATGGGGCGGCAATGCACACTACCCTCAAAGACTTTTACGAAGCGGCATCACGCGGCATCGATCGCAGCGCCGACGAAAGCATCGAAATCTTCCGGCGAGAGTTCGAGCAGGCCAAGATCGACGAAGAGCTCCAGCGGAAGCTGTATGAACGGCAAGGTAAAGAGCAACTGCGTCAATTTATTGCCCTTCGCGCACTCGAACCCAAGCCGCAGGTCCTCTGCACCGAGAAGTCGATTCGCTTTCCGATCGAAAACGTAGTGATCAACGGTCGTATTGATCGGATCGATCGTTTGGAAGGGGGCGGCGTGCTCGTGCTCGATTACAAAACGGGTGCACCGCGCAACACGCTCGATGCTGTGAACAGCATTCAACTCGGGCTTTATTCGTTGGCAGCGGAACTCGAAGGCCATCGTGTAGAACGCTCCGCGTTCTACAACCTTGAAGACAACACGACGGCCGAGACCACCAGCGTCAAGAAAGAAAAAATCTATGAGCAGGTGATGGAAGTTGCCGAAGGCATTCGCAACGCGAACTTCGCGCCGACGCCTGGGTTCCATTGCAGGAATTGTGGCTATAGGAGTTTGTGTCCAGCAACGGTGGAGACAGTGTTCGCTCCCAGCGAGAAAAAAGCCGCGGGGCTCGGCGTTTAGCCGATAGTAGAGACGCGGCATGCCGCGCCTTTAGCGAGACCGATCTAAGCCGCTATCGCTCCATCTGCCCAAGGATCAAGCACAACCTTCGTGCAGTGATCTTCCTTATCGCGGAACATCTTGTACGCCTCTGGCGCTTTCGACAGCGGCAGGCGATGGCTGATCACGACTGTCGGATCAATTTCACCTCTCTCGATCCGTTCCAGCAGCGGACGCATATAGCGCATCATGTGCGTCTGTCCCATTTTGAAAGTGAGACCTTTATTCATCGCCGCTCCGAAGGGAATCTTGTCGAGGAATCCTCCATAGACTCCGGGAACAGAAACCGTTCCACCCTTTCGGCACGCCATGATGCATTGCCGCAGCACGTTCGGACGATCGGTGGCGAGCTTCATGGCCTGCTTCGCGCGATCAACCAGGAACGGCAGCGTGTGTCCATACGCTTCCATGCCGACTGCGTCCATGCATGAATCTGGACCGCGATTGCCGGTCATGTCTTTGAGCGTCTGCACGACGTCTTCGACCTGCTCGTAATTGATCGTCTCCGCGCCGGCATCCTCAGCCAGGCGCAGGCGTTCAGGAACACAATCAATCGCAATCACGCGGCCTGCACCGAGCATGAAGGCACTGCGGATCGCGAACTGGCCCACAGGCCCACAGCCCCAGATCGCAACCGTATCGCCCGGATGGATGTTGCAGTTCTCCGCTCCCATATATCCGGTCGGGAAAATGTCGGAAAGGAAGACGACCTTCTCGTCGTCGAGTCCGTCAGGAACTTTGATTGGACCAACATCAGCGCATGGCACCCGAGCGTATTGCGCCTGTCCGCCAGCATAGCCGCCAAGCATGTGCGTGTAGCCGAAAAGCCCGGACGGCGAATAACCCATCATCTTTTCGGCAATCCAGGCGTTGGGATTGGTGTTGTCGCAGAGCGACCAGAGTTCCTGCTGACAGAAAAAGCATTTGCCGCAGGCAATTGTGAACGGGACCACAACGCGATCTCCGACTTTCAGCTTCGCGCGGTCGACTCCTGGACCAACTTCGACGACTTCACCCATAAACTCATGGCCGAGAATGTCGCCCTGTTCCAAAGTGGGCATGTATCCGTCATAGAGATGCAGATCGGAGCCGCAGATGCACGTGCGTGTGACGCGGATGATCGCGTCGCGGGGATTCAGGATCTTCGGATCGGGAACGTCTTCGACGCTCAATTTTTCGATTCCCATCCAGCACAGTGCTTTCATGACGCGCTCCTTTGCGTTTGCAGTTGTTGGAGATTGGCTTCGAACTCGGCAGGCTTGCGCTTCTCGGGATAGGCCGCGTGAATGGCTTTGTCGAGTCGCGAGCGCGGGCCGTGCGTCTGGCCTTCGACATTGGGGATTTCGCCAGCTTCCATCAGCGCCTTGAAGCGGCGCAAGTCCTCGCGCATCATGAACTCAGGATCCTTGCCGAACGCAAGCGCCACGGCCTTGCCGAGAGCGCCAGCCACAGGACGGCATTGCATTGAGGCCGTCACGATTGTGCCGCGATCTCCGACAGCAGCACGGAAGTGAACCGAGCCGCGGCAATCGATGTCAGAACCTTCGAGCGATCGCCAGACGATCCACTCATTTTCGCGCTGATCGACGATCTCTGCCGTCCAGCGGACGTTCATTCCCATGCGGCCGAGCGCAGTCCATTCTGACCGGCCATCACTCAGAACCTTCACCGATTCCAAGTTGCGCATGAATTTTGGAAGGTTTTCAAAATCGCGCCAGAACTGAAATGCCTGTGCAGGTGAGCAGTCGATGGCAAAGCTGGTTTCGACGTACCACTCCTGATCGGTTTCTTCCAGAGTTGCGCCGCGATATGCGAGCAGACCACCTGCGGCTGCGAGTGCGAAGCCTGGCTTCGAGCGCCGCGAGAGGCCGAAGAGCGCAAGAGCGCCTCCGCCGAGCATCGAGCCCCAGCGTACTACGTCGAAGTTACGACCCTGCGCGCGTCCATTGGGAAACTGAATAACTGAATCGAAATCCATAGAACTCCTCAAACGGGAAAGTCGTTGTTGTGAGAGGGAACGAGTATCGACAGCTTAGGCAAGCAAAGGAAATAGGATGCGGGGGTTTTTTGAGAAGAGCGCTAAGGTACTCTCGATTGATCGCCGCGAGTGCTCAGGACTGCCTGCGGGGGGGAGTGTTTAGGAAATGGGAAGTCTGCCAGTTAGAGCAGCAGTTCTGGACTGTGGCGGTTATTGCTCTAACTTGCTTACCTATGTCCAGCGTAGTACTTGCCAATGATCACTCCGATCTCAACTGCGGAATCCGGGCCAAGGTCATCGAACGCAAAGCCGATGCCTTTCTCTTCCGAGTAGCGGACTTCGCAGTTCAGTACGCGCTCGATGCCTTCACTGGCATCGACGATGCGCAGCGTGACCATCTGTCCTGGACGATAGAGCTTGGGATCGCACTCGCACAGCAAACCGCCTTGTCCGATTACCCGCAAAGCACCGAGACGTTTGCCGTTCGCGTCTTCCACATAGGCAGCAGCTTCGGGCGGCAGAGTCACTCTCTCGTACTTTCGCTTCTCAGCTTGCTCCATCGTAATCTCCTTATTGGACCTTTTCGGGAAACGGCTGTATTGGGTCGATATCCACTGGGATATTGCGCAACTCTGCCATCGCCGACATTAACTCGCTGGGCATCACGTCGTACTTCTGGAACCACGATGCCGCTCGATCGCGATCTCCAGTTGCTTCCTGCTCCAGCAGTTCTTTCGCGAGCGCGGCAATAGTATCGGGCATCTTGGCATAGTCCACGTGATACCGCCCCGAAGCATCGCGCGTGATAGCTTTCTGCTCGCTAAGGTAATTAAATTCCATCATCTCGGCGCGTCCGTGCGCCTCGCCTACACCGAACCGAACCGTGCGAAAGATGCCGGCCACGTACGAAGCATAGTATTCCTGCTCGCGTTCTTTCGGGAGCACGCCTTTGTCCGTGAGAAACTTCAACGCAAACATTCCGACCACGTCGGCTTTGGCTTCTTCCAATCCCGGATAGATATCAGCCAGTGCCTCGCGAATGTCCTTCTTGCCCGATGAAGTGCGCGAGTAGGCGGGGCCGAGTCCATGACAGATTTCGTGCATTACCGTGCTTGCCATGTAGCCATCGGCGGTGGCCTGCGCCGCTTGCGCGGGATCCATGATGCCTTTGGCCAGCGGCAGGATTACGTAATTCACACGCGCGTCCATGTAGTTCTTGAAGAAAATTTTCTTCGTGCCTTTTTGTTCGTGAATGCGAGCATCGTTGGGTAGATTGTCAGCTACTGCTTGGTAGCCGTGGCGAAGATCGCCGCCGCGAAACGGGGTGTCCATCACCTCCATAGGCGAAGGCTGGCCGGCTTTGGATGGACGATCTTCTGCTGCGAGCGGCAGCGCATCCTGAATCTCTGGAACGTGCTGCTGGTAAACCGCCAGCTTCGCGCTCTCGGCGTCGTTGCGAATCATTACTGCTGCGCCATAGGAGGTCTTCACTCCGAGCACGCCGTCGAGGTAGGTCTCGTAAGGCGCCATGATCACGTCAAACTTCGGATTCTGCAGATCGACCCAGGCTAGATCGCTCTTGTAGTAATCGTCGGAGAGCAGAGCGTCGGCACGCAGGCGGAGGAAGTCCGCAAAAGCTTTGTCGTCGGAGAGATCGGCGGCATCGCGCAGGTCCTTCGCGGCGGGAATCAGAAACTGCCGGTACGCGGTGCGATAGGGAATTGCTTCCAGTTGTTCTCCGTTGCGACGGATCACGGTGTAGGGACTATAGAGTTCGTCCTTTTGATCTGGATGCGCCGCAACGTACTTCTCGAGGTCTTCGCGAGTGAGTCCGTCAGGGTAGAGTCCGCGGCCCGGCGGCATCGGTTTTGTGCCGACAAACGGCTTGTTATCGTTCGTGAGATCGAAGCGGCTACCGTTGATCATCAGGAACTGCCGCAGCTTTACGTCGCGAGGATTCTTCGAGCTCTCAAGGCTCTTGTAGAGTGCCAGGCCTTCGGGATCGCTCTGTCGCCAGAAGATGTCGTCGAGATAGCGTGAGGCATCGACCAGCTTGTCGATCATCTGCAGCTCGCGTGCTGAGAACTTCGACTTGTCGAACGGGATTACAACGCGCTTGTACTTCGCCAGCCGTTCCGCCAAATCCGGCACAACGTATTCAGGCTTCGCGAACTTCGAGACGCCGTGATGCAGCGGCGTGGTGGCTTTCCTGGATTTGCTCTGAGCGATCAACGATGAAGACGAAAGGACTAAAAGGAAGATGCAAAACGATTTGTAAGAAGACACGGCCTGAATTTTAGCAGTAGGTCAGAATCGATGCTGCGTCCATCCAGATGATTCATTGCTGGCCGAGGAAATCGATGAACTCTGCTTTGCAGAAGCCCGCTTCACGCAACAACGAAAGTAATGTTCCGGGCGGTAAATCGCGATTGTGCTTCGGGACTACTGCACGACGCTTCAGCACTGGATGATAGAAAATGTGGTGGCTCCCAGAAATGTGGTCGAGGATAAAGCCACGACTTTCCAGAAAATTGATAACTGCTCGTGGTCTAACGGCCGGCAGTTTCGGCATATTCCAGATCTAATGATGCAACCAGCGTTTCGTCGTCGCTAGGTATAGGTTCCTTATGCTTTTGCAGGCTTGCGATGTATCCCGCAATGGCATCCTTCGCCATCGTCCTCGCTTCTGACAGGGTCCGCCCGTATGTGACACATCCGGGCATCGCGGGAACAAGTGCGGTGAATCCACCTTCCGGCTCCGGCCGAAGAACCACGTTGAACCTGCGGCGTTGTTTTTTCATACGGGTACTCAAATCTTATCCTGACTTGAAATAGCGTGCCGATCGTCAATTTTGGCGTGATTTTTCGGTAGTTTCTGCTAAGATTTCCACAGCTCTCGCCGATTCCCGCGTTCCCCTCTACGTGACTGTTTCTGTGCGCATCTGCAGCAACTCAGGTGCAATATTGTGGGTTACTGCCGCAATATCCACAACATATTGTGTGCCGTTGTTGACGCAGGCTACTGCCAATCGTAAATTGAGCAGGTCGCTTTCTTCTCTGGCCGGTAGCATCATGGGCCAAAGCGACAGGTGTAACCATTTGAGTCAACACGACGCGATGGCGCGCAAATTGACCACACCTCGGCCTGAATCTCGGGTTTCGCGATTCACCGTCCTCCCCTCTTTCCTCGAAGGAGCGTGCAGTGCTTAAGCTCAAAAAGCTTCAAATTCTCGGCTTCAAATCTTTCTGTGACCGGACCGAACTCAAGTTTCACGGAGAAGGCATTGCGGCGATCGTTGGGCCGAACGGATGCGGCAAGTCCAATGTCTCCGACGCGATCTCGTGGGTGTTGGGCGAGCAATCAGCGCGCAGCCTTCGCGGCGCGCGCATGGAGGATGTAATCTTCGCCGGCACGCGCGATCGCAAGCCCACCGGCATGGCCGAAGTTTCGCTCACGCTCATTGATCCGGAAGTCTACGAAGGCGATCACAGCGCGGCTCCTGAGATCGATATTCAGGATGAGCTCACGGGTGAGGATTGGGATGAGGCATCGCTGCGCGCTTCCGCTGCCGAAGAGACGGCGCAAGCGGAAGAAGAAGCGCGTCCTGGACAGTTGATCGACGCAGAAGGGAACGTTATTACGGTCTCAGGCGAGCGCAACGAAGCTGAAGAAACACAGAGCATTGCTGGAGAAGCTGCCTCCGAATCTGAAGATGCTCCCGAATCGGGAACTGCTGAAGTGCAAACAGCAAATCCGGAAGTCGTGCTCAAGATCCGCCGCCGCAAATTCAATTCGCAATTTCGAGCTGGGGAGATCGTCGTCACACGCCGTTTGTTCCGCGCCGGCGAATCGGAATATCTGTTGAATGGCAAGCTCTGCCGCCTGCGCGATATTCAGGACATCTTCATGGGCACGGGTCTCGGGCCGGAGTCGTACGCGATCATCGAACAAGGACGCATCGGCCAAATCCTCTCGAGCAAGCCGCACGACCGCCGTGCCATCATCGAAGAAGCTGCGGGAATCACGAAGTTCAAGACAAAAAAGCGGCTCGCAGAACTACGTCTGGAGCACGCCCGTCAGAACCTGGCGCGCATCAACGACATCTTCGACGAAGTCACGCGGCAGATGAACTCTCTCAAGCGTCAGGCGGCAAAAGCTGAGCGCTATGCCAAGCTGCGCGACGAAATGCGCGAAAAGCTTCGCGTCGTGTTGGCTAGCAAGCTCACACAGATGGCACGTGAGACCGCTGCGCTCGAAGAGAAGATTCAGGCCCTCAGCATCGAAGTAGGCGATCGCGCCGGTGCAGTGGAACTCATGGAGCGTGCGCATTCGTCAGTATCCGAACGTGCTTACGCGCTCGAAGCAGAAGCTCGTGCGGTTCACGATCGTTTGAGTCAGATCGATGTCGAAGCCGGCCGGGCAAATTCACGGCGTGCGAATAACGAAGAGCGCTGTGCTGAGCTAGTGGTACGCGCTGCCTCGGATGAGGCAGAACTCGAGCGCACACAAACGAGGTTGCAGGAGCTCGCCGCCGAAGAGGCGGGGAACCGTGCCGTTATGGAATCGGCTTCAGCAGATGTCCAGATGGCCGAAGAGCAGCATCGTTTCGAGCAGGAGCAGGCCGCCGAAGCCGGCCGTCAGCTTGCCGGGATGGAAGAGCAGCAGGAGCTGCGGCGCACATCTGTGTACGAAGTGATGTCGGCCGTGACGAAGGTGCGCGGCGAGATCGCGCAGACCGAAGATCACCTTGCCTCCCTTGCCGAGCAGAACCTGCGCCTGAATTCCGAAGCGGAGTCGACTCTGTCGGAAGTCGAAGCGCTCGGCGGACGCCGCGGACAAGTCACGATGGAGTTTGAATCCATCAACGAGACGGTAGGAGCACTCTCGGCTCGTATCGCTGAAGTTCGGGCCAGTCTTGAGGAAAAGCGCGCTTTCGAACATGAATGCAAGCGTCACCTCGACGGACTGCGCTCGGAATTGGCGACAGCTATGGGGAAACGAGCGTCGATTGAAGCCCTGCTGCGCGATCACGGATATTCGACGGAATCGGTCAAGCGTTTGCTGAAAGCGAACTCGCTCGAAGGCGGACTCGCGCCTGCTGGCGTGTTAGCGGATTTCCTCGAAGTCGACGATCAGTACGAGGGAGTGATCGATGACTTCTTCCGCGACGAGCTGAACTACATCGTGGTGAAGTCGTGGAATGCCGCCGAAGAGGGCATGCGGCTGCTTAAGACTGACGTCGACGGACGCGCAACATTCCTGGTTCACCCCAGTGATTCCCAAGCCAAATTCTCCTTCGTTGTGGACCAAAATGCGCAGCGCCAACCAGCCCGAGATTCCGTTGTTCCGCTCACACGCTGCATTCGCGTCCTGAACGGATTCGGGAAGTCGCTGGAGGTGATCCTGCCCAAGTTGCGCGACGGATACATCGCTCCTGATGCTTCAGTCGCTCGCGAGCTGGCTCTGGAAAATCCTGATGCATTCTTCCTCTCACCGACGGGCGAGACGTTCCACAACGTGACTGTAACAGGCGGTAAACAGCGGACTGAAGGTCCGCTCTCACTCAAGCGCGAGCTGCGTGAAGTGAACCGCCTGGTTCAGATGCTCGAAGACGCGCTGCGCAATGAAGAACTTCGTGTCCAGCAATTGGGACGTGAAGTTTCCGAACTGAGTGCACTCCTCGAACGCTTGCAAGACGAGAAGCGCGAAGCCGAGAAGAATGCACACAGCTCCGGCGTGGCGCTCAAGCAAATGGAATCGGAGCTTGCACGCGCCGATCAGCGATTGCATCAACTGCGTCTCGAGATGGACCGGGTCCAGCAGCAGCAGTCGGGCAAGCAGGAGCTACTGGCGTTCAAGCGCGAAGAACTCGAGCGTAACGAAGTCCGGCAATGCGAACTGGAACTTGAAGTGAACAACGCGCAACAGAGTTTGACCGAGCACCGCAACACGCGTGACTCAGCGACTCACCGCGCTGCCGAAGCCCGGGCCCGACTTGCCGCACTCGAAGAGCGTCGCCGGGCTGCCGCAGTCGCACTCGAACGCATCAGCCACATGGTTCGCGAAGTAAGCTCCCGAGTCGAAGCGCTGGAATCTCAGATCGCGAATGCACATGCGGAGAAGCAGGAACGCGAAGCTGAGAATTTCCATATTGCTGAGTTCCTGGTTGCGCTACAGACCGAGCGCGAGCAGGGCGAGCGAAAGGCTGCGGTGCTGAAGACTGCAGGCGAGAAGATCCGCGTACTCTGCGCGGAACTCGATGCATCGCTGCGCGCCGTCCGCCAGGAGTTGGAGGTCGTCCGCGAGCGCCGCGGAGAACTGTCCACGGCCTTGGCCCGGCTGCAATCAGACATGCAGCACATGGCCGAGACGTGCGTGCAAGAGCTGTCGATAACCTCCGACGCGCTGCTTGCGGAACCATCAATCGCCATTATCGAAAGCGATCCGCTCGCGCAGGAAGAAGAGCTCTATCGCGAGATGCGAACGAGGCTCGAAAACATGGGCCCGGTAAACATGATGGCGCTCGAGGAGTACAAGGAGACCGCGCAGCGCCACGAGTTCCTCGAGACCCAACGCAAAGACCTGCTCGACTCGATTGAGAACACGCAGAACACGATCAAGGAAATCGACGAGTTCTCGAAGCAGAAGTTCGACGAGGCCTTCGCGAAGATCAACGAGAACTTCCAGATCACGTTCCGCAAGCTCTTTGGTGGTGGACACGGTTTCATGAAGCTCACAGACGAGGAGAACTCAGCCGAGAGTGGCATCGATATAGTCGCCTCCCCTCCGGGCAAGAAGCTGCAGAACGTTCTGCTGCTTTCGGGCGGAGAGAAAGCTCTCACAGCGCTGTCGCTGCTGGTTGGCATCTTCCAATACCAGCCGAGTCCGTTTTGCATTCTCGACGAAGTCGATGCGCCGCTCGATGAATCGAACGTCGGCCGCTTCACCGATCTGGTGAAGGAGATGAGCGACCGCACGCAGTTCATCGTCATCACGCACCACAAGCGCACGATCAGTTCCTCGCCTGTGCTCTATGGCGTCACCATGCAGGAACCGGGAGTGTCGAAGATCGTATCGGTCAGGTTCGGTGAGGAGACATCGAAGCTCGCCGTGGGTGCGACAGCGTAAAGTGTTTTCACCACAGAGCCACGGAGAGCACGGAGAAAGTTGCGAAGATGGTTTCGAGTACAACTGGGAGTTTGTAGTTCGGGTTCGGCGAAGCCGATTGCGACACATCTGTTGAGCACTGGCTTCCCGAACAGAGTTCAAAGCCACACATACTATTCCACTCCTCCGTGTTCTCCGTGGCTCCGTGGTGAAAACTTAAATCGACGCTTCACAATTCCACATCCTGAAAGTTTCTTTTCGCACCGCGAACCCGCGCATTATTCCAAGTACAATCTAAGGTCATGAAGACGCTCGTCACCGGCGGTGCTGGATTCATCGGAGCGACCACCGTCCAAGCGTTGCTCGATGCCGGACACGAAGTGCTCGTCTTCGATAACTTGAGCAAGGGCTATGCCGATGCGATTCCTTCCCAGGTCACCCTTGTAAGAGGAGATGTGGGCCATCGCGAGCAGATCGAGAGCGTCCTGCGTGACTACCGTCCTGAGGCCGTTCTGCATTTCGCCGCATCGATCGAGGCCGGCGAGTCGATGAAGGTTCCGGAAAAGTACTTCCGCAATAACTCGGCCGCCACACTTACCCTACTCGAAGCCATGCTGGCCGCGGGAGTCGGCAAATTCATCTTTTCCTCGACAGCGGCGCTATATGGCGAGCCCAAGCGAATCCCGATTCAGGAACATGATGAGCTGCGGCCGACGAACGCATATGGAGAATCGAAGTTGCTCGTCGAGCGCATGCTGGCGTGGTTTCACCGCATTCACGGATTGCGATATGCCAGCCTGCGTTATTTCAATGCCTCAGGATCGAATGGCCGTTCCGGCGAGCGGCACGATCCGGAATCGCACTTGATTCCGATCGTTTTGCAAGCAGCATACGGGCTACGCGATTCCGTTTCCATTTTTGGGACCGACTATCCGACGAAAGATGGCACGTGCATTCGTGACTACATCCACGTGAGCGACCTGGCAGATGCGCACGTACTAGCCCTCGAGGCATTGGAGCAGCGCGACAAGCTCATCTACAACTTGGGTGCCGGAGCGGGATTCAGCGTTCGCGAGGTCATCGACTCGGCCAAGAGAGTCACCCGCAAAGCGATCAAGGTATTAGAGATGAGTCGGAGACCTGGAGACCCTGCAGTCCTGGTGGCTAGCTCGGAATGCATTCGCAAGGAGTTGAAATGGAGTCCGAAGTACCCGGGATTGGATGAAATTGTAGCCAGCGCATGGGAATGGATGCAGGCGCATCCGCAACTTTACGCCGAACCAGTCGGCGCACGCCGCTCCTGAGACGATGCAGATCGAAAGCTTTCAACAGGAGTTCCAGAAGATCTATGGACGGCGACCGGAGGTATATCGAGCTCCCGGTCGCGTAAATCTCATCGGTGAGCACACCGACTACAATGACGGCTTCGTGATGCCGGCGGCAATTAACTTTTTTACCTGGCTCGCGATATCGCGAAGGTCCGATGCGACTATCAATATTCGCTCTCGCGCCTTCAGTGAACCCGTAACCATCGTTTTGAACGGTGATCTGCGTCCACGACATGCATGGTCGGATTACGTGGTCGGCATCATCGATCAGATAAGGCAGTCCGGCAAGAAGCTGGCGGGGGCGGACATCCTGATTCAGAGCGAAGTTCCAATGGGTTCGGGACTGAGTTCCTCTGCAGCGATCGAGGTAGCTGCAGGTTTTTCGCTGCTTAGCACCAACCAATACGCGGTGGACCGAACCGAGCTGGCTCTTCTGTGCCAGCGCGCGGAGAACCTGTTTGTCGGAATGCGCTGCGGAATCATGGATCAATTCATTTCCTGTAATGGGACGGTCGATCATGCGCTCATGCTCGATTGCCGTAGTCTCGACTTCCGTTTGCTTCCCCTGGCGCCCTCTTCGCGGATGGTAATCTGCAACACCATGGTGAAGCACGAGCATGCTTCAGGTGAATACAACAAGAGACGCGATGAATGCGAAACCGGCGTGCTGATTTTGCGTGAATTCATTCCCGGGATCCGCGCTCTTCGTGATGTCTCTACCCGTCAACTCGAGCAATACCGAGAGAAGCTCCCGGAGACTATCTATCGGCGTTGTCGGCATGTTGTCACCGAAAATGACCGCGTTCAGCGCGCAGCCAAAGGGCTCGAACAGCACGATATGAAACAGTTCGGCACGCTTATGGCGCAGTCACACGCCAGCCTGCGCGACGATTACGAAGTGAGTAGTCGAGAACTGGATTCGATGGTCGAGATTGCCAACCGACAGCCGGGAATCCTCGGCGCGCGCATGACCGGCGGCGGCTTCGGCGGATGCACGATCAACCTGGTCGAAGCGTCGCACGCGGAAACTTTTCGAGATAACGTCGCGGAGGAATACAAGAGGGCGACCGGTCTGTCCCCAGAGATATATATCTCAACGGCCGCTGATGGTGCGAACCAGGTTCAATGAGCCTCGCGCTGGATTTCTCACGCTCTCCTCACCGGCGGTGGAATCCATTGCTGCGCGAGTGGGTGTTGGTCTCGCCACACCGTACACAGCGTCCCTGGCAGGGGCAGGTTGAGAAGAGCGCTTCTGTAGCTAGACCGAAGTACGATCCTGAATGCTATTTGTGCCCGGGGAATTCGCGGGCCGGTGGATACAAGAATCCTGACTACAACTCCACCTTTGTTTTCGATAACGATTACGCCGCTCTCGTTCCGCAAATCCCTGCCGGCGAAATCAATAAAGAAGAGTTAATCAAGGCAAAAAGCGAGCGCGGCATCTGCCGGGTTGTCTGCTTTTCTCCGCGCCACGATCTGACTATTTCGAACATGGGTTTGGAGGACGTGACGCGTGTGGTTCAGGTCTGGAGCGAACAGTACAAGGAACTCGGTTCGATTGATTGGATTAACCACGTGCAAATCTTTGAGAACCGCGGCGAGATGATGGGCGCGAGCAATCCGCACCCTCATTGTCAGATATGGGCGAATGAAACGGTTCCCAACTTGCCGACGACTGAACAGAGTGCTCAGCTGGAGTTTCAGAAACAGAATGGTCGCTGCATGCTCTGCGAATATTTGGTATTAGAGCGAGCCAGCGGCGAGCGGGTGGTTTGCGCGAATGACTTTT
>Ga0075426_10001654_pt1 | contig 15827 bp, 17 predicted proteins | sample SoiMethybrSBSTD5_FD_75304 | JGI IMG/M metagenome (GOLD analysis project Ga0075426, IMG submission 75304) | Bulk soil microbial communities from a Populus tree surrounding site in Tennessee, USA - Soil MetaG P. TD hybrid SBSTD5 | ecosystem: Environmental > Terrestrial > Soil > Tree plantation... | reverse complement strand
CTAGTTGGCGTTCATCCCATGCCCGCCACGCTCACTGTCGATCGCAACGCCTCCGACGATGCCCAGCAGCGCCAAATCATCGTCTCCCTCGACGGCGAGCCCATCGCCGAACTCATGTTCGGCGATTCCGTCACCCGCGAAATTCCCGCCGGCCCGCACACGCTTCTCGTCGACAACACCTGGAACCGGAAATCCTTGAATTTCACCGCTGCCGAAAACGAAAAAATCTCTTTCCTCGCCAAGAGCCGCTCCTCCCGCCTCGCCGAATTTCTCCTCATGTTTTTCGGCGCCGGCCCCCTAAAAGTCTTCCTCACCCGCCAGTGATCGAGTCTCCGCGTACATAAGTCGCACCGACGTCGATGGATTAGCCTTTGTAACGCCGCCTTCCAGGCGGCGCGTCTGTCGAGCCGTTGTGGGGCCGACTTGCCGAAGCCGGCCACCGTTGTAGCGGCCACCATCTGAGGCGGGCGCCTTTCGCGGTCCCCAAAATAACTCTTGACATCCTATACTGTGTGTAATACAGTGTATGACGTACACCATATGACGCACAGCCAAGACAACCTTAACCTCTTTCAAAACCTATGCTTAGAGCTTCGTCGCGGCTCCTTAATCCTCGCTGTCCTCGCCTGCCTCCGCTCCGAACAGTACGGTTACACCCTCCGCAAAGCACTCGGCGACCGTGGTCTCGACATTGAAGAAGGTACTCTCTACCCGCTCCTTCGCCGCCTCGAAACCCAGGGCCTTCTCCTCAGCGAATGGCGCGAAGCGGAAAAGCGCAACAAACGGTTTTACCGGCTCTCCCCGCTCGGCGAAGAAATCCTCGCAAAGCTTCTTGCCGAATGGAAAGCCATCGACGCATCTCTGACCGAGATCGTGAAAGGGTAATGTCATGCCGCCTCTCGACCGTTATCTCAGCAATCTCGCAAAACTCCTTCCCGCCGATCAGCGCGAAGACATTCTGCGCGAACTTTCCGAAGACATCCGTTCCGAGTTCGAAGACAAGGAATCCGAGCTCGGCCGTCCGCTGACGGAAGCGGAACAGTTGGCCGTTCTCAAGCGCCGCGGCAATCCTCTTCAAGTCGCCGCCGGCTATACGCCCAATCAAGGCACGCTCGCCTTTGGCCCCCAGATCATCGGCCCGGTCCTCTTCCCGTTTTACGTTCGTGTCCTCACCTTCAATCTCGGCCTCACGTTCCTCATCGTCGGCGCCATCTTCGCGGCCGTCTCTCTCGCTGGTCAGCCAATACATTTCGGCGATCTCTTTTCGAGCATCATTCTCCAGCTCTTCATCCAACTCACCGCGGTCACCGTCATTTTTGCGCTCGTCGAAAAACATCTCTCCCGCCAGCCGCACGATTGGAGCAAGGAAGATTTTGAAAAGAACCTCAAAGCCGCCATCCATAGCCGCATCCAGAAAAATATTCAAACCGGGCCGAAAGAGGTCTCCCGCTTTGACTCCATGGCCGTCTTGATCGCCAGCAGCGTCGCGCTCCTCTGGATGCAATCCATCTGGACCAATCAGTACCTCATCTTCGGCCCCGCTGCTTTGCTAATCGCCCTGGCGCCCATCTGGCATGTCGTCTATCTTCCGACTGTTTTCATCATGCTCGTCACGATCTTTCGCGCAGGCGTGAACATCGCCCGCCCGGACTGGGTCCGCTTCCGCGACGTCGTTTCCGTCGTTATCGACGCAGCCAGCCTCGCTATCGTTTACACGCTCATGTTTGCGCACACTTGGGTCGTTCCCGCGGACGCCGCCGCCTCCACCTCCCAACATGTCGCCAGCGTCGTCAACCAATGGGCCCCCTTGGCCATCTCCGCTTCCGCCGTCATCGCCCTCGCCCAAGCCATCAAAAACCTAATCCGCCTCTACAAAAACTGGCGCTGGCATCCTTCCTCACAGCAGCCATCACATTGACTCTGTTGATGTAGACCAACGCCCGCCATCGGTTTGCGCAGCAAGATGTGCTTTTTTGCAGAGTAAGACGCACTCAAATCGTTCCACTCTCGGCCGCCCACCACCAATCTGTCATTTCGAACGGAACAAGCCGACGTTTTATCCTTTCGATTCATTCTGATGAATCGGTCGGCTTGTGGATGTGAGAAATCTCTCTTCGATCGATCCACTGCGCACCCTGCACAGTCGCACCCCCGCCTCAAGTTTCGTCTTTCTCTGTGCCCCGCCCTCCGTGAACTCTGTGTAACTGTTTCTTTCTTTCTTTCTTTCTTTCTTTCTCTGTCTTTCCTCCTCTCCAATCCCTTGAGCCGCCGCCCGATTCCGTGCATCCTAGGGGCTCACATCCCGGAGGCTCCATGTCAAAGAAATCAATCCTCATGCTCATCGGCGACTACGTCGAAGACTACGAAGTGATGGTCCCCTTTGAAGCGCTTCAAATGGTCGGCCACACCGTCCACGCCGTTTGTCCCGGCAAAAAATCCGGCGAGTTCGTTCCCACCTGCATTCACGACTTCGAGGGCGATCAGACCTACACGGAAAAGCGCGGCCACAATTTCGCGCTCAACGCCGAATTCGATCGCATCAAACCTGAAGACTACGACGCTCTCATGATTCCCGGAGGCCGCTCGCCCGAATATCTCCGCATCAACCCCAGAGTCATCGAAATCGTCCACCATTTCACAAAAGCCAATAAACCCATCGCCGCCATCTGCCACGCCCCGCAAGTCCTCGCCGCTGCCGGAGTCTTGAAAGGGAAAAAATGCAGCGCCTACCCCGCCACCGGCCCCGACGTCACTCTCGCTGGCGGCGAATACGTTAGCGGCCCCATGACCGAAGCCGTCGTCGACGGCAACCTCGTCACCGGTCCCGCCTGGCCCGCCCTCCACTCCTGGCTCGCCAAATTCCTAACCGTCCTCGGCACCAAAATCGAAGCCTAGTCACGCAACGCTTGGCTTCATAATTTTGCTGACTTGATGGAATCCCTGAAGATCGTTCTCGTTTGTATCGGCGCTGCCGGGCTTTACGGCATCATCCACGACCAATTTACAGCCCGCATCTGTCTTGAATACTTCACCGTTTTTCATCCGCCGGTTTTCCAGACCCAGTCGCCCACGTTGCTGGCTTTAGGATGGGGAGTCATCGCCACTTGGTGGGTTGGAGCAATTCTCGGTATTCTCCTCGCGATTGCGTCCCGCCTAGGTCGCCGGCGAAAACTCCCCGCGAGTGCTCTAATCGAGCCGATTGGTACGCTGCTCGTTGTGATGGCTGCAAGCGCTGTCTTTTGCGGGTCACTCGGCTTTTTGCTTTGCCGGCAAGGTTTTGTTTTCCCACCGGCTTGGATAGCGTCTCGGCTTGCCCCCTCAACTCATGCGCGTTTCATGGCCGACTGGTGGGCGCATACTGCCTCTTATGCCGTCGCGTTCTTCGGTGGAATCGCTCTTTGCATCGTTCAGTATCGTCGGCGGGTTGCCTCGCCCTAATCAATGGGCGCGTGGCCGCGGACAAATGTTCCGAATTGTTTCGATACTGATCACAACCGCAAGGCAATTGCTCCCGATACCTCAACTAAGAGAAACGCGGAGGGTGCCCCTCGAGTAGTTTGAGGGCGGGTCTTGGGTTTTAGCTTTAAGCCGCCCTCAATTCACTGGCAGCAACTCATCGGGCCTAACTTCCCGCCCCCCCACAAAAATCCTTTCAATCGAGTCATAAGCCTTGATCGTCTTCAGCGGATCACCGCCCAACAACAACAAATCCGCTCGCTTTCCCACCTCAACCGTCCCGCGGTCTCCCGCGATTCCAAACGCGACCGCATTGTCCAGCGTCGCCGACCGCAAAATCTGCGCCAACGGCACTCCCGCTTCGAACCAATGCTCCAACTCCATCCGCTCGTTCAGTCCAAATGGATTTCCAATCCCTCCTCCCGGTGGCGTATCGCTTCCGAACAGCAGCTTCCCGCGATCGGCCAACAGCAAACGCGTAGTCGCCATCACGCGCGCCGGCCCAAGCGCCATCGCCTTCGCGGGATCCATCGGCGGAGTCCCAAAAATTTTCAAAATCGCCCCTTTATATTGATCGGCCGTCGCTTGCCACGCTTTCTTTCCCTCATCGCTCTTCAAATAAGCAATCACGCTCCGTGGCAGCGACTTCCCCAATCTCGGATCATCCAGGATCGACCGGTCAAAAATCGATTCATCGCCATAAACAACCTGCATCGTCGGCTGCACATAAATTCCCGTCCGCGCAGCCGCATGCACCAGTTCTTGCGCCTCTTGCGTCGGCGCCGTCTCTTTCCTGTCGCCCGGCCAGTGCCAAAGTCCGTGCGCAATCACGTCCGCGTGCGCGTCCATCGCCGCTCGCCAACCCTCCACCCCCGTCGCGTGAACCACAAGAACCAATCCGCGCTTCTTCGCCTCCGCCCTTATCGCCGCAAGTGTTTCGGCGCTCGGTACCGGCCAGTGAAACACTCCGCCGAATCCCGGCTCCACAAACGTCTTCACGCAAATTGACCCGTCCGCCGCGGCACGATCCACCGCCAGCTCTGGCGTAAATTCCTTCGGGTCAAGATTCGCCGGCCAATCCTTCGCCAGCGCCTTGTCGTACACCAGATTCATGCGTTTCGCCGCTTCCACATCTTTCGGCGGTCGCAGCGCAGTGTACCCGCCCGGGACTCGCACCCCTGGTCCGCAATGAAAAAACGTCGGACGAATCGGCGCCGCATTAAGCTGTTGCAACGCATCGCCGTACGGATTCAGATCCACCACTGTTGTAAATCCAAACGCGAGAAACGCTCGCGGCACCTGCGCCCGCAACGCCTGCACCAGTTCCGGATGAGCGTCGCTTCCATCGTCATCCAGCGGGGTCAAATCCCCCGCGTGTACGTGCGTATCAATCAGGCCCGGAATTAAAAATTTCCCGCGCCCATCAATCCGCTTCGAGCCCGGCCCCACCGCCAACTTCGTCCCGATCTCCGCAATCTTCCCGTCTCGAATCACCACCGTCGCATGCTCCAGCGGCCCCTTCCTCTCCGGCGAAATCAGCGTCACGTCCTCAATCATCATCGTCGCCGAGCCTTTGTCCTGCGTTTCCTGCGCGTTAACCGCCCCGCCCGCGAAGCTAGCCAACGCAATTCCAATCCAGATTGCCCGAGCCATATTTTTCACGGTTCACTCCAGTTCCGGTGCCAGCCCGCGCGACCCAGACACGCCGCATCCTCGCCTCCCAGAGAGGTACGCTCCTGATAGGAAGAATGTTCAGCCCCATTCGGCAGCAAGTTAGCTGCGCCGAGCGGACAAGCGGTGTATCGACGGCGGAAAGCAGTGGTTGAACCGGTAATCGGAATTTTGAAAGAGCAACGCGGGATGCGGCGATTCCGGATGCGCGGGCTGAGAAAAGTGGCAGTGGAGTTTGCGCTGGCTACCACCGCATTGAACCTAACCCGCATGTGGCGGCTCAGCCCACCAGGGAAACGTTCTGCGTAGAGAGCCAATCCCGCCGAAAGGCCCGCAACTTCGCCGATAAACAAACGAACCATGAAAACTCACCAAAACTCGCCCCGGCAGCCAGTTGCCAGACGGACTCGTGTACCCCTTACTCGCGTCCTCCTGGCATACGACGCATTACCTCCGCCTTATTCCTTTCCACATTTCCACACAACCCTGTCGCCTCAACTCTCGTTTCCGCCAGCTACAATGTCTCCATGCCCGACCGCCTTCCCTGGATCGCCGAAGACCCCGCTTCGCGCCGTCTGCTCGATCTCGCGGAGAAAGTCGCTGCAGCCCCCACCACGCTCCTTATCACTGGCGAATCCGGCTCTGGCAAAGACCATCTTGCGCGTCTCGTTCATGAACTCGGTCCGCGTCGCGACGCGCCGTTCCTCAAAATCGATTGCGCCTCGCTTCCGCCCGCGCTCGTCGAGAGCGAGCTCTTCGGTCACGAACGCGGCTCGTTCACCGGCGCCGTGGACCGTAAACTCGGCCGTCTCGAACTCGGTGGCGCCGGCACCATCGTCCTCGACGAAGTCGCCGCGCTTTCTCCCAACGCGCAAACAAAATTGCTCCGCGTTCTGCAGGAGCGCACGTTCGAGCGTCTCGGCGGCACCGAAACGCTGCACATCGAAGCGCGCCTCATCGCCATCACGAACACCGACCTCCCTGCTGCCGTCACCGCGGGCCAGTTCCGCGAAGATCTTTTCTTCCGCCTCAACGTTCTCCCCGTCGCGGTTCCTCCGTTGCGCGAACGCCGCGCGGACATCTTGCCGCTCGCCGATCATCTGCTCGCATCGCTCTGCGCCATTCACCATCGCCCCGATTGGAAACTCGACGCCGCTGCCCGCCGGCTCCTTTCTGCTTACTTCTGGCCCGGAAATATCCGTGAACTGCGCAACGCACTCGAACGCGGAATCGTTTTCGGCAAGGGCCCTGAACTCACGCCCGAGGATTTTCCGGAAAATATTCGCGCTGCTGCCGGAGGCACGGCCACTCTCTCCGGCCTTCGTTCTCTCGAACAAATCGAGCGCGACGTCATCACGCAAACGCTTGAAGCCACGCGCTATCACATTTCCAAATCGGCGGAAATTCTCGGCATCAGCCGCAAAACTCTTTTGGAAAAAAGAAAAAAATACGGTCTGCAATAATCGGCCATGAAGATACGTTTGCTAGCACTCGGAAAAATTCGCCGCGCGGAATTACGCACAGTCTTTGAAGATTACGTAAAACGCATTTCACATTCGTGCCCCATCGAAGTGAACGAAGTGCGAGACGCCGAAGCCGCCATCAAACGTCTTGACGCAGACCGCGCCGCAACCGCGCTTCTCCTCGACGCCGGTGGAAAACAGCACGATTCCGACTCTCTGGCAAAATGGCTTGGCGATCAACGCGACCGTGGTACGCGTGAAGTCATTTTCGTCTGCGGCGACGCCGACGGATTTCCCGACTCCTTGCGCCAACGCGTTTCGCAGAAACTCTCTTTGAGCGCGATGACTTACTCGCACGAACTCGCCCGCGTCATGCTCGTCGAACAGCTTTACCGCGCCTTCGCCATTCTTTCCGGCAGCCCGTACCCAAAATAACCGAACTCGTGCAACACTAATTCTCCATGTCCATACGATTGATTCCAGACGACGACAAGCCGTACACCGCGATCGAGATCGCTCTCGAAGCGCCGCTGCCCGATTACGATATCCACGAAGTTGAACAGCCGACTCCGCGCGACGTCGATTCCATTCTTGTGTCGCAAGGCTTCCGCGATTTGATTGACGACGCGCGCGGCATCCTGCTTGAACTTATGGCGTCGCCCGCGGACATCGCGGGAATCGAGCCGGGAGAATCGCCGCTCGCGCCCTTAAACATCACCGATCACGATCCATGCCATTTGGAATTGGTGCAACTCACGGGCGCGATTTGTCCAGGAAACGAAGACGACGTCTACCGCCCCGGTCTGTGGATCGTGATTCGCGACATGCGCTGCAAAGCGGGTTCGCCGATGACGGAAGTGGCCCGCAGACGCGTCGAGGGCATCGCGCGGCAATTGATCAAGCGATTGGAACTCTAGGAAAATTCGGAAAACATGCCGGAAGAAAAAGGATTGTTGATTGTTTATACCGGGCCGGGAAAGGGAAAAACTACCTGCGCGCTCGGTACCGCTTTTCGCGCAGTCGGCCAGGGCTTGCGCGTGTTGATGGTGCAATTCATCAAAGGCTCGTGGCATTACGGCGAACTCGACGCGGCAAAAATGCTGGGCGACGACAAATTTGAAATTCGTCCGATGGGACGCGGCTTTGTGAAAATCGGCGGCGCGGAAACGGATCCCGAAGATATCAAATTGGCGGAAGAATGCTGGAGCGCGGGGCGCGACGCAATTTATTCGGAAAAATATGATTTGGTGGTGCTCGACGAAATCAATTATGTGATCAGCTACAAAATGCTCGATCCGGAAAAAATTGTGGCGGCGCTGAAAGACCGCCCGGAACGAATTCATGTGATTTGTACGGGCCGCAACGCGCATCCGAAATTGGTCGAACTCGCGGATCTTGTCACGGAAATGAAAGAAGTGAAGCACCCCTACACGAAAGGCATTCTCGCGCAGCGTGGTATAGACTACTGAGGGCACGAAGCCCGGGAACCGTGCATGGCTTGGTTTAAACGAGAGAAAAAAGGAATTGACGAAGCAACGCCGCCGGAAGAGCGGCGTGTGCGCACGGAAGGTCTTTGGACCAAGTGCGAAAGTTGCCGCGCGATTACGTTTCGCAAAGATCTGGAAGAAAATCTTTTTGTTTGCCCGAAATGCCAATTCCATTTCAAGGTGAGCGCGACGCAGCGGCTGGAAATGCTGTTGGACGATCGCTGGACGGAACACGACAAGGGCATGGTCTCCACTGATCCGCTGAATTTCGTGGACACAAAACCTTACGCGAAACGAATCAAGGAAGCGCAGAAGAAACTGGGAATGAATGACGCGGTGATCACCGCGGAAGGCCAGTTGAACGGCCGGCCGGTCGTAGTTTGTGCGATGGAATTTGGATTTATCGGCGGCTCGATGGGCGCAGTGGTCGGAGAAAAAGTGACGCGCGGCATTGAGCTTTCGCTTTCGACGCGGCAACCGTTCATCGCCGTCTCGTGTTCCGGCGGCGCGCGCATGATGGAAGGCACCATCAGCTTGATGCAGCTCGCGAAAGTTTCCGCGGCTCTCGGGAAGCTGGATGACGCGAAGTTGCCTTACATTTCGATTTTGACCGATCCGACGACGGGCGGCGTGACGGCAAGTTTTGCGATGCTCGGCGATTTGAATATCGCGGAACCCGGCGCGCTGATTGGATTTGCCGGGCCGCGCGTGATCGAACAAACCATTCGGCAGAAATTGCCGGAAGGATTTCAGCGCTCGGAATTTCTGCTCGAACACGGATTTCTCGATGCAGTCGTCCCCCGCAAAGAATTAAAAGCGTTCGTCGCGTCCTCGCTCGACCTCCTGATTGGCTGAAATGAATTACGACGAGTCTCTGAAGTATCTTTTTTCTTTGGGACGGGAACTCGCCGCACCCACGCAAGCCGCTGCCGCAAAATTCGACCTGGAAAATATTTCAACCCTTGCGGAAGCGCTCGGCCATCCTGAGAAGAAATATCGCAGCGTTCACATTGCCGGAACGAATGGAAAAGGCTCCACGGCTGCGTTCACGGAATCAATTCTCCGCACCGCCGGAATCAAAACCGGCCTGTACACTTCGCCGCATCTGGAAAGAATCAACGAGCGGATCCGCGTGAACGGCGAAGAGATTTCCGATGCGGACTTTGCGGAATCCTTCACGAAAATACAGGCGCTGATCGAAGAGTTGCTCGCGCAGGGAAAGTTGCGCACACATCCGACGTTTTTTGAAGTGGTGACGGCGCTGGCGTTTGAGCATTTTGCGCGCGCCGGCGTGGAGTTTGCGATCTTTGAAGTGGGGCTTGGCGGACGGCTAGACGCGACGAACATAGTGGAGCCAGAGGTCGGCGTGATTACGCACGTGGACTTCGATCACGAGGGTTTTCTCGGCCATTCGCTTGAAGAAATTGCCGGAGAAAAAGCGGGAATCATCAAGCAGGGCGTGCCATTGGTTTTGGCGGAGCAGCGGAAGGCAGCGCGCGAAACCATTTTTCGGCATGCGATGAAATTGGGAGCGCCCGTCGTGGAGACGGAAAAGCGATATGTAATATTGGGTTGCTTGGCCAGCGATGAGCGTATGCAAGCTAAGGTGGCTGAGCAGGAGAGCGGCAAAACAATCCACGTTGCTCCGAGTCTTCGCGGGCGATTTCAAATAGGGAATGCGATCAACGCCGTTGCCGTCGCGCGGCTGTTGCAAGCGCGCGGAGTAAAGATCACGGATGATGCGATAGAGCAGGGAATTGCGAACGCGATCTGGCCGGGGCGAATCGAGAAACTTTGGTCGAATCCGGACATTTATCTGGACGGGGCGCACAACCCTTCCGCGGCGAGGGAATTGGCGGATTTTCTTAAGGAGAATTTCACGGGGCGGAACGTAACGCTGATTTTTGGCGCGATGCGGGACAAAGCCGTGGACGAAATAGCCGGGATTTTGTTTCCGCTTGCGGGCGAAGTGATTTTCACGCAGCCGAAGATTTCGCGGGCGATTTCCGCGGAACAACTTGCGGAAATCGCGGGGGAGTATGCGGCAAAGTTTCGCGTAATTTCAAGCGCGGAACGGGCGCTGGAAGAAGCGGCGGCTCATACGCTTTCTGGGGACGCGATATTCGTTACAGGTTCGCTCTATCTGGTGGGTGAGTTGCGGCAGTATTGGAAGACGCGGTTGCGGGTTGCCGCGCGGTGATTGGCTGACATCGCGCCACGGCCGGCTTCAGAAAGCCGGCCCTACAAGGACCGGAAGACGAGGAGGAACGTTCGGTGGAACCAGCGGCGGGGAAAGATAAGACGTTGGGCGAGCACATACGGGAGGTTGGGTCGCCGGCGGCGCGGCTGATTGGGTTTGAAGTGCCGGAGTCAGGCGGCGGGCGCGCGGTGGTGACGCTGCAGGCGGGGCCGCAGCATGCGAATCCGATGGGAACGATCCACGGGGGAATTTTGTGCGACATCGCGGATGCGGCAATGGGGATTGCGTTTTCTTCGACGCTAGAGCCGGGCGAGACGTTTACGACGGTGGAGTTGAAGATTAATTTCTTGCGGCCGGTGCGGGAAGCCATGCTACGTGCGGAAGGAAAGGTTGTGCATCGCGGGCGAACGATCGGGTATGTGGAGTGCGATGTCGTGGATGAAAATGGGAAGTTGATTGCGAAGTCGAATTCGACATGTTTGGTTCTGCGCGGAGAAAAAGCGGCGGGGCGGTAAGCGAGCCGAGCGGATCGATCGAAGCGAGATTTCTCTCTGCACAAGCCGACCGATTCATCCGAATGAGTCGGAAAGTCAAAAGCGTCGGCTTGTTCCGTTCAAAATGACAAAAGTGGGTGCGTGGTGTTACGAAGGGAGAAGCCGGAGGGACGCTAATGAGCAACGCGATGTAGGGTTAGACGGGCCAGTGTTCATTTTGAGTTGGGCGGTGGCGAGATCAAGCCAAGATCCCTCCACTCCGCAGCCCGGCGTGCAAAAATCGCACGCAAGAAAAGGCCGGGCCGCTCCGGTCGGGATGACAAGAGTGGGCGTTTGCTGTTGCGAGAAGGAAAGGTGGCGGTAGCATGAGCCGGCGTGGCATTCCGCATCTTGTGTTCACATGATTTGCGTACGGCTGTCATCACGCCACGATCCCTCCCTTTAGTCGGGATGACAGGATCCTCAAAGTTGTGCTGATTGCCGAGTGAGGGCAGGATATATCGTGCCCCTGCGTAGGAGAATCCGGGCGACACGGAAGAGTGATGGCGAAAACGTCAAACGAAAAGAAGGGCAAGGTATTGGTGGGGATCATCATGGGGTCGACTTCCGATTGGGAGACGATGCAGCATGCGGCGCAGACCTTGGAAGAGCTTTGCGTGCCGCATGAGACGCGCGTCGTTTCGGCGCACCGGACGCCGGATTTGCTTTTTGAATATGCGGGGAGCGCGGAGAAGCGCGGGATTGAAGTGATTATCGCGGGAGCGGGCGGGGCGGCGCATTTGCCGGGGATGACGGCGGCGAAGACGGTGTTGCCGGTGTTGGGTGTGCCGGTGGAGTCGAAGGCACTGAAGGGACTCGATTCGCTGCTGTCGATTGCGCAGATGCCGGGCGGAATTCCGGTGGGGACACTGGCGATTGGAAAAGCTGGCGCGATTAATGCGGCTTTACTCGCGGCGGCGATGTTGGGCGCGAAGCATCCGGAGATTCGTGAAGCGCTGCGGAAGTTTCGGGCGAATCAGACGAAAAAAGTTTTGGCCACGCGCGATCCTGCAAAGACGTTGACGGCGCTCGTGCGCAAGAAGAAGTGAATGGGAGTTGGTCCGTTCAAAAGCGAAAAGCAGATTCCGAACCGCGCAAACTGCGCGCGTTTCGGAATGACAACTCTTGTTAAGCTTAAAATGGGGTCGAGCGTGGGTGAGGTAGGCGCGTGACGATTGGGATACTCGGCGGCGGGCAGCTTGGATACATGCTGGCGCTGGCGGGCTATCCGCTGGGATTGCATTTTCGTTTCCTGGATCCTTCGCCGCAAGCGCCGGTGGGAAGAATCGCACACCGCGTGACGGCGGAATATTCGGATCACGACGCGCTGGAGAAATTCGCGCACGGGTTGGAACTCGTGACGTACGAATTTGAGAATGTGCCTGTGGAGGCGGCGCGATTTTTGGCGAAGCATGTGCCGGTATATCCGCCGCCGGAGGCGCTGGAAGCCGCGCAGGACCGGCTAAACGAAAAGACTCTCTTCAAGAAGTTAGGGATCGCGACGACTTCGTTTGCGGAAGTGAACGGCGCCGGCGATGTAGATGCGGCAGTCAAGATGACAGGATTGCCGGCGGTGCTGAAGACGCGGCGCATGGGATACGACGGGAAAGGGCAATGGGTACTGCGAACCCGGGAAGACGCGGAATTCGTTAAGCGGGAATTCCCCACGACGCCATTGCTGCTGGAAAGTTTTGTGGCGTTCGAGAGAGAGCTTTCTGTACTCGCGGTGCGTAGCCGTTCCGGCGAAACCGCGTTTTATCCGCTGGTAGAAAATCATCATCGCGGGGGAATCCTGCGGTTATCGATCGCACCGGCGCCGAACTCGAGCGCGAAATTGCAGCAGGCGGCGGAGTCGGCGGCACGGCGCGTGATGGAAGAGTTGAATTATGTCGGAGTGCTGGCGATTGAATTTTTCGAGTGCAACGGCGAACTGGTGGCGAACGAAATGGCACCGAGGGTGCACAACTCGGGACATTGGTCGATTGAAGGGGCGGCGACGAGCCAGTTTGAGAATCATTTGCGGGCGGTGATGGAGTTGCCGCTGGGTTCGACGGCAACGCTGGGCGTTTCCGCAATGCTGAACCTGATTGGCGAGGTGCCAGAGCCGGAGGATGTGCTGGCGATTCCGGATGCGCACCTCCATTTGTATGGGAAGTCCTTGCGGCCGGGGCGAAAAGTGGGGCACCTAACGCTGCGAGCGGCGAATTTCGGAGAGTTGAAAGACCGGTTGGCGAAATTGCCGGGATTTTTTCAACGGCCAGAGTTTTGTTTGCCGGGGCGCCCCATCGCCACCGCCAGCTAGCGCTAACGTATTGAAAAAGAAAGCGTTACGGGGGAATCCTCAGTCCGGATGGCTTGTGGTTGCCGCCCTTATGCGGCCAATGCTACGATTTGACGCTTCCCATGTCCCTCGAAAACTCCCACAAACTGCGGGTCGGCATTCCCTGGCGCACAAGCGAGGAAGAGCGAAACGGTGTACGGGAGAAGCTTGAGAATTATTTCGCGGCAGTGCGGCGGGCAGGGGCCGAGCCGACGGAGATTTCGCTAAGTCTTCCGGCGGAGAAACTGGCGGCGCAAATTGAGGGACTGGATGGGTTCGTCTTGCCGGGAAGTCCCGCCGATGTGGAACCGAGCCGGTACGGTGCTGCGCGGCATGAGAAGACGAAGACTTTGGATCCGGCACGGGATCGGACGGACAGCGCGATTTTGGATCACGCGATTGCGGAGCGGAAACCGGTGCTGGCGATTTGCTATGGCTGCCAGATTTTGAATGTGCACCAGCGCGGAACGCTGGTGCAGGACATTGCGGCGCAGCGGCCGGGCAATGAAGTGCACGGGAATACGGACTTGGCGGCGGGAGTAAAGACAGGTGACGCGGAGCATGACGCGGCGCTTGCGGCGGGAAGCCGGCTGGCGAAACTCGCAGGTACGCAGAGAGTGCACATTAATAGCAGCCATCACCAGTCGATTGACCGGCCGGGAGATGGATTGCGGGTAACGGCGCGGTCGGCGGAAGGAATTGTGGAAGGCATTGAGCTGGAGGACGAGCGCAACTGGGTGGTCGGCGTACAGTGGCATCCGGAACGGATGTCGGAGGACGCGTTCGCGCAGAAGATTTTTGGGGAGTTTGTCGCGGCCGTGGAACGGAATCGCGCGACGATTGCTCCGAAGCGATAGGGAGCAATTGACTATCGCGGGGAATTTAGGCGTACAGGCAGTGGCTCGACGACGCCAATCGGGAGATTGGCGTTCCCGGACTTCTTAAATCTCATTGGGGGAATCATGATTTCTTTGGCAGGCAAAGCTGCACTGATTACTGGAGGTTCGCGCGGGATTGGAGCGGCTGCCGTAAAACTGTTTGCGCAGGCCGGCGCTGACGTAATTTTCAATTACAACAAAGCGAAAGACGCAGCGGCGCAGATTGAAGCGGAAGCGAAAAAACACGGAACGCGCGTGGAAGCGTTCAAAGCGGACGTAAGCAAACATTCGGAAAACAAGAAATTGGTGGAGCAGACGATTGCGCGACTGGGGCGGCTGGATATTCTGGTGGCGAACGCGGGCGTGTGGAACGTGGAAGATTTGCCGATCGAGAAGATGACGGAAAAGCAGTGGGACGAAATGATGCAGGTGAATTTGAAAAGCGTGTACTCGATTATTCATTTCAGCGTGCCGCAGATGATCAAGCAGAAGTCGGGGAAAATTATTCCGATTGCGTCGACGGCGGCGCAGCGGGGCGAAGCGTTTCACACGCACTATGGCGCGTCGAAGGGCGCAATTGTGAGTTTGACGAAGGGATTGGCGACCGAACTGGCGCGGCACGGGATTTTGGTGAACTCGGTCGCGCCGGGTTGGGTGGCGACGGATATGTCGAATCCGGTGCTGGAGACGAAAGCGGGGCAAAAAATGGCGGCAGCGGCAATTCCGCTGGGCCGCCCGGCGACGGCGGAGGAGGTTGCAGGACCAATTTTGTTTGCGGCATCGGACCTAGCCAACTTCATGACCGGAGAGGTCATCAATGTAAATGGAGGCTCAGTGTTGTGCGGATAAGATTTTTCAATTGGGTGATAGCGTTGGCGATTTGCGCCGGCATGGCGGCTCCGCGCGGAAGCGCGCAGCAAGCGGAAACGATGATGCCGGAGCAGAGCGCGGCGAAGGCCAAGCAGGTGCTGAAGCAATTGATCAGCGCGATGGGCGGCGACGCGTATTTGCAGACGCGCGAAACGGATTGCACGGGACGGCTGGCGCAGTTCGAACACAACGGGGATTTATCCGGGTACACGAATTTTCGCGACTATTGGCATTTGCCGGACAAAAATCGAACCGAATATGAAGTGAAGGGCGCGAAGGGCGGGCTGCTGGGCGTGCTGATTGGGAGCATTCCGTTCAAAGGCGGAACGATTATTGAGATGTACAACGGCGACGACGGATGGACGATGGATCGCAGCGGCGTGAGCGAGCAGTCCGCAGTGAATATCGCCGATTTTAAGGAACAAACGAAGCGTGACATCGACAATGTGCTGCGATTCCGGTTGAAGGAAGAGGGAATGCTGTTCCGCTACGGTGGAATGGACCTGGTGGATATGAAGCCGGTGGAATGGGTGGAATTGGTGGACCGGGACGACCGGACGTTTCGCTACGCAGTGTTGCAAGGTTCCCATCTGCTGGCGCGGAGCATCGTGATTACGCGAGATGAAACGACACGCGAGCGGACGGAAGAAGTTACTTCGTACGGAAACTATCACATGCAAGGGCAGGTGATGGCGCCGCTGCAAGTGGAACGGAAGCGCGACGGGCGTAGATTGTTCCAAGCATTTTTCGATACATGCAGCTTCGACCAGCATTTTCCGCCGGATTTTTTTACGAAGGCGTCGCTGGAAAAGAAATATTCGGAAAGTTTCAGTAAGAAGGACCGCGAAAAAGCCTCGAAGCAACGAGAAAAAGAAGGGCGCGACAACTAGCGCGTAAACGCGGCCGTCTTGCCGCGAGGAAATTGCAGGATTGAAGTTGGCAAGAGTGC
>Ga0075426_10001652_pt1 | contig 15834 bp, 15 predicted proteins | sample SoiMethybrSBSTD5_FD_75304 | JGI IMG/M metagenome (GOLD analysis project Ga0075426, IMG submission 75304) | Bulk soil microbial communities from a Populus tree surrounding site in Tennessee, USA - Soil MetaG P. TD hybrid SBSTD5 | ecosystem: Environmental > Terrestrial > Soil > Tree plantation... | reverse complement strand
TGATCTCCTGGATGGACCGCAAATAGAGGGGGCGCCACCATATCGCGCCGACGCGCCTTTGCCAGCCGGTCCCTCCCCACGAGGCGCGGCGGCCCGCTGCTCAGCCGCTTAACGGATCATTGACGCGTTCGCCCCAGAGTGTGGGTGCCGGGCTGGATTCGACACGGGGACGAGAACCGAGCCATGCGCGCAAGCACCGGCGCCGCCGAAACAACCGCAACCCATCTTCAGCAACGTAACCGCGCGTCGAGGCCGGAGTCCGGCGAGCAGCTGCTGCGCGCCATGACCGAGATGCTGGCGCAACGTCAGCCAGCGTCGGCGGCCGAGGCGCTCAACGTCCTGCGTCGCGGCTACCCGGAGATTCCACTCGCGCTGCGCATCGCCGCGCTGCGCGCCGGGTCCTCAAGATAGCACTAGAGCCCGAGATAAGCCTGCCGGACGCGATCGTCCGCGAGCAGCGCCGCGCCGCTGCCCGCGAGCGTCACACGGCCATTCTCCAGCACGTAGGCCCGGTCGGCCAGCCGGAGCGACGCCGCGACGTTCTGCTCGACCAGCATGCAGGTGAGCCCATCGCGGTTGAGCTCGCGAATGGTCGCGAGCACGGTCTGCGCGACCGCTGGTGACAGCCCGAGGGAAGGCTCATCGAACATCACGAGCTCCGGGGAGCCCATGAGACAGCGACCGATCGCGAGCATCTGCTGCTCCCCGCCCGACAGCGTGCCGGCCGGCTGGGCGGAGCGCTCTGACAGCACCGGAAACAGCGCAAGCACCCGTTCGAGGTTGCGGGCGCGTGCGGCACGCGCCCGCGGCAGAAGCGCGCCCATCGCGAGGTTCTCCGCCACTGTGAGTGTCGGAAAGACCTGGCGGCCTTCGGGCACCTGGCCGATGCCCCGATCGCACACCCGATGGCTGGGCCAGCCCGCGATATCCTCGCCACGAAAGACGATCCGCCCGCGCGCCGGGCGAATTTGTCCCGCGATGGCGCGGATGAGCGAGCTCTTGCCCGCCCCGTTCGCGCCGACGATCGCCACGATCGTGCGCTCCGGAATCTCGAGCGAGACGCCATCGAGCGCCCGGGCATCGCCGTAGAAGAGATCGAGCCCCTCGATCGACAGCATCAGCCAAGCACCTCGGCGCCGAGGTAGGACTTGATCACCACCGGATCGCGCACGATTGCCTCCGGCGCACCGGACGCGATCGTGGCGCCGTGATGCAGCACGACCACGCGGTGGGCCAGCGCCATGACGGCGCGCATCACATGCTCGATCAGGATGATGGTGAGCCCGTTCTCGCGGCTCAATGCGGCGAGGATCGCGACCATGCGGTCGGTCTCGGCCGGCCGCAGCCCCGCCATGACCTCGTCCAGCAGCAAGAGCTTCGGATCGGTCGCCAGCGCACGTGCGACCTCGAGCCGCTTGCGATCGGGTAGCGTCAGCGCCGAGGCGGGCTGCGCGCGGCGATCGAACAGGTCGAGCCGTTGCAGCACCTCCCGTGCGTGGCGCCTCGCGGACGCAACATCCGGACGGCGCAACAGTGCGCCGACCAGGACATTGTCCTCGACTGTCATGGCGGGAAACGGCCGCACGATCTGGAACGTCCGCCCAATTCCCCGCCGGCACAACACATCCGGGCGAAGCCCATCGACCCGCTCGCCGCAGAACAGGATGCTGCCGTCATCCGGCGGGAGCGCGCCAGCAATCATGTTGAACAGCGTGGTCTTGCCGGCGCCGTTCGGCCCGATGACCGCCAGGATCTCGCCCGCCGTCACCGAGAAGCTCACCTGATCGACCGCGAGCAGACCGCGAAAGCGCTTGCTGACGCCCTCGACTGCGACCAGCGCGGTCACGGCGCGCGCCCCGCGACGCCGATCATCCGGGCGAGCCACGGCCACACGCCGTTCGGCCGAAAGGAGATGATCGCCATCAGGATCAGCCCGTAGAACACTGCCTTGAGGCCCGGGGCGTCGAGACCGAACTGCGCGGTGATCGCGATCAGGCCTTCGCCGAGCGGCGTCAGGATGAAGGCACCGACGACCGGGCCGAAGACGGTGCCGAGCCCACCGACGATCGGCCCCAGGATCAGCTCTATCGAACGGCCAATATCGAAGATCTGCGCCGGAAACAGACTGTTGTAGTAGAAAGCGTAGAAGACCCCTCCCACCGCCGTCATGGCCGACGACAAGAGGACCGCCGCCATCTTGGCGCGGAAGACGTCGACTCCGAGCGCGCGTGCGGCCGCCTCGTCCTCGCGCACGGCGCGCCACTGAAAGCCGAGCCGCGAGCGCGCGAGACGCGCTGCGAGCGCCACTCCCCCGGCCGCGAGCGCGAGCGCCACGTAGTAGAAGAGCAGCTGCCCGCCCCGCAGGTTCCACCATTCGCCGAGGCGGCGCTCCTCGTAAGGCAGAAAAAGCCCGCCGGAGCCGCCTGTGAAGGCCAGATGGTCGAAGGCGATGCGTGTGAACTCGGCCGCCGCAATGGTGAGCAGTGCGAAATAGACGCCCTCGACGCCAAAGCGGAAGCCAAGCCCGCCGACGACGGCACCGAAGGCGGCCGCGATCACGATCGCGGGGATCACCCCGAGCCATGGCCCGATGCCGAAATGGATCCAGAGCACAGCGGCCACATAGGCGCCGATGCCGACATAGAGAGCATGGCCCAGCGAGAGCTGGCCGGCGTATCCCATCATCAGGTTCCAGGCCTGCCCCACAAAGGCGAAATAGAAGATCAAGGTGAGGATCGAGAGCAGATAGCGGTCGGCAACCAGCGGCGCCGCCACCAGCGCGGCGGCGAACGCCAACAGCAGGCCGCGGGCGCGCGGAGGGAGCTCCCGCCACAGCTCGATCATGCGCCCCGCCCCATCAGCCCGCGCGGACGCAGCACCAGGACGGCGATCAGCAGCGCGAACGAGAACATGCTCTTCATCGAGGGCGCGATGACGAACCCGGCCAGCGCCTCCGAGACGCCGATGAGAATCCCGCCGACCAGCGCCCCCGTCATCGAGCCCAGACCGCCGACGATGACGATGATGAAGCCAAGCAACGTATAGGCGGGGCCGAGGCTGGGCGCGGCGTCGGCGATCGTCACCATCAGGGCCCCGGCGGCACCGACGCAGGCAAGACCGATCCCGAACGTGATGGCGTAGAGCCGTTTGACGTTGAGCCCGATCACCGCGGCGCCGGTGAGATTGTCGGCGCAGGCGCGGATCGCGGTTCCGGTGCCGGTATGGCGGAAGAAGGCGAACAGTGCGGCCGCAATCGCGACCGCGGCGACCGCCGAGTAGACGCGCACCTTGTCGATGATCAGCGGCCCGATGAGGTAGCTGTCGAAGGCATAAGGCAGATTGGCGGCGCGGGCGTCGGGGCCGAAGATCATCAAGAGCCCGTTGACGATGACGATGCCGAGTCCGACCAGGAGAATGAACTGGTCATGCTCGGGCCGGCCCACGAACGGGTTGATCAGCGTGGCCTGCAACGCAAAGCCGAGAACGAAGAACGCAGCCGCGATCGGCAGCATGGTGACGAGTGGATCGAGCCCGAGCGAGCTGAACAGCAGGAAGGCCGCGTACATGGCGACGACCGCAAACTCGCCATGCGCGAAGTTGACGACCCGCACGACACCGAAGATCACCGACAGGCCGAGCGCCATCAATCCGTAGACGAGGCCGGTGAGCACGCCCTGGACCACGACGTTGAGGTAGATCGACCACATCATCGTGCGCCGCTTCACCCTCCCGTGGAGAGGAAGGGTCTGTGCCCGAACGCTCCCCCGAACGGGCTGAATTCGCGCGCATCGCGCAACTGGTGCCCCTCTCCCCGCAAGAACCGGGAGAGGAAGTCCGATTGTTGCGTCGGCCTCACGACCTCTTCTGCCAGCCCGGCATCGGCAGCACTGGCGCCATGGTGGCGACCACCGCCGGAAGCACCACGGCCGGCGCGCGGCCGCGGTTCTGGATCGCCGCCGACGGGATGCCGACGTTCTGCCCCTTGGCGTCGAACCTGACCGGGGGCCCGATCATGACGTGCTCGGCGAGCTCGGTCGCACGGATCGCCTTCATCAGCGTCGGGCCTTCGGCCGTCCCGGCGCGCTTGAATCCGTCGGCCGCGACCAGCAGCGCCTCGAACGTGAAGCCGACATTGAACGATTCGACCGCGAACCGGAAATTGGGATTGGCCGGCTTGTAGGCGGCCTCGAGCGCCCGCAACATCTGGGACTGCGGGTTCGCCCACGGAATGTTGAAGATCGGATAGTCGGCGAGCGGACCGAGCGCTGAATAGAACTCCTCGTCATAGAGGCCGGGCGACCCGGGCGAGATGATGCCCATCGGCTCGAAATGCTGGCGCACCATGTCGCGCACCAGCTTGATCGCGTCGGCGGCGCGCGTCACGACCAGGACGAGGTCCGGATTGAGAGCCCGCAGCTTGGTGACCTCGACCGACAGGTCCTGCGCTTTCGGATCGTAGGCGATCGACTCGAGCAGCCGGAACGGCAGGCTCGCGGTCGGAAAGAGCTTGTCCATGGCCTGGCGCTGCGCCATGCCAAAGGTGTCGTTGGCATGCAGGAACACCGCGGTCTTCGGATCGACCTTGGTGGCGCCGAGCAGGTCGTTGATCAGCTTGAGACCGTTCGTCACCAGCATGCCGGCGGTGGGGAAATTGCGGACCAGAAACTGGTAGCCCTGCTCCGTGAGCTGGGGCGCGGCCGCGATATTGACGACGAGCGGCACTTTGCGTTGCTCGCACACCTGCGCCATCGCAAGCGTCGAGGCGGAATCGAATGCTCCGACGATGCACTGAGCTCCTTCATTGATCACGCGCTCGCATTGGGTGCGCGCCACGTCGGGATTGGATTCGATATCGACGTGCACCAACTGAACCCGGTAGCCGAACTCGGCCAGCACCTTGGGCGCGACGAGCGCGCCGCGATGGCAGCTCTGTCCGGCCGGCGCAAGGTATCCGGAGCGCGGCAGCAGGACGGCGACATTGAGCGAGGTCGCCTGCGCGCGCACCAACGCGGGCGCGCCGAGGCAGCTCGCCGCGGCCGCGGCGCCGGCCAGCACGCGCCGCCGGCTCGGCATTGTTGATGGTGTCCGGGACATCGGGCTGTGTCTCCCTTCGTGCGCGGGACTCGCGAACGACGTTATCGGGTTTCGCCTCCGAGGGAAATCCGGACCTGCGGCGGCGTGCAAAAACGCGCGAGGCGGCCGCAAGGCCGCCTCGCCGAATGTCGCTGACCCGTGGCCGTCCTCGACCGCTATTTGCTTCGCGGCGGGATCTGGATCAGCTCGGAGAGCTGTTCCTTCGTGAGCGGCGCATCGAGAAACTTGAGCTTCACGGCATCGCGGATCGCGCCCTCGAGGTCCGCCATCTTGTCGGTCTGCAGTGCCTCCTTGGGCTGGAACTCCTGCATCGACTTGCGCACCAGATCCTCGGCCACGCCGGTTTTCTTGGAGAAGTTCGCAACCGCGTCGGGGCTGGAATACATCCAGTCCACCGCCTCGCGATAGCCCTGCATGAAGCGGGCGACAGCATCCTTGCGCTGCGCCAGCATGTTGGCGTTGGCGATCAGCACCCGTACGGTCTGGCCGCGCAGCGACGGCACGTCGCTGCCGCGTGCGATGATGCGGATCTTGCCCTCCTGGATCTCCTTCAGGCCGAATGGCGGCGCGGCCCAACCCACATCGACCTGTCCGGACATGACCGCCGTCAGGGTGCCCGGCGGGCTGCCGGTGGCGGTGGGCTTGCCCTTGGCGCCAAGCTCGTTGACGAAGGCGACCACGATGTTGTTCGAGCTCGAGCCGTTGGTCGAATAGGCGATCGTGTTGCTGGCCGTCAGATCCTTCAGGCTTTTGATCGGCGAATCCGCCTTTACGTACCAGTAGAGGTCCCCGGTCCCGGTGAATGCCGGCGCGATGATGCGTACCGGGGCCCCCTTGGAAAACGCGCGCATGGCGCCGGCAACGCCCACGCCGGCGCCGATGTCGGCGCTGCCGGAGATGATCGGCTGCAGGGTCTCGCCCGCGCCGGCCGTCCCGAAATTGTCCAGCACGATTCCGTGCTTCTTGAAGAAGCCGGCGTCCTGGCCGAGGGTCGGCGCCTGGTTCTCCCAATTGTTGATCTGCCCGATCGCGACCTTGAACGAGTCCTCGGCCGCGGCCGGCAGGCTGAGGAACGCCAGCGCTCCCGCCAATACCGCAATGCGTCTCATCGTTGTCTGCTCCTTTTGCTTTTCGCTTTTCTCGAGCCGCTCCGGGCGGCCTGCGCCCGTGGTCGTGGGCCCGACGATGAACCTTTGCGGGCGGCCGCGGTAGCCGCCGGACGCGGCGGCATTCCGCCGCGTTTGGCGAGGCGCGTCGCCCAGTATTCCCAGGTCCGCAGCGGAACGCTGGGGATCTTGTTGATTGCACCCGCCATCTCGATCTCGCCGGGCGTCAGCGGTCCGACCCTGCCCATCTTCCTGCCTTCGCTGAGGTACACGGCGTTGAGGCAGGAGAAGATCGAACGAAAGACGAGTTCGCGCAGATCGGCCCCGACCACTGTGGCACCGTGGCGCCGCATCAGCACGACCGAGTGCCGGCCGAGGGCCCGCGCGAGCGAGGCACCCTCCTCGGGCTTCACGACCAGCAGGTTCGTGTCGCCGAACTCGTCCAGGCTATCCCAGAACGGCACCTCCGCCCCGATGGTCGCGCCGAGGTGGAAAACCGGAACCAGCGGCTCACCGGTGATGCAGAACGGCATGACGGCAGGCGAATGATGGTGGCACACCGCCATCACGTCGGGCCGCGCCTTGTAGATCTCGCCGTGGATCACGCGCTCCGAGTAGAGCTGCACGGTGGGCGGCACCACAGGGGCGGAGTCGAGCGTGAACTCGAGAATGTCGGCCGGCTCGATCAGCTCGGGCGACCGCGAGCGTGGCAGCAGATAGCGGCCGGGGTCGCCCGGATGACGCAGGCTCACATGGCCGAAGGCGTCGAGCACCCCCTCATGGCCGAGAATGCGGTTCGCGACGGCGAGCTCGTAGCGCGTATCGGCGAGTGTATCGGGCACGAGAATGTCCTTGGCTGATGGCGCAGGAGCCGCAGATAAAGCGAAACGAGGACGCGAGCGCAAGCGGCGAACGGGGCTTCCCCGCGGCGCCCCCATCCACTCCCTCCCACCCGGATCGCTGATACAATCGAGCGGAACTGGCTTGCGAGGCGACCACAATGCGCAAACGACTCCTGCTGTCGATGATGGCTCTCGGATGGATGGCTCTCGGCGGCGCGCATGCCGAGCCTTATCCCACGCGCCCGGTCACCGTGATCGTCCCGTTCGCCGCTGGCGGCCCCTCGGATGTCACCGCGCGGATCGTGGCCGAGCAGATGGCGAGGCGGCTCGGCCAGCAGTTCGTGATCGAGAACGTCAATGGCGCCGGCGGCACGCTCGGCGCAATCCGTGCGGCGCGCGCCGCCCCTGACGGCTATACGCTCGTCCTCGGCCACATGGGCACGCACGCCGCATCGGTCGCGCTCTATCCCAATCTAGCCTACGACCCGGCGACTGATTTCGCGCCGATCGGGCTGGTGGACGAGACGCCGGAGGTGCTGGTGACTCGCAAGGACCTGCCTCCGGACACGCTGAAGCAGTTCGTCGAATACGCGAAGACGAACGAGGCCAGGCTGAACATGGCCCATTCCGGCGTCGGCTCGATCTCGTATGTGGGATGCGTGCTGCTCAATTCCGCGATCGGCATCAAGCCGACGCTGGTGCCCTTCACCGGCAGCGCACCGGCGACCAACGCGCTGCTCGCCGGGCAGGTGGATTATTTCTGCGACCCGATCGTCGCCCAGATGGCGCATATTCGCGCCGGCGGCCTCAAGGGGCTGGCGATCGCGGCTGCGACACGGCATCCGCTCCTGCCCGATGTGCCCACCTCGGCCGAGCAGGGCCTGCCGCAATTTTCCGCCTCGCCGTTCTTCGCCCTGTTCGCGCCCAAGGGCACGCCGGCGCCCGTCGTCGAGGCGCTCGCCGCCGCACTCGACGCCACGCTCGACGACGAGGGTGCGCGCACCCGGCTCACCGAGCTCGGTGCCGCAATCGCAGAAAAAAGCCGGCGCGGCCCGGCGCCGCTCGCCGCGTTGGTCAAGAGCGAGGTCGCGCGCCTGACCCCGATCCTGCAGGCCGCGGCGCAGAAATGAGGGCTAGTCCTTAGCGTAAATTCCCGCAGAAGCGCTGGATGCGTTCGCAGGCATCCTGCAGCGACGAGGTGGCGGTCGCATAGGAGATGCGGAACGCCGGGCCGAGGCCGAATGGCGTGCCCTGCACCACGGCGACGCCTTCCGCTTCCAACAGCTCGGTCACGAAGTCCTCGTCGGTCGCGAGCTTCTTGCCGGTCGGGGCGGTCTTGCCGATGGTCCCTGCGCAGGACGGGAAGACGTAGAACGCGCCTTCCGGCTTCGGGCAGGTGATGCCTTTCGCCTGGTTGAGCATCGCGACGCACAGATCGCGCCGCTCCTTGAAGATCTTGTTGTGCTTCGGAATGAAATCCTTCGGGCCGTTGAGCGCCTCGACCGAGGCCCATTGCGACACCGCAGCGGGGTTCGAGGTCGACTGCGACTGGATCATCGCCATCGCCTTGATCAGCGGCTCCGGGCCGCCGGCAAAACCGATGCGCCACCCGGTCATGCAATACGCCTTCGAGACGCCGTTGAGCGTCAGCGTGCGATCGTACAGCCGCGGCTCGATCTGCGCCGGCGTGAAGAACGCGAAATCGTCGTAGACCAGGTGCTCGTACATGTCGTCGGTGAGCACATGGACGTGCGGATGCCGCACCAGCACCTCGGTCAGCGCCTTGAGCTCGGCCTTGGTGTAGGCCGCGCCGGTCGGGTTCGACGGCGAGTTCAAGAGCAGCCATTTGGTCTTCGGCGTGATGGCGCGCTCCAGCGCCTCTGCGCTCATCTTGAAGCCGGACTCCATGGTGGTCGTCACCGCGACCGGCTCGCCGCCCGCGAGCAGCACCATTTCGGGATAGCTCACCCAATACGGCGCCGGGATGATCACCTCATCGCCCGGGTTGAGGGTCGCGACCAGCGCGTTGTAGAGCACCTGCTTGCCGCCGGTCCCGATGCTGATCTGCGACGGCTTGTAGTCGAGCCCGTTCTCGCTCTTGAACTTCCGGCAGACCGCCTCCTTGAGCTCGGCGATGCCGTCCACGTTGGTGTACTTGGAGGCCCGGCCGTCGCGGATCGCCTTGATCGCGGCTTCCTTGATGTTGTCGGGTGTGTCGAAATCCGGCTCCCCTGCCCCGAGCCCGATCACGTTGCGCCCCGCCAGTTTGAGCGCGCGCGCCTTGTCGGTCACCGCGATGGTGGCTGACGGCTTGATGCGCTTGAGCGAGTCCGCAAGGAAGGCCATGTCGCGTCTCCGGCCACGCCGCCGACAGGCGGCGCGGGGTCTTGTTGCACTGCGATGTCCTAATGGGTGCATACCGGTCCGGCAAGGGTCGGGGCCCAGCGGAACCAATGAAATTCACTGTCTTGCCACATCACATCCGCGTGGCGCCCACGCCGCGGCGGGCGGCCCAGCGCTGAGCCATTGAGCCTCCGTTAACGCAGCGGGCGCTAGCATCGGCGCCGCCCAGGACTGCAGGAGATCGGTCCGCGGGCCTTCGCCGACGAGGCCTCACCATGCCGCGACTTTCGCCCCTCGGGGTCGGGATCAGCGCGCTCGCCGGGCTCGCGATGGCGTTCGCGGTCGTCAATCGGCCGCTGACGGCCCCGCTGGCCGAGACGATCGACATCGCCGACATGACGTGGCTCGAAGTGCGCGCCGCGCTCGACCATGGCTACACCACCGTGATCGTGCCGACCGGCGGAATCGAGCAGAACGGTCCGCACATGATCCTCGGCAAGCACAACTACATCGTCGCCCATGCCGCCCATCGCATCGCGAGCGAGCTCGGCAAGACCTTGGTCGCGCCGGTGGTTTCCTACGTGCCGGAAGGCAGCTACGAGCCACCAAGCGGCCATATGCGCTTTCCCGGGACGATCGGCGTCCCCGAGCCGGTCTATGCGGGAGTGATCGAAGGCATCGCCCGCAGTCTGAAGGCCGGGGGCTTCCACACGATCTGCTTCATCGCCGATCATGGGGACAGCCAGGCGCCGCAGGCCGCGGTGGCGGCACGCCTCAATGCCGAATGGGCCAAGCAAGGCGTCACGGTGATCCACGTCGATTCCTACTATGACGACGGCGGGCAGATCGCGGTGTTGCAGAGTCAGGGCGAGAGCCGCGCCGCCATCGGCCAGCACGCCAGCATCATCGACACATCGGAGCTGATGGCGGTGCATCCCCAGGGCGTCGATCTCAAGCGGCTGCGCGCCCAGCCGCTGACGCTCCAGCCGAACGGCATCGTCGGCAATCCCACCAGCGCCTCGCCCGAACGCGGCAAGCAGCTTCTCGAGATCAGGATCGCGGCTGCGGTCCAGCAGATCCGATCGCGGATGCCGACGCACTGAGCGACTGGGCCAACCCGCCGGCCGTGCGCTCGCGAGTCACGAACGGGTAGATCAGCTGCCCCAAGAAGCCGCGCGGGAATTGCGCATCGTCGACGCCGTATGTCTCCGGCAGACGGCCTGGCGGCATGTAGAATGTGCCGAACAACGCGTCCCACAGGGAGAACGTGGGCGCGAAATTCTTGTTGCCGCCCTGGTCCGGCGGACTGTGATGCCAACGGTGGAAGACTGGCGTTGCGACCACGTATTTCAACGGACCGAAGGTCCAGTTGAGATTGGCGTGGACGAACATTGCGGACATTGCCTGGAACGGCACGAGATAGAGCAGCACTGCCGGCGCGACGCCCAGATAGAGCATGATGGCATCGACCAGAAACGGGCCGAGGCAGAGATTGACCGGATGAAACCGGTAGGACGTCGTCCAATCCACCTGCTCGGCGGAATGATGGATGGCGTGATAGCCCCACATCCGTTCGCCGTGGAACACCCGGTGGATCCAATACAACAGGAAATCGGAGACGATCAGGTAGATCGCGACTTGCCACCAGAACGAAGCGGCGCCGATCGGGCCCTTGCCATGGTCGATGTAGCTGTTGAGCGCATCGGCGCTGGTGAAACACATGATCACGGTCGAGAAGGCGACCAGCAGCCCCGTGCGGATATACGGCCCGATGAGCTGAATGGTGAGCCAGTAGCAGGAATCGATCAGCAGATCGCGGCCGCGCCACCATACCTTTCCGGGATTGCAGGCCTGACTTGAGAAAAGGGTCAGCGCCGTGCAGATCGCGGCCACCACCACGATGTTCGGATAGGCGCCCGACACGACGTCGAGCAACTTACGCGTCAGTAGGCCGGCGATATCCGAGAGCATGCTTGCCCCGCCAAAGGACGATTGATCGCGCCCAACCGTGGGCTGCACGCCTGACGTTCCGCCTGCGCGGTTAAGCAAGGATTAATCAGGGGCGACAGGGTCACGAACGCAGTTCACGATCGCGCCTGGGGCTTGAGGCGAACGCCCGCTCCGGCACACCCGCGGGCGTGGACGTCGTTCGGCCTTGCCGGTCACCGTTCCGCCCATCCTGGTGTGAAATTCGTGGCCTTCCGCGCCGGCGGCCCTTACACTCGCTACGAGCGAACGGCGGATGGATCGATCCACAGGTCCACACCCGGACAGTGCGGATGAGATCACCGCGAATCGCTGTCGCGTCGAACGCGCGTGGGATGCCAGAGCGGCCGGAATAGTTTTTCCCGCCGGCTTTCGGCCGAAGCAAATTGTTCCGGTCGGACGCCTGCGGCTATTCGCTTCCACTCTTTCCGGTTGAGTGCCACGTAACGGCCATGCTTTCACGGTCAATCCCGCGTAACACGCACGGACAGACCAGGATGCTTACGCTCTATTCGATGCGACGGTCGGGCAACTGCTACAAGGTGCGGCTCGCGCTTGCCCAGCTCAAGATCCCCTTCCACTTGGTCGAGATCGACATCCTCAAGGGCGAAAGCCGCACGCCCGAGTTTCTGGCGAAGAATCCGAGCGGTCACGTGCCGCTGCTCGAGGTGACGCCGGGCCGCTATCTCGCCGAATCAGGCGCGATCCTCTGGTACATCGCCGGCGGCACCCCGCTCGCGCCCGAGGACAGGATCGATCGCGCCGATGCGCTTCAATGGATGTTCTTCGAGCAGCACAGCGTCGAGCCTAATCTTGGGGCGGCGCATTTCTGGCTCACCCTGATCAAGGGCGGACGCGACCTGCAGACTCATGCGCTCGAAGTCTGGATCGAGAACGGCTATCAGGCGCTCGGCGTGATGGAGAAGCACCTCGCGACCCACGATTTCTTCGCCGCCAACCGGTATACGATCGCCGACATCGCGCTCTACGCCTATACGCACACCGCGAACGAGAGCGCGTTCGATCTCACTGGCTTTCCCTCCATTCGCGCCTGGCTCAAGCGCGTCGCCGACCAGCCGGGCCACGTGCAGATCAACTGGGAGCCGGCCGCCATGGAGATCGCCGAGTGAGGCCCGCGGCTGGGCGACGCGCGGACGATCCGCGCGGTTAACCTCTCGTTAACGGATCGTCACGAAATCGCCTCCGGTCCTCAACCGCGGCGCCTAAGTCCGGTCGAATCCCCGCCCGCATGGCCCCGGATTTTCTCTCCGATGGAACGGTGATTCGGAGGCCCTGGCCATGACACCGGACATGATCGAGCTCATCGGTTTTGCGCCGCGTCCGCATGTGCGCGCCCGCACCCGCCACGCCGCCGCCATCGCGCAGGTCATCACCTTGCTCGCGCTGGTGCTGTCGATCGCGGTTGCAGCGACGGCCGTGACGATCGGGATCGCCCGGGCCGACACGCTTACGATCATCCCGGACGATCCGCTCGGCCGCCTCGCGGCACCGGTCCTGCTCGCGCTCGCAGTCGTCGGCATGGGAGGCCTGGCCGTGCTGCGCTCGGCAGTGCGGGCGAACCGGAACGAGCGTCGGCTCCGCCAGCGTCGGCGGGAAGGCCAGAGCCGGCCCGCCGGGCTTGCGCTCGTGAACCCGCAAGCCGACTGGCACGACCAATAGGGCAATCACCCCCTCGGGTCTCAGGCCGGTCGCAATCGGCTGCTATCGAGCCGATTTCGCCGCTCATTTCGGGAGAAAGATCCCATGCGCGCACTGAAGTCCCTGCGTCCGCTGGTCCGTTCTTCACTTCTGATCACGGCGGCGATGGTCATCGGCTTACCGGCAGCGGCGCAGTCGCAGCGCCCGGGCCAGCCGCCACCCGGCCCGCCGCCGGCGATGCAACAGCGGCCTGGGCCGGGGGCGCCTGGTGGTCCTGGAGGTCCGGGTGGACCGGGCGGTCAGATGCAGATGGCCCCGATCAAGCCGTACAAGCCGCTCGCGGTCACCATGCCGACCCCTTCGACTGACCCAACCTTCGCGGCCTTTCGCAAGCAGCTTGCCGACATTGCCCAGCGCAAGGACCGCGCCGGCCTTGCCCGGCTCGTGGTGACACAAGGCTTCTTCTTGGAGGGCGAGAACGGCAACAAGGCCGACAGCAAGAAGCCCGGCATCGCAAATCTCGAGCAGGCGCTCGGCGGCTTTTCCGGCCGCGACGCCCAGGGCTGGGAGGCGCTCGCCGCCGCGGCGGAGGATCCAACGCTCGAGCCGCTGCCGGAGCACAACGGCGTGATGTGCGGTCCGGCCGGTCCCGTGTTCGATGACCAGGCCTTGGAGGCGCTCACCAAGGCGACCGGGACCGATGCGGGCGACTGGGCGGTGCCGACCGCCCCGAACGTGGAGGTGCGCAGCGCCGCGCAGCCGAACGCCCCGGTGATCGACAAGCTCGGCATGAACCTGGTCCGCGTCCTGCCCGACCAGCCGCCGCCCGGAAACGCGGGGCCGAACATGCAGCCGCCCATGTTCGCCCGTGTCGTACTGCCCTCGGGCCGCACCGGCTACGTTTCGCTCGAATCGCTCTCGCCGATCAGCATGGACCAGATCTGCTACATCAAGGACGCGAACGGCTGGAAGATCACGGGGTACGAGTCGGCCGACTGAGGCTGGCGCCACATCGTCCCGCTGAGTGTCGCGTTACCGGCCGCCATCCTGCGGCCATGAAGGCCGGCTAAACGCACGGTCCGTTCATCCACATGCAACGGCTCGCATCCGCGCTCCTGGCGCGGAGCGCAGCCGTTCGCGTCGTTCTCGTGCTAGAAGGCTGTGATGTTCCGCCGTTTCGAGACCACGCTCGATCCGACTCGCGAGCCCGAGCGCCCGGTGCCGCCACCGGGGCTCCTGGCGTTCTATTGGCACTTCGCCCGCCAGGTGAAGAAGCTCCTCATCGCGTTGTTCGTCATCGAGCTCGTCGTGGCGCTGCTCGACACCGCGGTGCCGTGGTTCATGGGCCGCATCGTCTCGTTCGTGACCCATGTCCCGCCGGAGCAATTCCTCGCCCAAACCTGGCCCTGGCTCGTCGCCATGGCCGCGACCGTGCTGATCGCGCGGCCGGCCATCGTCCTTGCGCGCTATCTCGTCACCAACCAGGCAATCGCCGGGCCCTTCACCAACCTGATCCGCTGGCAGAGCCACTGGCACGTCGTGCGCCAAAGCTGGGCATTCTTCCAGAACGATTTCGCCGGCCGCATCTCCAATCGCGTCATGCAGACCGGGCCGGCCCTGCGCGAAAGCCTCGTCGCCTCGGTGACCGCCATCTGGTACATCGTGGTCTACGGCACCACCGCCATCGCCATGACGGCGGCTGCGGACTGGTGGCTCACCACGCCGATCCTCGCCTGGTTCGCGGGTTACGTGGCGCTGCTCGTCTATTTCGTGCCGCGGCTGCGAGACCGTTCCAAGCTCACCTCGGAAGCGCGCTCGTTGATGATGGGCCGCATCGTCGACAGCTACACCAACATCCTCACCGTAAAGCTCTTCGCGCGACCACGCGATGAGGATGACTATGTGCGCGACTCGGTCGAATTTCACACCGGCCGCTTCCTCGCCCAGCAGCGGCTGATCACCGCCTTCGGCACCATTTTGGCGGTGCTCAACGCGCTGCTCGTGTTCGCGGCCGGCGCGCTCGCGCTCCTGCTGTGGCGCCACGGCAAGGTGGAGGTCGGCGCGATCGCGATGGTGCTGCCGCTCGCGTTCCAGCTCACGAACATGTCGCGCTGGATCGCCTTCCAGGTCACGGACATCTTCGAGCAGATCGGCGTGGTGCAGGAGGGTATGATCACGATCGCCCGCCCGCTGCAGCTCGTCGACCGCCCGGACGCACGTCCGCTCGCGATCGCCCGCGGCGGCATCGCGTTCGAGAACGTCCGCTTCGGCTACGGCCGCGAGAGCGGCGTGCTCGACGGTTTCTCGCTGTCGATCCGGCCGGGCGAGAAGATCGGGCTGGTCGGCCGCTCCGGCGCCGGCAAATCGACCGTGGTCAACCTGCTGCTGCGCTTCTTCGACCTGGAAGGCGGGCGCATCCTGATCGACGGCCAGGACATCGCCGGCATGACGCAGGAATCGCTGCGCGCCCAGATATCGATGGTGACGCAGGACACCTCGCTCCTGCACCGCTCGATCCGCGACAACATCCGCTACGGACGGCCGCAGGCCTCCGAGGCGGAGGTCGTCACTGCGGCGAAGCTCGCCCATGCGCATGATTTCATCGGCGATCTTTTCGATTGGCGCGACCGAACCGGTTACGACGCCCACGTGGGCGAGCGCGGCGTCAAGCTGTCGGGCGGTCAGCGCCAGCGCATCGCGATCGCGCGCGTGATCCTGAAGAACGCGCCGATCCTCGTGCTCGACGAGGCGACATCGGCGCTCGACAGCGAGGTCGAGGCCGCGATCCAGGCGAGCCTCGACAC